>Ga0265323_10000370_pt1 | contig 25938 bp, 25 predicted proteins | sample 41225metaG_FD_193580 | JGI IMG/M metagenome (GOLD analysis project Ga0265323, IMG submission 193580) | Rhizosphere microbial communities from Carex aquatilis grown in University of Washington, Seatle, WA, United States - 4-12-25 metaG | ecosystem: Host-associated > Plants > Roots > Rhizosphere...
GAAATGGCCGCCGCAGGATTCCTCGCGGTGCAGCGCGTCCAGACACAATAATTCGGCAAATTCCAGGAAGTCCGCCACGCGGCCGGCGTGTTCGAGGTTCTGGTTCAACTCCTCGCCGCTGCCGGTCACCCTGACATTTTTCCAGAATTCCTCGCGCAGCTCCGGGATGCGCTGGAGGTTGGTTTCCAGGCCCTGGCGGGTGCGGGCCATGCCGCAGTTTTCCCACATCAGCTTGCCCAGTTCCTTGTGAAAGCTCGCGGTGCTGCGTTTGCCGTTGATGGACAGAAGCCGCTTGGTGAACTGGCGCACGGCTTCCTCCGCCTTTTTGAATTCGGCGTGGCTCGCCGGGACTTTGGCCGGCTTTGCCGAGGCAAAATAATTTCCGACGGTGTACGGCAAAATGAAGTAACCGTCACCCAGTCCCTGCATCAGTCCGCTGGCACCCAGCCGGTTGGCGCCGTGGTCGGAGAAATTCGCTTCGCCGACGACAAACAGGCCGGGCACGGTGCTCATCAAACCGTAATCCACCCACGTGCCGCCCATGACATAATGGACGGCCGGATAAATGCGCATCGGCTGCCGGTAGGCGTTTTCGCCGGTGATGCGTTCGTACATGTCAAACAGGTTGCCGTAACGATCGCGGATGGTGTTCTCACCGAACCGTTGGATGGCATCTGAGAATTCAAGATAAACGCCGCGACCGCCGGGACCCACGCCGCGGCCCTCATCGCAAACCTCCTTCGCCGCGCGTGAAGAAATGTCGCGCGGCGCAAGATTGCCATAGCTCGGGTATTTCCGTTCAAGATAATAATCGCGGCCGGCTTCCGGGATGGACGCCGGCGGTTTGCCGCAGTCTTCCCTGCGCTTCGGCGCCCAGACCCGGCCGTCGTTGCGCAGCGATTCGGACATGAGCGTCAGCTTGGCCTGATGGTCGCCGCTGACGGGGATGCACGTCGGATGTATCTGTGTGTAACAGGGATTGGCGAAAAACGCGCCCTTCTTGTAGGCGCGGTAGGTGGCGGTGACATTGCAACCGATCGCATTGGTCGAAAGGTAGAAAACGTTGGCGTAGCCACCGGTGGCCAGCACCACCGCATCGGCGGCGTGCGACGAAATTTCGCCGGTGATGAGGTCGCGGATCACGATGCCTTTGGCCGCGCCATCCACGACCACCAGTTCGAGCATTTCAGTGCGGGGGAATATGCGGATGTTGCCCTGGCTGATCTGCCGGCACATCGCCTGGTACGCGCCGAGCAAAAGCTGCTGGCCGGTCTGGCCGCGCGCGTAAAACGTGCGCGACACCTGCGCGCCGCCGAACGAGCGGTTCGCCAGCGTGCCGCCGTATTCGCGGGCGAACGGCACGCCCTGCGCCGCGCATTGGTCAATGATGCTGGCGCTCACCTGGGCGAGCCGGAAGACGTTCGCCTCGCGCGCGCGAAAATCGCCGCCCTTGATGGTGTCGTAAAACAGGCGGAAGACGGAATCGCCGTCATTCTGATAATTCTTGGCCGCGTTGATGCCGCCCTGGGCGGCGATGGAATGCGCCCGGCGCGGAGTGTCCTGGAAACAAAACGCCTTCACCTGGTAGCCAAGTTCGGCCAGCGTGGCGGCGGCGGCGGCGCCGGAAAGCCCCGTGCCAACCACAATCACGTCAAACTTCCGCTTGTTGGCGGGGTTGACCAGCATCATCTCCGACTTGTAGCGTTCCCACTTTTGCGCCAGCGGGCCGGGAGGGATTTTGGCGTCGAGATTCATGTTACCGGGCAACCACCTTTCCGGCGACCGCGCCTGCCGCGAGTTGCTGGACGGCGGCTTCGCGGTAAGCCTTGCCCAAACCGCACGTCACGGAGATCGGCACCGACGTGTAGAGGACGAAAATCACCACGGCAAACCAGCGGGCAATCCGGTCAGGGAGATGGGAAACCCCGCCGAACGTCCATTTCCAGCCGACCGACTGGAACATCGCGCGCATGCCGTGGCTCAGATGCAGGCAGAGCAGCCCCACGGCAATGATGTAAAAGGCGGCGACCGGCCATTGGCTGAAACCGAGCAGCAACATCAGATAAATGTCCGGACGGCCCGCGGAATCGCGCAGCGTGCTGAAATCCACGCCCGTCAGGTTGACCGCGCGCACCCTGAGCGTGTAATGAAGCAGATGGAAAATCACAAAGGCCGCGATGACGAGACCGCTCATCATGGCCGTGCGCGAGGCATAGCTTGAGGCCAGGGGCGCCGGGGCGCCGGCATAACCCACCGGCCGGGCGGCCCGGTTCTCGGCCCGTAAATTGACCGCCGACCAGATGTGCAACCCGATCATCGTGAGCAGGACGATGCGCGCGGGCCAGAGGATTTCATGGTTGTCATGCAGCAACTGGCCGTAAGTGTTGATCCATGAGGGGCCGAGGAAAACCTGTAAATTCCCCAGCATGTGCGCGACGATGAAGGACACCAGCACGAAGCCGCTGATACCCATGATGTACTTCTTCCCGAGGGAAGAATGCCAGATTTTCATGAAAAAATTCATGCGGCCTGCACATCAAAAATCACAGATGAAGTCTATCTTGCGGGTGTAATCACGTCAATCGGCACGAAAAGTATAAGCCATGAAGATTTCAAGCATTGTTAATTTAACGTGTTCTTTTTTGAGCAATTCACAACTCTAATTCATAGCAACAATGCAAATGGCATCAGTTGAATAACTGATGCAGCAGGGGGGGCGACATTGTTGTTCCGTCGTCCGACTTCATGCTATCCGGACGCGGGCAGCGGCTGGGCATGCACGCTCCACTCATTCAGCGCCCGCTCATTGCCGGTCGCCGGCGAAAGACCCAGCAATTCCAACGCCTCGCCGACCAGATAAAGCGAGCCGGTGACGACAACGAAGCGGTCGCTGGCCGCCCGGTCCAATGCGCTGCGCAATGAATTGCACGCGGCCATTTCCACTGCCGGATTCGCCGTGCGGCACGCCGCCGCGAGTTCGCGCGCGTCGGCGGTGCGTTCGCTGGCAACGGGCACGGTAAAAATTCGCGCCGCCATCGGTGCAAGCGTTTCACAGATGTGCCGCCAGTCCTTGTCTTGCAACACGCCGAGTATCAGCGTGCATTTTTGCGGAGCGCCGGGCGCCAGTCCGGCAAGAGAAACGTTGCGTTCACAATTCGCCGAGGCGGTGCCCGAGGTTCCCATGAGCACTTCCCGCAGAGCTTTCGCGCCGGCAACATTGTGCGCGCCATCCAGCAGGATGCGCTGGCCGTTCGGCAAAGCGACCAATTGCAACCGCCCCGGCCAGTTCACCGTTTCCAGACCGGTGCGGACCGCCGCCTCGATCACGGGGAGTTTGTTTTGCAGCGCTTCGACCGTGGCCAGCGCGAGCGTGGCGTTTAATTTTTGGTGGTCACCGAGCAGAGGCAACGTAGCGGCGCCTCGGAAGAGCGCCGCCAATTTGTTGGCGGAAATTACTTTAATCAGCGTCGCATTTTTCTCCCGCGCCGTTTTCTCAATCACTGCCAACGCCTCCGGTTCATCCGCCGCCGTGATGACTGGCACGCCGGATTTGATGACGCCGGCTTTTTCGGCGGCGATTTTGTCCAGCGTGTCGCCGAGCCATTGCTGGTGGTCGAATTGGATGTTGGTAATGACACTGGCCAGCGGAGTGACGATGTTCGTCGCATCGAGCCGCCCACCCAAGCCGGTTTCCCAAATCACCAAATCACATTTCTGTTCCGCGAAATATTTTAAAGCCATGACCGTGATGAACTCAAAAAAAGTAGGACAGGCGTCGCGCCTGTCCCCATCTTTGGTTTTTGATTCGGGAATTTCTTGAATAGAGACAGGCGCGACGCCTGTCCTACGCAATTCTTCGACCAGCCGGACGACGTCATCTTCGGAAATCAACTGCCGATTAACCTGAATCCGCTCGCGGAAAGAAACCAGATGCGGCGAGGTGAACAATCCCGTGCGCAATCCGGCCGCCCGGTAAATGCTCTCCAATATGGCGCAGGTCGAACCTTTGCCGTTGGTGCCGGCGACGTGGATGAACCGGAGCCGGTCCTGCGGATTGCCCGCCAGCGCGGCGAGCTTGAACGTGTTTTTCAGCCCGAACTTCGCGCCGAACAAACGCAGGCCGTAGAGAAACTGGATGGCTTCGGAATAGGTCATCTGAACAAAATAAACAATCACTCACATCCGGTAGGAACGCGCTGCCGCGCGCCCTCCAATTTCAAGGCGGCGCAGCAGCGCCGCCCTACCAGCTATAAAAGTTGGACGCCGGAAGACTGGTTTAGAGGTTCGTGTCATGGTTTCCCAGCGCCGTAGGCGCGGCATATTTGTAGTTTCAAATCCAATACCGCACAAGCTCCGTCAGGAGCGACATATCGTCGATCTTCTTATACCGCTCCGCTGGAGCTTGGAAATTTGGTTTGGATCACGACTACAAATATATCGCACCTCTGGTGCTGCCAAGGTTCTCACAACGCCTTCTTGTGGCTGTTCTGGTGCGCGGCGGCAACGAAACCCTTGAACAGCGGGTGCGGCTGATGTGGTTTGCTCTGAAATTCCGGATGGAACTGGCTCGCCACAAAAAACGGATGGTCCTTCAATTCGATGACCTCGACGAGCTTGCCGTCGGGCGACAGGCCGCTGAACACGAAACCCGCCTTCTCGAATTTCTCGCGGTAGGCGTAGTTGAATTCGTAGCGATGCCGGTGCCGCTCGTTCACCACGAATGACCCGTAGAGTTCCGCCGCCTTCGTGCCGAGCTTCAACTGGCACGGCTGCGCGCCCAGCCGCATCGTGCCGCCTTTTTTTGTCACCTTGCGCTGCTCGTCGAGCAGGGCAATGACGGGGTGCGGTGTATTCGGATCGAATTCGGTGGAATGCGCCTTCTCCAGCTTCAAAACATTTCGCGCGAATTCGATGGTGGCGATTTGCATGCCGAGGCAAAGGCCGAGATAGGGGATTTTGTTTTCGCGCGCGTATTGCGCCGCCTTGATTTTGCCCTCGATGCCGCGTTCGCCGAAACCGCCGGGCACGAGAATGCCGCCCAAGCCCTTCAGGATTTTGGCTGCGCCTTCCTTTTCAATCTCCTCGGAATCCAGGCGCACGATTTCCACGCCGCAATCGTTGCCGATGCCGCCGTGGCTGATGGCTTCATAGACGGATTTGTAGGCGTCCTGCAGGCCGATGTATTTGCCGACCACGCCGATGCTGACGCGGTGCCGCGGCGCGATGATTTTGCGGATGATTTCCTGCCAGTGCGTCATGTTGGCGGGCGGCACATCCAGGCGCAGCAGCCCGCAAACCAGCTCGTCGGCGCGCTCGCGCTGGAGCATGAGCGGCACTTCGTAAATCGAATGCTCCACGTCCTGCTCCTCGATCACCGCTTCCACGGGAACGTTGCAGAACATGGATATTTTCTGGCGCAACTCCTTTTCCAGCGGCTTTTCACAGCGGCAGACGATGAGATGGGGCGCGATGCCGATTTCGCGCAGCTTGGCGACCGATTGCTGCGTGGGCTTGGTCTTCAACTCGCCCGCCGCCTTGATGAACGGCACGTAGGTGACATGAACAAACACGACATTGCCGTGGCCGGCTTCCAGCGCAAACTCGCGGATGGCCTCCAGGAACGGCAGGCCCTCGATATCGCCCGTCGTGCCGCCGATTTCGGTGATGATGACGTCCGCCTTGGAGGTTTCGGCCAGCGTGTGAATACGGTTTTTGATTTCGTCGGTGACGTGCGGGATGACCTGCACGGTCTTGCCGAGGTATTTGCCCTCGCGCTCGTTGTTGAGCACGGTCTGGTAAACCTGGCCGCTGGTGAGATTGTTGAGCCGGGTCAGCTTGACGTTGGTGAACCGTTCGTAATGGCCGAGATCCAGGTCGGTTTCCGCGCCGTCATCGAGCACATAAACCTCGCCGTGTTGAAACGGGCTCATCGTGCCGGGGTCCACGTTGAGGTAGGGATCGAACTTCTGGAGCGCCACCTTGAGTCCGCGATTTTCGAGCAGCGTGCCCAGCGACGCCGCCGTCAGTCCCTTGCCCAGCGAACTCACCACACCACCGGTTACAAATATAAATTTCATTTTAAATCTCTTTCAACCACAGATGGACATGGATTAACACGGATAAAAAATTTACGGCGTTGACTTGGAATAAAAATGACTTTCCACCGCACTCCAACGAATTGAACAAGCTAAATTGTCGTCGGTCATCAAAGAAATGAATTCGTCGCCGTTGTGAACAAAAGCAGATGCTGCTGTTTTTATTCTTGTTCCCATTTTTTGTTTAATTGCGAGCGCTCGCCAAAAACCGGGCGTTGGGTTTTCAATGTATTGGATTTTGCTAACAGGGAAAAAGACGCCTTCTTTGCGAAGTTTCCGTTCTGCTTGAATCGCCTCTTCAAGCAAGCTGGAGCCTGCTGAAGTTGTTCCCGCCGATAAAACCGATTCGACTGCTCCGATAACGGCAGAAGCGGCAAGCACCCATTCAATTGAACCCCACGGTCCAATGCCGGTTGAAACGCCTTTGAGCATTTTCATGGCCTCCGCTTTTTTTGAATTAACTATTGCCAGTGCAATTTCGTCATAAAGCTGCACGGCTTTTATTTTTAAATCCGCACCAGAGTTCAACCGAATTTCTAAACGGGAGCCATCATCAGATTGTTCAGCCAACATTTCATCAATGGATTGAGGTGGAATGAAAGATTCTGGCAGTAAATCTTGGAAAAACAATTCTTTCGCTGGAGTCCAAGCAACATCACCGTCTTCTGAACAAACCAAGGTGTCACGCTTGATTTCTCCTCCTGAAATCATCTTTTGAACGGCTTCTTCGTCAAAAGGCCCTTGCTGTTGTTCGTTAAGCAAAGCAAAGAATTTCATGTTGTCTTTATGTTTTTCAAAAAAATCTGCGTTCAATCCGTGTTCATCCGTGTTCATCCGTGGTTAAAATCTTTTCCACCCGCTTTATGTCTTCCGGCACGTCCACGCCCACGCTGTCGTAATCCACGGTCACGACCGCGATTTGAACGCCATTTTCCAGCGCGCGCAACTGCTCCAGCTTTTCGGCGGCTTCGAGCGGCGACACCGGAAATTTCACCAGCTGCAACAGCGTCTCCCGCCGGTAACCGTAAATGCCGAGATGTTTCAAAAAAGCAAACGCCGCCAACTGCTCGTTCACCGAACCACTGGCCCCGTGAAATATCTGATTTTTTGACGTGGCGGGTGGCGGAGAAGCATATTTCACGGGGCTGGCGGCCTCGCGCAGATACGGAATCGTGCGCCGGGAAAAGTATAACGCGCGGCCCGCGGCGCTGACAACGACTTTCACGACGTTCGGATTGTCGAGTTCGGCGGGCTGCCGGATGCGCGTGGCGGCGGTGGACATTTCATTTTGCGCCAGCGCGCCGGCCACGGCGTCAATCACCTTTGGGTCTATCAACGGCTCGTCGCCCTGGATGTTCACCACCGCGTCGCACTTGCAACGCCCGGCGACTTCGGCGATGCGATCGGAACCGCTCGGGTGATCCGGTCGCGTCATTTCCGCGTGACAGAAATTCTGTGCCACTTCCCAGATCCGTGTGTCATCCGTCGCGACGATGACTTCGCTCAACGACCTGGCTTTCTGGCATTGCTCGACGACGTGCTGAATCAGCGGCTTGCCGGCGATGAGCGCAAGCGGTTTGCCGGGAAACCTCGTTGATGCGTAACGTGCGGGAACGATGCCAATCGTGTTCACGCATTGTATTTAGCCACAGCCCACGCCGACTCGTCACGCCGAAACGCAGAAGGCGCAAGCAATAATCGAAGACGGGGAATGAACTGAAACGGCGCAGGTTGTGTTTATCCACCATGTCCAAAAATCCTACAGGGCGTTTCAAGTTGAGACATCGCAACAAAACGCGCATGCGATTTCCACAGGAAAACCAGACAATTTTGGCCTTTGAATCCTTATTTCGTTTTATTCCATGCGCTATGATTGATCGGCGGACGTCAGAGGCAGACGCATTTTTATTTTGGCTTTGGCATTGTGGGTGCTACGTTGTCAAAGAAGATGCGGTTGCAGCAGGCAATCAGTGAACAAAGTGTAATCATTGTAACCCGCCTGCTGTATTGTTCACGCCGCAAACAACGGAAAGAAAAATTGAAATGAAAAATACTAAAACCCTCCGCACGGCAGGTTTCACGCTGGTGGAAATCATGATTGTCGTGGCCATTATCGGCCTCCTGGCAGCCATCGCCATCCCCAACTTCGTGAAAGCCCGCGCCACCTCGCAGATGAATGCTTGCATCAACAACCTGCGCCAGATTGACGCCGCCGCGAATGAATACGCGCTGGAAAGAGGCAAAAAGACCGGTGATACGTTTACCTTGGCCAGCGACTTGACGCCCTATATCAAGTTGAACTCTTCCAGCAGCATTCCTCCGTGTCCGGCTGGCGGCGCTTACACGTGCTCTGTGGTGGGCAATACTCCGATTTGCTCGCTGAGTACCCTTACTTCTTCACCCCATATTCTGCCGTAATCATACGGGTTTGATTCAAAGGCTCGAAGCGAAAAGCTTCGGGCCTTTTTGCTTTTTTGAACCCAGCCAGGCTGATTCTCAATAAAACCTTCGGTTTTTCACTTGGATTTTGGCATTGGTACTGCTATTTTAATGCCAAATTGCGGTCGCAATGGGCAATTAGTGAACGTAACTGTAATCATTAAATTATAACTCGCCCGTTGTGTGGTTCACGCCGCATAAACGAAAGAAAATATAGTATGAAAACCTCCAAAGCTTCGCTCCTGGCGGGCTTCACGCTGGTGGAAATCATGATTGTCGTGGCCATCATCGGCGTCCTGGCGGCAATTGGCATTCCCAGCTTTTTGCGCGCCCGCACCACTTCGCAAGCTAACGCCTGCATCAATAACCTGCGACAGATTGAAACCGCAGTCCAACAGGTTGCGATCGAAAAAGGGTTGCACGTTGGGGACACCGTCACCTACCCTGATGACATCACACCCTACATCAGATTGAATCACAACGGGTCAATTCCGCCCTGTCCTGCCAATGGCACATACACGCTGCAGACTGTGGGCACGATTCCGCAGGCTATTTGTTCCCTCGGCACAACGGTTAACCCCGCTCATGTCTTGCAGTAAAAAAACTGCCCGGCTTGCTCAAGGCACAGGATCCCCTGTGCCTTTTGTTTTTAATCCGGCAGCCATTGACATCGAGAATCGTTTAGGTTAGGAGAACGCCCGGAATTTGCCGGTCATTCAAGTCGGGCATGAGCACCATTCTAAAAACGGAAAAATTGCGCGTTGAGTTCACCAGCGGTGAATTGCGCCAGACAACCAAGGTCGCGCTGGCCAGTCTCGATTTGGAGGTGAAGGTCGGCGAAGTCTTCGGCTTTCTCGGACCGAATGGCGCGGGCAAAACCACGGCCATCAACGTCCTGCTCGGCTTCGTGCCACCGACCCGTGGCGCGGCGTATCTTTTCGGCATTGACGTGCGCCAGCCCATTGCGCGCCAGCGCATCGGTTATTTGCCGGAGATGACGTACTACTACAAGTTTCTCACCGCCGAGGAGTTGCTCCGGTTTTACGCGCGCATCTTTGGCCTGCCGCGAACGGAAGCGGACAGGCGCATTGACCAGTTGCTCAAGCTCGTTGAACTGGAGCCGGCGCGCAAACGTCCCATCAAATCCTATTCCAAGGGAATGCAGCAGCGCGTCGGCCTCGCGCAGGCGCTCATCAACAATCCCGATTTATTGATTCTCGACGAACCGACCAGCGGTCTCGACCCGCTGGGCCGCATGAAAGTCCGTGAAATCATCCAACGCCTGAAAAATGAGGGCAAGACCGTGTTCTTTTCGTCGCATGAGTTGGGCGAAGTGGAGACCGTTTGCGACCGCGTGGCCATCATCAACCAGGGCGAACTCAAGGCGACGGGGCGCGTCAGCGATCTGGTTGCCCAGCACCAGGCCAATTTGGAAAAGGCTTTTCTGGACATCATCGGCTATCAAACACAATCCGCGTCATGAATACGATTTGGGCATTGTCCGGCATCGTCATCAAGGAACTGTACCGCCGCAAGGATTTCTACGTACTGTTCGTCCTCACGGCGCTCATCACCCTCGCCGCCGGCATGGTCAATTTCTTTGACGACCCGAAAATCGTGCGCTACGTCAAGGACATTTGCATGTTGCTCATCTGGGTTTCGGCGTTGCTTATCGCCATCGTGACCACGGCACGGCAGATTCCCGCTGAACGCGAAAGCCGCACCATTTTCCCGCTGCTGGCCAAGCCGGTCACGCGCTGGCAATTCATTCTCGGGAAATTTCTCGGCTGCTGGCTGGCCACTGGCATCGCGCTGCTTGTTTTCTACATTTTCTTTGCCATCATCACGGGTTCGCGCGAACAAAGCTGGCCATGGCTGACTTATCTGCAGGCCATCTGGCTGCAATGGGCCATGCTTGCCGTGGTCATCGCCCTTTCGCTGCTCGCCTCAATCATTACCGCCGCGCCTTCGTCCACCACCACCATTTGTTTCATCGCCGTCGCCGGCATTCTGCTGGTCGGAGGCCATTTGAACACGGTGGCGCTTCACCAATCGCAGCCGCTGCAAACCATCTTTTACACGATTTACTTTTTAATTCCGCACCTGGAATGGTTCGATATCCGCGACCGGGTGGTTTATGACTGGGGTTTGGTGGGCTGGCTGGATTGTGTGCTGGCAATGCTCTACGCGGCGGCCTTCAGCGGGTTGTTTTTGCTGCTCACCTGGCTCGGTTTCCGGCGCAAAAGTTTGAACACGTGATGAAGGCTTCCCCGTATCTGGTTCTGGCCCTTCTGCTGGCGGTTTGCTTCACACTGGCGACCGGCATTGAACCCCGCGCCGCCACTTGGAGCAACCGCTCCAAATCAAACAACGTTTTCAGCCTGCTGTTCGGCGACGGGCGGCGGCTGTTCGCGAACCAATTCTTCACCATGGCGGACGTTTATTTTCACAGCGGTTATTACCCGTCCGTCTTCGACCTGCGCGAGGAAGGCCAAAAGGAAATCGTCGCCGAAAGCCACGGCCATACCGACAGCCCGGAGGACGAGTTAAAGGAGGATTTTCTCGGCAAACCGAAGGATTGGATTGACCGGTTTGGCCGCCATTTCCGTATCATCGAACACACCCATCTGGAACACAGCAACGAACGTGAAATCTTGCCCTGGTTGCGGCTGGCGGCGGACATGGACCCGCAAAAGATTGAAACCTACACCGTCGGTTCCTACTTCATGCGCCTGCATCTCCACCGGCCGCGGGAAGCCGAGGCGTTTCTGCGCGAAGGATTGCGAAACAATCCGGGCAGCTACGAGATTTTGTTCGAGCTGGGCCGGCTTTATCACGAAAATTATCATGATGCCGGCCGCGCTCGAAGCGTCTGGCAACTGACCCTCCGCCGCTGGTTGCAACAAGACCCCCAAGCCCAAAAGGAAAACAAACTCGACTTTGAGGAAATCACCGTTCACCTCGCCCAGCTCGAATGCGAAGCCGCCAACTGGCCGCAGGCCATCAATTGGTTCCAAGCCGCCCAAAACGTTTCGCCGGACCGAAACGCGCTGCAACAGCGGATTGACGAAATCAAAAAAACCATGGCGGCGCAAACCAATGCTCCGGCGGCTGCCCCTCAGCAACCGTAAGATTGCGCTTTGTTTTTCCCGCGCCGCTCTGGTTTAATCGCCGCCATGAAAGCCCGGCAGGCAAAAATCTCGCGCAACACCAAAGAAACCCGCATCGCCGTCAACCTCAACCTCGACGGCCGGGGAAAATCCTCGGTCAAAACCGGCATCCCGTTCTTCGACCACATGCTGACGCTTTTCGCGAAGCATGCGACCGTGGATTTGCAGTTGCGCTGCAAAGGCGATTTGGAAGTGGACGCCCATCACACGGTTGAGGATTGCGGCATCGCGCTCGGCCAGGCGTTCACGCTCGCGCTCGGCGAGAAACGGGGCATCCGCCGTTACGGCGCCGGGTTTCATCCCAAAAATCCGTTCACGGGTGAAGCCTATGTGCCCATGGACGAATGCCTGGCGCGCTGCGTCATTGATTTTGGCGGAAGGCCGCATCTCGTCTGGCGCGGACTGAACAATTTTTCCCAAAAGCGCGTCGCGAAATCCGAAAAGTTCCAGGACGCGTCGAGCGCGTTTCGCTTTGGTCTCGCGCGGGAATTTTTTCAGGGCTTCGCCAGCGAAGCCCGCTGCAACCTGCACCTGGAACTGCTCTATGGCGACGAGCCACATCACATCGTCGAGGCGCTGTTCAAGGCGTTTGCGCGCGCCACGGACGCGGCGTGCCGGCGCGACCCGCGCATCGCCGGCCAGTTGCCAAGCACCAAGGGGAAACTTTGATTGGCAACCTTTGGTGGAACGGATGGCGGGATCATAAACGGCATAAGAATAATGCTGGACTGCAATTTCAGCCCAAATTACGGTTGTTTAATGAATCAATATGGGTTGCAAAACCAGCCGTCCATTATCTGTAGGCGATATCATGCGATTTGATTTTATGAAAGCACCAAGAATTATTTGGCTCATTCTTTTGATGGCTGCCGTGTTCGTTTACTGGTTGCCGATTCCACAGGCCGCGACACGGATTCGAGTCGAGCCTGATGTTGCCAATCTTTACGGCTCCGCCGCCGCCACAAGCTGTTCCGGATACGACCAGTATTTTGTTCACGAAAACTTCGTCCCGAAGGTCTCGAATCCAGCGAGCAAGCCGAAGGGAGTTTTGGACGTTGATATGTTGCCCAATCACGAGGCTGTGTGAAAACTCCGGCACAATGCGAGTCGTAGGCGGAGAAAAAGTTTGACCGGCGGTTTGAAAGTTTGGATCGCCGACTTTTGCCTTCCAGAGTTTCGGATCGTTCGGATAGCCGACCGGAAGGATTACATCGCCGACGAAAGAAAAAAAGGGCCGGCCGCCCCGGTTCAGGCGCTTTGCGGGACTTTGATCCCACCGCCGCCATTGCTTTCTCCCGGCCCTTGAGCAGAAAATGTGTGTACCCAAACCACCGCCTGATCATCCGATGGTACCGCTAATCCCTGAAATTCACAAACTGGACGGGCACGGGAAAATCCTGCGCGCGCACGGCGGCGATTACAGTCTGCAATTCGTCCCGGCTCTTGCCGGCCACGCGGATGGCATCGCCCTGGATCTGCGTGGTGACCTTGAACCTGGCGTCGCGGATGAAGACGGTGATTTGTTTGGCGACGGCCGTTTCGAGACCTTGTTTGATTTTAATGACCTGCCGCGCGTGGCCGAGCGGGGAAACGTCCGGTTCGGCCGTTTCCACACTTTTGAGGCTGATGTTGCGTTTGGCGAGCCGGCCCATGACGATTTCCGCGAGCGCCTTGATTTTGAACTGGTCCGCGGCGGAGAGCTTGATTTCGTTCTTTTCGAGAATGATTTCCGCGTTGGAACCTTTGAAGTCGAAACGGTTGGCCAGTTCCTTTTTGGCCTGGTTGACGGCGTTTTCGATTTCCATCGAGTTGACCTGGGAAACGATGTCGAATGAGGGCATGGCCACAGCTTGGGGGAATCCATCCCCGAAGAAAAGACGAAAGCCGCAAGCCAATTTGATTGATTTCCAGGCCGGCAAAGGATACAAACCCGCCCGCCAAAATGCCGATATTGATTCTACTCTGGGTTTGGCTTTGCGCATATCTGAACTGCGTCGGGTGGGGTCTCTCCGCGCTGCAACAACTGGGAGCCGGAGGTTATGTGATGGCGCTGTTGCTGGGATTTGCAGTGTTGCTCATCTGGCGCATAAAAAGTTCCGAACGCATTCTCCCGCATGTCCCGTGGCAAAAACTCCGCCGCCGTTTCCGCCGCTTGCTCCCGGCGGCTTTTTTAATTCTGGCCGTGCTGGCCATCCTGGGCGGCGTGCTCTATCCGCCAAACAATCTGGATGAGCTGACCTACCGTTTTCCGCGCGTCCTCCACTGGCTGGCGGAAGGACACTGGCATTGGATTCACACGCCGGACGAACGCATGAATGATCGGGCCAGCGGCTTTGAATGGCTGACCGCACCACTGTATGTTCTGACCCAAAGCGACCGGCTGTTTTTTTTGCCGAACGGCGTGTCGTATCTGCTGCTGCCCGGCCTCGTTTACAGTGTGTTCATCCGGCTCGGCATTGCGCGGAAGGTGGCATGGCACTGGATGTGGCTCCTGCCGGCCGGCTTTACCTTTGCATTGCAGGCCGGGAGCGTGGCGAACGATTTGTTTGGCGTGGTCTTCGCGCTGGTGGCCATGGACGGCGCACTCCGATTCGGCGAATCCCGGCACCGGTCGGACCTGTGGGTTTCCCTGCTGGCCGCCGGACTGGTGACCGGAGCCAAAATGAGCAATTTACCGCTGCTCCTGCCCTGGTTTGGGGCGCTGCTGTTTGCGTTTCGCTCCAGGGTGAGGAAGCCGGCCGTATTGGCGGTTGTGGGGCTGGCCGCAGTCCTCAGCTCATGCCTGCCCAATGCCGTGTTGAATGTAAAACATGGCAACGACTGGACCGGTTCGAATTTGGAGGACCCGCATCAACGAGTCCACAACCCCTTGGTGGGCATCAGCGGCAACATGGTGGTTTGGGGATTGGCCAATATTGGGCTCCCGATCATGCCGTGGTCGCCTGCGACCGGTGAGAGACTCGTCCATCGCCTGATACCGCAGACATTTCTGGACTTCTATGATGACAACTTCGAAGGTCACCTCGTCCATACCTGGTCAAGCGGCATTCAAACCGAAGAAGGCGCGGGATTGGGCGTCGCTGTTTGGTGTCTCTGGTTTGGTTCCGCCCTTGCGCCACTCTTTTGCCGGCGCAAGCCTCCCGGAACCGGCACCGGAATTGCCGGGGGAACGCCCTTTCGGTACCGGCGAATTATTTTGCTCGTGCTGCCATGGATGGCTCTTTTGGCTTATATGGCCAATGCCGGGATGGGGCCGGTGGGGCGGCTGCTTTCAGCCTATTATCCCCTGCTCATCCCGCTGCTGCTGGTGTCGCCCGCCCAGGAATGGATCGTGCGACAGTGGTGGTGGCGGTGGGGGGCGGTGATGGCTTATTTGATGGCCGGCACCCTGGTCATCCTCGCGCCCGGACGCCCATTGTTGCCATTTGAGCGCTTGTTGCCGAGCCATAAAACGAGCGCCTTCCTTGCCCGCGCAAGAACGTCTTACATTGAAAATACCCGTCGCGGGGATGAATTGAGCCCGGTGCGGGCATTGATTCCGCCCGAAGTTTCCGCCATCGGCTTTGTCGCCGGGGTAAACGAAATTGAACCGTCCTTGTGGCGTCCTTTTGGGTCGCGCCACGTTGTTTATGTGCTTCCCGGTGATACCGCGGCGGATTTGCGGCGGCAGGGGGTGGAATACGTGGTGCTGCGGAGCAAGACTTTGGAGACTCGTAATCAGTCAATCGGCGGCTGGCTCAAAGAATATGATGCCGAAAGCGTGGGGCAGGTGACCATCACTCACACGTATCCGCCTTATGTTCCATTTGACTGGTATGTGGCCAGGCTTCGTCGTTAAAATTCAATCGAAATCAAATCATTGAATCATGAATGGCAAATTAATGGGCGAAATCAAATCCAACGCCGATGTTGAGCCGTGCCTTTCGGTCGTGATGCCGGTTTACAACGAGGCGGCGACGGTGTTGGAAGTGATCAAAATCGTGCTGGCGCAGCGTCCGGTGCAGCAATTGATCGTGGTGGACGACGCTTCCACGGACGGCACCTGGGAAAAATTGCAGCCGGCCACGAACGGCGAAGCGCGGGTGACCCTGGTGCGGCATGGGCAAAACCAGGGCAAAGGCGCGGCCTTGCGCACGGGATTCGCCCGGGCAACCGCGCCCGTCGTGATGATTCAAGACGCCGATTTGGAGTATGATCCGACGGAATATCACCGGCTGCTCGTCCCGATTTTGTCCGGCAAGGCGGATGTGGTTTTGGGATCGCGATTTCTGGGCGCCGGCGCGCATCGCGTGCTGTATTACTGGCACTCGGTGGGCAACAATCTGCTGACCACTTTTTCCAACATGGCCACCAATCTCAACCTGTCGGACATGGAGGCCTGCTACAAGGTTTTCCGGCGCGAAATCATTCAAAAGATCAAACTGGAGGAAAACCGATTTGGTTTTGAGCCGGAAGTGGTGTCAAAAATGGCCCGGTTGAAGGTGCGCATCTACGAGGTGGCGATTTCTTATTACGGACGCACCTATGCCGAAGGCAAAAAAATCGGCTGGCAGGACGGAGTTCACGCCTTTTGGTGTATTTTCAAATACAATTTTTTGCGCGGCTAACAAGCTTGCTGGCGGGCGAAATTCCGCTAACATTACCTTTGGGTCATGGAAGTTCACAGCATTGAAACCATCGTCAAGGCACTGAACGACGCGAAGGTTAAATATCTCATCGTCGGCGGCTTGGCGGTCAACGCGCATGGCTTTGTGCGTCTCACCCGCGATGTGGGCATCGTCCTGTGCTTGGAACCGGAGAATGCCGCGCGCGGTCTCAACGCGTTGTTGCAGGCTGGTTGGCGGCTGGCCATCCCCGAAATGCCGGAGGCCTTTGCTGACAGGGCGACCCGCGAGCGCTGGCGGACGGAAAAAAACATGATTGTTCTGAAACTTTGGAGCGATGAACACCGGCGAACCCCCATTGATATTTTCATCTATGAACCGTTTGATTTTGCCGCTGAATTCGCACAGGCGGAACGGCTTGAGGTTTGCCCCGGCGTCCTGGCTCCCGTGGTGACACTGGAAACACTTCTGACGATGAAACGTGCCGCCGGCCGGCCGCAGGATTTGACGGACATTGAAGAATTGCAACGCGCCCGATGAAACTACCGTTCCACATTGAGCCAGACTGGCGCTGGGGCACCCCGGAAGGCAGCCGTGAATTTGACCGGCTGCTCGACCGCAGTCTGACCTTCCGCGAAAAGCTGGAATGGCTGGAAGCAGCCGAAACCCTCACGCTGCAACTGCGCGCCAGCCGCGAGAAAGCCCGAACGCGGAAATCCCCGGCGCGTTGACAACGCCGCTGCCAAAAGGTTGCATTGATTGAAATATCCACGAGCAATGTTATCGTCGGTTGCCAAAGCGTTTCAGGAAGTTGCCCCCTTAAGACTGTTAAGGAGCAAGCTGCTTCAGCAGTCCGGCTTTTACCTGGTCGGTCAATTTCTTCAAAAGGCCGTTTCGTTTCTGTTGCTCCCGGTCTGGACATTTTATCTGGCGCCATCGGATTACGGTATCATGGGGACGCTTGCCGCTTACAGCGGGGTTCTTAACATCCTGCTCATGTTTGGAATTTTTGGCGCGGTTACACGCCATTATTTCGATTTCAAACAGGATCACGAAGCGCAACGCCGCTATGTCAGCACCGTTTTTGTGTTTATGGCAGTGGTTTCCGGGACCATCCTGACAATTCTCATCCTGTTTGGCCGGACTCTCTGGGCGCATATGACCTCCAATCAGATTCCGTTTCATCCATTGGTTGTGTTGATGCTCATCACGGTTTTTGGCGGGTTGCTCTACCGCCTGCCGTATTCCCTGTATCAGGCGCAACAAAAGGTAAAGAAATGTGTCATGCTCGACTTGGTAAACTTCATTCTTTCCGTCGGGATCAGTCTGCTGCTTGTTGTTGGATGGAAAAAGGGCGTTTATGGCATGATGCTGGGAGGCTGTATTGCCCAGATTCTGATTGCACTCATCGTCACCGGCCTGCTGCTTCGGGAATGGTTTGTCCCCAAATTGGAGTGGCGCCATGTTTCCAGCACCCTGGCTTTTGGGCTGCCGATTGTTCCGCATCTGCTTGCCGGGTGGGCGCTTGCCTTTGTGGGCCGGGTGATGCTCGAACGAATGGTTCCGCTCGATGAAGTGGGACGTTACACGCTCGGCTTTACCCTCGGCATGGGCATGCTGATGATTGTCACCAGCATCAACGACGCCTATCAGCCCTATTATTACAACCTGATGACCTCATCCCAGAATCCCCAGCCAAAGATTCTCCGGATTATTTCATTCTACCTGGCGGGACTGGGCTTTGTTGCCCTGATCGGCTCCATCTTCGCCGGCGAATTAATTGCGCTCCTCACCCCTGTGAGGTATCACGGCTCCGCCCTTTATGTGCCGCCCGTCATAATCGGTTACTTCATGGTCGGCCTTTATTTTTTTGTTTCCAGCCCAATTTTTTATCATAAAAAGACCCATCTCCTTCCCATCATCACCGGCATATCGGCGGTTTTAAATATCATTCTGAATTACCTGCTCATTCCCAAATTCGGCGCCATTGCGGCGGCGTGGAACACGCTGGTCTGTTATGCCGTCATGCTGGTGATCTATTACATCGTGGCCCAGAAGCAGAGTGTCTTTCCTTATCCAATTTGGCGTACGCTGCTGGTGTTGGTGTTTCTGTTGCTGGCCATTTTCATATCCGGGTCCGTTGCCGTGTTAACTCCGGCGGCGTGGCTGATAAAAACAGCGATGGCCGGCATTTACCTGGTTTTTGCCTACTGGCTGTTTATCAGACCGTTGCATTCCGCAGCGGGCGGCACTCCAAATGATGCCAGTTAGCGGACTCAGCTGCTTTTGGCGCGCGTTTTCAATGCCAGAAAGTTTCTCAGGATGTGCAACCCGATGGGACCGCTCTTCTCTGGATGGAATTGGGTGCCGAAAACGTGGCCCGTTCGAATCGCGGCGGAAATGCGCCGCCCGTCGTAGTAACAATCCGCCAGCCGGTTTTCCTCATGCGCCGGCATCGGGGTGAACGAGTGGACAAAATAGGCGAAAGATTTTTCCGGAACTCCAGCCAGGATTGAGTCTTCCCAGGTGGCGCATTGCGCCGGGCGGACAAGTGCGTTCCAGCCGATGTGCGGAATCTTGTGGGGCCGACCATCGGCCCCGGTGGCGGGGATGGATTCCACCGTGCCCGGGATGATGCCGAGGCCTTCGTGGACCCCGAACTCCTTTCCGGTGTCGAGCAGCATTTGCATGCCAAGACAAATGCCCAGCAAAGGACGGTTGTCGGAGGCCACTTTTTTGAGCGCATCCACAAGACCGCGCTTGCGAAGTTCGGCCATGCCATCGGCAAAAGCCCCCACCCCCGGCAGGATGATAATCTCCGCGGCGTCAAGCATCTCCGGTTTGTCGGCGAGAACCACCCGCCCGCCGCACCGCTCGATCCCCCGGGACACACTGAAAAGGTTGCCCATTCCGTAGTCCACAACCGTTACTTCGAGGCTCATGGCGCATCCCCTTTCATGGCGCGCTCGCGGGCTTCACGCATGTCGGCGAGGGTGAGCCGTTTGTAGTGCAAAACATCCGCCATGGCGACAGCATCGGCGTGGCCTTCGCGAATGACCGAGACGAGGTGCGCCAGGGTGCCCATTCCGCCACAGGCAATCACGGGCACACTGACTGCCGTGGACACGGCCCGCACCAGGTCCAGATCAAAGCCTTTGCGCGTGCCCTCGCGATCAACGGATGTCAGCAAGATTTCGCCGGCGCCGAGTGTGACGCCGCGCCGGACCCACTCCAGCACGTCCACGCCGGTTTTTTCCCGTCCGTTGTCGGTGTAGGCTTCCCACCGGTTCGGCGCGGTCTGTTTTGCCTCGATGGAAAGGACCATGCATTGTGAGCCAAAACGCTGCGCCACCTCGGTGACGAGTTTTGGATTGCGCACGGCTGCGGTATTAATCGCCACTTTGTCCGCTCCGGCGCGAAGCAGCATGTTGACGTCCTCCACCGAGCGAACACCGCCGCCGACAGTGATGGGTATGAAAACATTCGTGGCCGTCTTGCTGACAATGTCGGTGAGGTTGTTCCGCTCGTAAAGACTCGCCACAATATCAATGTAAATTAGCTCGTCAGCTCCTGCTTCGTAGTAGCGGCGGGAGAACTCCTGAGGATCGCCCATGACGCGAAGGCCTTCCAAATGGATTCCCTTGACGAGGTTCGGACCTTTGATGTCCAAACGCGGAATTAAACGCGGCTTGAGCACGGCTACGGCTCCCAAACCTTGTGGCGCAGCTCCCATTTCCCGTCCGCATACCGCCAGAGATGGGGCGAGCGGAACTGATCGGTCAGGCGATCGAAGTAAAGGCGATCCATGATGGGCCGCTCGAACATTTTGGATGCCTTCGGATACTGCTCCGGGGTGATGCTGAGATACCGGAAGATTTCATCGGCAAACCGGTCGGGAAATTCCCCGTCAAACCGCCGCGCCAGCGCGACGCCTTCGTCCCGATTGATGTCGCCGGAGCGAATTTCCTGGGCGGCATCGTAGGTGGCCCGTCCGATGCCGAATTTGATGAAGGTCGTGAAATAGTGGAAATCGTCAATGCGGTCATCAATGCTGTTATACTTGCTGTAGGTGCCCGGGGTGCGTTCGGGAGAAGCCTGGAAGCCCCCGTGTTCCACGGCGTAGTAGTAGCAACTTTGCGGATGCCACTTGAGGTAATAACCGAGGTAGTGAACCTCCACCTTTTGCTCCTCAATCCGTCCGGGATCCGCGGGCAGATAAGGAGCCAGATCGCAGGTTTCCAGCCCGTAGGATTCCTGGAGTTCCGTCAGGGAAGTGCCGGCGAGATACACCTTGGACTTGTCGTCCGATGTAAAATAACTCCAATCCCGCTTCGCCGTGGTCGTGTCTTCCTTGGGATTGCCATACTCCGCTTCATTTTCGCCGTAAAAAACCAGCGGAATTTTGTGAAGCAACGCCATCCTGGGTGCCAGCGACTTCTGTCCGAATATGAAAGCCTGGAACGGATGGAACAGTTTTTCGACGGACAATCTGGTCAAAAGCCGGTGCACACGGCCGTTCGGAGTGTGAAGGTAATTGTCAAATCCGGCATGAATCCACGACTGGAAATTCTTCCATCCCCAATCCGTGTAAATGTGGGGAGCCCAGGTCACCGTCAGCGGGTGCATTTCAAATTTGTATCGCAGGAGATGGGCCGCGTAAAAGGAGTCCTTTCCGCCGGAGCCGGGACAGATGCAGTCATACGATCCATCCTTGCTGCGGTGCCGGTCGCATAACTCACGCAGCATGGCCTCCCGCTCCGCCCAGTTGCGCTTCCGCTTTTCTTCCGTAACGAGGCAGGCATCGCAAACGCCGGCCTCATCGAAACGGATCGTTTTTTTGCGGCTTTGCGCGGTATGCTTGTACTCGACGGTTGAATTGGGGCGCTGATTGGAAATCACACAGCGAGTGCAGAACTTCACCTCCCGGGGAAGGCCGTACTTTGCCTCGAGGTCCGGAGCGTCCGGGGCAAACTTCAGCACATCAACGGGTGGCGGATAAGGAATGTAGTTCATTGTTTGCGTCTATGATCACAATCTGATAAGTATGGCAAGAGCATTTACGCATGTCAAGAAACTCACACGGAACCGTGGCGGCCCTGGTTCCCGCCCGCGGGGGATCCAAGGGCATTCCACGCAAGAACGTGGTCGCGGTCGCAGGCAAGCCGTTGATCGCCTGGACGATTGAGGCCGCGCTCCGCTCGTCGGTCCTGGATCGCGTGGTCGTTTCGACCGACGACGAAGAAATCGCACGCGTCTCGAAGGAGTGGGGAGCGGAAGTCCCCTTTTATCGGCCGGCGGAACTTTCCCGCGATGACTCGCCGAGCATTGCCGCGGTGAATCACGCCATTCGCTGGCTGGAAGAAAACCAAAACTACCGTCCTGACGCCCTGCTGCTGCTGCAACCGACCTCGCCGCTGCGCACGGCGGAAGATGTTCGCAACGCCGTGCAGCTCATGTTTGAGCGAAACGCCAACGCCGTCGTAAGCGTTTATAAGACTCACCAGCATCCCTATTGGTTGAAGAAGATCGACCAGGAAGGCTATCTTTCAAATTTCCTGGAAGGAGACGTCGAGCATGTCCGCCGGCAGGATCTGCCCCCGGTCTATGCCTTGAACGGCTCGATTTTCCTCACCCGGCGCGAGATACTTCTTCGCCAGGAAACCTTTTGCCCCGCTCAAACCTGCGCCTATATCATGCCGGAAGAGCGGTCGCTGGACATTGACTCTCCGGCGGACCTGCGCCTCGCAAACTTTCTCCTGAGCAATGAAGGAAATTAGAATCGCGGATCATCTTATTGGCCCGGGGGCCCCCGCCTTCGTGCTGGCGGAAGCCGGGGTGAATCACAACGGCGATCTCGACCTGGCGCGCAAATTAATCGAGGCCGCCTCGGAAGCCCGGGCCAGCGCGATCAAATTCCAGACGTTCAAAGCGGCAAACCTGGCGACCCGGGACGCTCCGAAAGCCAGTTACCAGTTGGAAACGACCAGCGCGGGAGAATCACAATACGACATGCTTCGCCGGCTGGAGCTTTCCGCCGCTGCGCACACCGAATTGATTGCTCATTGCCAGAAACACCGGCTCTTGTTTTTGTCCACGCCTTTCGACGAAGACAGCGCCGATCTGCTGGAAACCCTCGGCGTTCCCGCATTCAAGATTTCCTCGGGGGAAATCACCAACCTTCCCTTTCTCGAACATGTCGCCCGCAAGCGGAAGCCCATCCTGCTTTCCACCGGCATGTCCGACCTGGGCGAGGTGGAAACGGCGGTGAGGCGGATTCGCGCGCAGGGCAACGACGACATCGTGGTGCTTCAATGCGTCAGCAACTACCCCGCAAATCCCGCCGATGTGAATTTGCGGGCCATGGCCACGATGGCATCAGCCTGCGGCGTGCTGGCGGGTTATTCGGACCATACCCCGGGCAACGAAGCAGCGCTGGCCGCGGTGGCCCTCGGCGCATGCGTGATTGAAAAACATTTTACCCTGGACCGGAAGCTCCCGGGCCCGGACCATAAGGCTTCGCTCGAACCGGACGAATTGAAGGCGCTTGTGCGCAGCATTCGCATTGTCGAAGCAACGCTCGGAAATGGAATAAAGCAGCCCGCTCCCAGCGAGGAGAATACGCGGCAGGTCGCCCGCAAAAGTCTGGTGGCGGCCTGTGATCTCGTTGCGGGTACGCGACTGAAGCAGGAGATGGTCGCCATTAAACGCCCCGGCACCGGCCTGGCGCCGGCCCTGCGCGATACCCTGGTGGGACGAACCCTCAACACAGATGTCGCCGCGGGATGTCTGTTCACCCTGAAAATGCTCACATGAGAACCATCGCCGTGATCACCGTTGGCCGCTCCGACTTTGGCATTTATCTGCCGGTGTTGCGGAGAATCGTCGCGGACAAAAGTTTGAAGCTGCGTCTGATCGTTGCCGGCATGCACCTTTCGCCGGCGTTTGGCGAGACGGTCAAAGCCATCGAAGCCGCCGGCTTCGAAGCGGCCGATCGCGTGGACATGCTGCTGGCTTCCGATTCGCCGGAAGCCGTCGCCAAGTCCATGGGACTGGGCACGATTGGCTTCGCGCAGGCTTACTCGCGGAAGCAACCGGACCTGCTCCTGGTGCTGGGCGACCGCTTTGAAATGCACGCGGCGGTCGTGGCGGCGATCCCGTTCAAGATCCCCGTGGCGCATATTCACGGCGGAGAACTCACCTTCGGAGCCATGGATGACTCGTTCCGCCATTCGATCACCAAAATGAGCCACCTGCACTTCGTCAGCACTGATGAATATGCGCGGCGCATCGAAAAAATGGGCGAGGAGCCGTGGCGGGTGACGGTCTCCGGCGCGCCGGGTCTGGACAATCTCCGCGGCCTCCGGCTGCTCGGCCGGGCGGATTTCGCCCGCCGCTTTGGCATCAGGCTTCCGAAGAATTTTCTGCTCGTGACTTACCATCCCGTCACGCTCGAACATGAGGATCCGGCACGCCGGTTCCGGACCCTGCTTTCGGCGCTGGAGTCCGCGGGACACGCGGCGCTTTTTACGATGGCCAACGCCGACCCCGGCGGGCACGCCATCAACCAGATGATCCAGGATCATGTCGCAACGCATCGTTCCGCGCAGTTCATCAACAACCTGGGCACCCAGGGCTACTTCAGCGCCATGGCGCTGGCCACGGCAATGGTGGGCAACTCTTCCAGCGGCATCATCGAGGCGGCGTCATTCAAGCTGCCGGTGGTCAATATTGGCAACCGTCAAGCCGGTCGTGTTCGTGGCGCGAACGTCATCGACACCGGCCCTTCCGCGCCAGAGATTCTTCGTGGCATCAGGCAGGCGTGCTCGCCGACATTCCGGCGTTCGCTTGCAAGCCTGGTGAATCCCTACGGCGACGGGCGGGCGGCGGAGCGGATTGTGAACCGGCTAAAAACCCAGGAATTGCACAGCAACCTGATTGTTAAAACGTTTTACGAATGACCTCCATAATCGGAATCGGCGCGGGCGGACACGCGAAGGTGATGCTGGAAATCCTCCGGATTGATCCCGGCTGCCGGCTGGTCGGGCTGCTCGACCGCAATCGCGAATTGTGGGGAAAGGAAATCGCCGGGGTTCCGGTTCTGGGCGGGGACGAGTTGCTCGACAAACTGCGGGCCGAAGGCATACACCACGCTTTTATCGGCGTCGGCTCGGCCGGAAACAGTGCCCGGCGGCAGAAACTTTATGAGCTTGCCCTGAGCCACGGTTTCCAGATGGTCCCGGCCATTCATCCGCAAGCGGTCATTTCACCCAGTGCGCGAATTGGCGCGGGCGTGGCGATCATGGCGGGCGCCATCATCAATGCGGATGCGCAAATCGGCGACAATGTCATCATCAATACCGGCGCGATCGTGGAGCATGATTGTATCATCGGCAACCACGCCCACATTGCCACGGGCGCTTTGCTTGCGGGCGGCGTCCGTATTGGCAACGGCTCGCACGTCGGCATTGGCGCCAGCGTCCGGCAGTGCGTGAAGATTGGCTGCCATTCAATTGTCGGCGCGGGGGCGTCGGTGATACGAGATGTGCCCGACCAGGTTGTTGTGGTTGGAGTTCCCGCCCGCAGACTGAGAGAAAATACACCATGACACTGCCGTTGGAGACATACTTGATTTCACGCGAGGCAACCATCCGCGAAACCCTGGCCTGCATCAACAAAAGCGAGGGCATCGCCCTGGTCGTTGACCCGGACCGCCACTTGATCGGAACGGTAACTGACGGCGACGTGCGGCGCGCGGTGCTCGCCGGTGTCAGCTTCGAGGCGCCGGTGCACAAACTGCTCGACCAGCGGGGCAAGACTCCCTACCAGAAGCCCGTCACCGCGCGGACGGGCACGCCCGCCGGCGAATTGCTGCATGTCATGAACGAGCGCGGCATCCGGCAAATTCCCCTGCTGGATGAAAACGAGCGGGTGGTGGACATCGCGCTCATGCAGGAACTGGTCAAAAGCTATGAGCTTCCGCTCAAGGCGGTGATCATGGCGGGCGGATTCGGCAAACGGCTGTTGCCGCTGACGGAAGAGGTGCCAAAACCAATGCTGCCGGTGGGCGACAAGCCCATTCTCGAGTTGATTGTAAACCAGTTGCAAAATTCGGGCATCCGCAAGGTGCAGATGACCACCCACTACAAGCCGGAGGTCATCAAGCAGCATTTTGGCACCGGGGAAAAATTCGGCCTTGATATTCAATATGTGAACGAAGACCAGCCATTGGGCACGGCGGGCGCGCTGGGCAGCCTCGAGAAATCCGACGAGCCGATGCTCGTTCTCAACGGAGACATTCTGACACAGGTTGACTTCCGCGCGATGCTTGCCTTCCATCATGAAAACCAGTCCGAACTGACCGTCGCGGTGCGGAAATACGATTTTCAGGTGCCTTACGGTGTCATTCAATGCGACGGCGCGCAAGTGCGGGGTGTGGATGAAAAACCGACTTACAACTTTTTTGTCAACGCCGGCATTTACCTGCTGGAACCCTCGGCGCATCGCAGTATTCCGTTGGCGCAACGGTTTGACATGACCGACCTGATTGAAAAGTTGACCGCCGAGGGCCGCCGGGTGGCCGCATTTCCGGTGGTGGAATATTGGATGGATATCGGGCGTTTATCGGACTAT
>Ga0265323_10000371_pt1 | contig 25918 bp, 21 predicted proteins | sample 41225metaG_FD_193580 | JGI IMG/M metagenome (GOLD analysis project Ga0265323, IMG submission 193580) | Rhizosphere microbial communities from Carex aquatilis grown in University of Washington, Seatle, WA, United States - 4-12-25 metaG | ecosystem: Host-associated > Plants > Roots > Rhizosphere...
CGGAATTCTGGAAAAACGTCAAGGTAACCGGCAGCGGCGAGGAGTTGAACCAGAACCTCGAACACGCCGGCCGCGTGGCGGACTTCCTGGAATTTGCCGAATTATTGTGTCTGGACGCGCTGCACCGCGAGGAATCCTGCGGCGGCCATTTCCGCGTGGAGCATCAAACCGGGGACGGCGAGGCCAAACGCGACGACGCGAACTTCGCCTATGTGGGCGCGTGGGAATTCAAGGGCGCGGACCAGAAACCGGAGTTGCACAAGGAACCGCTGGTGTACGAGGAGGTTCACCTGGCAACGCGCAGTTACAAATGAATCTCACTCTTAAAATCTGGCGGCAGAAGAACGTGGCGTCACCCGGACGCTTCGAGACACACGAGGCGCGCGACGTCAGCCCGGACATGTCGTTCCTCGAAATGCTCGATATGGTCAACGAAAGCCTCGTCGCCGCGGGCCAGGAACCGTTTGTGTTCGACAGCGATTGCCGCGAAGGCATTTGCGGCACATGCTCACTGGTCATCAACGGCATCCCCCATGGCGGCCACAAAGGCACCACCGTCTGCCAGCTTCACATGCGCCATTTTCAGGACGGCCAGACCATCACCGTCGAACCGTGGCGCGCGCGGGCGTTTCCGACGGTGAAAGACCTGATCGTGGACCGCACCGCGTTCGATCGCATCATGCTGGCCGGCGGTTTCATTTCGGTGAACATCGGCAATGCGCCCGAAGCCAACGCGCTGCCGGTGTCGAAGGAAATCGCCGATCTGGCGATGGATGCGGCTGCATGCATCGGCTGCGGCGCGTGCGTGGCCGTCTGCAAGAATGCCAGCGCGATGCTGTTCGTCGCAGCGAAGGTTTCCCACCTCAATTATCTTCCGCAGGGCCACGCCGAAAAAGACCGCCGGGTCAAAAACATGGTGGCGCAAATGGACAAGGAAGGTTTCGGCAATTGCACCGTCACCGGCTCGTGCGAAGCCGTCTGCCCCAAGGAAATCAGCCTCGACTTCATTGCCAAGATGAACCGCGACTATGCCGTGGCCGTGGTCAAGGGCGAACTCAAAGTATACGGCGGCGGAGTGGGTTAGGAAAAACTGGCAAGTGGCCGGTCAAACTACCGCGGCGTGCCGGTTCAAACTTCCACGCCTTCTTCCTCGGCTTCCATCGAATTCACCAGGTCTTTTTCCGCCAGCACCCAGTCTGCGAGGGTCAGCGGATGCTCCGGCAGTTTGTCGCGATACAGGCGATACGCATGTTCGCGCACCATGCCTTGAGTGATGCCGGGCGTGAATGGCCGCGGTTGTACGACGACTTTTGGTTTTCTAGTTTTTGTTTTCATAGGCAACTCCTTGTCTTTGATAAAACATAGGCCTCCCCGCCGGTTCTGCAAGCGGGCGGGCGCGAAGGTCAATAAGCCGGATGGTTTCGGGCGATTCCCTGAATCATCTCCTCGGCCTGGGCGCGAAGTTTCGCATCCACGCTGGGCAGCAGCAATGGTTGCAACGTGTGGCGCGCGGCGTCGAGGTCGTGGTTTCGCAGTTGCACCTGGGCCAGCGAGAACAGATACGACGGGTTTTCGGGTTCCAGTTGGATGGCGCGTTGCAGGTGTTGCTCCGCCAGCACGAGATTTTCGCCCTGAACCATTTCGAAGAAACCCAACAGTTCCTGCGCCGATCCGAAGTCCGGCATCAATGCGAGCGATTTTTGGAGTTCGGCGCGGATTTCCGCCGCCGCCTCGCTTTTGAGCGGGGCATGCCGGTCCTGGGAATCCGCCGTGAGCCGGTACTGTTCCTGGGCATAAATATAAAAAGCCAGAAAACTGGTTGAACCGTGCTGGAGCGCCACCTTCAAATTCTGCAACGTTGCCTCGTGCTGCCCGCGTTCGGCAGCGAGCAGACCCAGTCCCTCGTAGGGCAGAGGGCTGGCGGGCGCGAGTTTTTGCGCCTGTTTAAAATACATTTCAGCGGCGTCCGGACGACGAATCCGCAGAAGTTCATCGCCCAGGCGAAAATAATTTTCCACAGGGGAGATGGTTCGCGTGGTCAGGGTTATGGGTGTGGAGATGTCCGCCGCCAGCACCAGTTCAATGGGGGTAAACCGGCCCTGCCGGAGGTAGCGACGGAGTTCGGCTTCCACCGCCGGCAAGGTGGTCTGCATCGCGTTGGTAAAGGCCTGTTCGGGAAGCTGGCCTTGGAGCAGGAGTCCCCTGAACTGTCTAAAACGGGCCTGGTAAACGGGGTTGTCGCCCGCCATCAGGAACTGCGTGAGCAGCCAAGATTCGGCATAGAAGATGCCTTGGCGTTCGCGCTCATTGTATTGGGGCGAGTCGTGAGTGACGGCAAACAATTCGGCCAGCGGCATGAGGGGCTGTTGCGCCAGCAGGCGCAAATGATGGTCAATCGGTTTGGCGATGCGGGCGTTGTAGCCGGTTGTTTCAAAGGTGGAATAGACTTCGGCCATGCCCTCCTTGAGCCAGAGCGGCCAGATACGGTCGTTACGCCGAAACAGCAGATGGGTGTACTCGTGAAAAATGACTTCCATGTCGGTGTCGGCCGAATGGGCGCCGGGCAGGGCGAGCACGATCAGGTTTTCGTCGCTGCCGCGCTGGAAGAAGGCCGCCAGATTGGCGGGCTGGCCCTGGTAAAGCGGCAGGAACGGCTTCATCGTTTCGTGGTCGGGAAAGGCCATCACCACGATTGGTGGAGAGGCCACTGCCTGTGCCCCCCCGGCGAGCAGGGTGTAAGCTTCGCAAAACTGTTCCAGACGCGCGGAAAGTTTGTAAACGTCCTGGGGCGCACTACAACTGTAGATGTTGAAATGCGCGGTGCGGGTCTCGAACCAGCGCCTTTGCACGAGCGGAACGTCATTCGATTGGGCCGGGGCGGCGCAAATCCCCAGCTCCAAAAGCGCGGCTAAAACCAAAAGCGGGTAACGGATCATAGACAGATTGACTCTAAAGGATCATTGAAGAAATGTCACTTGGCGACAAACGAAACCTGGCTGGCTTGCCGGGTCGTAGCTCGCAGCGGTGTTGGATGTCATCCGTCATGCCCGCCTTCGCGCTATTGCGCTTCGGCGCGGCAGTCTTCGTTCTTGCTTCGCTGCGAGCGAAGACTGGTGCGCGGTACAAGACTTGAACTTGTGACCCCTACCGTGTCGAGGTAGTGCTCTGCCAACTGAGCTAACCGCGCACTAAAAAATAAAACTGGCAGTCCCGCCGCGTCTTGGCAAGCGAGAATTGGCTATACAATTTTCATTTTAAGTGCAGAATTATCAAACAATTCTGCAAAAGACGCATGATGTTTCGGCGGACGAGACTGTTATATTGCCGGTCATCAAACAAATAATCATGAACAAGTATTTATTGCTGGGAAAATTTTCATTTGGCATGGGCGACCGTTTTGCGCATCAGGGCAGGGCCCAACTGGGCGCCTGTGTCCTGGCCGGCAAACTCGGCGCCGACATCGTACCCGTCTGGAACAAATCGAACCGCGAACACACGCTCATCGGGACCGAACCGTCCAGTTTGCGCGCCGAGGCGGACGCGGCGGCAAAGGCGCTCGGCTGGAAAAATCCGTATCACGTGGACGCCGACCACATCCGGCTCGAAACCGTGGATCGTTTCATCGCGCCTTCGGATTTCTTCACGATTGACGTGGCCGACTCGATTGGCCAACCCGCCGACCCCAAAAGCGTGAAGGCGTTTGTCGATCATCACCCCGAACTGCTGGGCAAGATTGTCATTCCGCAGATTGGCCGTCCGCTCGAAACGACACGCGCTGAAGTCGAGCGCATCGCCGGCAAATATCTGCTCGCCGTGCAGGACGCGGGGAAAATTTACCGGCACATCGCCCAAGCCAAAGGCGAGGCAAATTTCATCACCGAAGTTTCGATGGATGAAACCGACCGACCGCAAACGCCGCCGGAACTGCTCATCATCCTCGCGGCGCTCGCCGATGAAAAAGTTCCGATCCAGACCATCGCGCCGAAATTCACCGGCCGTTTCAACAAGGGCGTGGATTACGTCGGCGATGTGAAGCAGTTCGAGAAGGAATTCAACGAGGACCTGGCGGTCATCGCCTTTGCCATCAAGCAATTCGGTTTGCCGCCCTCGCTCAAACTCAGCGTCCATTCCGGCAGTGACAAGTTTTCCATTTACGCGCCGATCCGCCGCACATTAAAAAAATTCAACGCCGGCCTGCACCTTAAAACCGCCGGCACGACGTGGCTGGAAGAAGTCATCGGTCTCGCTGAAGCGGGCGGTGACGGTCTCGCGCTGGCGAAGGAAATTTATTCCGACGCGCTGGATCACGTGGACGAACTTTGCGCGCCGTACGCAACGGTCATCGACATTGACCGCAAGAAACTGCCGGCGAAGGAAACCGTCAGCGGGTGGACGTCGGAACAATACGTTTCCGCGCTCCGGCACGATCAGAAGAACAAGGCTTTCAATCCGAGTTTCCGGCAATTGCTCCACGTCGGTTTCAAAATCGCCGCGAAGAAAGGCGACCGTTATCTCAACGCGCTCAAAAAACATGAGGCCGTCATCGCCAAAAATGTCACTGAAAACCTGTTCGAGCGGCACATGAAACCGCTGCTGCTCGGCGAATAATTTATGCCCTTCATCCATGAAGATTTTTTGTTGGGCACCAAAACGGCCCGCAAACTTTACCATCAATACGCCGAGGCCGAGCCGATTTTCGATTACCACTGCCATATTTCGCCGCGCGACATCGCGGCGAACCGCCAGTTCAAGAATCTGTTTGAAATCTGGCTCGAAGGCGATCACTACAAATGGCGCGCCATGCGGACCAACGGCGTCGCGGAACGTTTTTGCACGGGCAGCGCCAGTCCATTTGACAAGTTCAAAGCCTGGGCGGCCACCGTGCCGCACACGCTCCGCAACCCGCTCTATCACTGGACGCATCTGGAATTGAAGCGTTATTTCGGCATTGCCGATTTGCTCGACGAAAAAACCGCCGACAAAATCTGGAAAAAGGCGAACGAAAAACTGGCCACTCCCGATCTGGCCACGCAGGGCATATTGAAGAAATTCAAGGTCAAGGTCGTGTGCACCACGGACGATCCGGTGGACAGCCTGGAACATCACCGCGCGTTCGCGGCCCAGGGCCATCCGACGAAAATGTTGCCCGCGTTCCGGCCCGACAAGGCGCTGACGGTCAATCAGCCCGCCGGTTTCAACCCGTGGGTGGAACGGCTTGCCGCTGCCAGCAACGTGGACATCAACGGCTTTTCCGCGTTCGTCACCGCGCTGCGAAAGCGTCACGACTTTTTCCATTCACAGGGCTGCCGTTTGTCCGATCACGGCCTGAACCATTGTTTTGCAGACTTTTGTTCCGAGAAAACCGCCGCCGAAATTTTCGCCCGGGCGCGGCGCGGCGAAGCGGTTTCCCCGCCGGAGCACGGACAATTCGCCTCGTTCATGATGCTGTTTTTCGGCAAACTCGATGCCGCCCGGGGCTGGACCAAACAGCTTCACCTCGGGGCATTGCGCAGCGCCAACACGCGATTGCTCAAACAACTCGGCCCGGACACGGGTTTCGATTCCATCGGCGATTGGCCGCAAAGTTCCGCGCTCGCCAGCTATCTGGACCGGCTCGACCAGGAAAATGCGCTTCCGAAAACCATCATCTACAACCTCAACCCGGCGGACAATTACTCCTTTGCCACGATGATCGGGAATTTCCAGGACGGCACGATTCCGGGGAAAATCCAGTTCGGCTCCGGCTGGTGGTTTCTGGACCAAAAAGAAGGCATGGAATGGCAGATGAATGCCCTGTCGAATCTCGGCCTGCTCTCGCGCTTCATCGGCATGATCACGGATTCGCGCTCGTTGATGTCGTATCCGCGGCACGAATATTTCCGGCGCACGCTCTGCAACCTTGTCGGTCGCGACGTGGAAAGCGGCGGGCTGCCCAACGACGAAAAACTCCTCGGCCCGATGATCCGCAACATCTGCTACACCAACGCAAAAAATTACATGGCGTTTCCCGGAGTGACGGATGATAACGCGAAGCATTCCAGCGCGGCGAACCGGCGCAAGTGACGGTGCCTTGTTCTGCATGTTTCAAAATCCGGATAACCACGCCAGCAAACGAACCAGGCGCTTTGACCGTCAAAAATCGAACCATGAAAAAAACAATTCCACTTTTTCTAATCACCCTGCTTGCCACCCCGCTGCTCCGCGCGGAGCCTGCCGGATGGGCGCAAGCGCCTGAAATTCTGGCGCGCATTCAGGCGCCGGTGTTTCCCGCGCGAGACTTTGTCATCACAAATTACGGCGCGGTGGCCGACGGCAAGACCGATTGCACCGCGGCCCTGGGCAGGGCGGTTGCAGCTTGCGTCAAAGCCGGAGGCGGACGCGTCGTGGTTCCTGCCGGCGAATTTTTTACCGGCCCGATTCATCTGCTCAGCAACGTGGAGCTTCACCTCGAAGCCGGAGCAACGCTGAAATTCAGCACGGATCCCAAGGCCTGTCTGCCCGCGGTGCTCACGCGTTTCGAGGGTATGGAATGTTGGAATTATTCGCCGCTCATTTACGCCTATGGCCAGGAAAACATTGCCGTAACCGGCGAGGGTACGCTTGACGGCCAGGCCGATGCGACGCACTGGTGGTCGCGAAAAGGCAAAGAAAGCCGCGGCGCGGAAGCGCGGCCAAATGCGGGCGCGCGGCTGGTCAAAATGGTCGCCGACAACACGCCAGTGGATCAGCGACGTTTCGGTGAAGGCGACAATTTGCGTCCGAGTTTCATCGAATTCAATCGTTGTCAAAATGTTTTGATTGCAGGGGTTCACATCCGCCGCTCGCCAATGTGGGAGATACATCCACTGCTCTGTACGAACGTGACGGTGCGCGGTGTGGACATTTTTTCGCACGGCCCAAACAACGACGGCTGCGACCCGGAAAGCTGCCGCGACGTGCTGATTGAAAATTGCCTGTTCGACACGGGAGATGACTGCATTGCCATCAAGTCCGGCCGCAACAACGATGGCCGCCGGGTCGGCGTGCCATCGGTGAATCTGGTCATCCGCAGCTGCACGATGCGCGACGGCCACGGCGGGGTGACGATTGGCAGCGAGATTTCCGGCAGTTGCAGCAATGTGTTTGTGGAGAACTGCGAAATGAACAGCTCGCGGCTGAACTGCGCGTTGCGGCTGAAATCCAATGCCGTTCGGGGCGGCGTCCTGCAAAACATCTTCATGCGGAACGTGAAGGTGGGCCAGGTGGCGGATTCCGTTCTGCAGATTGATTTTCGTTACGAGGAGGGAACGAACGGGGTTTTCAAGCCGGCCGCGAATAATGTCGTGATGGAAAACGTCACCGTCGCCCACACCCCCCGCGTGCTGAACGTCCGGGGATTTCCCGGCGCCGAAATCAGCAACGTGCGGATTTACAACTCGGCCTTCAGGCAAATCGAGAAACCGGACGTGGTCCAGGACGCCGATGTAAAGTTGGTGAACTGCGTCCTGGAACCGGCAAAGTAATGCCTGCGCGCCCAGCCCGAGGGTGAGACCGGATTTTAAGAAAAACGATTGGCCCTTTTTGATTCTGGCGGCTGTCTCCGCAAGCTGTGCAAACGGGTGAAATTATTTCGGGCTGCGTTTCCGGTAGTCGCCGCGGCTGAAATACTTTTCCAGCCAGACATAAAGACAAATAAAAAGGTAACGGCTGCCCATCTCGCGCATCATCAGCTTTGCCTCGCCGGTGCGCCGGTTCCGCCAGGTGACGGGAATGACGGCCCAGGAAAATCCGCGCACGATGGCCTTGAGCGGCAGTTCAACGGTGAGGTTGAAATGGGGCGAGATCAACGGGCGACACCCGTCAATCACTTCGCGCCGGTAGGCCTTGAAAGCGTTGGTCGTGTCGTTCAGGCGGGTGGCAAAGAGGGTTTTGAGAAAGAGATTGGCCATGCGATTGATGACCAGCTTGATTTTTGGATAGTCAACTGTGCCGCCACCTTTGATAAAGCGGCTGCCGAAGACACAGTCCCAGCCCTTGTTCAGTTCCTCCCAGTAATGCACCACGTCCCGGCAATCATCGGATTCATCCGCCATCATGATGACCACGGCGTCGCCTTTCATTTGGTCTAGACCGCGGACGACCGCGCGGCCGAAGCCGTGCAGGTCTTCATTTTTCACCGGAACCAGTTCGGGAAGTCGGGCTTTGATCTGGGCAAGCAGTTCCCAGGTGCGATCGGTGCTGCCGTCGTCAACGACGACAATCTCGTGCGGCACGTTATGCAACCGCAGTTCCAAATGCAGATGTTCCACCGTGGAACAGATGCAGCCTTCCTCATTGCGCGCCGGAATGACCACCGACAGCAACGAGAGCGGGCGGGGTTGGGGAACCGGATCACTCATGTGCGGTTGGGCAAATCTGGTTTTGGCAGCTACGCTGTGCTGAGACCGGCGGCGGATTCATGTGTCCTCTTCAGCCTAAATTAAATCTCCGCCAGGTCAAACAGTTAGAACTGATTCGTAAATAAAAATTATCTGGTGCGGGCCGGGTTTCACGTTCTCAGCCAAACCCGGCGGTGAACCACGCGAATGATGGCTACAGTTTCTCATGGTATTGACCAGCTTTCGGATTCCAACCGTCCGCGCCGCTGAGGACCTTTTCCACTGTAATCCCCGCCGCTTTGGCCTTCGTCAATTGCTTTGCCCAGTCCACGCGCTGTTTTGGACTCCCACCGGGACCGGTGCTGTTGAACTCCGCGTAGCGCGCGGTCCGGTGCGCCTCGGGTTTCTTCCAATCGTTCCAGCCTTCCGGGCGGACGACATCGGACATATCCGTGTTCAGAAAAATTGTGCTCGCGTAAATCCGCCAGGGCCGGCCGAGATAGGTGCGCGTTTCAGGTTTGTCGCCGGTGATTTTACAGTTTGAGAAAACAAATCCAAACGGCTGATCCACCGGGGTGGAAGCGGCGGTGATGTAGCCGTCGCCCAGACATTGAATGTGGCATTGCTCGAACCACGCCGTCGCCGCGCCGAAAATAAAATCCACGTGCCCGGCAATGGTGCAATTTTCAAAATACTGCCGTCCGCGGTTCAACAGAATCGTATCCTGCCACCCGAGGAAGCGGCAGTTGCGAAACACCGCGCGGTCGCCGTCCACGCGGATGGCCAGCGCCTGCCCGACCGCGCCTGCGGAATTTTCAAACGTGATGTTTTCCGCCGTGAAATCGTCCGCGTCAATGAGCGCCGACGGGGTGCGGAACGTGCCCAGGGGTTTGCCGTCAAAGTTGGTGAGGTTGGCTTGCAAATTGTAGGTGATCACGGTGGTGGCCGGATTTTCGCCAATCAAGCTGAAGCAGTGCTTCTCGCGCTGCACGTAAATCAATTCCTTGTAGGCGCCCGGTTTGAGGTGAATGACCACCGGATGGGTGCGGCTGCCGGAAGGCACGGACATGATGGCGGCCTGCACATTGGTGAACTGGCCGCTGCCGTCGGCGGCAACAATCAGGTTGATGGGGTTGACGGCCGATGGGGCCGGGGCAGACGACTGGCAACCCAGGTTCAGGACCGATAAAATCAAAAGGCATAGTCCGGTGCGTAACGTGATTGCAGCCAGGCCAATGAATCGTTTCATGTCAGATGGAACTCTTTCTAATTACTTCGCGCCTTGTGGCGCCTTCGAGCGATGATTCGGCATGTGTAAAAACCTGACAATCACGCCGGGTGTTGGCAAGCGCGAATAGAGGGGCATGCAGGAGAAAATGCCTATTTGACCGCAACCAAGAGTTCGAAAATCTCGGTTCCGTTCTTTTCGGGCGGCGCAAAGTCCGCGCCGCAGTGTTCGCATTGGTCGCGGTCCACCACCCGGAGTTTTCTACAATTGGGACAGGACTCCCGTGCCGGCCATTCCTGCACACTCAAGAAGGTGAGGAGGCCGGGGATGCCGAAGACCAGATAAAACGCCGCCCAGCCCAACTGCGCCGGAAGCGAAAGACTGTAACGCAAGCCCAGCCACCAGCCGATGGGGAGGCAGACCAGCGCCGCCGCCAGGCTGTTCCGCACCAGTACCCACGGGATGTCCTCCAGTTGGGGTTGCTCGTTAATCAAGGGAATCATCATCATGAGCGCCGGTGAGATCGACAAACTGATCAGTTTTTGCTCGCGCGCGAATTCGCGGCCGTTGTGGAACAATTCCGGCAGGTCGATGCTTTTCAACACACCTTGCTCCCGGTCGAGCCAGACCACCTGCGTGGGAAGTTTTCCGCCGGCCTTTCCCTGCGCATACCAGGAGGGACTCAACCAAAGCGCGAACTGGTTGCTTGAATTCAGGAAGGCAACCTGTATCCAGTTGTAATCGGGATAACCGGGTTTGTAAGCGGCCCGCCACAACACCTTCCCGTCCGGGGTCAGCAGCCGGATATAACCCCGCGTGACCACGATCGTGTAATCCCAGTCATTGCCATTCAACGACACTTCCCCAATTCCACCAATGGTCTCGTTGGGCATGTTTGTGATGGCCGAAGGCGTGGCAGCTTCGCTGTCATTCGTGATGGAATAGATTGCCTTGGTTGCGCGGCGCTCCAGATCCAATGCATACACCATGTCGGCCGTGTTGATGATCCGTCGGGAGGCCGGCGCGAAGCCATTCCGGTCGTCGCCGAAACGGAAACGGCTCCCGTCGCCGGACATAGTCTGCGCGAAACCGTCCGGACCCAGGCTGCCAATGAACCGCCGGGTCGCAATATCATAGCCCACCAGCCGTCCGTATTGGCCCCAATAGTACCAAAGCGTGTCCGGGGTCGCCCGCCAGAAGGTGAACCGGTTGCAGTCTCGTTCGAACCAGCGCCCGCGATGAGCGCGGCCGCTGAAGTCAGGTTTGATTTTTCCCAGCGTACATACCCGCCGGTTAAAATCCGCCGTTCCAATCCTGCGCCCGGTCTTCGAATCAACCAGCGGCTTGCCTTGCAGGTCCACAATGTTCGATTGATCGCCGTCTCCCTGGGTGACTTTATATATGGCGCCATCTTTGGTCATTTGATACTGCGTCTGCGAATAGGGGCTTCGCAGCAGCAATTCGACCAGCAGGATGGCGGTCAGCGCGAGGACGAAGCCCCATCCCGGCATCAGCGCGCCAGTCAGTGCCAGTCTGCCCGGTGCCGGCTGGCCCCGGTAATAACCGTGGCTGTGAAAACCGCCCCAAACGGCGGTGGCCAGAATAATTCCGCCAATCAGGATGAAAAACAGTGCCTGCCATAAGTGCCATTCACTCTGGAACATCAGGGAAACAAAGAGCGCCACGCCCACGCCCAAGGCGCGGCTGGCGTACCAGCGCGCCTGTCGCAAGCCCGTGAGCATCCCGGCGAAATAGTACAGGGTGCCGGAAAGGACTATAATGGCGGTCGGCCGGAGCATGGCCCATTGAAAAGGCGCCGCTACGTGCCCCGGCACCAGCGTCCACGCGATGAAACCAATCAGCGGCAGACCCGTCGCCAGGACATAAAGCATCAACCCCGCGATGACTTTGCCGAAAAAAATCCCCGTGCGGGTGATGGGGCGATGAATCAGAAATGCCCAGAGGTCGCGGTGGCTTTCGTTGTGAATCTGGAACCAGCCGAGAACGGCGCCAAAGATGGCGCAGAACAAACCGATCAGAATATCCGATGAGACCAATGGTTGCCAGGGCAGGTACATCTGCTGAGATTCGCTGATTCCGCCCAGGTTTTTCAGAATGGTCGAGTACTTTTGCGCATTCAACGCCAGTATCAGCGCCAGGATGCCAAGGCCGAGCACGGCCAGTTTCACATTTTCCCGCAGTTCCTTGAGAATCAGCGTTTTCATGGTTGGGCCTCCGTTTCCGACAAAATGAATGATTTCTCGCCCCGTTCGCCCAGATAACTGATGAACGCATCCTCAAGGCTGATGGGCACCATTTCCATCTGGGCTGGCGACAGCGCCCGCAGCGCCTGTTCGGTTGCCGCGCCGTAATGCACGCAAGTGAGCCGGAGTTCGCCCTTGGCGCGAAAGGCCTGAAGCAGGCCGGGTATGTTCGACACCGGCGGCGGCGCGCCGGGAAAACGCAGCCGCACCTGCTGCACGCTGTTCCGAAACGTCTCCAGCGAACAACACGCACGCAGGACGCTCCGGTCGAGAATGGCAATATAATCCGCCACGCGCTCAACGTCGGCCAGTTGGTGCGAGGAGAAGAAAATCGTCCGGTCCGACCGACGCGTGAGATAAATCATGGATTCGATCAGTGACCGGTGCGCCACCGGGTCCAATCCGAGCGCCGGATCGTCCAGAACGAGCAGTTCGGGTTCCGGCGCCAGCGTCAGTCCCAGGCAAAGGCCCGCCCGCTCGCCGCGCGACAGGTCTTTCACCCGTGCCGCCGGCTTGAGGTTGAAATGTCCAATGACTCCGCGAAAGATTTTTTCGTTCCAGCGCGGATAGAACCGCGATTGAAATTCACCGCATTCCCCGACACTCATCCAGCCATAAAGCAGGTGTTCCTCGGTGAGATAGCCGATGCGGGCCCGGGCTTCCGGCGGCAGGTCGCGGATGTCGTAGCCGAGGACACTGCCCGTTCCGCGCGTCGGTTGGAGCAATCCCAGCAACATGCGGATGGTGGTGGTTTTGCCGGAGCCGTTCCGGCCCACGAAACCAAAAACACACCCGCGTGGGACCTCCAGGTTCAGGTCATAAACGGCGGGTTTATTGCCGAAATACCGCGTCAAACCGCGGGTGCAAATAACAGATTGTTCATTCATCGCTTCGGTTGCCTCCTTTCGGGCTTTTCCAGTGCCCCAGCTTCTTTTCAAACGCCTCCCGCAATTCCGCATGAGTGAAATCCATGGCCATCGCCTCGCCGATGGCCGCATCAATCAGCGGCTCCAGCCGCCGCCAGCCTTCCTCGCGCGTGAACACCTTTCGCTTGCGGGTGATGAAAACTCCGCGGCCGGTCCGGGATTCGATCAACCCGTCCCGCATCAGATCGGCGTAGGCCCGCGCGACGGTGTTCGGATTGACCACCAGATCCTCGGCCAGGGCGCGAACGCTGGGAAGCTGATCCCCCACGCCCAGCTTGCCGGTGACCACGGCCAGCCGCACCTGATCTGTGATCTGCTTGTAGATCGGCGTATTCGACCCGGTGCTGATGTTGAGTTTAAAAGCCATGACTTCGATTACTGTACTAGTACAGATAGTACACTTGGGCGGAATTGTCAATCTCTTTTTTGGAAAATTTTTTGCCGGTGAAGCGGAGGCCGATCGCCAGCCGGCAATTCCCGGTGTTGGGAGGGGCCGGAAGGTTGGAACGGGGCCCGGTGCTCCGATGAATTTCCCGCTTTGAAGTTGCCGCGCCGAATTGTTACGCTGCGGCCATGTCACGCAAGTCATCGTCGGATTCGCACAACGGTTTTGCCGATGTCATCGGAGTCGCCTTGCTTGGAGTCGCGTTGCTGCTGCTGGTCGCGCAACTATCATTCGATACGCGTGACATCTCCGGTTTGAACCTCCCGCCAAACAAATCCACGCACAATTGGATTGGCCCGCTCGGCGCTTATTTGGCGTGGGGCACATTTTTGCCGCTGGGAATCGCAGGATACCTTTTACCTTGGTTGTCCGCGGCATTCGGTGTGGCGTTCCTATTGAATTTTCTGGGATATCTCCGTGAACGTCTGCGTTGGTCATTATTGTGGACGGTCGTTCTTTTGGTGTCAGTGACCGGCCTGCTCTATATCTTGGACAACGCCGGCTGGCTGGGAAAAATTCACGAGAACATCGGTTCGCAAAGCGCCGGCGGCTGGCTCGGTTTTGTGAGTTACGGGCAGACGCCGCATTACGAATACGGTTTTTGCCTGCTCGGCAAGGTCGGCGCGGTCATTGTTTATGCCACCTTGTCCCTCATCAGCCTGCTGTTCCTGACCAATTTTCGCCTGGGCGAATGGATCCGCCGTCTCCTGAACAAAAAACCCGCCGCAGCCGAACCTGAATCCGCCGATGAAATCGCGCTCGAACGCCGCGCGCGTGACCTCGAGAAGCAGGCCAAAAAATTGCAGGAGGAAGTCCAGCGTTCCGGTCTGGGCGCGGATATGCAGCCGGTGCCGGAGCCGACCGTTCGCGATTTGAGCGTGCCGCAGGCCAAACCGGTGTCCGCCCGCACCCGCAAAACCACCTCGCCCGAGCCGGCCAAAGAACCGGAAGCCACCGGTCCTGCCAAACCGGAGGAACCACCGCCACCGCGCGAAGCGGTTGCCGCCGCCACGACCGAAGAAGTGCTGGGCAGAAAATCGGAAGCTGCGGAAAAACCCACGGAACCCAAAAGGGAAACGGCGGCTGCGGACAAAACTGAGGCCGGGAAGTCCGATGGTGAAAAACCAGAGCCGGTCGTTCATATCGCCGACAACTCGGTGTCGTCCGCTCCGCCCAAACCCAGGGCGCCTAGGAAACCGAAGCCGATTACAGTGGCCGCCACGCCCATCATCGGCAATTACCAGTTGCCGCCGCTGGATTTTCTCCAGCACCCGGACATGACCGTCAAGCCCACCGAATCGAAGGAGGAATTGATGGCCAACGCGCGGCTTATGCAGCAGACGCTCGCGCAGTTCGAGATCGAAGTTTCGCTCGGCGACATCACCAAAGGCCCGACCATCACCCGTTACGAATTGCATCCCGCGCCGGGCGTGAAGCTCGAAAAAATCACCGCGCTGTCGAACAACATCGCCGCGGCGCTCAAGGCCGAGCGCATCCACATCCTCGCGCCCGTCCCCGGCAAAAGCTCCGTCGGCGTCGAGGTGCCCAATCCGGTCAAGACCAAGGTCATCGTCCGCGATTTGTTCGAGTCCGAAGAATGGCGCAACAGCAAGGCGAAGATCCCGATTGCTCTCGGCAAGGACGTTTACGGCCATCCGATTGTGGCGGATTTGTCCGAAATGCCGCACATACTCATCGCCGGCAGCACCGGCTCCGGCAAATCGGTGTGCATCAACTGCATCATCACGTCGCTGCTCTACAAATTTTCTCCCGATCAACTCCGGTTCGTGATGATTGATCCCAAGGTTGTCGAGTTGCAGCAATACAACGCCCTGCCGCATCTGGTCGTGCCGGTCGTGACCGACCCGAAGAAGGTCATCCTCGCGTTGCGCTGGGTCGTCAACGAGATGGAAAAGCGCTACCAGATTTTCGCGCGCTGCGGTGTGCGCAACATCAATTCCTTCAATTCCCGTCCCAAAAACAAGCCGCTGCAGGAGACCGAACCCGAATTGCCGCTCACCGCCAAACGGGAAAAGGTCGAGCCGGGCGCGGAAGGATTCGCCGTGGAGGTGGACGAGGACATCATCGTGCCGCGCGAGGAGGACATCGTCATTCCCGAAAAGTTGAGCTACATCGTCGTCATCATTGACGAGCTGGCGGACCTGATGCTCGTGGCGCCGGCTGACGTGGAAATGGCCATCGCGCGCATCACGCAGATGGCGCGCGCGGCGGGCATTCATTGCATCGTCGCCACCCAGCGGCCGAGCGTGGATGTCATCACCGGCGTCATCAAGGCGAACATCACCGCGCGCATCGCGTTCCAGTGCGCCTCGCGCGTGGACTCGCGGACGATTCTCGACGCGATGGGCGCGGACAAATTGCTCGGCAAGGGCGACATGCTTTATTTGCCGCCCGGTTCGGCGAAACTGATTCGCGCACAGGGCGCATTGATCACCGACCAGGAAATTAACAGCATCGTCGAGTTCATCGCCAAACAGGGCAAACCGAACTACGACCTGGAAATTCACCGGCAACTCTCCCAGCCCGCCGCGAGTTTCGGGAACGAAACCGGCATTGACGAGGACGAGGACCTCATCCAGCAGTGCATCGAGGTCATCCGCAGCGAACAAAAGGCGAGCGTCTCATTGATGCAACGGCGTCTGCGTCTCGGCTACACCCGCGCCGCGCGCGTCATGGACGAACTGGAAAGCCGCGGCATCGTCGGCCCGAGCAAAGGCGCCGAGCCGCGCGACATTTTGATAGATCTGGACGGCGGCGGCGCCGATGGCGGTGGACAACAGGCTGTCTGAGGGAGCGCCGGGCACCGACCCGGCCTGATTCTGGGAAAACATTCAATGCCCAACATTCAACATCCAACTCCCAAGGAAACGCCGGGATGACACAAGCCTTGAATGTTCAATGTTGAGCGTTGAATGTTGAATGTTGAATGTTTCTGCAATCAGTTCTTTCATACCATCTTCGCATGAAACAGTTTTTTACGACGGTGCCGCGCAACCTCATTGGCTGCTTCACGGGCCGGAGGCTCGTCTGGCATGTCGTTGCCATTGTTCTCACTTTCATCCTCGTCCTGTCCGGCTTCGACTGGCGCTGGTTCCTCGCCACCCGCAATCCGGCGCTGCGTTCGTGGTTATGGCCCGCCATTCACATCGGCGGACTGCTGCCGTTGGCTTTGCCGCTGATTCTTTTTGTGGTCGGCTTCATTATCCAAAGTTCCAGAACCATTCTGGCCGGCTGGGCTGTCGGTCAGGCGGCACTGCTCGGTTCGCTGATTTCTTCCACTTACAAAGCGGTTACGGGCCGCGCCCATCCGGCGCACAGCGTCGGCGCGGACATCAGTCATGTCTTCCGCTTCGGCTGGATGCGCGGCGGAGTTTTCTGGGGCTGGCCGTCGTCGCACACCACCATCGCCTTCGCCATGGCCGTGACGGTGTTCACGCTCTGTCCGAAACAGCGGTGGCTGGGTTGGGTGGCGATCTTCTACGCCTGCTATGTCGGCCTGGGTGTCTCCATGACCATCCATTGGTTCTCGGATTTCGCGGCCGGAGCGATCATTGGCTCGGTCATCGGTACCGTGGTCGGGAAAAGTTTTTGTTCGGAGAAGAAGCCGTTTGATTAATATTGGGAGGGCTGCCGTGTCGGCGGCCTTGATTTTAGTTTGGGACGGCGGAACGGTAGTTCATAATTATTAGGAGTGGTGTCGTTGATAGCTTGTGAAAGCCGACCACAGCAGATAAACGGCTCCGGCAGCCATCGCCAGCGCGAGAATCGTCACGATGACGGCAATGATGGTCAGCCAAAATCTCGACCGCCGCTCGGCTTCGGGGTCGCCAAACATGCTCGGTCGGGAGAAAGCGGATCGTCCCCGCCAAACCGCGACGACCGCGTTGGCCAACTGGACAAAAATTCCTTGCATGTGAATTTAATCTGTTTGGGATTTTACACTTCCAAACCCCCAAAGAACGCCAGCAGGTTCCCAGCCAATCTGGAAGCGAGTTCGACAGCTGAATGACAGGATTCCGACAAACATGATGCTGTACAATCTGTGGACATCCATCCGGATACTTATCAGGGTATGAAATGCAACCGAGGTAGATGGGCGCGTGGCCTAATACCTGCTTTACCTGGCTGAGATTGCCGCGGGTGGCCGTGGCTCATTGGATGATGGCCGCACCGGCAGGTAAAACCTGAATAATAATTTAACCGGAAAGAACCAGATGGATCTATTACATATTTTGTGGGCCGGATTTGCCAGCCATTTTCAGTTTGAGGTGGTATTCGTCGGTATGGGCATCTTGATGGTTTATGGTGCGAGGCAAACTCATCGGGTCCCGAAAATTCTGCCGGCGTCTTCGCGGTTTTCCGATCCGCAACTTACGGCCCGGACCAGCCTCCAGGTTCAAGGCCTGGTGGATCTGGGTTTCGCGCCGGTGGGCAAATATGACGTGAGCATGAGTTCGTCAGTTCAAATGAACATAGATGTGTTTCTTTCGGCCAATCAGCTTTATGTCGCCACAATCGTCAAGGTGCGCAGTGAAGCCGAGGATTTTTCCTTCGTTGAGTTTCACACGGACCTGGCCCCTCACGGGAACATCACGACCAATAACAGCAAGCACGCGAGCATTTTCTATTACCCGCCGGACAAGATGGTGGTCAAAGTGCCCTGGCGGAAAAGCGTGATGGACATTTTCGATCTGCATGTTGAACTTTGTGAAGCCGCCAAAAATCATCTGTTCAATCCGACCCCGCTCAAGCCCGGGCAAATCGAGGGATTGGTCATTAAAGGCATTCGAAACTCTTTCGAGGACCAGGTGAAATGCGGCCGGATGGTCAAGGTTTCCGAGGATGTTTACCGGGCATCCTTCAAAGGCGCGCTTATTTCATTTCCTTTGATCTGGCACAAAAAAGCTTACGCTTTCCTCTACAACATATACCGGCCGTCCAACAAGACCTACTGCTCCATCCTCGGACGACGACTCCAAAAAGCCCGGTTGATGACTGAACCGTTTTGGGCTGGTTAAAATATCCGTTCACTTCGCCGTTTGCCATTGCACCTGACGGAATGCGGACGCCCTGTGAACCTGCTGGCAGGGATTTCTAATCCAATTCCCAAACCACGCCCTGGCTCGTCATATGTATCTTGCGGGCGTGCTCCTCCAGCATGCGCCGGAACGCCTCCTCGTCAATACCCTGCAAACAACCGTAATTCGTGCGCAACCGCTCCCATTCGGCAAAATTCACATACACGTGCGTTACGCCCCGGGTGCGCAAGTCCCGGAACAACCGTCCGGGATCTGCCGGCGGGAGGTCGAGTGAGTCGAGCAGATGCCGATCAAAAGCTGTGCTCCATAATACCTGTTGGCGCGTGTAATAAGTCCGCGCCTCACCAACGTACAACACCGTTGCGGATGCGGGCAGATGCTCGTTCATCCACAGAACCGGCTCGAACGTCCCGCCGTTGATGCGCGTGAGAAATTCCCGGCGCGACACCTGGCCCAGTGCGCAGTTGGCGAAACCGACCTGGGCGGGCACGCGAACAGAATCTTCCATGTCAACGAAACAACGGGTCCCTTGCCAGACCAGTCCGATCATCATCATCGCCCCGACCACCATTCGCGCCGGCCGGGCCAGCGCCTCGAGCGCGACCGCGCCCATGATCGCCGCCAGTGCGAAACTCGGAAACAGAAAGCGCCATGGCCGGTACGTCAGTAAAAACCAGCCCGCATACGCCAGCACAAACAAGATGCCGGCACGGCGCGCATTGCCCCGCGCGTCCTTCAACAACAGAATCAGCGGGGCGGTCATCAACAGCAAGGGCAGCGCTCCGGTCTCCCAGAACGAACTGAACGAGTACTGCACGATCAACGAGCCCAATTGCCGCCAGCCCGCTCCGTCGAAATGGGCATAGTGTTTCTGGGCGAAAACGGCGGCCTGCCCGGCGCTCCAATGTGGATTGTGGAACAGGCCGTTGAACATCGGATAAACCGGATTGTCCATCAGCAGCCAGTTCTTTGCCACCCAGGGCAACACGGGAACCGCGGCCAGCAGACAGAAAACAGGCAGCACCCGCAAGGGCTTGGCCGTGCCTGCAAGAAGAACGGCCAGCGGCAGCAACACAACCGCCACGGCCGTCCATTTTGTCGCGACCGCCATGCCTGTCGCCAGCGCCGACAGCCACAGCAGGCGGGGGTCGGTCGCCGGCGCATTTCCGCTGCGAACCGCATCCTGCTCCACCCACAAAAGCCCCGCGCCAAACGCCAGCCCAGCGTAAAATGCCGTTGCCAGATCAATGTCCGCCATCTCGCTCAAGCTTCCCACGAATGGCAGACAATAGAACAACGCCGCCGCCGTCAGTCCAATTCTCCGGGTCCACCATCGCGTCGCCAATGCGTACACCACCCCTGCCGTGCCCAGACCGAAGCTCCAGTGCAGCAGTTTTGCCGCGCTTCCTGATGAGAGCCTCAACGCCAGCAGATACAACATCTCGGTCAACTGCGGCAGATTCGAATAAAAGTTGTGCGGCAACGCGATGATCCGCCCGGCTTTGAGATACTCGGCGGGCGCCCCCAGGTGATATTCCAGGGAATCGTAATCAAACACCGGCGCCATCGTGCCCGGCAAACTCAACAACGCCGCCGCCGCCAGGCAGGCCAGCATGAATTTCTCCCAGCCATCCAGCTTTCCCCGGGCGGCCGCCCCGCTCGCAACAAAAAACCGGCGCGGCGCCGGCAGCAGCCAGCACCCCGCCAGCAGCAGCACCAGGGGCAGCCAGGATGTGGAAAAGAAACCGACCACCAGGGCGGCCAGCGATAAAATCCATAACCCCGCCGCGAGCGAGAACAGCGCCGACCACAGGTTTTTTTCGGGAATCAGCCGTTCGATGGCGACTGCCCCCGCCGCAAAGGCGGTGGCGACAATGGCGACGACACAGCCTGCGTCCGCCAACCCCGCGCGCCAGAATTCACCGAAGTGGGGGCCCACGGCAAACGTGGTCCAGGCACCGTGAATGAGCAGGGCAAAGGTTTCCGGCGCCTGCCAGCCGCCGTAACAGACCAGGAACAGAAGCGCCACGATCGTGACCCAGCCAACCGCCACCAGTTGTGTTAATCGTGGGGCAAACCGCCACGACAGGCCGGAGGGTGGTTTGGCTTGCATCAGCCGAAAGCTTAATCGGAGCGTGCCCGGGCTGCAAGAAACCTGCCGAGCCGCGGTTTAATGGAGCGCCGATCTCTGACCCGGCGGCTTTTTATGAAACATCGAACATCGAACGCCCAACATTCAACATCGAATCATCCTTGTTCGTCTGACTTGGAAATATTCGATGTTCAGCGTTCGATGTTGGATGTTCGATGTTCCCAACTCTACTTCAACGGATACTGCCAGACCCAGTCGCCCTTTTCCCGGTCTTCCGAACCGTCCTTTTTCAACGCCACCTGCCCGCCATCATCCGTTTCATTCCAGCCGACGGAATAGAGCAGGAATTTGCCACTTGCCGCGCCGGAGGCTGGCGAAGGCGGGTCCGTGCGCCGATAATGCAACGGCTGGCCGCCGATGATGTCGTGCGGCAATGTTTCAATGAACTGCGGCTTGAGCGCGTCAAGCGTTTCGGGATATTCGCCATGCGCCAGATGATAACGCTCCAGCGCGCAGACGATTTGCGCTTCATTGGCCAGCGTTTGATTATAAATGGTGGTTTGCAGCGCTTTAATGTAGTTGGGATTCGCGATGGCACCGAGGAATCTATAGGGCAACTTGTGGGCAAAGAATTTGTCAACTTCACTTGCTGCGCCCTTAAAAAGGATCGGCGATATCGTATGGCTTGCAGGGTCAACATCGCGCAGCAGCTCCTGACGCTTCATGGCGATATTGACCATGTTCTGATAAACCCAACCGCGCGGAATCAGCCAAGACCAATGCGTTTTGTCAGTTGCCATGGATAACAATTTTGGCAGCGGCATTATTTCGAGATCATGACCCACCGCGGCGGGTTCGGTCTGAAACGCCTCCCAGACAAACGGAACAACGTTCACCGCCTTGAACTGTTCCTGCAATGCAGCCAATTGCGGTTCCTGCCAAGTGTGCCAGCGCAAGCCATCGGCAACGGTATTCACGTAAAGTCCGGTGATGGCTACGTTGATCATTGCTTCAACCAAGGTTTCCGGTTTGCCTGTTGGCGGCTTTTCTAAAATCCGGCACAGGTCGTGCATCAAAGTTACTTCACGCAATGCCTGTTCAGGGTGGCCGAGCAGCAAATCGCATTGCGCCCGTTGTGCCAGCGTTTGTGCCATGCTGCGCATCGTCACGAAATTGGGGATGGGAATCATATATGGCTGTGAATAGTCGCCGGGCAGGATTGCGTAAGGCCGCTTTAGCGCCTCGCGAATTTCATCAAAGGCCGGGACGAACTGGTCGCTCCATTTCAAATAGTCGGCCGCCCACGTGACATGCACCCCGGTCAATTCAACCTGGAATGACTTCTTGTCACGGGTGGCTTCAACCCGCAAATGGCCGACGTTCGTAACCAGGTTCTCCGGGACGAGGTTTGCGAGGTCGCTGGCGGAAGGCAGCGTGTCCGACTGCAAAACGATATGCGCCGACGCCAGGTTGCTCAACTGCCGTTCGGAAAATTGAAAACCCGCCGCGCCGAGGGTGCCCCGGCCAACGGTTCGGCGGATCAACTCTTGGACCTGTGCGCGTGCATCGGAGGCATCGAGCTTCACAACCAATGAATGGCTGCCCGCAGCAGAGGCGGCAACGATGGACGGCTCAACCGTCATCTCGGCCACGACCAGCGGATTGGTCCTGGCGGTGTCAAAGACCGGAAAGGAATTCGAGCCGAGCGGCGGCAGGCGGAGCCACAACAGTTGCGCCGCCGCGTCGCTTTGCGCTGGAGTCTGGGCCTTGTGAAACCGCAACAAAATGTTGGTGCTCGCCGTGAAAAAATTCTGGTCATCGGGCACCGGCGGCGGAATGAACCTGTCCCAATCCAGCACCATGCCCTTGGCTTCCAGTTCGCGTTTGCAATTTTCCCACGCGCGTTTGCCGCGCCAGTCCTCCTCGGCGTAAAAAATGGCAATCAGCGTGGCGAGAATGGCCACGCCAATCAAGACCCGCCGCGGAATGCGCCAGCACGATTTGTCTTTTGGTGTTTCGTTCATAATTGTTTTATAATGGGCGGAGCGGCAGTTCCGCCCTAACGAACACTTTAATTGGTAGGGCGGCGCTGCCGCGCCGCCTTGACTTTTACGTCATAAAAAATTCCCCATGCGTCCTTCGCTTCTAGGTTGCGGCAAAAAGATTTTCCGCTGTTCCGCGTCGCCCGGCGCTGACGGCCCGATCAATTCCGCCAGCAGCCGTTCCTGCTGCCGCCAGGCCATGATCGCTTCCGGCGATGGCGGCGGCAATTTTCGCGCGGCCAGTTCCGCTTGGTCCCGCTGCGAAACATTGAAAATGAGAAGCGCCATCCAAACCGCGGCCAGAGCCGCCCAGGTCCGGCGGCAGGGAAAGATCAGCTCGTGCCAGAGCAAACGTAGGACAGGCTTCCAGCCTGTCTCCATTTGAAAAAATATTGAAATTAGAGACAGGCGCGACGCCTGTCCTACTTTGAATTCTGCGTTCAATACGTCATGGCGAATTGTATCAAGTTTCGGCATGGTGGCTTGATGCCGGTTCAATAAAATTTCACGCGGCGTTTTCATGATTCGTTTTTAACGCAAAGACGCAAAGGCGCAAAGAATTAAAAAATGGGACTTTGCTTTCCTTGACGTCTTTGCGTCTTTGCGTCTTTGCGTTGAAGTCTTTGTCTTTCATGGTTCCTCCAATAATTTTCGCAACGCCCTTTTGCCGTAGTGCATCCGTGATTTTACCGTGCCGACCGATGTGCCGGTGATGCCGGCAATTTCTTCGAGCGAAAAGTCCTCGACAAAATGCAGCAGCAACACCGAGCGCTGCGGGAGCGGCAGTTGATTCAGCAAATTCATGAACTCCGCCTCCTGTTCCTGCCGGATGAGCAAGTCGTCCGGGCCATTTTCAAATTCGTCCGCTGATTCCGGAATAACATCGAGCAGGATTTCTTCGCGGCTTTGCTTCCGCCAGCGTTGGATGCATTTCTGGTGCGCGATGCCGAAGAGCCAGCTCCCGAACTTGTCGTCATCGCGCAGCCCGCCGATGTGCCGGACGGCGGCGATGAACGTCTCCTGCACGAGGTCGAGGCTTGTCTGTTCGTCATGCACCAGTTCAAAAACATAGACATACAAGGGCAGTTGGTAGCGTCGAAAGAGAATGTCCCAAGCCTCCGGTTCCCCGGCTTTGGCTTGTGGCACGGGCAGTTGTTTGCGTTCAGCCACCACCAGCATTTACCCAAAGAAGAATGCCGGAAGCGAGAAAAGGTTCAACCGGTCGGGAAATGGCTTGAAAATGGCGAATACTGGCCTGTTTCGTGCTATTTGGATTGCAAAATTGCTTAAAACCCTTGAATAATATGACTATGTCAACGGTCGCTGAACAACTTTGTGCCGCACGCGAAGCCCGGAAACTCACGATCCAACAGGTTGCGGATGCCACGAAAATCCGCACCGACCACATCCGCGCGCTGGAGGAGGGGAATTTCAATGTGTTTTCCGCGCCGATTTACATCCGCGGCTCGGTGAAAAATTACGCCATGCTGCTCAAGCTCGACGTGCCGCAAATCATGGCCGCGCTCACCGCCGAACTGGGGCGGACGGAAAAATTCAGCGAGCCGCCGCCGTTGACGGAAGCGTCGAATACGCCGCTCGACCGGCTGATGTTTCTGCTCTCGAAACTGAATTGGAAATTCGGAATGGCCGGAGCCGCCGTTTTGGGAATTGTCTTGATCGTTTCCTTCGCCAGTTTTGCGTGGGGGCACCATAAACACACTGATTCGCTGGCGGGTTTGCAACCGGCGGTTTATCAATCGGCGAATTCCGGCCAGACTTTGCCCCTGGCGTCACACCGTTGATTTTTTTCGGAGGGGCGAGTTCCACGAGCCCCCAATTCCTTTCGGGAAGAAGTTTGGGGCTCGCAGAGCTCGCCCCTCCGGTTTTGAAACTTCAGGCGTCGCTCAAATAAATCTCGCGGTTGCGCCACAAGTAAATCAAACCCGATACCGCCGTCAGCGCGACCGTTACCACCAGCGCGATCTCCGCGAACCTGGCCACCCAAGGCTGAAAAATGTTTTGCAACCACGGACTCCACTCATTGGCAGCATCGGTGATGAGCAGTGCAATGATGGTGACGATCTGAAAAATAGTCTTGAGTTTGCCAAGGTTGTCCGCGGCCAGAACGATTTTTTTTGACGCCGCCAGCAACCGCATGCCGGTGATGGCCAATTCGCGCGCGACGATGATGATGACCATCCACGCCGCGACCTTGACCGGCGCGCCGGGATTCAGGTGCGTGCTTTCCACGAACGCGATGAACGCCGAGCAGACCAGCACCTTGTCCGCCAGCGGGTCCATCAAAATGCCGAAGTTGGTGACCAGGCCGCGTTGGCGCGAGATGCTCCCGTCCAGATAATCGGTGAAACTGGCCACGCAGAAAAAAATCAGGGCCAGCGTATCGTTGTACTGAAGGGGTGAGAACAGCGCCCACAGGAAGAGCGCCGTCAGTGCAAACCGCGAGACCGTCAGCTTGTTCGGCAGGTTCATCGGCGTTGCTGGATTATTGGATTACTGGATTGTTGGGCCTTCATTGTTCCATTCATCCATTTATCCATCAATCCATTTATCCGCCCGCTCAGGCCCCAAATTTGTCGAACATCTTCGCGTTCGCCTGCATCAGGCGGATGAGATATTTCGCCGCAAACACGCCGAGTGAGCCGCTGTTCGCGCCGGTTTCGGTGAAACGTTCCAGTTTGTCCGAGCCGCTCACCGCCGAGGTCAGCAGCACCGGCTGCGGATGCCACGAATGGCCCTTGACTGCGCACGGCGTCGAATGATCGCCGGTGATGGCCAGCACGTCCGGCTTTTTCCGCAGCAAAATCGGCAGCGCGGCGTCAAAATCCTCGATCGCCTTTTTCTTCGCGGCAAAATTGCCGTCCTCGCCGAATTTGTCCGTATATTTGTAATGGATGAAGAAAAAGTCGAAGTTGTCGTATTCCTTGAGATAACGCTCGAATTGTTCGGCAATGGTCGCCGGGCCTTCGATTTTTTTCATGCCGACCAGTTGTGCCAGGCCCTTGTACATCGGGTAAACCGCCAGGCACGCGGGTTTCAATTTGTAGCGATCCTCGAACAGCGGAATGTGCGGCTGGTGCGCAATGCCGCGCATCAGAAAACCGTTCGCCGGTTTTTCCTTCGCGATGATCGGCAGCGCCGCCTTGTAAAATTCGGCGATAAGCCCGGCCATCTTTTTCTGGCCGGCGTTGCTTTCATCGCGCGGCTTGACGGTGGGAATGGCAAAACCTTCGCGGTTCGGATCGGCGTCCGTCAGCGGGCCTTCCAAGCCCTTGCCGCGGAACACGACGACGAAACGATGTTCCTTGCCGGCCTTGATGAGGATGTCGGTGTCGCCGATTTTCTTGATTTTGGCGGCGAGCATGGCGCACAATTTCTCGCAGGTTTCGGTCGGGATGCGGCCGGCGCGGCGGTCGGTGACGATGCCTTTGGGATCGAGCGTGGCGAAATTGGCGCGGGCGCAGACGTCGCCGGGCTTGAGTTCCA
>Ga0265323_10000372_pt1 | contig 25874 bp, 21 predicted proteins | sample 41225metaG_FD_193580 | JGI IMG/M metagenome (GOLD analysis project Ga0265323, IMG submission 193580) | Rhizosphere microbial communities from Carex aquatilis grown in University of Washington, Seatle, WA, United States - 4-12-25 metaG | ecosystem: Host-associated > Plants > Roots > Rhizosphere...
CGATCGCCGGCAATCGGTCTCGGTGATACTCGTGGAGAGTTCCCATTTCGGAGGGAGCCTCCCCTGTCAGCTCGCCACCCCTGGTCATATTTATGCCGGCGAGAATCCCGTTGGGTGATCGACGTGCGGTGAAAGTTTCTTGGGCGCCTCCTCCCGCTCGAATGGGGCGCCACGCCGGTTCCCTGAATAAAAACGCCCGGCCTCGTAAGAGGCCGGGCGCATGACACCAGGAGCTAAGCTCAACTGATGTCATTTTGGCGGGAGGGATAACTAGAGTCGGTAAGCCCAGACCGGATTACAAGATTTTTTTGTCGGCGCCGGCGGAATTGCCGCAGTCAAAATCCCGGTGTCATGGAAACCGCCCCGGCCGTGATCTCCGTTTCCCGGACCAGTTGCTGCTGATCCAGCGTGCGAGCGGCAGATAAAAATGAAGCCGCGACCTTGTGGCCGCGGCTTCGTTTGTGTCGCAAGGGTGTCCCGGCACCGCCGGGTGGTGCATCAGCCGGTTTCGTCGGCGGTCTTGACCTCCTCGATGGGCGGCAACTCGGCGCCGAAGGGCAGCGTGATGCGCAGATTCTTGTATTTCGGCAGGCCTGTGCCGGCCGGAATGAGGTGGCCCATGATGACGTTTTCCTTGAAACCCTTGAGTAGGTCCACCTTGCCGAGCGTGGCGGCATCGGTGAGCACGCGCGTGGTTTCCTGGAAGGAGGCGGCGGAAATAAAACTCTCCGTCTCGAGCGAGGCCTTGGTGATGCCGAGCAGGATCGGCTCGGCTTCGGCGGGTTTGCCGCCTGCCTCCTCGAGGCGCAGATTCTCGCGGAGGAATGACCCGCGATCCACCTGTTCGCCCCAGAACCATTCACTGTCGCCCGGATCCGTGATCCGCACCTTGCGAAGCATCTGCCGGATGATGATCTCGATGTGCTTGTCGTTGATCGTCACACCCTGCAGCCGGTAGACCTCCTGCACCTGGGAGATGAGGAAATCATAGAGCGAAGCCGGCCCGAGAATCTCAAGGATCTCGTGCGGGTCGGCGGCGCCGTCGGTGAGGTGCTGGCCCTTGTGCACCACGTCGCCAGGCTGCACAATGATGTGCTTGCCGTGCGGAATGAGATGCTCCTCCTCCTGGGCGGTCTCCTCGTTCTTCACGATGAGGCGGCGCTTGCCGCGGATGGAGCCCTCGAAGTTCACGACGCCATCGATGCGGGCCATCTCAGCCGCGTCCTTCGGACGCCGGGCCTCGAACAGCTCGGCCACGCGCGGAAGGCCGCCGGTGATGTCCTTGGTCTTGGAGGCCTGCCGGGGCGTCTTGGCGAGCAGCGCTCCGGGAGAGATGATGTCGCCCTCGTTGACCACGAGCTGGGCGCCCACCGGGATCGAGTAAGCAGCGATGGGCTTGCCGGCGTTGTCGCGCACCTCGATCTGCGGATTGAGATCCTCCTTGTGCTCGATAACCACCGTCGCGATGCGCCCGGTCGACTCGTCAAGTTCCCGCTTCACGGTGACCCCGGGGATCGTGTCCTTGAAGGCGAGCGCGCCGCCCTTCTCGGAAAGCACCGGCACGTTGTAGGGATCCCACAACGCGAGCACCTGGCCCTTGTCGATCTTCTGGCCGTCGGTCGCGTTGATGACCGAACCAATGACGATATTGTAGGTTTCGAGCTCCTTGTCCTCCTCGTCGACGATCTGGATGGAGCCGGTCTTGTTGAGCACGATGTTGTGGCCATCGGCCGTCTGCACGAGGCGGAGGCCGCGGTGGCGCACGATACCGGCGGAGCGGACGCGGATCTCGGGCTGCTTGAAGCCGGCGCTTGCCACGCCACCGATGTGGAAGGTCCGCATGGTGAGCTGCGTGCCCGGTTCGCCGATCGACTGGGCGGCGATGATGCCGACGGAATCGCCGATCTTGGCCAGCTTGCTCGCGGCGGGGTTGATGCCGTAGGACTTCGCATCGATGCCATACTGGCTGGTCGAGGTGAGCGGCGACATGATCTTCACGCGCTCGATGCCCGCATCCTCGATCCGGCGGGCATTCTCTTCGCTGATGAGTTCACCGGAGCGAACCAGCACTTCGGAGAGGTTGAGCGGGTTGACGATGTCATCACCTGCGACGCAACGGCCGACGATGCGCTCGCGCAGTGAGACGATCTCATCGTCACCCTCGTAAATGGCCTTCTTCCAGATGCCGTCGCGCGTGCCGCAGTCGTCCTCGGCGATGATGACGTCCATGGCGACGTCGCAGAGCTTGCGGGTGAGGTAGCCGGCATCGGCGGTCTTGAGGGCGGTGTCGGCCAGGCCCTTGCGGGCGCCGTGCGTGGAGATGAAGTATTCGAGCACCGTAAGTCCCTCGCGGAAGGAAGAGAGAATCGGGCGTTCGATGATTTCACCGGAGGGTTTGGCCATGAGGCCGCGGGTGCCGCAGAGCTGGCGGACCTGCTGCCGGTTGCCGCGGGCGCCCGAATCCATCATGATGTAGACCGGGTTGACCTCGTTCTTGCCCTCGTTGGCCTCGAGCTTGGCGAAGACCTCCTTGGCGATGCGGTCGGTGGCGTTGGTCCAGATGTCGATGATCTTGTTGTAGCGCTCGCCGGAGGTGATGATGCCCTTGTTGAACTGGCTCTCGACCTCGGCGATCTTCTTCCGGGCGTCGACGACGATGTCTTTCTTCGTCTCCGGAATGATCATGTCGTCGATGCCGATGGAGATGCCGGCCTTGAACGCGGTCTGGAAGCCGAGTTCCTTGAGCTTGTCGAGGGTCTCGACGGTGGCGACATCGCCAGCGGACTTGTAGGTGTTGAGGATGAGGTCGCCGAGCTTGGACTTGGCGACCGCGAAGTTCACGAAGCCAAGGCTGGCCGGCCAGACCTGGTTGAAAATCACCCGGCCGACCGTGGTGCGGAGAATCTTGCGGTCCTTGTTGCCGTAAACCGTGTCGCGGCGGTAGTCGGGGTTGGGGATTTCCACCCAGTCGTGCTTGCGCAGCGCCCCGTCGAACTCGGCGTAGAGCACCTCCTGCAGGCCGGAAAGCAGCGGCACGCGCTGATCCTTGGTAGGCTTTTTGCGCGGCTCGATGGTGAGATAGTAGGCACCGAGCACGATGTCCTGCGACGGCGTGAGGATGGGCTTGCCGCTCGAAGGCGAGAAGATGTTGAGCGTGGACATCATCAGGAGCTTGCACTCCATGATGGCCTCGAGGGAAAGCGGCACGTGCACGGCCATCTGGTCGCCGTCAAAATCGGCGTTGTAGGCGGTGCATACGAGCGGATGGACGCGGATGGCCTCGCCCTCGATGAGCACGGGTTCGAACGCCTGGATCGACAGGCGGTGCAGCGTGGGCGCGCGGTTGAGCAGTACCGGATGCCCCTTGGTGACCTCCTCAAGGATGTCCCAGACCTCGGGCGACTTCTTCTCGATCATCTTGCGGGCGCCGCGCACCGTGTGCACGAAGCCGAGTTCCTTGAGGCGCCGGATGATGAACGGCTCAAAGAGCACGAGCGCCATCTTCTTGGGCAGGCCGCACTGGTGGAGCTTGAGTTCGGGGCCGATGACGATGACGGAGCGGCCCGAGTAATCGACGCGCTTGCCGAGCAGGTTCTGGCGGAAACGGCCCTGCTTGCCCTTGAGCATGTCGCTCAGGGACTTCAACGGGCGGTTGCCGGCCCCGGTCACGGGGCGGCCGTGGCGGCCGTTGTCGAAGAGCGCATCGACCGCCTCCTGCAGCATCCGCTTTTCATTATGGATGATGACGTCGGGCGTCTTGAGCTGCAGCAGGTTCTTGAGACGGTTGTTGCGGTTGATGACCCGGCGATAGAGGTCGTTGAGGTCGGAGGTGGCGAAGCGGCCGCCCTCGAGTGGGACCAGCGGGCGCAGGTCCGGCGGGATGACGGGCAGCACCTCGAGCACCATCCACTCCGGGCGGGCCTTGGAATGGATGAAACCCTGGATGACCTTCAGGCGCTTGGAGAGTTTCTTCTTGATCTGCTTGGAGCGCGTGGCGCGCATCTGCTCCTGCAGCTCGGCGACCGTGGCCGCGAGGTCCATGCCCTTCAGCACATCGCGCACGGCCTCGGCGCCCATCTTGGCGGTGAAGGCGTCATCCCCGTACTCGTCGATGGCCTGGCGGTACTCATTGTCGGTGAGGAGCTGTTTCAGCTCGAGCGGCGTCTTGCCGGGGTCGACCACCATGAAATTCTCATAGTAGATGACGCGTTCGAGGGAACGGGCGGTCATGTCGAGCAGCAGGCCGAGGCGGCTCGGCATGCTCTTGAGAAACCAGATGTGGGCGACGGGCACGGCGAGCTCGATGTGCCCCATGCGCTCGCGGCGCACGCGGGCGATGGTCACCTCGACGCCGCAACGATCGCAGACGACGTCCTTGTATTTGATGCGCTTGTATTTTCCGCAGGCGCATTCGTAGTCGCGCACCGGGCCGAAGATCTTCTGGCAGAACAGGCCGCCCGGTTCGGGCTTGAAGGTGCGGTAGTTGATCGTCTCCGGATTCTTGACCTCGCCGCGCGACCACGACCGGATGCTGTCGGGGGCGGCGACCGTGATAGAAACGCAGTCGAACGGATTCTCGTCGATGCCCAAGACGGAGCGGGCCTCTTCGCGGGCGGCGGCTGCTTGTTCGGTACTCATGAAATATCTCCCAGGTTGTCGTTGAGGGTGCGGGGGGCGCGCGGCGTCACGAGCCGGTGGCGGAACTGAGACTGAGCGCGTTGCGCTTCTGCAGGCGGATGTCGAGGCCGAGGGACTGGATCTCCTTGATCAACACGTTGAACGACTCGGGCGTGCCGGCCGACAGCGTGTTGTCGCCCTTGACGAGCGATTCGTAGATCTTGGTGCGGCCGTTGACGTCGTCGGACTTGACGGTGAGCAGCTCCTGCAGGGTGTGCGCGGCGCCGTAGGCTTCGAGCGCCCACACCTCCATCTCGCCGAAGCGCTGGCCGCCATACTGGGCCTTGCCGCCCAGCGGCTGCTGCGTGACGAGCGAATACGGACCCACCGCGCGCGCATGGATCTTGTGCGACACGAGATGGTTGAGCTTCATCATGTAGATGTAGCCGACGACGACCTCCTGATCGAGTTTCTCGCCGGTGCGGCCGTCGTAGAGGACGCTCTTGCCCGAGGTGGGCAGGCCGGCCTGCTTGAGGTAATCGCGCACCTTCTTCTCGTTGATGCCGTCGAAGACGGGGGTGGCGACCTTGAGGCCGAGCTTCTTGCACGCCCAGCCGAGATGCGTCTCGAGCACCTGGCCGACATTCATGCGCGAGGGCACACCCAGCGGATTGAGGCAGATTTCGATCGGCGTGCCGTCGGGCAGGAAGGGCATGTCCTCCGCGGGCACGATTTTCGCCACCACGCCCTTGTTGCCGTGGCGGCCGGCCATCTTGTCGCCGACCTCGAGCTTGTGCTTGGTGGCGACGTAAACCTTGACCTGCTTGATGACGCCGGAACCGGAGTCCTCGCCGGATTCAATCGAGGCGATCTTGCGTTCGCGGTCGCCCTCGAGCTCATCGAACTTCCCCTGATAGGAGCCGATGATTTCCATGATCTTGATCTTGACGGGCGACGGATCGATCTCGACGTGCTTGGAGACGGCGGCCAGCTTGCGGAGCAGCGTCTTGGTGATCTTGCGGTTGGCCGGGATGATGATCTCCCCGGTCTGGCCGTTGATCACATCGAGGGGGATTTTTTCGCCGAGGAGGATGTTGGAAAGCGCCTCGGTGAGGCCTTCGCGCAACTTGTCCATCTGCGTCTTGTAATCCTCCTGGATCTGCTTGATCTGGCGGCGGCGGTCGGAGGGTGAAAGCCGGGCCTGCTCGTCGATGCGGCTGCTGGACACCTTGACGTCCATGATGATGCCGGCCGAGCCGGAGGGCACGACCAGCGAGGTGTCCTTCACGTCGGCGGCCTTCTCGCCGAAGATCGCGCGGAGCAGTTTCTCCTCCGGCGCGAGTTCGGTCTCGGACTTCGGCGTGATCTTGCCGACGAGGATGTCGCCGGGCTTCACCTCGGCGCCGATGCGGATGACGCCGTTGTGATCGAGGTTCTTGAGGGCCTCCTCGCCGACGTTCGGAATGTCGCGGGTGATTTCCTCGGGCCCCAGCTTCGTGTCGCGGGCGGTGACCTCAAACTCCTGAATGTGGATGGAAGTGAAGATGTCGTCCTTGAGGGCCTTCTCGGAGATGAGGATGGCGTCCTCAAAGTTGTAGCCGTTCCAGGGCATAAATGCGACGAGCACGTTGCGGCCGAGCGCCATCTCGCCGTGGTCGGTGGAAGGGCCGTCGGCAATGACGTCGCCCGCCTTGACCTTCTGGCCGCGCTTCACGATGGGCTTCTGGTTGAAACAGGTGCCGGCGTTCGAGCGCATGAATTTCCGCAGCTCGTAGACACCGGCGCCGCTCTTCGGATCACCCTTGGGATTGCGGTCGAAGTTGCGGGGCAGTTCGCCGTCCTTGGTGACGACGATGCGCCGGGCGTCGACGGAGGCGACGATGCCGCTCTCCTCGGCAACCACGACGATCTTGGAATCGCGCGCGACGCGCTCCTCCAGCCCGGTGCCGACGAACGGCGCTTCATTCTGAAGCAGCGGCACGCCCTGGCGCTGCATGTTCGAACCCATGAGCGCCCGGTTGGCGTCGTCGTGCTCCAGGAACGGAATCATGCCCGCGGCGACGGAGATGATCTGCTTGGGCGAGACGTCCATGTACTCGACCAGTTTGGAGTCGACCTCGAGGAACTCGCCGTCGCGGCGCACCGTGACCTTGCCGAGGAAGTGGCCCTTGTCGTCGAGTTCGGAGTTGGCCTGGGCGATGACCTTGCCCTCCTCCTGGTCGGCGGTGAGGTAATCGATCTTTTCGCTGGCGCGGCCGTCCTTGCAGATGCGGTAGGGCGTCTCGATGAACCCGAACTCATTCACCCGCGAAAACACGGTGAGCGAGTTGATGAGGCCGATGTTGGGGCCTTCCGGCGTCTCGATGGGACAGATGCGGCCGTAATGGGAGGGATGCACATCGCGAACCTCGAAGCCGGCGCGTTCGCGGTTGAGGCCGCCGGGCCCGAGCGCGGAAAGCCGGCGCTTGTGCGTGACCTCCGCGAGCGGATTGATCTGGTCCATGAACTGCGAGAGCTGGCTGCGCGCAAAAAAGTCGCGGATGACCGTCGTCAACGCCTTCGGGTTGATGAGCTTCTGCGGCGTGATGGAATCGACGCTCTGGTCGTAGAGGGTCATGCGCTCGCGCACGAGGCGCTCGGTGCGGGAAAGGCCCACGCGGCACTGGTTGGCCAGCAGTTCGCCGACCGTGCGGACGCGGCGGCTGCCCAGGTGGTCGATGTCGTCGACGACGCCGTCGCCGCGCTTGAGGCGGACGAGGTATTTCGTCGCCACGATGATGTCCTCGGCGGTGAGGATGCGGTTCTCGAGGTCGGCCTTGAGGCCGAGCTTCTGGTTGATCTTGTAGCGGCCGACGCGGCTGAGGTCGTAGCGCTTGGGATCGAAGAAGAGCCGCTTGAGCAGCGCCTTGGCGTTGGCGGTCGTGGGGGGCTCGCCGGGACGCAGACGCTTGTAGATTTCCTTGAGGGCCTCCTCCTCGTTGCGGGTGGGATCCTTCTTGAGCGCGCGGATGGTCGCTCCGTCGTCCACCGCGGTGTCGATGACCCGGATGGAGCTGATGTCGTGCTTCTCGAAGGTGCGCACGATCTGCTTGGTGAGCGGCTCAAAGGCGCGGGCCAGGACGACGCCCTTCTGGGCGTCGATGGCGTCCTCGACGAGCACGAGCGTGCTCACATTCTCCATGTCGAGGGCCTTGGCAACCTTGAGATCCTTGATCTCGTAGAAGAGGTTGAGGATGTCGAGGTCGCTCGAGTAGCCGATGGAGCGGAGCAGGGTCGTGATGAGAAACTTGCGGCGGCGGCGGCGGCGGTCGAGGTAGACGTAGAGCAGGTCGTTGTTGTCGAACTGCACCTCGAGCCAGGTGCCGCGGTCGGGGATGATGCGGAAGGCGAAGAGCTCCTTGCCGCTGGCGTGGAAATCCTTCTCGAAGCAGATGCCGGGCGAGCGGTGGAGCTGGGAGACGACGACGCGCTCGGCCCCGTTGATGATGAACGAGCCGCGCTCGGTCACCATGGGAATGTCGCCCATGTAGATCTCCTCGTCCTTGATGAAGTCCTCCTCGCGCAGGCGGAGTTTCACATACAGCGGCACGGCATAGGTGATGCCTTCGCGGATGCACTCGATCTCGGAATGCTTCGGGTCGCCGATGCTGTAGGAGACGTATTCGAGGACCAGGCGCCCGTCGTAGGACTCGATCGGGAAAACCTCGCGGAACACGGCCTCGAGGCCCTGGGGTTTCCGCTGCTTGTCGGGCACGCCCTTCTGCAGGAAGTCGAGATAGGAATTGATCTGAATCTCGATGAGATTCGGCGGCTGGATGACTTCTTTGAGCTTACCGAAATTGATGCGTTCGGTGTGATTGCGGTCGGCCATGGATACTCCCGGTTAACTGAATGAGGACAATGTGCGGACGCAGCGGCGCGTGAGAACCCGCCGCGGCAAGAAAGAACGGTACGAGAAAATGGCAACGGACAGGCCGCGGATGAACACGGCCTGCCCTGAAATGAATGGATACTGTGCGGTACGAATCGCCAAGCGTTGGTTACTTGAGCTCGACCTTCGCGCCGGCAGCCTCGAGCTTCTTCTTGATCTCCTCCGCCTCCTGCTTGGAGGCACCCTCCTTGACGGACTTGGGCGCGCCCTCGACGAGGTCCTTGGCCTCCTTGAGTCCGAGCCCGGTGATGGCGCGGACTTCCTTGATGGCGCCGATCTTGTTCGCGCCGGCCTCGACGAGGACGACGTTGAACTCGGTCTTCTCCTCGACCGGGGCGGCGGCGGCAGCGGCGGCCGGCGCGGCAGCCACGGCGACGGGGGCGGCGGCAGAGACGCCCCATTTGGTCTCGAGGTCTTTCACGAGGCCGGCGATTTCGAGAACCGACTGGCTCGAAAGCCACTCGATGACTTGTTCCTTGGTAATGTTGCTCATGGTGATCTCCTGTCGCGGACTAGCGCCTTCGAACCGGAAGGGCGTTTAAGAGACGTATCCCCTAGCCTGCGGCGATGGATGTTGTTTTCCCGTGTGTTGGCGGCCCGCGCCGCCAGTGTCTGGAAAGTGGTGGTGGTTGATTATTTGTTTTCCTCCGCGGCGCGGACCTTCGCCTGCAGGACGTTGACGACCCCCTGCGGGACGGCGTTGAGCACGCGTACAAACATGCTGGCGGGCTGGCTGAGCAGGCCGAGCAGCTGCGCGCGCAGCGCGTCGAGCGACGGCATTTCCGCCAGCCTCTCAATGTCCTTCGCAGAAATCAGTTTGTTGCTGAGGACGCCGACCTTCACCACGATCTTCTGCTTCTCCTTGATGAAGTCGCGGAGGACCTTGGCGACCCCGGGCGAGTTCTGGCCGCCGACAATGATGGCGGTCGGGCCGATGAGCACGCTCTCGAAACTGGGCAGGTTCAAGGCCTGCGCCGCCACGCGCAGCGAACTGTTCTTGACGACGTGGAACTCGGCCTTGTGGGCGGTGAGGCGATGGCGGAGTTCGGACACGTCGGCGACGGTCATCTTGTCGAAGTTCGCCAGGATGACGTAGTCGGATTTCTTGAGGTGGCCGGCCACCTCCTCGATCAGGTATTTTTTCTCAACTCTCATGGGAGGCGCTCCGGTTCAGTATTTGCTGTATTCGTTGCCGGCGATGCGGATGCCGGGGCTTTGGGTTGAGGAAAGCGCCATGGTCAGGATGTAGCGGCCCTTGAAGGAGGCGGGCTTGGCCTTGCCGACCGCCTCGAGGACGACGGCGGCGTTCTCGAGAATCTGGCCGGGCGTGAACGAGCGTTTGCCGATGCCCACGCCGACGTTGGCGCCCTTGTCCATCTTGAACTCCACGCGGCCCGCTTTCACCGCCTTGATGCCGGCGAAAATGTCGTCGGTGACGGTCCCCGACTTCGGGTTGGGCATGAGACCCTTGGGGCCCAGCACCCGTGCGATGGTGCGAACGGTCTTCATCGCCTCGGTGGTGGCGATCGCAACGTCGAACTCGATCCAGCCTTCCTGGATTTTCTGCATCAGGTCCTGCAGGCCGGCAAAGTCGGCGCCGGCGTCCAAGGCCGCCTTCGGGTTGTCGGTAAAGACCAGCACGCGGACCTTCTTGCCCGTGCCGTTGGGCAGCGGCGTGGTGCCGCGCACCATCTGGTCGCCCTGCGTGGGGTCGACGCCGAGGCGGAAGGCCAGCTCGACGGTCTCGTCGAACTTGGCCTTGGGGAATTTGGCGAGGATTTCCACCGCGTCTTTCAGCGGATACTCCTTGGTGAGGTCAGCGGCCTGCAGGGCGCTGCGGTAGCGTTTGCTCTTTTTTTCCATCAATGGCTCCTTGCGGTGCGAACGTCCCGGGTGGGACTCCCGCGGTGAGTGGGTGCTTCGTTCGGTTGGCGGACGAAATTCAGTCGACGACCTCGATGCCCATGTTGCGGGCGGTGCCGGCGATGGTGCGGATGCCCGCCTCCTCGTTCTTGGCGTTCAGGTCCTTGGCCTTGATCCGGTAGATCTCGGCGAGTTGTTTGCGGGTGACCTTGCCGACCTTGTCCTGGTTGGGCTTGGCCGAGCCGCTGGCGATATTGGCCGCCTTCTTGAGCAGCACCGCGGCCGGCGGCGACTTCAGGATGAAACTGAAGGTCTTGTCGGAATAGACGGTGATGACGGTCGGCAGGATCATGCCGGCCTGGTCCTTGGTCTTGGCGTTGAATTCCTTGCAGAACGCCATGATGTTGACGCCTTGGGCGCCAAGCGCGGGACCGACGGGCGGCGCCGGATTGGCGGCGCCAGCCGGGAGCTGGAGGCGGATGTAGCCGTGGATTTTCTTGGCCATGGTGGTCTAGCGAAAGGGATGCGGGTGGCGTGGTGGCGGCGGGAGCAGAGAGGCGCGCATCAGTCGGTGATGCGCTGCACCTGCCAGTATTCGAGTTCGACCGGGGTGAACCGGCCGAAAATGGAGACGGAAATCTTGAGCTTGCCGCGGGTGGGATCGATTTCGTCGATGCGGCCGTTGAGGTTCATGAAGGGGCCATCGGTGATTTTGACCTCCTCGCCGATCTCATACTGCACCTTGGGCACCTCCTTGCCGGTGGCGGCCTCGATGCGGTTTTTGATCTCGTCGATCTCGGTCTGGCGCAGCGCCGCGGGATGGTCGCCGCCCACGAAGCCGATCACGCCGGCGGCCTCTTTCACGAAATACCACGGCTTGTTCATCACGCGGCCCTCCTCGTCGTAGAGGCGCATTTGAATGAACACGTAGCCAGGATAAAGCTTGCGTACCTTGCTGGATTTCTTGCCGCCCTTGACCTCGGAGACGGTTTCAGTGGGCAGCATAACCTCGAGGACGTAGTCGTCGAGTTCCTCGGCGGCTTTGAACTTCTCAATATAGGCCTTCACCTTCGGTTCCTGGCCCGAAAGCGTATGCAAGGCGAACCACTGGGCGCCGGGCGGCGCTGACGTCTGGGTGGACATGCGTGGGGGATTAGCCGGCCAGCTTTGTAAAGAGATCAATGAACTGGTAGAGGGAAAAATCGGCGATGCTCGTGAACAGACCGAGCAGCAGGGACGCCACGATCACGACCACGGTCGAATCCCACAGTTCCTGGCGGGTGGGCCAGGAGGCTTTCTGCAGCTCGGCATACATTTCGCCGACGAAGATGCGGGTGGAGCGGAACGGGTTTTTCATGCGAAACTTGGGTTGGCAGGGCAGAAGGGACTCGAACCCCTAACCGACGGTTTTGGAGACCGTTGCTCTACCAATTGAGCTACTGCCCTCCGTGGTGATTATCTTTCTCTCTTAGACGACGCCGCCGAGGCCCCTGTGACAGAGCCTCGGCGCACGCCGTAAAGCGTTGGTGAGGGGTTATTCGAGGATCTCAGTGATGCGCCCCGATCCGATGGTGCGGCCGCCTTCGCGGATCGCGAATTTCTGCGTCTTCTCCATGGCGATGGGGGCGATCAGCTCGAGAACGAGGTTGATGTTGTCACCCGGCATGATCATCTCCACGCCCTGCGGGAGCTGGATGATACCGGTGACGTCAGTGGTGCGGAAGTAGAACTGCGGACGATAGCCGTTGAAGAAGGGTGTGTGCCGGCCACCCTCTTCCTTGCTGAGCACGTAAACTTCGGCCTTGGCCTTCTTGTGAGGCGTGATCGATTTCGGCGCCGCGACCACCTGACCGCGCTCGATGCCGTCTTTCTCAACGCCGCGCAGGAGCACGCCGACGTTGTCACCCGCCTGACCGCTGTCGAGCATCTTGCGGAACATCTCAACGCCGGTGACGACGGTGGTGGAGGTGTCGCGCAAGCCGACGATCTCAACACTGTCGCCGACCTTGCACTTGCCGCGCTCGATGCGCCCCGTGGCGACGGTGCCGCGGCCGGTGATTGAGAACACGTCCTCGACGGACATGAGGAAAGGCTTGTCGATCTCGCGCGTCGGCTCGGGGATCTCAGTGTCGATCGCGTTCATGAGCGCGTTGATCGCCGCAATCCCTTCGGGTTTGCCCTCGAGGGCCGCCGTCGCCGAACCGCGTATGATGACGGCCTTCTCGCCGTCGAACGAATACTTCGTCAGGAGCTCGCGGATTTCCATCTCGACGAGGTCGAGCAGCTCCTTGTCCTCGAGCAGGTCGACCTTGTTGAGAAACACGACGATCTTCGGCACGCCAATCTGGCCGGCGAGCAGGATGTGTTCGCGCGTCTGGGGCATCGGCCCATCCGCCGCGCTCACCACGAGGATCGCGCCGTCCATCTGGGCCGCGCCGGTGATCATGTTCTTAATGAAGTCGGCGTGTCCCGGGCAGTCGACGTGCGCATAGTGGCGCTTCTCCGTCTGGTATTCCACGTGAGACACCGCGATCGTGACGGTCTTGGTGGCGTCGCGCACCGTGCCGCCCTTGGCGATGTCCGCGTAGGATTTTACTTCAGCCAACCCTTTCTTCGCTTGGACGACGAGGATTGCAGCCGTCAACGTCGTTTTACCGTGATCAATGTGGCCGATCGTGCCGACATTCACGTGCGGTTTTGTCCGTTCGAATGTACCTTTAGCCATGTGAGAGAGACGTTTGGGTTAGATGGTTGACCTCTGGTGAAGGAATGGAGAACCCGCCGGCGTTGACCTGGAGCCCAGAACCGGATTCGAACCGGCGACCCCGTCCTTACCAAGGACGTGCTCTGCCAACTGAGCTATCTGGGCAGACCAAGCCTAGGCCAGAAAGGGAAGAAGGGTAGAACGTGGACAACCGGTTTTTAGCCGTCAACTGTAATCTTTGCAGTTTCCGGGATTTGGCTTTGGTTGGCATCCTTGCGTGATGACCTGATTGCGATTACAATCTGGTTGAAAACCCCGCCGGAAGCATGGCCGTCGGTTGATACCGACCGCTACTTTTAACCCAATAATCCCCTATGATCAAAAAAATGAGCCGTTCCAACCCCCTTCTCTCCTGGAATTCATGTTTCCCATCAATCAGGTCATCATTAAGTTGCATCTTGCTTGGTCTGGCGGGCGCCGGTTCCCAATATGCGGCGGAAGGATGGCGACCGCTTTTCAATGGCCGGGATCTCACCGGCTGGGAGATGTTCATGACGAAGCCGGACCGGACATGGGACGTGCCGGGACTGAAGCGCGACGCCCAGAGTAACTATCTCGAACCGATCGGCAAAAATCGCGACCCGTTGAAGGTCTTTGTGGTCGAAAATGTCGACGGGCGTCCGGCCATCCATGTCTCGGGCCAGGGCTTCGGCGTGATCACGACGACCGAGACATTCGCAAATTTCCATCTCCGTCTCCAAGTCAAATGGGGCGAGAAAAAGTGGGGTTCGAAGCTGCATGCCCCGCGTGATGCCGGGCTGCTCTACTTCTGCCACGGCGAACCGGGCTTTGATCACGAGACGTGGCCGCGATCGATCGAGTTCCAGATTCAGGAACATGACATGGGGGATCTTTTCGCCCTCGGTGCACAGATCATCGTGCCGGCCCGCCCGCAAGGTCGCCTGTGGATTTACGACCCCAAGGGCGCCCCCACCCTGTTTGTGCAGAGACCGCCAGTCGGCAACCGCTGCGTGAAGTTGGCGGACGTCGAGGTGCCCCATGGCGAATGGAACACGCTCGATCTTGTCTGCCTCGGCGACACCAGCATTCATATTGTCAACGGCCAGGTGGTGATGCGGCTCCATGAGGCGCAGCGTCTCGATGAGGCCGCGCCCGCGCCGCTCTCGTCCGGACAAATCAGCCTGCAGACGGAAGGCGCGGAGGTCTATTACCGCGATATTGAAATCCAGCCGATCACGGCGATCCCCGCGGAATTCGCCGGTCAGTAAACCGGCGGCGCGCGCGGCGCGGTTCAGGGCTTCGCTTCCGGCAGCGTGAGTTCCCGCACCCAGATATTGCGAAAAGCGACCGGGTTGCGGTGATCCTGCAGCACGAGCGGCAGCTTGGCGGCGTGCGGTGCGTAACGGGGAATTCCACGGAAAACCGTGGGGCCGCGCAGCACGGTGTCATATTGCACCAGCACGCCATTATGAAATGCCGTCATGCGCGCGGGGCTGACCAGCCCGCCATCCGCGGCAAAACGCGGCGCTATGAACACGACGTCGTACGTCTGCCATTCACCCGGGGGCCGGCTGGCGTTCACCAGCGGCGGCTGTTGCTTGTAGATCGACGCCGCCTGGCCATTGACGTAGGTCTCGTTCTGCCAGGAATCGAGGATCTGCAATTCGTAGAGCCCCATGAAATAGATCCCGCTGTTGCCCCGGCCCTGGCCGGATCCTTTGATCTGCGCGGGCGTGCGGAATTCCAGGTGGAGTTGGATATCTCCAAAGGCGGTCTTCGTCCGCTGGTCGCAGGGTTTGGGATTGGGGACAACCACCATCGCCCCGTCCTCGATCCTCCAGCCGGATTCGCCGGGCCGCACGGGTTCCCAGGCGTCAAGATTTTTGCCGTCGAAGAGCACGACGGCATCGGACGGCACGCTTCCGGCGGGTGCGGTGATCACCGCCGGCACGGGCGTCCACTGTTCGGTGGCCTCGGGGGGCGGCAGTTCCTCGGCGGCCATGAAGCGTGCCAGCAACAGACCGGCCAGCACAGGGAGATGCATCTGTAGAGGGCGCATAACGGGCAAAGATGCACTGGTCAGTCCGCAAGACAAGTACCCCCGGCCGGTGTCACCCGCGTTGCCCTTTAGCTTCTTCCGCCAGTCGTCATTCTGGCAAAGGTTGATCAAGGGCCCACCACGACTCGGTACATGCCGGGAGGCAGCCGTTCCCCGAGATGGAGGGTTTTCACCAGATAATCGCGGAAGAACGCATCCACCTCTTCAATGTCGGCATTGGCCGTGTCCACCGGTCGTCCCTGTACCGGCCTCCCCAGCAGGCCGGCAGCGGTCACCGCGACCAGAAATTCGGCCGGTTGCCATTCTGTCCGGCCGGCCGGCAGAATGGCGTCGGCTTCAAGGTTGCGGACCAAGACCATTTCACCCGTGGTCACTTTCCGTACCTCCACGACGCCGGGCCGCGGGCTTAGCGGCGTTAACGGCACATCCTCACGATCAAAGGCCAGAAACGGATCATGGGTGGGGTCCTTGAGCAGTTCCACCGGACTCTTCGGTGATGATAGCGCCGCGCCCACCGGCAATGTCAGTTCCGCCGCACCGTATACCGGCCGGGGATCATAGGGCCGAAAAATCTGCCCGGGCTGGCGTTGCACCGTTGTCGGCAGGGGGCGCTGGTTGGTATTCCACTCAGTCGGCAGAAAGAGCGGGGTTGGATCGAACAGTGTGGCCTGCTCCTGCAGCCGCCGGTTGCCCAGACCCTCTCCAAGACGCGCGACGCTGACCTTGGGAGCGGCAACCGGTGGTGTCGTGTTCTCGTTTTTACCTCGCGGTCGCAACAAAACGACCAGCGCCATGAGGGCGAAAACCACCGTCAGGCCCGCCATCCACCATCCGGCCCGGCGTCGTTTGGTTGGCATCGGCATGTCCGTCACCTTCCGGGTCTCAGCGTTTCTCCCGACCCGCCGCGCATCGGCTCCATGGCCCACTGCACCCCCGCAAAGCCGGCCTGCACCGCCATGTCGGCGATGACCCCCATGTCCTCCGATGGCACCCGCCGGTCGGCCCGCACGAGCAGCACCAGGCCCTTTTCCTTGCGGGCGCGTTGCTGCAGCCAGCCGCGCAGCTGCGTGTAGTTGAACATGCCGTCCTCCACCAGCACCATGTCTGAGCGCGGCACGCTGATGACCACGGTCGCCGGGGCCGCACCCTCGATCGCTCCCGCCATCTCGGGCAGCCGGAAATTGATGCCCAGCCCGGGCGCGAGCACGAAACGCGAACCGAACAGGAGAAAAAACACCCCGATCAGCGCGCCGTTCACCAGAAACAGCGCGTCAAAATTCCGCGGCGGCGGCCGCAGCTTCGCCGCGAGATCCAACGGATGGGTGATCATGGTCCGTCCTTATGCCCGGCTCCTGCACCGCCCGCGCCGTTGGCCGGCAGGTGGGGATACTCCACCAGCAGATACTTCATGATCTCGTTGCCCGCCCACTCCACGTCGCGCACAATCGCCCGCACGCGCCCGCTCAGGAAATGATAGGCCAGGTGCCCCGGGATGGCGACGACGAGACTGCCGGCGGTGCTGATGAGCGCCTGCCACATGCCGGTCGCCAGCGCGTTGGCCGTGGCATAGTTGCCCCCCTGCATGAAAGCGTGAAACGTCGTGATCATGCCGAGCAGCGTGCCCAGCAGGCCGACGAGGGGCGCCACCTGGGCGATGGCGGCGATCGAGCCCAGCCGCCGCTCCAGCACGGGCACCTCGATCAGTGCCGCCTCCTGCACGGCCAGACGCATCTTCTGCTCGTCGTCGTCCGCATGCAGCAACGCCGACTTCACGACCGCCGCCACGGGACCGGGTGTTTCCTCGCAGACCGTGAGCGCTTCCATGAGGCGCCGCTTGGCAAGGATGTTCTTGATGCCACTCACGAACGCCGTGGAGCGGATCTGCCCGCGATGCAGGTAGAGCAGCCGCTCAATGAAGATCAGCGTGCCGGCGATGCCCATCGCGAGCAGTACCCACATCATCGGCCCGCCGTCAGTGAATAGACTGAAATCCAGACCCGTCATGGTTCTTCGTGACTATGCCTTGATTCTGCCCTGACCGTAAACGCCAAAGAAAAGACCGGTCTGCAGTCGGCGCTGGCTTGGAGTTTGTTCATGGCTTACTCCGGTTTTGCCGCGTCCCCGCCCTTTTCCGCCGTGAATCGCGCCAGCCGCTGCTGGGCCAGGGTCTCACCCGGCAGCTTCTGTTGGAGCAACAATTCGTAGGCCCGGCGTGCCTGCTCCAACCTGGCCTCCTTTTCATAAAGATCTCCGAGTTCCAGCAACACGCGCGCCATCCAATATCGCCCCTTCGCGCCCAGTTCGGCCGCCTTGCCCGCGTCGAGGAGGAACGTGTTCACCGCCAGCCACCACGCCCGCTCGGCTTGGGCCGGGTTGCCGCGCTTGACCTGGGCATAGCCATGCTTGAAGCCCGCCTCCACCCGCAGATCCACGGGGGCCGTCGGCAGATCCTGCAGCCGCTCGCAGATGACCGCCGCGTTTTCCCAATGCGCGGGATCGCTGGCCGCCTGCGCGTAGTGGCAGTCGGCGAGGGCCAGCTGGGCCAGCAGGACGTCCTGATGCTCGGGGAAATTATCCACGAGCAATTGGTAGGCCTGCTGCGCGGCTCCGAATTTGTTCAGCTTGCGCAGCAGGTCGCCCTGCTTCAGCCGCGCATAAAAGATCAGATCACTCTTCGGATAGGTGGTGACGAGGCGCTCGATCAACCGGTAGGCCTCCTCGTAATAATTGTCCTGGCCGCGCCGCTCGACAGTGAGCGCGGCCTCGTAGAGGGCAAAGGGCGCATAGGTGCTGTCGGGGTTGTCGTCCGCGAGGCTGGTGAACAGGGTCTGCGCCGCGACAATCTCATTGCGCGCCGAATGATAGTCCGCCTCGGCGATGTACGAATAGACCGCCGCATCCGTCTTCGGATAGTCCTTGCGCAGTTTCGTCAGCAGGTCGAGGCCCTCCTGCGGCGCCGCCGCCCGCGTCTTCCCCGAGGCCAGCAGGGCCTGCGCTTTCAACAGCACGCTGGTGCTCGCCACGTCCGTCTTGAGTCCGGCCGGCAGTGTTGCGGAAGCCGGTGCCTCCAGACGCACCAGCAGCGCATCCACGAGCCGGATCGCCTCCTCCGGCAAGTCGGATTCGAACGCCAGGCGCGCCTGCAGCCAGGCCATGCGCACCAGCAGGTCCGAGTCCGACGGCAGCGTCGCTGTGCCAAGTTCGCTGACCAGCCGCGTGACGCGCTTGAGCGCCTGCGCCGTCTGGCCATCCACCTGGAGCGCCCGCGCCAGGTTCCACTCGGCCTGCCAGCGGCTCACCGCGTCAATGCCGGCGGTTCCCGCCGCCTCGTCGAGAAGCTTCTGCGCGTCCTCGAGCCGGCCGGCGTTGATTTCCGCCAGCGAGCGCTGGAAGAGCAGCACGCCCGGCGCCACGGCCGCCGGCGGCTCGTGCAGGGCCGAGCCGTAGGCGTCGGCGGCGTTTTTGTAGTCCCCGGCGCGAAAATAGGCGTCGGCCACGAGCACGCCGAGTTGCGCCCGCGCGTCGCCCGCTGGCAGCCCGGCCCGCAGCTGCGTTGCATAATCGGCCGCCGTGCGGTACCGCCGCAGCTCCCACGCCGCGCCGGTGAGCACGCCGAGCGCCTGCGGCTTCAATTGCGAACCCGGACGGTTGTCGAGCAGCCACTTCGCATCCTCCTCCGCCTGGCCGTAGTTCTTCTCGGCTAGCGCCACCTGCGCCCGGAACGCCCGCAGATCCTCGATGATCGGATGCGGCGAGGCCGGCGTGGAGGCCGCGATCAACCGGTCGAGTCTGGCGCGAAACTCCGCGCGGGCCTCGCCGTTGCCGCTGGCCCGCGCGAGCAGCTGCAGCGCCATGCGCTGCGGCTCGCTGCTCACCGCCCCGTCAAGCAGCCCGAACAGCGCGTTGCGCCCCACGCCATTATCCGCGCCGGCAATGAGGCCCAGCAGCAGCCGCATGTCGTCGCGTTCCTGCCGCTCCTCCCCCGGCAGCAACTGCAACTGCCGCTGCAGGAGTGTCACCGCTTCGGACTTGCGACCCAGGGCGTCGAGGGCCACGGCATAATATCTGGCATAGGTGTAGCCGGTCTTCTGGCCCTGGAGCCGTTCCATGTTCTGTTTCAGATTGGCGGCCTCCTGTTCGGTGGCCGGGCTCGACAGCAGCCGCACCCGCAGCTGCTCCAGCTGAAAGCGGGCGCGCTGGAGCTCGGAGACTGCGCTTTTCACCGCCTCCTCATAGGCCGCACTGCTGCGTTTCAGGTCACCGGTCAGCTCGGCGATCATTCCCCGGAGGAAATGGGCCCAGCCGCGCTCCGCCGGCGCCAGATCCTCCACGCGCACCTGGGCCGACGCCGTGCGCGCGGCGTCGAGCTGGCGCCGGTGGGCCGCGATTAATCCCGCGCGGAGATGATAGGCCGCCGTCCGGGTTCCGGCAAAGCGGCTGAGTGCCTGCTCGGCGTCCTCCAGCCGCCCCTGGTCGAGCAGTGCCGCCGTCAGTTCCAGCACGAGATGGTTTTTTTCCCCGGCGGGTGTCTCGGACGACTCCAGCAATTCCTGCAGCAGCGCCGCCGCCGCCGGCGAGAAACCGAGCTGCAGCGCACGCGCGGCCGCATTTTCGCGCAAAATCCAGCCGCCGGGCGCGGGCCGGGCCTCACCCGCCCGGACCAGCGGCGTCACGATCGCGCGCTCCGGCGGGGCCGCCATGTCCGGCGGTGTCACGCTCTGGCCGCGTGCCACCCCCGCGATCAAAGCCCAACCAACCAGCGTGGCGGACAGCGAATTCGACATCAGGCGATGCATGCGTTTCGGGGAGGTTGCGATGCGTGGCGCGGTGTGGCAAGCCCGCCCGAGCCTATAAATAAGGCGGAGTGCTGTAACGGGTTAAGACTCGCATCAACCGCCGCCTTCGACCTTAATCGCCGGCGAAAGTTCACCTCTTCTCCCCTCCACCACCATGAGTATTGTCCTCATTGTCCTTCTCCTCCTTCTTGCCGCCGTCGTGATGCTGGCCCTGTTCGTGGTCGGCATCTACAACCGGCTTGTCGCCCTGCGCAACCGCTTCAAGAACGCCTTCGCACAGATCGATGTCCAGCTCAAGCGCCGCTACGACCTGATCCCCAACCTCGTCGAGGTCGCCAAGGGTTACCTCAAGCACGAGCACAGCACGCTCGAGGATGTCATCAAGGCCCGCAACATCGCCCTGGCCGCCTCGCAGACCGCCGCCGCCAATCCTGCCGATGGTGCCGCCATTAAAAGCCTTGGGGCCGCCGAGACCGGACTGGCGGGCGCGCTCAGCCGCCTGATGGTCGTCGCCGAGCAATATCCCGACCTCAAGGCCAACCAGAACATGATGCAGCTGACCGAGGAGATCACCTCGACTGAGAACAAGGTTTCCTTCGCCCGCCAGGCCTACAACGACTCCGTCATGACCTACAACACCACCCGCGAAACTTTCCCCAATGTGATTTTCGCCGGCATGTTCGGCTTCCTCGCGGCGCAGCTCTTCCAGATCGAGAACGCCACCGAGCGCGAGGCGCCCAAGGTCAGCTTCAGTTGAGTTGTCGGCCGGATGACGAGGGGTGAAAGCCAGTTCTGAGGCTTCCGCCCTTCGACCTTCGGCCAGCCGTCATGGACTTCTTCGAGGCCCAGGAACACGCCCGCAGGCGCACCACGCGGCTCGTCGTGCTGTTCGGCCTCGCGGTCATCGGCACCATTCTCGCCAGCTACGCGGCCGCGATCCTGGTTTTCCAGCAGATCTCGCCGCGCGCCCGGCAGGTCGAGCGCAGCTACTGGCAATACCAGCGCACCGCGGCCTGGCCTGGCGACCGGATCAGCTACCCGTGGTGGGATTCCCGGATTTTCACCGGCGTCGCCCTCGGGACCCTCGTCGTCGTCGGCTTCGGCTCGCTCTACAAATGGTACCAGTACCGCGCCGGCGGCTCCGCCGTGGCCGAGGGCGTCGGCGCCCGGCGGGTGGACCCGCATAGCATCGATCTCAACGAGCGCCGTCTGCTCAATGTCGTCGAGGAAATGGCCATCGCCGCAGGGGTGCCGATCCCGGCCGTCTACGTGCTCGACGACGAGCCCGGTCTCAACGCCTTCGCCGCCGGCCTGACCACGAGCGACGCCGTCGTGACCGTCACCCGCGGCACGCTCGAAAAGCTCAACCGCGAGGAATTGCAGGGCGTGATCGCCCACGAATTCAGCCACATCCTCAATGGCGACATGCGGCTGAACGTGAAACTCGCCGCCATCGTCTTCGGCATCCTCGTGATCGGCCTCATTGGTCGGGGCATCCTGTGGAGCATGGGCCGCGGACGGGTGAGCAGCCGCGGCAAGGGCGGCGGCGGTGTGGTCGCCATCCTCGCCATCGGCCTCGCACTCATGATCGTCGGCTACATCGGCTATTTCTTTGGCCGGCTTATCCAGGCCGCGGTTTCGCGCCAGCGCGAATTTCTCGCCGACGCCTCGGCCGTGCAGTTCACGCGCAACCCCGGTGGCATCGCGGGCGCGTTGCGCAAGATCGGCGGCTACGCGCTCGGCTCGCACCTCGCCACCCACAAGGCCGCGGAGATCGGCCACTTCTTTTTCGCGGAGGGCTCGGATGTCTCCTTGTTCAGCGGCCTCTGGGCCACCCACCCGCCGCTCGATGCGCGCATCCGGGCCGTTGACCCGCAATGGGACGGCAAGTTCTACCAGCCGCCGGAGCCGGTGGATGTGGCGCGCGAATCGTTCGTGCAGGCCGGTCTCGCCCGGCCGAAGCCGGCGGACCCCGCCGACCGGCTGGTCAACCTGTCGCCGGTGGCCGCGATGGCCGCCATCGGTACGCTCACTCCCGAGCACGTCGCACACGCCCGGAACTTGCTCGAGGCCATCCCGGTGCGCTTGCGCGAAGCCGCCCAGACCGTCCGCGAGGCCCCGGCGCTCGTCTACGGATTGCTGATCGAGTCGCACGGCGAAGTGGGCGAGAAGCAGGCCGGGCTCCTCGCCTCACACGCCGGCGAGGAAACGATCCGCCTGGTGCGCGAGTTGTTGCCACACTTCGACCGTCTCGCCGGCGACGCCCGGCTCGCGCTCGCGCAGCTCGCCCTGCCCGCCCTGCGCCAGCTGCCCCCCGCCGGGCTTTCCATTTTTACCGCCACCTGCCAGGCGCTTATCGAAACCGACCAGAAGCTTTCCTACCTCGAATTTGCGCTCCAACGGGTGCTGCTCCGCCATCTCACCGTCGCCGGCGAGCCGTCCGCGAAGGTGACGCAAATTTACTCGTTCAACGCCGTGGTGGACGAGATCGCCGTGCTCCTCTCCGCGCTGGCCTGGGCCGGAGTGATGGAGGGCCCCGAACAGGCCGACGGCTCCGTCGAGGCCGACCCGCAGGCCGCCGAGGCGGCCTTCCGCGACGGCGCCGGCCAGCTCCAGCTCATCACAACGAAACTCTCACTGCTCAATCCCGGCGCGTGTGAATTCGCGCGGGTCGAAGCCGCACTGGATAAACTCTCCGGCGCCTCCTTCCCCATCAAGCAGCGTCTGCTCCTCGCCTGCGCGTATACCGTCAGTCACGACAACCAGATCCGCGCCGAGGAGGGCGAACTGCTCCGGGCGTTCGCCGATTCGCTCGGCTGCCCGATGCCGCCGTTGCTGGGCGATCTCTGAACTGCCGGCTCGGCCGCACTCACGCCGGCAACCGGCGCAGAGCCAGCCGCGCTTGACCCTATGCTCCTGCCGCCGGCAGCGTTGCCCCTAAGGGGCCGGCGCGCGGCCGGGTCGGGATTCTGGAGAGTCTCAGTCGACCTTGCGGTACTTCTCCGGCGGGATCTTGAAACGATGGCCGGAGTCGAGGTCGGTGAAGATATGCCAGTTCAGATCGTCCGTTTTGTGCACGGCGACTTCCAGTGTCTGTCCCTGATCGTAGTGGTATTCCTCCGACTCGAACAGGTGGTCCGCGTGCGGCACGGCTTCACCAATTTCCCCGGTGTGGTTCTCCAGGATCTCGATTTTCCAGTGCATGGGAGTTATGGGGTTCAAGCAACGCTGCGGTCTTCGCCGCTAGCGCGCCGCCCATGCTGCGACCGGCGTGCCGCAGGTCAAGTCTGCCTCGCCCTGACGGACCCGCTAAAGAAATATAACAGTTTGGACAGGGGCCTTCAGTAGGACTATCGCTGATGGCAACAATCCGCTTCCCCATGCTCGTCGTCCATGTCCACATTCACGTAAAACCCGAATGCGTCGGGGCCTTCACCACCGCGAGCCTCGCGAATGCCCGCCAGAGCGTGCGCGAACCCGGCGTCGCCCGTTTTGATGTCGTCCAGCAGGCCGATGATCCCACGCGTTTCGTCCTCGTTGAAGCCTACCGCTCGGCCGCCGCCCCCGCGGCGCACAAGGAGACCCCACATTACCAGGCCTGGCGTGACACTGTCGCGCCGATGATGGCCGAGCCGCGCACGAGCGTGAAATTCGCCAGCGTGTTTCCCGACGACGCGGGCTGGTGAGCGGCCCTCATGCGCTTCGAATTCGCCACCGCCTCCCGCATCCTCTTTGGTCCCGGCGCCCTGCGCGAGGCCGGCGGTGCCGCCCGGCAGTTTGGCCGCCATGCTTTCGTGGTCACGGGCCGCGCTCCGCGCCGGGCGGAACCGCTGCTCGACCGGCTGGCGGCCGAGGGTGTCGCCGCCACGATGTGCTCCCTCGCCGGCGAGCCGACCACCGCGGCCGTGACTGCCGCCGTTGCGCAGGCCCGCTCCGCCGGCTGCGATCTCGTCATCGGCTTTGGCGGCGGCAGTCCGCTCGATGCGGCCAAGGCCGTCGCCGCGCTGCTCACCAATCCCGGCGAACTTTCCGACTACCTCGAGGTCATCGGCCGGGCGCAGCCGCTGACGCGGGCCGCCGCGCCGTGTCTCGCCATTCCCACGACCGCCGGCACCGGTGCCGAGGTCACGCGCAATGCGGTCCTCGCCTCGCCCGCGCACCGGCTCAAGGTGAGTCTGCGCAGCCCGTTCTTACTGCCGCGGCTCGCCCTGGTTGACCCGGAACTGACCCGCGATCTGCCGCCCGCGCTGACCGCGAGCACCGGCCTTGACGCGCTGACGCAACTCATCGAGCCCTGGGTCTCGTGCCGGGCCAATCCACTCACTGACGGAATCTGCACCGAGGGCCTCCGGCGCGCGGCGCGGGCGCTGCGCCCGGCTTTTCATGACGGTGGCAACGCCGCCGCCCGCGAGGATATGGCGCTGGCCAGTCTCTGCGGCGGCCTCGCCCTCGCCAACGCCGGCCTGGGCGCGGTGCACGGATTCGCGGCGCCCGTCGGCGGCATGTTCCCCGCACCGCACGGCGCCGTGTGCGCTGCCCTGCTCTCTCACGTCATGGCGGTCAATCTGCAGGCGGCGCGGGCGCGACAACCCAGCGGCGAGACGCTGCGGCGCTACACCGAGCTGGCACAGCTGCTCACCGGCGATGCCACCGCCACCGCCGAGGATGGTGTGCGCTGGGTGCGCGCGCTGGTCGATGAGCTGCTGATTCCCGGGCTGCGCGTTTACGGCGTCACGTCCGACCATGTCACCCTGCTGGTCGAACGGGCCGCGCAGGCCAGCAGCATGAAAGCCAATCCGCTGCCGCTCACCCGCGACGAGCTCGTGGAAATCATCACCCGGTCGCTTTAGCGGGCCCGTGCCATCGGGCTACTTGGAAATCACGCCTTCCTGCTGCAGCTTGGAGACCTTGGGCTTGATCACGACCCGGCAGTAGCCGGCATTGGGATTCTTCGCGAAATAATGCTGGTGGTGTTCCTCGGCCGGATAGAACTCCGTCAACGGCGTGATTTCGGTGACCAGAGGTTCGTTATACCTGGCCTGGGCGGCGGCCTTGGATTTCTCGGCAGCGGCTTTCTGCGCTTCGCTCGCATAGAGGATGATCGAACGGTACTGCGTGCCCTCGTCGGCACCCTGACGGTTGGGCGTGGTCGGGTCGTGTGCGTCCCAGAACACGTCAAGCAGGTGCCCGTAACTGACCACCGCCGGATCGAACTCGATGCGCACCGTCTCCGCGTGGCCGGTCATACCGGTGCAGACCTCCGGGTAAGTCGGACTCTGCGTGTGGCCGCCAGCGTAGCCGCAGACGACCGCCTTTACTCCGGGCACATGCTCAAACACGGCCTCCATGCACCAGAAGCACCCGCCGCCGATCACCGCAAATTCAGTTTTGGTTTCCATGGGTTTCTTCTCCTCGGACGCGACGACGGTCGCACCGGCGAACACCAGCGCGGCCAGCAGCAGGACAATGGGTTTCATGGTACGTGAGAGACGGAAACCATGTTTGGCATTCCTGCAAGGGGAACTCTTCTCCACCGTTTCCCGCCCGCAGGGCCGCCCGGCCCTGCTTACACGACCGGATGCAGGCGGGCGCCCCCGTTCACCATCTCCGCCAGGGCGAGCTTGTATTCGTCGAAGTCGTGGGCCGTGAAGCAGACGAACGTCACGAGACGCGGCTGCGTGTGCTGTTCGAGAAAAACCTTGGTGGTGCGCAGCGCGATGCGGCACGCCAGCGCGATGGGATAGCCGTAGAGGCCGGTGCTGACTGACGGGAACGCCACGGTCGCCAGCCCTTTTTTCGCGGCCAGTTGGAGGGAGCTGCGATAGCACGCGGCCAGCAGATCGGGCTCGCCGGCCGCCCCGCCGCGCCAGACGGGGCCAACCG
>Ga0265323_10000373_pt1 | contig 25874 bp, 35 predicted proteins | sample 41225metaG_FD_193580 | JGI IMG/M metagenome (GOLD analysis project Ga0265323, IMG submission 193580) | Rhizosphere microbial communities from Carex aquatilis grown in University of Washington, Seatle, WA, United States - 4-12-25 metaG | ecosystem: Host-associated > Plants > Roots > Rhizosphere...
ATTTGCGATTTGCTCTCATCATTCAGGTTTGTTACCAACTGTGCGCAATATTTGTCAGCCCATTCCACGGCAGCTCTCATCGGCGGCCCCTCAAACTGAATCGGGATGCCCATCTTGGTAATGCCGTAGGTCATGGTCTGCATGGATGCTTGAACGTAAAGCTGAACTAGATGGCTATTGAGACGATAAGCGAGATCGGCAGATAAACCTTTGAAAAGATTATCCAGCCAATCCCAGTTATCGGGATTATCGGCAAGAGAAGGTGGTAGTTTCGGGGGTGCCACTTCTCGTACAACTGACTCTTTCTGAACATGTAAATCGTAGAATTTCGGGAGCATGTAGTAAGGAAATGCCTTCTCTAACCCCATGAAATACTGAGACAGACTATTTTTTAACGCTGTTTCGAGTTTGCGGTTGTCGGGGTTGGACGGTGACGGGAGTCCCGATTCCAGTATGCTCAGTATTTCGTCTATCTGGGTTATCAACTCTCTGCTCATTTACAATTCCCGTCCCTTTACAATCAGGGCAAATTTCCTGAACAATTCCGTAATGTTTCTCGATGAACTTCTTGCCATTACATTTCGGACATACTGCCATTTAAAGTACCTTTCCTTCCTGAAGGGCTTGCTTTAATAACTGCAAAGCCTTGACAACTTTGACCTCGGACACGCCCTTCGGTAAATTCGCAATTGGCGGCGGGTTTGATGGATCAGCCTTGGGTACCACCGTCTCACCGTTTGCATTCAACCCCTGCCCTTTCATCCACTCAAGGACATCGGCTGTGTTATTAATGCCAAGGTTCATTAACGCCTGCATGATAACTTCGTCCGACTTTGCGAGGTCAGGCATAACCGTTACAATCGCTGCGATCGCGTTCACGATTGCCGTTGAATCTTGTGGTACAATCATCGGGAAATCCAGATCCACGTTAACGGTATCGGGGTCAATGCCGTTATGGTTTAAAACGATGCCCAGAATATCCTCATAAGCATCACTCCAAAGTTGCTGATTACCTTCGAACATTCTCACCAAGGGCAATTCCACAGTTTTAGTAGCGTTCATTCCGCCCATGCTGACATCACCGAAATAATGCTCTGGAATTCCTACACCGGCAGCGATCATGAGTTTAATCATCCTGCCGTCGGCTTCGGCGTTAGAGGCTCCGGTATCGGTTTTAATAGGTTCAAGGTCGGCGCCCATATTCTCTATGTAGGTGCTACCGCCCTGGGGATATTTACCCTGCTGAGTTGCTTTAGCGGATGCTACGGCAGCGGAGCCACCCATAACCTTATTCTTCCAGGCGAATCGCCCTAATGCCCTCACAATGGCAATACGTGAAGCCAGGAAGCGGCGGTATTCATCAATCCAGTCCATCACTGGCATTAACAGAGGCATTCCCCGCTGACCGATGGAATTAAACGGCAGATGATAAACCAGCACGTCCTCAAGTCCGGGTGTGCATTGTACTGTCTGGTGCGCGCTATTTACTGCAGCTTCGTTTTCGTCATTCGTCCAGGCTTTATAGATTTCATCGTGTGAGACCGCTAACTGATCCATCCACTGCCGGTTAAAAAACTTCTGGGAAACGACATCGCCAGGGTCGGTGATGATTTCTCTGATTTCCAGCGGGTCTATCCAGCGGATTTTAACGGCACCACCAGGGCCACGGAAGAAGGCGAAGAAAACTTCGCCGTCAATTAACAGTTTTTCCCCTGACTTCCTTTGTCCACGGAAGGACATTACCGCCCGATTATCACGGCTATTCCAGAACGCGTCGAGTACCGTTTTGGCCTTTTCGTCTTTGCACTGGAAAGAGATACCGTTACCAAATGTGTAATCTGTCCAAAGCCTGATAGCCTGCCGCGCCATCGGATCCATGGCGAAGTAACGACGGCTGCGGTAAACAAAATACTGTCTGAGGTTGGGAATCAGGTCAAGACTGTTATTTGTTGGGTTACCGTAAATCAGCCAGCCTCTATCTTCTATTGAGAGCCATTGCTCGACAGCGGCTGAAGCCTCTTTTAGATAAGTCTGTGTGTCTCTGGCGGCCTGCCCGATTTCACCAACGAAAGTCTTGTAATCATAACCGGCTTCTGAAAGAGATATATCGGGCTGGGTTTTAACGATTTTCTTTGCCATTCTAAAAATCTCCTATCGAGAGACGATTCTCGACTTCGGATACTGGATCATAGATAACGATTTGCTCATACTCTTCTTCCTGAAGCATGAGTTCGGTTATTGCATGAACATAGGCATCGAGTCGGTCAGGTGATTTCTCGCCAACGACCCATTCGCAAAGTTGATCTTCCAGTTCGGGAAAGAAACCAACATGGTGAAGGCGTCCTTGTTCGCAAAGAGCGCTTACCGGCTCGGCCCTGGTAACCTTGCCACGGCTGGCATGTATCTTTGTCACCGGCACGTTAGCGTCTGCCACGCGAATAGTGGACTCAACCATGTCGCCGCCCTGATTGACTTCGGCAACAATACGGTCGGCGCAGAATTTGTGATAACCTGCGACGGCGGACATTGCCCATTCGCTCGGCGTTCCTCGAATGGATAGATCCGCAAGTATATAACCGTGCATCACCCCGTTAACTTCGGCAATGCCGGCGACGATGATTCCGGTTTCCGCTGAATTCTCACCACTCGAGGCTTCCGGGTCGACACCGACAACGATGCGAATCAGATCCGGACACTTGGTAACCCGCAACTCGTCAATCTTAGCTCTCTGCCACAAGGCGTTGGGGTTATCGTCCAGGATTTCACCAGCAAGTTCCTGCCGGCCCAGACGTGTGCCCTCGTACTTACCAAGGATGTATTTCAGATAAGATGGTGAAAGGTTGGCTTTATTGTCGAGAGTGTGGCCGCGAGTGATCACTGTTGTGGGATCTGACGCTATCATTTTGATTGTGGGTATGGGTCTCGGTGTCGTGGTGACTACTACCTGGGGATTGTCACCGATACGCAGGCCGAGCATCAGGTTATCCCACGTTTCCTGCGGGTGAGCAAATTTACAAAGTTCATCTACCCAGGCAGCGCCATGTTGAGGACCGCGCAGCTGGTCGGGCTCTTCTCCTGAGTAGATAATCGCAATGGCTCCGTTCGGATAAGTGAGTCGTCGCTTGCTGGGCTCATAATTGGGTTTGAACCAGGGCGGCGAGATTGCCAGTATCCCCGATTCACCAACTTCGATCATAGTGTCCCGGACATCCGCCGGCGTTTTACCGATTAGTGCAATTAACTTGATATTGCCGGTCTTCGCCAAACTATTGACAAATTCGGCGCCGACGCGAGTTTTTCCAAATCCACGGCCCGACATTAAGAGCCACGTCTTCCAATTGCCGGGAGGCAGTAATTGATTGTCACGTGCCCAAAAAGTCCAATCGAAAAAAACCTCGTCAGCTTCCTGGTCTGTCAGGCTTGCAATCATCTCCTGACGTTCCAACGCTGGCAGCAATGCGATTGAGTGCGCTAAGGAGTTTCCCTTTTGCATCATTCTTGACCTCTATCGGGCCGCCATCTTTACCAGTGACTTCATGCTTCTGAGTAAACTTCAGCCGGTCCTTGGCTTTCGGGTCATCATTGTGATCCGTGGCATTCAGGTAACCAAATGCTGCGGTAAGTTGTACGTTGTCAGCGTGCACATAAACCCAACCCAGGCCCTTGCAGCCATGACATTTTGAATCGCCGTATTTCCCTGAGCCTTCGCACACAGGACACTTGACCACATTGTTTTCAGCAGTGGCTATCTTAAAAACGACCGAGGAGACTTTATCCCGCTTATTCGGTATCAGCTCGTTCTCATAAACGGCTTTAAACTTTGGGTCGGCTTTCAGCCAGTCATAGAATGTTTGGCGGGATTTGACACCGATATTAGAAAGAGTCTCGCCAACACTGCCATATTCCGGATATTTCTCAAGAAATAACTTCTTGTTCTTACTTATCCGTTCAGTGACTTTGTTGGTTTTCTTCTTGGTGGTCATGTTCTTCCCTCAGATTCGAGGCGATATCGTTTAGTTTGGTGAGGAGTTTAGATTTAGCATCAATACCCGGCAGCTCTGGTGATTTAACAGGTTTATCCGCGTGTTCTTTCCTGCCCCAATCCCGGGGATATTTCCTTTCCAGCCACCACGCAGCGGCTTGCCATGATTCCCGACTCGCCAATTGAATCACGGCGACATTCGTGGCAATAGCTTTCGCTTCTGCCTTTTTAACCGCCTCAAAGAATTCAAAGTATATGCCCTTGCCTCGCTGCTCTCCCCACTTTTTCCAGTTGCTGTATGTCTGTTCGCTTATCCCGCTGGCCTGACAAGCTGTTTTGATATAGTTTCCGGCGCTAAGAAGCCGGCAAATCTGTTCCTGTAATTCCTTCGTTAGCTTTGGCTTTCTTCCCGCAATCAATTCGTTCCGCTTGTCCTTCTGACCGTTTGGCCTTTTCTCCGCTGAACGCTTCCCATCTCATCACCGCAACATCAACAAATCTAGGTTCTTGCTCCATGGCAAAACACCGTCTACTTAATTTCTCAGCGGCAATAACCTGAGTGCCGCTACCTAAGAAAGGCTCATAGCAAATATCTCCAACCTCGGTATGGTATTCTATCGGTCGCATGAATAGCTCCACAGGTTTCTGTGTCGGGTGGATATTAAGATTCTCCGGCTTGGGACTGACGGTCCAGACCGATATCGTATTTGCCGGGGGTTTCTTACTTGGCGCCTGTCCTTCAACCCAACCGTAAAAACAAGGCTCATGCGCCCACATGTAGTGACTATGGGTCAAGATGCCAAAACCCTTATACCAGATGATCTGCTGGTGAATAAGAAGCCCATTTGCCGTCCAAGCCTTCTCCACTAGTGCCTGCCGCCGGTGCGCGTGCCACTGGTAGATGGCTGAATTTGGTTTTAGGTATTGCAGTCCGAGAGCCAGAAAATCAGAGAAGAACTTCACTGAGGTTTCCGGATCATGGTAGTCATCCCAATGTTTGCCGCCAAGGTCATAGTTTGTTCTCTGGCCGTCACCTTTCGGACCATGAAAATGTGAAGCTCCATCATAGTCCACCAGGTAGGGCGGGTCTGTAGCGAAAAGCGATGCCTTTTCGTTATTCATTAGCTTCGCTACGTCGTCAGGGCTGGTGCTATCGCCGCACATGAGTCGATGGTCGCCAAGGATCCAGATGTCACCACGTTTCGCGACAGGGGTGTTTTGGGCCGCCTTCAGTGTTTCTTCGTAGTCAAAGCTCTCGAGGCGTTCCCGCTTCTCTCTGGCATCGAGGCTCTTAAGTAATTTCTTAAGTTCTTCATCACCGAAACCGGAAAGAGAGAGGTCAATATCAGGGACATCCTTCAATTCGCTAAGTAATCTGGCCAGCAGTTCCTGGTCGAAAGAGCCGGAGATTTTATTCAGCGCGATGTTCAAGAGATGGGCTTGTTCCACCGTCAGATCTGTCAACACCACCGGCACCGTTTTATAACCTAGCTTACGAGCAGCCAATAACCTCTGATGACCCCCTATCACTGTTTTATCTTCCTTACGAGCAATAATGGGATCGATTAATCCAAACTCCCGGATGCTGCGAGTGAGGGTTTCTAACTCCTGCTCGGAGATTCTTCTCGGGTTCGCCGGGTCCGGTTTCAATTCACCAATGGCAATTTGCTCGATTTGGATTTGTGCTGTTTTCATGTTTATGCCGAATTCTCCCGTAAACTAAAAAAGCCCCTGAACCAGAGGCTTGGGTTTAACTGAGGCCGGGAGTACGCCCGGCCTGTTACAACGCGCTTTTGTTTACCCGGTTAAGGGCATCTCCAGAAACGCGGGAAGGGTCGCACCCGCCCAGGGAATGAATCTGAGCGGGCACTGAAAAAGGAGTAAGAGGGAAAAGATGTGCCGGGGCGGTGGGTCGTCCCTTTGACTCAGGCATTCGCGCTTCAAATCCTGAACCCGCCCTATGTCAAAAATAAAAGCATCGATGGGCAAAGGCTTCCGGTTAAGACCTGCGCTAATTTGTGGGTTTTGTCATTTATCCACACCCGAAGCAGCCGGATAAAGAAAAAGCCCCTCGATGAAGAGGAGCTTTAAAAAATCATTAATTATTTAACTTTTAACTTTTCATCAGTTTACTCCAAAATATTTTCAGGAGTTTTAAAGGTTGTTTACTTACGTATTTGCATAGTGGAACTCGTTACTGAAAACAATATCACGTCTAAAAATCAGTTACAAGGGCTGTTTTTATGAGTAAATCGGACATTTGTCCGATTTATACCACCTTCTCGCGTTTCTTTTTCTGGTCAAACTTCCACTTTCGATAACTCTGTTTCCTGAGTCTTGAAGTAGAGCAGTAGTTAAGCGCCATTTTAGCGTCTGAGACTAAAGATGAGTATTGGCACGGGATACTCAGATTTTCATCCCACTTTTCCACTTGCTCAATTAACAACTTCCCGTCTTTGCCGCATCTGTCGAGCCTCATCTCTATCATCATACTGAAATCATTAACCGCGCCTATGGGCACGACAACTGCCTGTAGGCCACTAACTGGATTCTTAGCGGTCGGCAGCGCGTTTGTTATGCCCCACGGGCAATCAGGCCAGACACCCATGAGGAAATACTCGGCTCGGTTGTGAATATACCACAGGATTTCAGACCTACAGTACATCTGCGCCTGGGGACTGAACCAATTCCAGCCTTTCCAAAGGCACGCCTTTTTATTGCAACTGCCACAGTTACTGTACTCAGTTTTCGTCTTTACTATGACTACGTTATCGCTCAATTAATTACACTCCTCGCTCAAATTAACTTATCCGCTTTTTGATTCATGGCTGCCAGACGAGACGACAGAGATGATTCCATTGACTTCCGCAGGCCTCTATTTTCGTTGTGCAATTTCTCGATCTCGCTCTGCAATTGCTTATTTGCGACAGTAAGAGCTTCTAAGGATTGTTGAAGTGCTGGCACATCCCGACCGCGCTTAATCATCTCGAATACCGCGTCCTCGACCTGTTGAGGTGGAAGATTTACTGACTGTTCTGTTACTGCTTTAGGTTTCCCCGCGACGGATGCTCGTTTTCTTTCCAAGCTGTGTTTTTGATAGGCTTCAAGCGATCCGAAGATCCGAATACGAGATGCCCAATGTTCAATTATCCCCCTGCCGACCTGTGGGTAAGTGCGACAAACCTCATCCCTAATCTGCCAATTTGCTAATTTTCCCTCTTTCACTATTGGTAAATTCGTATCTTGCCATCTTATTCCCTACCTCCGTTATCTCGCTCATAGTTTCACCTCCCTTTTCTGTGCCGGTATACATTTCCGGTAATGCTCAATGAATCCGATTGTCGGAACCAGTAAACCGCACGTCCCGCATTTCACGTGCTCGCCCTGACAACCCAACAGGTGCGCCTCTGCCAGGTGTTCAGGAACAACGGTCTTGCATATCCCGCAGCGCATCATCGGCTCGTGTTTGTTTTTGGGCGTTACAAATTCCTTTGGAGTTAACACGCCATCTCTGAAAAGTAATCCCGCTTCTGCTCGCTCACGGTCTTTTCTGCTCAATTGATTCTCCTTACTTCCTGAAGGCCATCTGCGTATTTGTCTGCCAGTGCCGCTATTCCAATGGTGATTAACTTGGATGCTGTGGAAGCCCGCATTACGCAGCTGAATTTGAAGAGCTCTTGCGTTTCGTGTGCCGGCGGATTGTTGACCGGCGCTTTCGTTTCACTTTTTGGCTCTTTCGTTTCAGGTTTCGTTACTGCGGGTTTGCCGTGAGAGTAATGACCTTTGCCCTTAACTCCCCACTGTTTTTTGAGTTTCAGCCATCGTGATGAGTTCAATTTCCACTTCGCATAAAAGTCATGTAATTTAAGATTGCGGTAATCTTTAAGAACGGCGTCTTTTTCTTTCTCCCAGTCACGACCCGTGTATGGTCTATGAGGTTGAATGGCTTCAGTACCTAACGCTTTGCGCTCATACTTGTTTTTATTATCCTGTGCAAGTGACGCCCAGGGTGATTTCAGTCCTTCTTCCTGAGCGTGTTTCTCGTAGAACAGTTGCCCTGGGGACTTCTCAACTGTCAAGATTTCCTTTACAGTTGATTTGATACCTTCGACCTTTGCGGGTTGCTGAGTAGTTACTGTTTCCATCTCTTTTTCTATCTCCTTTTTTATTTTTATTTCGTTAGGTTTGTCTAATAAACTTAGAATTCTTAGTCCGTTCCCTCCGTGGTGTTCGTCCTCCGCCTTTCTCATCCGCTCAATGTTCTCACGATTAAGGCGCGCTTTTTCGAAGTCAGTTAAAAAGCCGTCGTCATCGTCAACCAGCTTGATGTTCTTGATTCTTTCGGATAACGGACGGATAGCTATCACAGTCACCTCACAGCTCCTATCACAATTAATGCGGTTCCCAGTACCAGTCTGATAACCCTGATTGAGTGGCACTTCCAGAACGACTCGCCTTTGTCTTTGTAGAGCACGAGCGAATACCAGGCGTCGGAAACGAGCCACATTCCTATAAGGCCGATGGCATAACCTTTCATAAATCTTCCTCTTTCACTTTTAGCTCTATGCGTGGCTGTTGACCGGGTTCGACAAACCGCTTTCTTAAAACTAAAGACGTCACCTGGCTGTCATCGTGGAAGACGAAGTGATTAAGCGCGTCCAGTAAAAGTTTGCCGTAGTTATCACAATCGGGCTTACTGGTTGGCATGGTGACACGTTTCGGCAGGGATTTAGGGCGCAAGCGGTAGAAAGTCGCCTCAAGTCTCACAGCTGTCCCCTCAGTGAAAAGGACGCCGTTACTACCAACCTGAGACGCTACCTCACTGCGAATACTGGCAATAATCAGATTTTCAGCCGTTACCGTTTTCTGCGGGGTGTAAACCATCGCATGTCCATTTCGCACTGACATTCTTGCCCTGCCTTTTGGAGTCGGCTCTACAAGTATCGTCGCATTAATGCTTTTCATTTTCCCTCCGCATAGCCAGCGTGCGTTAAATACCGACCGCAGCCCTGAGTCCTGCACACCAAGCGGTTAAGTTTGTCATCGCTTGGCCAACTGCCTCTGTATAGCAGACTCTTGCAGAAAGGGCACTTGAGTTTGTCGTCGAGGATATAACCGTCAATTCGTTTGACCTTTGCTTTCATCCCTTTCCCTCCAGTGGTAGAGTACCGGACTTGAGAAGTTTTATAGTGGTTTGCCACCAATAAGCCCAAGCCCCGAAATTAACGCCTCTAGTTTCATTCTCCATCCATTCCCCAATCTCCTTGTACGCCTCGGCTTTGGCTTGGGCTACTAGGTCTTTTGCACAATCAAGACAATCACAATCATGTTCTTGACCTTTTAAGTCCTTTTCGAGTTCCTTGATTCTCGCCTGTAACTCCTCAACCTGTTTCTGGTGGTCACGATTGGCTTTCAGCAGGACGGCTTTCTCGACCTCGTAGTGCTGCTGGCATTTGAGTTGTCCATAAATAGATGATGCTTCTCTACGCCATTCTGCTTTTCTAGTGGCAGGTTCTTCACCGTAGCTCAGTGCGTGATAAGTGACCAAATGAGAATAAGTACGCCAAAGCTGTTCTGCCAATTCTTCAATCACATTTGTCAGTAGCAATCCCTCATCAGGCTTCACAGGTTCAGGAGGAGAGACGGGAATACAGGCGGGACAATAAGCACTTGTTGTCTGACAACTTTCCTCTTCCTCATGTTCGATTGAGTGATTGATGCAAAAGCAACTAATTTTGCACTCGCCAGCTTTCGGGCATACCACCATTTCAGGCTTTGACTGCTGTTCCTCTGGCTGATAGAGAGTGTTAAGTTGTTGGATTAGCCAGTTCTGCACTCCTTCTTCTTTAGCAAACATCTTTTCTGTGGTATCTGGATTTTGTACCCAGATGTCGTATAACTTGGCGTCGTATTGCCTGAGTAACCATTTAACCTGTTCTTTTTTATCCATTCTTCACTTCCGCTCCTTTTTTAGTGCCCAATAATTCAAATATTTCTTGAGAAATAAACTACTTGTGCGTCCGATAGTCCTTACCGCCATTGAGCACGCAGACTGACAATTCCGTATCCCGGAAGCGGCTCTGTATTCGTGACGGTAAATCGGTAATGTTTTTGTTTGTAGTCATAACCGTAATGCGCTTTTCCTGCCAGCGTGCGTCAACAATATCCTCGATGTTGGCCAGCGCCCAGTCCGTCTGATTCTCAAGGCCGTAATCATCCAGGAGCAAGGCAGGAGTATTGGAAAGTGATTTAATCCATTCGTCCAGATCGTGCGTCTCTATCGCGCCCCGAAGGATTTTAAGCAGGTCCGGCATCCGGTAGTAATAGGCGTTTATCCCGCGCCGGTTTAATTCCGTGGTGGCCGCCTGCATGAGATGGGTTTTACCGTTCCCCACGCCGCCGTAGCATAAGAGCAGCGGCTTGGTTTCGGACCCGTCTGCCAGTGATCGGAAAGCGGTTAAACACTTCTCGGTGCCGGTCGAGGGGATGAACTGGTCGAACGTTTGAAAGCGGGAACTAATGCCCTTGAGTTCCAGATATTCCCCTGTTTCTTTCCAGCACTTAATCGAATCTGCCAGGCAGTCTTTGGCGGTACATGGCACGCGCTTGGTATAATCCGGCATGCCGTTTTTGCGGGGATACACAAAGCCGAAGCCCTTACAGGTCTGGCACAATGGATTTGCCGCGTAGCCATTGGTTTTGCGTTTCTCTTCGTTTTCCCGGATGTCCTCCGCTGTAGGTTCAAACACTTTGACCGCCTCCGTTCTCGATGGCGTCAAGTTCTTCAGGGGTAGTGTAGTGGGTGGGAAGGCCTCGGCTATCGCGTGTTTTATACTGTCCACTTTGTCCGTCCTTTATATTAATTTCGTCCCTGTGTGCCCAATTTAAAATAGTTGCGTAAAAGTCTTTAAATTTGTAGCCCTTACTTGCAATAGCCGACGAAAGGTTTTCAATTTTCCTTTCGGCGTTACCCCCGGGAAAACGTTGTTGAAGTTTTAACAACTCGTCATCAGTTAGAAAAACATTTTGAAATTCCCCATACACTTTCTTTTGTATAGTTTCTTTTGTATAAGTTTCTTTTTTCTTTTGTGGTTGCGTGTTTAGGCAACTTTTGTTGTCGAAATTGCTAACTATAGTTGCGTGTTCTGCTAACTCTGGTTGCGAAACTGCTAACTTTTCACCATCATTTTTGTTAGCAGTTTGGACAACTTTTGTTGCGTGTTCTGCTAACTTTTCAGTGGGCTGATTGTTAGCTATACTGCTAACTTTTCCCCAAAGTTCCCAATCCTTTTGAAACCCTATATTTTTACCGTTTCTGGTGAGAATTTGTCGGCCTACCATATCGCTAATTGACCGGGAGACAACACTTTTTCCTAAGCCGGTTATATCGGTAATTTGAGTGTTTGTGATATAGTCGGTCTTCTTTCGGTAGCCGTAAGTTTTCCTGAATATACACATGAGAATTTGCCATTGATTTGGAGATAAATGAATCATGGAAAGGTGCTCAAGTATCTCATTGGCTATCTGAGTGTGTCCGTTTTCTGTTTGAGGGTTAGCCATGTTTTTATCCTTTCTTCCGTGAGTTCATGTTGTATGCTTGGTTACCTAAAACTATTTCCTGCAATTTATCCTCAACATCCGGCAGATCGCCCAGTAGTTCCAGTCCCGCATCCCACCAATTAAAACGGTGCGGCTGGTGGTAGTTATGTCCGTATTTAATGAGGGTTATCTCTTTCAAATGCTTGCGCTTTCTGTTCTTTCCCTTCGATGTAGACACAAAAATCTTAAGCTTAATTTCGGCCAGGACAGGGTTATTGTGTGCTTCTTCCGCTCTGACTTCGGCTTCCGCCTCGAGATAATAAGCCATGGCATCGGCCGGCAATTCGTGGAAACTAACCTCTGATGTCATAATAATTTCGCCTGTTCCTTTTGGTTGAATGCTTCCAGTAAATCCGAGGCGTGTTCTAAAACCTTGAGTCCACGATTCCTCAAGTCGTCGTGGCATTCTTTTACTTCAACGTATTTATCTGACATCCAGTAGCCCTTATCGTTTGCACAGATAACCTCTTTATCTGTGTGCACGAGTTCGTTTATGCGCTCCCTCACGACCCACGTGTTGCGTAACGTGCCCAGCCCAACAAGCCGACCTATCTCTACGGCTGTAATCGAGTTCTCAGCCCCTTCGTGCCCCTTAAGGACGCTCAGAATAGCCGCTTTCAGGTCGGTGGACTGAGTTGTTGTCGTCATATTAATTGCGCCTGCGCCTGTCTCTTAAATCGTTTGGCCTGAATCTTGCGGTTCTGCTCCTCGAGTTCCGCTGGTAGCCGGTACTTCCCCATTAGGGAAAGCGCCCGCTCGACTTCGTCCATGGTCGGCTCGGTCATCAGCTGGGCAATGCCTCGGGCCCGTCTGACGTCACCAAGCCCTCTGTCGTGTACTTCTTCACCGATGGCCGCGGAAATGTCCGGGGGAAAGTTTTCAAGCCGCGTCAGCATCCCCACACACACGTCAATGAATTCCTGCCGGGTATATTCGGGGAAGTAAGGGTGAAATGCGAAGCGACTCAGAAATTCCCTGCTCATCTTCGCGGAACTGTTGCAGGCGGCGATGACCATACAGTCCAGATTCTCGTTGCGGATTTTACCCTTCTTGGTTTCAACGACAGCGCCGGTTTCCATGAGACCCAGACAGATGGCATAGCATTCGCCGTCCATCTTGTCGGCTTCGTCCAGTAGCAGGATCCGCGGGCTCTTCTCGAATAAAACATCGCTTAAACCAGCTGAAGATGTTCTGGATCCGAAGGCTTCGTAAGAGTAGGGATCGGGCGCTGCGCGCTTGATTGCGTCCAGCATCAGCGACTTCGCGCAGGCCGGCGGCCCCTGCAGGAGAAAGTTAATCTTTTTCTGGCTGGAGACGGCGCGGGCCAGCGTTTCCTTGATATCGTCAAAGCCCACGATCATGTCCATCTGTTCCATGAGCGTCCGGTAATCGGGACCTGCCATCTTCCTCTCTAACGATATGGCCTCACCTTTTACTGTTCCCTTCGGCGTCAGCACCCACAACGTCAACTTGTTCAGTGTACCGTGTTCAATGATGTAGCCCTGGTCTTTGAGCCGCCTCATATCGTCCCTCGAGGCGCCGACCGCGTAAGCTTCCCATGCCCAGGGCCGGTACCGCTCAATCCGTCCGGACTTGTGTTCCTTTTCATAGGCTGCCCGTAATATTTCAGCGTCCGTCATTTAACTTAATCCTCTAAATCTGCAAAATTATCTATGCTAAATCCGATATTGTTGTTTTCTTCTAAATCTGGCCTTCCCTTTGCGAATTTAACTAATGCTCTGAATGGGTTAGGGCGCGGCGTAGGTAGCAAGGAATTAAGGTTTACCCATTGAGCAGCCCAATAGCCGAACATCAGGAATTTGTAACGTCCTAGCGAGTCAAACGCTTTCATGTAAGCATCAGCCATTCGATTAGAAATACCGATTTCAAGGTCTTTCTTTTCAAGTGCTTTTGTTTCTGCTTTTGTGGGTGTCTGCATATTTCTCCTTAAATAATCTCGGTGCACTTTCCCCAGCCGCATCCCACGCCGCCGCTGGTACTGGGCTTACCGCTGCATTTCCAGACTTTAACCTGCTCGATGTCATCAACATCCCCGCCCAGGGCGGCAACGGCTGTACTGGCATCCTGCGCGGTCACATCGCCGTCAAGATTTTTGTTGGTGGCAAAGGAAATGCGGTATGTGTGGTTGAGAAGATAATCGCCATAATCAGGGTTTAATTTTGTTGTAATAGGCTTAAAATATTCGCCTGCTCTTATAGTTGCCTGCTGTTTGTCCATGCCGGTGGCAATGATCAAGCCTTCATCGTTAACAGCAATATAGTCACTGCCGATTTTCTTTAAGGCGAAGGCTGGCTTATCCGCGTCGAAAATGACGGCGCCGACTTCCCTTTGAGAGCGTGCGGCTTTAAAGGACTTGAGTATCTTGTCGCGGCTGTCCTTATCAACCATGCCGTAACGGTTCTCGTCAATAAAACCTTCAAAACTCAGCCGCGCAATCATCCGCTGCAGGGTTAAAATGTCAGGGCTCTTTTCTCTGATTGCCGTCATGATGCCGCCATTGATGTCATCCTGGTCTTCTAAATCCTCGTCTTTCCGGATTTCAAAGAGGTTAAAGGTTTTTACAAATTTCAGTACCGGTTTGGTATCATCGATGCCGTTCAACAAGCATTCAATGGTAGTCTGCAAACTCTTCTCATTGATGGGCAGCTCGGTAAAAACATCCTCGATATATTTAGCGGTCTTTTCTTCTTCTGCTTCCTGTGCATGTTTGTCGGCTTCTTTTTTAACTGCGGATTTGGCATCAAAACATTTCTTGTCGACACAGCTGATTTCGTACTTTCCCTGGTAGTTTGATACAGCTGCCCGCTTCGGACACATCTTGCACTCCGCGGGGTCATCTAGCCGTTGAAATTGCCAGCCATCTAACGTTGTATAAAATTCAGGGCGGCTGCCGAGAATGTTAGCAATCCCCTGGGCTTTCAGTTCGTCAATCTCTTTCTGGTGGCTTGCCTGTTGAGCGGCGTTATTCTTTTCCGCCCAGCAGTCGCCGTTATCGCAGCGCAGCTGCGCTTCCTCTTTAGGACTTCCGTAGGGATATTTAAGACTTAGTTTGTGTTCGCAACCATCACAGCACTCCGGGTCAAATTTCAGTTCGTAACCCTCGAATCTATCAACCTTAGACAACGGACGCGTACCTTGCCAGAGCTTTGATTTAATGTTTTGATCCAGTCGAGCGACCGTTACGTTGCCCTTGCTAACATCATCAGCCAGTCTTTTTTGTTCCTTCGGGTCTTTCACCTGCAGGAGATATCGGGCGTGCGTCTCGGTTATGTCGTGAGAAATAACCTGCTGCTGGATTCCTTCAGGAAGGTCTAAAAGCCGAAGTGTATTTGCTATCTCCCCCTGGCTGACATTGTGGATCCGCGCCAGTTCCGTCTGAGTGATGCCGAAGTCCTCGAGGTAACGTTGATAGAACTTGGCCAGGTCGATCGGTGACAAATCGTTACGGACTGTGTTGGCTTCCATGACCAGATCTGCCATTTGTTTGTCAGTGAGGTTGCGGATTACGACCGGGATATGTCTCCACTGTTCGTCTTTGGTCGTCTGCAGCAACCGCTGATAGCCGCACTGACGAATCCAACCATCGCCCATTTCGTAAGCTCCGTCCGGACGCTGCCGTACCACCGGCGTCTGCAGCAGGCCATGCTCTTTGATAGATGCGGCAATGCGCTCGACAACATCCTGCGGGGGACTGATGCGGCCCTCGGGCTGATAAGGGTTGTGACGAATACTCCCGATATCGACCTTAATGACCGTTTCGAATGCAAGTTGAGTGCTGATTTCTTCCTTTTTTGTTTTTACTACCATTCCTTTTACTCCTTTTTCTTTCCAGTGCACCGGATTCAAACCGGCCTTGATTAATGCCTTATCTCTCGTTTCCGCTTCCGGCAACCCTATTTCCTGACCATCTAGATTGACTGTGAATACTGGCATCCCGTCACGTTCCTATTTAGACTGTGTCGCCGTTCTGATTTGCGATATTTTGATATAACAATCCCTGGGTGTCTCGGTAATATCCTCGGTGGCATTGACGCCAAGTTCTGCCATTGCCTGTTTTGGGGTTATTTTGAAGTCCTTAAAACAGGCGTCCCAGAGTTGCGCAAAGTTAGTGATGGTTGCCGGGTCGCGTGCGGGCTTCTCTATTTTCTTTTCAGCCGGTACCTTTTCGGTTATTGGTTTCGAAGCTGACTCAAGATTTTCAAAGGCGGCCTTGCTTTCGGGACTTTCAATAACGGCAGCGGGTTTTTCTATTTCAGGTAACTTTTCTTTAATTTCACCAGTAGCCGGGTCAATCGTTCTTTGCGGCGGGACTTCCTCATAATCCGCATCTACCACACCCGGTTCTTCCGGCATCTGCCCGGGAGCCAGTTTTTCAAGGGCTTGGCTCTCTGAGCGAATCATAGCCATATTAGCTCTGGTATTACCCTTGTCCATGCCTTTGGGATTATTCCCGTTTAGTGGATATCGACCATAACCGGGGTATTTGTTACCTTTCTCATCAACGAGGATAGTGATAGCGCATAAATTGTCTTTGCTCACTTCACCGTAAATGCGCTTCTGTTCGTCCTCGGTCATCAAGCGGGGCGTGAAATCATCGTATGAAAATGATTTGACACGGTAGGCAAGCAACCGCTTAAATTTAATGCCGAATACCATTGCCCATTCTTTGCCTACTTCTTGCCACACGCCATTTACCTGTTCTTTTTTCGCAAAGGGAATCAGGAAAACGTGCTTCATCAGCGGGTTAGCGCCATAGTCCACGCAGACCATGATTGCCTTCGCTTTCTCGATTGCAGGGGCATCTCCCCATAGACTGTTGACGATTTCGGTTGCTCTGATTTCTGTCATTGCCGTCACCCTCTGACGAGTTGCTAAAGATTTGTTGTTATCCATTGCCTTCATCTCCTTTTTCTCTATAATTTCAAAGTCAGTCGGCTGATAAGGCCGGCTGAAATTCTTGTGATTGGGATTGTTGCCACATCGAATAATGTAATCGTTTATCCCGAACGAACCGCCCCATGCCACTGACAGGCTGCCTCCGCATTCCTGGCACTTCATTGTCGCTGCTCGTTTCTGTAATTCTTCATAGGTTGGCATTTACATTTCCTGACTATTTTTATTTGATAATGTATCTGTAACTTTCTGATTCTTTGATGACGCCGATTGTTTTCAAGTCCGCTTCTGTAATTAACCCGCCTTTAATGAGTCCTGACAGTGCCTTTTCGTTGACCATCTTGACCGCGCTTGCTGAATAATCCGTGTTTTTCTTTTCCAATTTCCTTACTCCTTTTATTCCTTGTAAAACGTACCTGTGATGCCATCTTTACCGTTGTAGATGGTAGCTGTGATGTCATTGCCGGCTTTGTTTAATACCAGGCAAGAGATTTCACCGTCCGGTATTTCCCTGCCCTCAGCCTTCGCCTTGGCCTTCACACTCTCCGAAACCATCTTGAACACCTCAAGCATTGAGTATGAGGCGATGATGTACGTTGCTTTCTTTTCTGCCATTCCTTTTGACTCCTTCGGGGAGAACAGACGTCTTCTAACCGTCCGCTCTCCCTCACTCCTTTTTTAGATTCCGTATTCCAGATTAACCAGTCCCTTGATTAAATTTGCTTCCTTGCTAGTGACGCCTCTTTTAGCTGTAGAACCTCCTGATTTTTTCTTTTTTATTTTTATTACAGTCGCAAGGGACTGATTACGACCTACTTGAATTTCCGCCCATGATTGCCGATGTGGGCGACCGCCTAAAAGCCCACGAGCTTGCATTACTGTATTCATCGAGCGCTCCAGTTGTACTTCTGGCAGTACTGGTCAATTTCCGATAAAAGAATCCGGTCGGGTCGTTTCATGCCGCCCAATCCGCTGCCAGCCATAAAAACGGAGTAGTATTCACTGCCTTTGGCGATAAGTTTGTGGCTAATGTAACTGGTGAAATCCTTGCGAGCTTTGCGCGGGGTGAAGATAAAACCTGCTTTCTTAATCTCTTCAATCTTTCCCGGATAGCTGCCGGTCAAAGCCGTGAGGTTTGAATCAGATATTGATATTCCTTCCATCTTCCTTACTCCTTACTTCGATTTGTTACAACGTGTGGCAATTTCAGACAAAAAAAGACCCTGCCATTCAGGATAAGCTATAATTGCCTTTTCTCTGACTTCGGGCCCCATCTGGTGTTTTCCGTTCTTGATGTTGACCCAGGTGACCCTGTGAATGCCTATTTTGTCAGCGAATTGCCCATCGGTTAAATGTTCTTGCTGCTGCCTTTGTATCAATTCATCTTGTAGCTTCATACTGTCAAATGTAACACAGCGTTACAGGGTGTGTCAAGGGGTTTTCAAACAATAATATAAAATATTTTCTAGCTATAAATTACACTCATTCACGTATATACTTATCTCGTTAAATAGAACATTGTTCTAGTTTTATTTGTAGTAATGTGCTACACTATAAAACATGGTTGAGTGGTGGTTACGAATAAAACAATTACGCGAAGAACGCCGTTGGATTCAGCAGGATATAGAGGATAGGGCGGGTATTAAACACAGCCATTATTCCCGTATCGAATTAGGGCATTATCAGAGTTTAAAAGATGATGTTCGAGAATCGTTAGCTCGAGCTTTCGAAATGACACCGGAGGCTTTTTCAGCTTATATATATGGAGACAACACCCTAACCCAGAAAAAGTCCGACACAGATTTTATTCTCGAAATTGATAAACGCATTAAAGTTTTACCTATTCATATTATCGGTTACATCAACGCCGGTATTCCGGCACCAGCTGAAGCGGCCGACTTGGGAAATACCTATGTGGAAAAAGATAAGATTAGCGGAGTGAAAAATTTGGAAAAGGTATTCGGTTTACGCATTCGTGGCGATAGTCTCGTGGGGGACAAAATCAACAACGGCGATGACGTTGTTATCGAACCAGATCCGGACCTGGTAGAAGGGAAAATATACGCGGTCAAGATTCAGGGGGAATTCGTCGCCCGGCATGTTCACAGGGAAGACGGCTACGTTATTCTCACCAGCTCGAATGGTAAATATGAAAAGATGAAGGTTGAAGAGCTGGAAATGGTCGGTCGGATTATCTGGTCTCAACCACCTGGGACGAAACATTAGGAGATTGGAATGATTAAGCGATTTGCGGTAACAATTATGGCCATATTGCCACTGCTTTTGTCGGCTTGTGCCGCTGCATCCACCGTCACAGTTACAAACATACCCACTAATACTGTGACCGTCACCAAAACGGTCAATGTCACCGTAACCGCTACCTTAACACCCACTGCTGCACCTGTTACATTTTCTGGGGGCAACGATACCACCACTGCACCGTTCAGCATTGACAGCACGGCTTGGACGATTGCATGGTCTTACACTACGTCAACTCCGCAATATGCAGCGTTCTCAATCTACATTTATAAAGTTGGAGATAGTTCTCCGATTACCATGATTACTGATTTAAAGCCTTCAGGTTCGACTTTCAATTATTCCGGCCCCGGACAATATTATTTCGAGGTAAATTGTGCAAATCTTGATTCGTGGACGATAACAGCAAGCACGTCACCGTAAAATTGCCCTGCTGCTTTTACGCTCGGTTAGGATTGAAACATTAAAAAAAGAATAAGGAGGAGTGCGAAAAGTACTCCGTTTTTAGCTGATTTAGAACGCTTGTTCTAGGTTTTTAAGGGATTGCCTTCTAAGCAGCGGGTCGGGCGTTCGAATCGCCCCTGGGATACCATGAATCTAAAAACGCCTCTTTTCGCTAAAAAAGAATATGCACGACTCGTTGCCTACTTCCCAAAAACGAGACTACAAGAGTATTCTCGCCCCGCTGCTTAGTAATTCTCGCCTTGGTGCCTACGCCGTTTTCTACCTCCAGGCGGTCCAGCAGGAAAACAAATCACCCAAAACCCACCGCATCTACTCCCAAGTCATACGCGACTTCCTGAAGTTCGACAGCGACCACATCCCCACCCCGATGGAGGTCCGCACCTATCTTTTAGGTATTGCACAGAGGGGATGCACACCAGCGACCGTCCATGTCCATTACAGAACACTGAAGACATGGTTCAAGTGGCTGGAAGGCGAAAATATCATCAAAGGCAAACAGTATCCGTTGTCCAATGTCAAACCTCCTAAAATACCGGAGAAAATAGTTTACCCGTTTACCAAAGGAGAGATTGCCCAAATACTCGCTGTCTGCAATGGTGACACTTTCTTCGACCTGAGGATGCGGGCGGCCGTCCTCACTTTCATTGACACCGGCCTGCGGCTCTGCGAACTGGCCAACATCCAGAAAAACGACATTGACGTCCTTGAAGGCATCATCAAAGTCATGGGGAAAGGCCAGAAAGAAAGGTTCGTTAAAATCGGGTTATCGACCCGGGTAGCGATTAACCATTACCTACTTAGGCGCACGGACCAGTTACCCGCGCTCTGGCTGACAGAAGAAAGGACGCCGCTAAAAGCCAGCGCCATGCAATGCGCTATCTTCCGGATTACCAAACTTGCCGGCATTACCAGCAAACGCCGCGGGCCCCATGTCTTCCGTCATACCGCTGCGTCTTTATGTAAAGCTAATGGCATGGACATCTACATCCTGCAGAAGATGCTGGGGCACTCGGATATCAAGACCACTGAAAGATATTTGCGGTCCCTGGGGTTTAACCTGCTAAGCGATGAGCATGCCAAATTCTCCCCGGTCGACAACTTATATCCATCCAGGCAGAAACCCTCGTAGATTTGCATCCTGCGAGGTCTGATGACGCAAAAAGAGCCGCCCGGGATCGCCTCGGGCGGCTCTCTGAGAAGGTTAGCCCGTCGAGAACCTGCTGCAGACGATGAAGATGAGGGTTTTACGACAATATTATTGGCTGATTTTGTTCTTAGTCGACTTTAGGGTAAGAAGTGTTTTTTATCAAGTTACGGATAATGTTTCTTAATTCGGAAGAATAAAAGACAACACCTGCGGAATTACTTTTCCTTGTAAATATGACTTCCATTTTACGGTCCGTACTATCTGGATCATTTATCTTAATACCCAGTTCATTTCCATTAAGATAAGCCATGAGTTCAAGATTGCTTGAATCGAGAGAAATTATGGACATATTCATGTCAAAAAGAATAGAGAGATATGCTCTAAATAAGGCATCGGGGTCACCCTCTAACTCCATAGATTTGACCCTTTTCTTAATTGTGAACAGTAAGTCAAACAGTGAAAACGATACCAAAACAACTCCAATATAAATTAAGATGTTGTAAACATTATCTAATTTCTTGACGGCAACGATATATTTGGCGTAACACAAAAACACGATATAAATGAAATAGATAATTTCTAAGGTTACTTTATCCCATTTACTGACGCTAGATGTGATTTTCAGCAGTGTGAACTTTTTAGGATAGTGCTTATCCTCATTAACCTTGGTTTTTGTAAAACGATTGAAGATCACAACAAAGAAATTCGTCGAAGCCGAATTTGTAAGTAGAATGAAGATAGCGGCTGCGGTTACAACCAACCAATTCCAATGATAATTGTTAAGAAAATCAATAATAGCCTTTTCCATGAGTGCATATTAACATTATGTATTGTAATTGTCAATTGGTCGCGTTGATATTGTCACTTTACTCTTTTCTGGATTGCCAGTATCATATGTTGTAATGGAAACGAAAACTCAGATAATTCTTGGCGATTGCAACGAAAAACTAAAAGAAATCGGCGACAATTCGATAGACCTGATTTTTACTTCACCACCTTATGCTGACCAACGTAAAAACACTTACGGTGGCATCGATCCCGACAAATATGTTGACTGGTTTCTTCCTATTTCAAAAGAGTTATACCGCGTAGTAAAACCATCCGGTACGTTCGTCTTAAATATTAAAGAGCGTGTTGTGTCCGGCGAAAGGCATACCTATGTTATCGATCTAATATTGGAGATGAGAAAACAAGGCTGGATATGGACGGAAGAATATATCTGGCATAAGAAGAACTGTTATCCTGGCAAATGGTCAAACAGGTTCAGAGATTCATGGGAAAGGCTGATTCAATTTAATAAATCCAAAAAATTCAATATGTACCAAGACACAGTGATGGTGCCTGTTGGGGATTGGGCTAAAAACCGGTTAAAGAATCTCAGTCAAACTGACAAATTAAGAGATGAATCCAAGGCTGGCAGTGGTTTTGGTAAAAACGTCTCTCACTGGCTCGAAAGAGATTACGCTTACCCTACAAACGTGATCCACATGGCCACCGAATGCGGCAACAAAAACCATAGTGCGGTATTCCCTGAGGCGCTCCCGGAATGGTTTATCAAGTTGTTTACAAAAGAAGGGGACTGGGTACTAGATCCGTTCGTTGGTTCAGGAACAACCTGTAAGGCCGCTCAAAAACTTAAAAGGAACTCAATAGGCATCGAACTACAACAAGGTTACTATGACCTGGCATTAAAACGTATCGAAACTAAGCCAAAAGCGAAGTGAGGAAGTATGAATAAAATTAATATCGCTGATCTAAAAGGCTATGTTGAATCGAATATCGATAGTTTCCATCAAAGCCGTTTGGATAGTCTTAGGAAGCTCAAGTTTGAAGACATTTTGAAACGGAAAAATCCGTATTTGTATAAGGCAAAAAATGTACTTGTGGCGAGTGATTTCGTTCGAATTCTTCTCGATGCTCATTTATCTTCTCAGGAAGAAGGAATTTTCGGCAATTTCCTTGAAGGGTTAGCAGTCTATATTTGTGACCAGGTTTATGGTGGTAAAAAGGCTGGAATACCAGGGATGGATTTGGATTTTAATAAAGACGGAAAGCGATATATCGTTACTATTAAATCGGGCCCGAATTGGGGCAATAGTCGTCAGATAGCCGGTATGAGAAACGACTTCTTAACCGCCAAAAGAGCGTTAAGAACCAGTGGGCATCAAGAGGAAATAATAGCCGTCAACGGTTGTTGTTATGGTCGAGAAAAACATCCCGATAAAGGAGACTACTTCAAATATTGCGGTCAGAAGTTCTGGACGTTTATTTCGGGAGACAGCAAATTGTTCACCGATTTGATAGAACCTTTGGGTCATAAAGCCAAAGAAAAGAATGATGAATTCGAGAGAGAACACGCAATACTTGTCAACAAATTTACCCAAGAGTTTTCTGCTAAATTCTGTAAAGATGGCGTGATAGATTGGGAAGCTGTGGTTAGGTTTAATTCTGCAGAAATGGGACTTCAATAATAAGTAAAGAAGCCGCCAGGGTTTTCCCTGGCGGCTGTTACTATTAGTATATTACTACCCGGTATATTACTTACTAATCTTCTTTGGTTTAATCTAAACCGAATTTGTTAACTAACTCTAACAATCTCGGTTTGCCTAATCTGGTTTGTCTCACTCCTAAGATACTTCCGAGCGTACCTTCGGGGAGACTTTCTGTAGTATTTTGGATTGTGGTTACAATAGTCCTTCCGTCAATGGATTTAGTTAGAGCTATCCCGTGAGTTGACCTGCCACCATTTGCTCACCCATCTTTCATTAGGAGACTGATTAATTGCACTCCGGTGATGGCGGGTAACTTAGTGTATTTACGCAAGGACCATTTCCCTCACCGGATAAATACACGGTGCCACATATTGGTCTTTTTTGGTAGAGACTTTCATGTCTACCAGACTTCGAGGCTTAACGGTGTGCAGCTTAATTCCGTTTTCAGCGAAAAATCTATCGCGCTCACCAACTTCATCAAGAGTATTGAGATTAAGAATAACTAAATCTGATAATTTTATCTTGGCATCTTCAATAGTTAGACCAAAAGCTGAAGTACCTAATTCGTCGCAAACCCCTACCCATCGAGTCCCTTCTTTGTAGAATTTGCAGGTCAAAACGACATAACCGGCAATCGTTTTCATAATGTTTTTCTCCTTACCCCGTTTGATTGCCTCGTATTAAGTGGACATAGTATCACAATATGTAAAATGCTGTCAAATGATGGTGTGTAGTGGTGTATACACTTACTGTAGTACAACAAAATAGACATGTCAATTACGAGATGGACCTTAAATTTAAACGCCATAAAAATTTAACAAAAAGAAAAACTACTCGGTATATTATTTCGTAATCTTCTCACCGTAAACAACTTGAGCTTCGTGTTCCTTGAGAAGAGCCTGGCCGGCTTCTTTGAGTAGCCAGCGGATGGGACTGTCGGCTTTGTAGCTTTCCTCCCGGGTTAATTTACAGATCTCAGTTATAAACTTCGACCCGGCAGTGACGGTACCATCTTTCAGTATTACCCGTCCGCCAGTTGCGCGTCCTGCTTTAACCGCAAGTTGCGCCGGTGCGGACGTTACCAGCGTCGCTGGCTCCTTGGTAGTCTCTGTGGTGATGACCGCCTCTGCTGCCACCACAGGCGGTTTCTCGGCCTCTTTAACGGTGCGTGCTACCAGCTTGTAATTATTCCGTAGACTTTTCTCTGTCATCACTTTGTAGCCGTCTGCCTGGTCGATTCCACTGAGCTGGACATGGCCATTAACTGCCGTGACCTCGAATTGTTTTCCGTTGCCTCTATCCTGCCAAATTGTTCCGATTGTTACCTGTACCTTTTTCATTGATTCACCTTTTCTCTTTTTTATTTTTATAATTCGTATTTATGACCGCATTCCAGACAAGTCACGCAATAGTCATCGTCAATTTCTAGAGTGTCGATGTTATCGTTATGACACTTCGGGCACGCCTGTTTTTCGTCGACCTGATTGTCATTGTGGAGTAAAACCATTGTGTAATTAGATTCGTTTGCCATCTGTACGCTCCTTTTTCTTAACTGTTCTATTCATCACTCTTTCCAGAATCGAAGTCAAGACTATTTGTGCCTGTTTCGCTATTTATTTTCTGAACACACATTCCGGGTATGAAATATTACACTCATGATTTTCTCTTTTTTATGCCTAATGTGTTTTTATATTTCACGCCCAGATTAGATTCGATGAGCTTAGCTACTTTACAGAATGCAAAAAACGTGTTCATAATAACGCTGAAGGAGGTAAAGAAAAATGATAAATAATTTGGCTAACTACCTTACGGGAGCACCAGGTGATTTCTGGGGATTCCTGGGAATTGGTCTTGCATTTTTATGTACGGGAATAACAGAATTACTTACTGAAAAAACTATAAATTGGCAAAAAGCTTGGTGGTTATTGCCAGCGGTAATATTCGTTATATTATCTATTAGGTGTTCAGAATACGGGACTGTTAAAATCGTGGATGCAGGCAAAGTTTTAGGTTATTTAGGGATTGGAAGCGGATTTCTTTGTACAGCCTCTACCATACACGCTGATCGTCAAAAAGAAAAACCAAAGTGGTTTATATCGGTGGGTATGATGGTATTGGGTTTAATTTTTACACTTGGTGCAGCCGTTATTATGATGCCTTCAGGATTAGTGACAATAAATGGTTTAATAGATGTAGTAATTTTTGTTCTCGTTCTTTCTGGGTTATATAAGATTTGGCTTATTATATATCGACAATCGAAATAAAAAAGAGCCCCGTCCGGGGAAAGGAATAACCTCGGACGGGGGATATGTATGTATGTATGTAAATTATTTCTTGAGAAATATTAACACTACCCCACAATGTGGGGTATACCGATATTGAACTTCTGGAATATTTTTCGGAATAATTTAAGACGCTTTTGTTTCTTGTAATGCCGCCGGCACCATGCGGGCCACCAGGGCGGGTTATACTCAGGGTTGGTCACTAAATTTACTCCTGTACATTTTCTCCCAGTCTACTTTAGCGGTAGCAACTGCCATAGCAATTTCCTTTGCCATGTTCGCACGCTCTTCCATCCTGATAAGGTCTTCCTGCACTTTATTGTGGGCTGGGCAGGTAAAACCCTTGTCAACTTTATCCTTCAGGTCTTTAACTTGCTGAGTTAATTTTCCATAACCGAAGGTGAAGGCTACGAGCTGGGCAATGATAAGCGTCACTAATCCACCAAACACACCCCAAAATGTACCTACTGAGACTTCCATGTTTGCAAGCTCCTCAAGTTTTATTTAAGACCGGATTTAATTTTCCTGATTAGTTTGGCCTCAGTGATAACCTTAACGATAGCCGCTACCAAATTGGCAACAAACTGAAATACGGTTGCTGCGTCCGCGATCGCATCCATCACATCGTTGGCCAGCTGGATACGTTCAGCGTCAGTGATAGTGCCATCCGCTACGGCGGCTTTGTAATCGGCATAAACTTTCTTGAGTTTACTCCACAGTGACACCGTTGCCGGAAT
>Ga0265323_10000374_pt1 | contig 25844 bp, 16 predicted proteins | sample 41225metaG_FD_193580 | JGI IMG/M metagenome (GOLD analysis project Ga0265323, IMG submission 193580) | Rhizosphere microbial communities from Carex aquatilis grown in University of Washington, Seatle, WA, United States - 4-12-25 metaG | ecosystem: Host-associated > Plants > Roots > Rhizosphere...
TTCTGTGCCGCCTCGCAGGACGGGAGGCGAAGCGTGGCACACCTGCTGTTCTACACCGGCCGCATGACGGCCGAGTCGGCGGCGGTGCGGATTGCCGGCCGCTACCGCTCGGTGCGGGCGTCCACCATAGACCAGCCGGAACTGCCGCTGGTGGATACGCAGCGGGGGGCGGATGCGATCGAGGTGCACCTGCCGCCCGTGGCACAGTACGTGGCCCTGGAACTGGAAAACGATTGAGGTAACCGAATGCACCTTCATACGCGCAGGGAATGGCTATGGAAAACGGCGGCGGCGGCGTCCGGCGCTTATCTGGCGGGCTCACCGGCGAGGGGCGTCACCGCCTCTCCGGGCGCGCGGGTATCGATAGCCCGCTCGAAGACCTACGATCCCGCCGAACTGCTGCCCGCAATGCAGAGGATGGTAGACCAGTTGGGCGGACTGGGCAAACTGGTCAAAGGCAAGACCGTCGCCATCAAAATCAATCTCACCGGAGCGCCCCAACGGCTGGGACACCTGCCCACCGAGGACACCCACTACACCCATCCCCATGTGGTGGCGGCCGCCGTCCATCTCCTGGGGCAGGCCGGCGCCGCCCGCATTCGCATTCTGGAAAGCGTCTGGTCCACCGCCGATCCGCTCGAAGAGTGCCTGTATCAGGCCAACTGGGAGCCGCGGGACATTCTCAGCGCGGCACCCAGGGTGGAGTTCGAGAACACCAATTCCCTGGGCCTGGGGAAGACCTACTCGCGGATGGTGGTTCCCTCCGGCGGCCTGGTTTTCCCGGCGTTCGATCTGAACCACTCCTACCAGGACTGCGACGTCTTCGTCAGCATCACCAAGATGAAGGAGCACGTCACCACCGGCATCACGCTTTCCATGAAGAACTGCTTCGGGATCACGCCCTGCACCATCTACGGCGTGGGCTCGGGAATCGACGAGCCGTCCAGGAAGCCCGCCGGCGGCCGCAATGGCATGCACTACGGGAGCCGCCAGCCCTCCAAGAGCGCTCCCTCCGAGAAGGACCCGAAGTCACCGCGGCAGGAGACCTGGCGCGTGCCCCGCATCGTGACCGACCTGGTGGCGGCGCGCCCCATCCACCTGGCCATCATCGAGGCCGTCAAGACCATGACCGGCGGCGAGGGGCCGTGGGTGCGCGAGGAGTTGAAGCCGGCCGCGCCCGGAGTCCTGGTAGCGGGGCTGAATCCGGTGAGCACCGACGCGGTGGCGATGGCCGTGATGGGCTTCGACCCCATGGCCACACGCGGAACGCCGCCCTTCGAGCGCTGCGACAGCATGCTGGAACTGGCCGAAGGCGCTGGCCTGGGAACCAGGGACTTGAAGCGGATCGAAGTGGCGGGCACGCCCATCGCAGAAGCGAAATTCGATTTCGCGGCCATCCGCCAGAAGCGGCCGGCCGCTCCGCGCCCATTTTGGCAGCGGAACTAGCCGGGAGGCAATCATGAACATACGGGTATCTCGCAGACAACTGATACGGACGGCGGGCGCCGCGGCATTGGTGGTGCCGCGCGCCCGTGCAGCGGGGGCCTCGCCTGCGCCGCTGCCCGAAGGGAACGGCACACCTAAGATCTGCCTCTCGACCGGAGATGGAGGCGGAGGCGGCGGACAGGGCGCGCGCGGAGCGTCTCCCGCCCCGCCGCCCGCCGCCCCGCCAGCAACTCCCGCGCTGAGCCCGCAGGAGGCCGGAGCGCGCCGCATCAAACAGCTTGGGGTCAACTACGTGCTGGCGGGCGGGCCGCCCATTCCCTGGACCGAGGAGCGCATCAAGGCGCAGATGGACACGCAGAAGGGCTACGGCCTGACGCTGGCCAACCTGATGATCGCCGGCTTCAACAACGCCATCTACGGCCGCCCCGGACGCGACGAGGAGATCGACAAAGTCATCGAATCCATCCGCGTCGCCGGCAAGCTCGGCCTGCCCGTGATCGAATACAACTGGTATGCGCACCGCGCCATGGAGGGCTATTTCGAGGAGCCCGACGACGTCCGCACGGGCGTGAGCTGGACCGGCTTCGACTATGAGCTGATGCGCACTCCCGGCGGCACCTACTCCGGCCCGGTGCGCCCCGAGGATGCCAGTGTCAGGTTCAAGGACCTGCCGCCACTGGCCAACGAAGGCGCCCACACGATCGAGGAGATGTGGGCCACCATCGCCTACTTCCTGAAACGCGTGATCCCGGAAGCCGAGAAGGCGGGCGTGCGCCTGGCGCTGCATCCCAACGATCCTCCCGCCCCCATCAGCCGCGGATCGCAACAGATCATGGGCTCGATCGAAGGCTGGAAGCACCTGATCGAGATCGTCAGGAGCCCGGCCAACGGCATCACCTTCGATTGCGGCGTCACCCGCGAGATGGGCGGCGACGCGGCCGAGGTGGCGGCATACTTCGCCTCGCGCGACCGCATCAACCACGTGCACTTCCGCAACGTGAAGGTGAAGAAAGCCTACGAGCGGTATTCCGAAGTCATGATCGACGAAGGCGAGAACAACATGTTCGCGGTCATGAAGGCGCTGGTCAAAAACAAATACACACGCCTGATCTATCCCGAGCACCCGCGCGCCCTCGATTACGACCGCGAACACGGGCGCATCGGCGGCTATCCGGGAGGCGGCGGGTACACGTCGTTCGCTTTTCAGGTAGGATACACGCGCGCCATGTTGCAGGCGGCGCTGGCAAGCTGACGGAAGGGGAATCGAACTATGAACGGAAGACGCTCGTTTCTGAGACGCGCCGCCGGATTGGGCGCGGGATTGTGGGCCGGAGAAGCCCTGGAAGCCTATCCGCAAAACGTCAACACCAACTCCAGGCCGTCGGAGTTGAAGATCACGGACCTGCGCGTGGCCACCGTGGCACGGGCGCCCATGACGTGCCCCCTGATCCGCATCGATACCAACCAGGGGGTCTACGGCCTGGGCGAGGTTCGCGACGGCGCCAGCAAGAACTACGCCCTGATGTTGAAGAGCCGCATTCTGGGCGAGAACCCCTGCAACATCGATAAGGTGTTCCGCAAGATCAAGCAGTTCGGCGGCCACTCGCGGCAGGCCGGCGGCGTCTGCGGCGTCGAGATGGCCCTGTGGGACCTGGCCGGGAAAGTCTACAACGTCCCCATTTATCAGATGCTCGGGGGCAAGTTTCGCGACAGGATCCGCATCTACGCCGACACCACCGAATCGCGCGATCCCAAGGTCTTCGGCGCCCGGTTGAAGGACCGCATGGACCAGGGCTTCACCTGGCTCAAAATGGACCTGGGCGTCGATATGGTGGCCAACACTCCCGGCGCCGTCACCCGGCCCTCGGGCACCAGTTTCGCCTACGGCGACCCCACCCAGCACATGTTCACCGGGACCGAAATCACCGAGAAGGGCTGCGCCATGATGGCGGACTATGTGGCGCAGGTGCGCGAGGTGGTGGGCCTGGACGTGCCGCTCTCGGCCGATCACTTCGGCCACATCGGCGTCAACAGTTGCATCCGCCTGGGCAAGGCGCTCACCAAATTCAACCTGTCGTGGCTGGAGGACATGATCCCCTGGCAGAACACGGAACTGCTGAAGAAGATCAGCGACGCCGTGGACATCCCGCTCCTGACCGGAGAGGACATTTATCTCAAGGAGTCCTTCATGGAACTCTGCCGGACCCACGCCGTGGACATGATCCAGCCGGACCTGTCCACGTCCGGCGGAATTCTGGAAACCAAGAAAATCGGCGACGGCGCGCAGGAGTTCGGCGTGCCGATGGTGATGCACTTCGCCGGAACTCCGGTGGCGTGCATGGCCGGCGTGCATTGCGCCGCCGCCACCGAGAATTTCCTGGTGATGGAGAATCACTCGATCGAGGTGCCCTGGTGGGGCGAACTGGTGAATGGCCCGGATAAGCCGATCGTCAACAAGGGCTTCATCGCGGTGCCGGACAGGCCGGGTCTGGGCGTCACGCTGAACGACGACGCCGTCAAGCAGCACCTGGCGCCGTCCGAGCCCGGCTACTTCGAGCCGACTCCGCAGTGGAACGTGGACCGGTCCAACGACCGGCAGTGGAGCTGATTCCTATGTCTCGAATCCCCTATCGAAGGGCCGGCCTGCTAGCGGCCGTGCTCCTGGCGCCCGCCCTGGCGCCGGCGCAGATCTTCACTCTGACAAAAGACCAGTTGATTGAACTCACCGCCAAGAACCCGTTCGAGCGCTTCCCCGACGGCCGGCCGAAGATCCCCGACGCCATGCTGGAGCGCGCGCGCGGTCTCTCCGCCGAGGAAGTCTTCGGAGCCCTGGGCGGCGGCGGGGGCCGCGGCGGGTTTCGCAATCAGTACGCCGACGGGTTTCAGATCCTGCACCCGGCCAGGAAACTGGTGGGGCGCGCCTTCACCGTCCAGTTCATGCCGCTGCGGCAGGACATGGAGGATGTGGCCCAGGCGCACGCTCAGGCCGCCGGCTACGGCCACCTGAATAATCAGACGGCCATCGACATGCTGCAACCCGGCGACGTGCTGGTGGTGGACCTGTTCGGCAAAGGCGAAGACGGCACCATCGTCGGCGACAACCTTTTTTACTACATCATGAAGACCACCAGGACCGGGGGCATCGTGGTGGACGGCTCCATTCGCGATCTGGAAGGCATCTCGGAAATGGACATGCCACTCTACTACCGCCATGCGCACCCCAGCTACATCGCCAACGTGACGCTCACCGGAATCAACATCCCGATTCGCATCGGCAATGCCACGGTGATGCCCGGCGACCTGGTGATCGGCGATCCCGAGGGAGTCTACTTCGTGCCCCCGCAGATGGTGCAGCAGATGCTGGACGGCGCCGACCGCACCCACATCCACGACGAGTGGACGCGCCTGAAGTTCGACGAAGGGAAGTACAAATCGAGCGAAATCTACGGCTCGCCCAAAGACCCGGCGCTGAAGAAAGAGTACGAAGAGTATCTGAAGAAGAAGCTGGACGGCCTCAAGAGCAAGCCGTAGCGCAGTGGTGGCGCACCGGCTCGCGCGTGCGCCACCGCGGCCGCTAGATTCTTCCGAACTTGGCCACTGCGTCCTTGATGGACCGGTACTTCTCGATGAACGGCAGCATGCTGTGCTCGGTGTCGTCGAGCGCCTGTGCCTTCTTAAGCACTTCCTCGACTTTGTCGCGCGGCACCACCGCTACGCCGTCTTCGTCGGCGGTGACAATATCGCCGGCATTCACCCGCACTCCGGCGCACATGACGGGAACGTTGACGCCCGCGAACCGGTAGTGGTTGATGGTCGTGGACGGCACCACGCCGCGGCTGTAGACCGGGAACTGTAGCCGGCGGATCTGGGGCGTGTCGCGCACGCCGCCGTCGATCACCGCTCCGGCCAGGCCGCGCACCTTCATGGCCGTGGCCATCAGTGCGCCGATGCCGGCGTAGTCGGCGCCATCCTCCAGCACCATCACGTAGACCGAGCCCGGCTTGGCATTGTCGATGGCGTCCAGCATGCCTTCCGACGCCTTGGACCCCTCCTGGTGCTCCTCCTTCTTGAGCAGAACCGTGACGGCCGGGCCGGCGAACTTCGTGGGCGCCAGAGCCCGCATCTCGTGCGACATGTACGCCCGCCGATGGTAGAGCTGCTCGATGGCGTCGGAAACGGAAGCCACCTCGACCAGCCGCAGGCCCTCGATCAGCGGATCGCCGGCGGACTGGGCCGCCAGGCGCTCCGCCGCCCATACCGAAAGAACCAGGCCGCAAGCGGCGGCCATCCAGAACATCTTCTTCATACGAACTCCTCGTTTCACTGTTTTACGAATACGATACAGACCGGCGAGGCAACCTCCACGGTCCTGCCCGAGGCGCTCAAACGGCCGCTCTCCGGGTCGATGCGAAACTGGACCACGTTGCCGGAGTCCTGATTCGCCGCCAGCAGCCACGCCCCGGTGGGGTCGATGGCGAAGTTGCGCGGCGTCTTGCCGCCGGTGGGCGTGCGCTCGATGGCGGTGAGCGTGCCCTTGCCGGGATCGATGCGGAACACCGCCACCGTGCTGTCCCCACGATGCGACGCGTACAGGAACCGGCCGCTCGGATGCACCGCAATTTCGGCGGCGCTCCTCGGGCCGGCATAATCGGCCGCGGTCATGGCGACGGTCTGCAACTCCTCCAGGCGGCCTCGGGCGGCGTCCCATCGAAACGCCGTCACCGTGGCCAGCATTTCGTTCACCGCGTAAGCGAACCGCCCGTCGCGGGAGAAAGCCATGTGCCGCGGGCCGCTCCCGCCCGCCAGCCTGGCAAACGGCGGATCGCCCGGCGTAAACGGGCCCGTTCCGGCGTCGAGCCGGTAGACCAGGATCTGGTCCAGCCCCAGGTCGGCGGCCAGCAGGAAGCGGTTTCCAGGCGCCAGGTTCGCCGAATGAGCGTGCGGGCCGCGCTGCCGCTGCGGGTTGACGCTGGATCCGGCGTGCTGCACGAAGCCGGCGGCTTCGCCCAGGGAGCCGTCCCCGCAAATGGGGAACGCGGCGACGCTGCCGCTGTTGTAGTTGGCGGCGTAAAGCCAGTCCCCGGCCTCACTCACCGCCAGGTGGCAGGGCCCCGCGCCGCGCGAGGAAACCCGGTTCAGCGGTTTCAACCGGCCGCTGGACGGGTCGATCGCAAACGCGCTCACGCCGCCCTCGTTCTCTTCATTGACCGCGTAAAGGAACTTGCGGTTGGGGTGCACGGCCAGAAACGTCGGGTTCGAGGTTTCCCCAGCCAGGCCGAGCGGGGTCATCTGGCCGGTGGCGGCATCCAGGCGGTACGCCGAGATCCCCTTCGATGGCGGGCGCGTGTAGGCGCCAACGTAAACCAGCGTGCTTTGGGCCAGCACTGGCGACGAGATGATCGCCGCCAGCATCGCGGCGCCTTTCAGAGCCGCCAGCGTGAGCGAGCGGCTGTTCCTTTTAGTGAACGGTATAGAGAGCATATGAGATACGCCAGTGAGCTTCCTGTTGCGGCAGGATCCGCAGATCGATGTAAGCCTCGGGGCAAACCGTGGTGCGGATGGACCACAGCACCAGGCGCGAGAGCGGGCGGTCCGAGGTCTGCCGCACCCCCGCGCCGGTCTTGCGATTCTCCACACGAATGTCGTAGTCCCTGGCATCGCCGCCGTAACCCTCCAGGGGGGTGGACACGGTTTGGCCGCGCCCCAGTTCGCTCAGGAAGACCACCGAATTTCCGCGGACCTCCGCCAGCGGCCGCAAATCCCGGCTGGCGCGCACTGCGAACGGAAACGAAACTGCCACGTCCGGGCCGGTGGGCTGGCCGTCCAGCATGAAGAAATCGTGCTCGTAAACCGAGGTCTCTATGGCCTGGCGGCCGGTATTCCTGAGGCTGTGCTCCAGCACCAGCCGCGGCGGGTTATCCCGCAGTGAAATCTTCTTGCGATAGACGTACGCGTACCCGCCGGTCGCGGGCAGTTCCTGGGTGAACGCAATCCAATCCGGGCCGCGCTCGACGGTCCATTTGCCGCCGTCGCAGAATTCGTAGGTGCGGAACTGGTGGAAGGAGGATTCCTCCGGCTTGCGGAGGGCGCCGACACCGATCTTGACGAAGCAATCTCCGGTGTTGGCCTCGGCGTAGCCCAGGCCGGCTCCCGCGGTCAGAAACTCCTCCACCGGTCCCATGACGGACTCGTGGTTCCTGGGGTCGTAGCGGTCGGACCACTTGCCGAAATAGGAGTGGCCGTTCCAATCCAGTTTGGCGATCAACCCGGACCAGTCGAAGCGCGTGGCACGGTAGTAGCCGTTGTCTGCGTCCGGCAGATACAGCGTGGCGTGCACGGCGCCGCTGGCGATCTCGGCCTGGGGGATTTCCGCCGCCACCAGACTGCCGGTGGCCAGAGCCAGGCCCAGCACCAGGAGCCTCATGGATTGGTCTCGCTGATGAGCGTGGTGTAGCTGGTGGCGTCCAGTTGGAACTCCGCCTTCCCGCCCGTGACCGGCACCCGCGCTCCCTCCTGCATGCCGCGCTGGCTGTCGGTCACCCACAGGCGCAACTGCTTCACGCCGGCGGGCAATCCGGTGAGCGTGGCGGCGCGCGTTGCGCCGTTATTCACCAGATGCACCGCGTACACGCCCTCGGCCAGATTCCCGAACGCGGCGCAGGTGACGTTGGGTTTGCCGCAATCCACGGGCAGCGCGAAGGACCGCGGCGGGGTGGAGGCCAGTTGCTTCAGATTCCAGAACCGGCGCGTGGGCCGCAGCGGGCCATCGTCCCGATAGATGCCGCCGCCGGCCAGCAGCGAATAGTCGGCCGTGAGCTGCCATTGCAGAATGCTCCTGGGCTGGGCGATGGCCAGGATGCGCAGGTACAGGTTGATCTCATACAGCGCGAAGGACTGCTCGGCGAAGATCTGCGGATACTGGTGCGCCGCGGCGTCCGTGCTCCCCTCGGCCACCACCAGCGGTACGTTCAGCTCGCGCGCCGCCGCGTACCACTGCTTGAGAATCTCGTCCGTGCAGCCGCGCCAGGAGTGGAAATCCACAATGCCGATGTACTTTGCCGCGGCGGGGTCATGCAAGCCGGGCTGGATGAAGTCGACGGGCGTGGCGTCGGAGGTATCCCCGAGGGCCAGTTTGGTGGCCAGTCCCCGCGCGGCGAAGGCGGCGCCCAGGGCCTTGATGGTATCGGCGTGTTCCCGCGGGGTCTGGCGGACGTTGATGCCCAGATCGCTCTCGTTGAACGTGAACACCGCCGCTTCCACGCCGTACTTCTCCTTGAGGAATACCAGGTAAGTGGCGATGGATTCGCGGATGCGGTCCATTTTGGCGGGGTTGAGCGGATTGCCGCGCGGCCCGTCGGGTTGCTGGAAGGCGGCTGGCGCGCCGCCCCGGCCGGCGCCTGCTGCCGGTGCGGTGGCAGGGGAGGCTCCAGCCGGGGACGGTCCAGGTTGCGCGCCGCCGCCTCCGAAGCCGCGTCCGCCGAAACCACCGGTGCCGAGGATCGCCCAGGCCGGCGCGGACCACGCGCTGACGATCACCGGGATTCCCTTCCGCGCCAGTCTGCGGGCCATCTCCATGGCCTGTTGCACCCGCGGGTTGAGGTCCCCGGCGCGGGCCGCCGCCAGCGGGTCGGCCGTCTCATCGGGCTGCCAGAAGGCCCAGGGCATCTCGACCCGCCCCCATGCTACCCGCATGTTCTCCAGCGTGTAGTCGATTACCTGGCTGTCGCGCGGGCTTTGCAGCCGGAAATTGCCGCCAAATCCGTCGAACATCTGGCCCGGATGCGCCGCATCCAGCTTGATTTGCACGGGATTCCGGTCCGGCTCGCCCGTCACCTTGAAGGAGAAACTCATGCTGGCCGTTTGCCCCGCCGCGGGTTTGCCGCCCATCACCGCCAGAAGCACCTGGAGGTCGAAATTGTTCTTGCGGCGGTCGTCGCGCACGATGATCTGGGTAGGCTGGTTGAACAGGACCTCGATTTGCCGCGTGCGGGAGATGAACCGTGCGCCGCTGGCCATGGCCCGCAGGTACTCGTTTTGTTCGCCCATTCCGGGCGCCAGGGAAGTTCGCGCCACCTGCGGCGCCACCGGCTGGATGAGTTCGACCGAGCCGCCGGAGAAGACCTCGGCGGGCAGACCGATCCCGAGAAACGCTCCGCCGATTTCGGCCTCCTCGGGAGACGTGAATTCCACATTGATCCTGGCCGTGCCTGGCCCGGTGTCCTCGACGGTCTCTTTGGCGGCCATGATCCAGTTGTGCCCCTGCGGGTCGCGAAACTCCCTGGGAGTCCGCATCTGGATGGTCACGGTTTCCGCCTTGCCGTCGCGGCTGTAGTTATTGTTCTGCCGCTCCCGTCCAGTGCAACTGACGCCCGCCAGATCCGGCTGGGCCACGCAGAGGCTGGTGCCGAACTCCAGCAGATGGCCATCCACCCGGATACCGGTCAGGTTGCCCCACGCCATGACCTCAGGTTGGCCGAAAGCGGCCGGGCAAACCGCAAAGAACGCCATCGCGGCGATGGCCACGGGAATTGGCGTGGTTTTCATCTGGTTCATCGCGTACGATCATAACCTGGATTGCGCCCCGCGGGGCTTCTTACACCGTAATACACCGTGACTTCACGCCGTTACCGGCCCGGTGTAGCCGTAACCCGCCGGCCGGTTCGCGGTCTGCGCTGAGGCGGCGGAACCGTCCCGCAGATGGCGCAGGAACCCGCTCGGGGCGGCTCCATGACGAGGGCCGCAGGCATCCGCGCCCAGTGTTATGATCTCGTAAGATGGCTGACAGAGCCGGGCCATCCGGCGAATTGACCGTGCTCCTCGGGAAGCTGAGGGACGGGCATCGGGAGGCAGCGTCCGCCCTTTTCCCGCTCGTTAACGATGAGTTGCGCCGCATGGCGGCGTCCTACATGAGACGCGAGCGGCCCGACCACACCCTGCAGGCTACGGCGTTGGTGAATGAGGCCTTCCTGAAGGTGGCCGGCACCGCGGAGTGCTCGTTCGAAAACCGGGCGCATTTCTTCGGCGTGGCCGCCAGAGCCATGCGGCAGATCCTGGTGGATTACGCCCGCACGCATCAGTCTTTCAAACGCGGCGCGGGCGCAAAGAAGATCGAATTGAAAGAGGCCATGGTCTTCTCCGAGCCGCAGTCGGACGAGATTCTCGCCGTGGATGAGGCGCTGGGTCGGCTGGAAGCGCTCAGCCCCCGCCAGGCGAGAATCGTCGAGCTACGCTTCTTCGCGGGTCTCCCGGTGCCCGAGACGGCCACGGTGCTGGGCGTTTCCGAACGCCAGGTGGTCCGGGACTGGAGCGTTGCCCAAGCCTGGTTGCGGCGCGAGTTGGGTGCGTAACCCGTGTCCGATTCCGAAGCACAGATGCGCCACCAGCGCGCCGGGGATCTCTTCCTCGACGCCCTCGACCGTCCGCCCGCCGGGCGCCTGGCGTTTCTGGCGGAAGCCTGTGGTCTGGACCGCGCCATGTTCGACGAAGTGGTTTCGCTGCTGGATGCGGAAGCCGGCCCGGTCACCGTCCTGATGACGCCCGCGGCAGAGGCGTTCCGTGCGGCCGCCCATCGCGGACCGGCCGTATACGGATGCCCCGTCTGCGGGCTCTGCCAGGAGTTCGCCACCCGGCAGGATGCGGCGCGGTGCCCGGCCGATGGCGAGCCGCTTGCCGAGGTCCTCGACGGCAGCGCCCTGATCGACGGGAAATACCGGATCGAGAAGTGTCTGGGGCACGGCGGAATGGGTGCCGTGTACCGCGTCCGCCACGCCGGTCTCGACAAGCTGTTCGCCCTGAAGGTGATGTCGGGAGCCGGACAGACCAGCCCGGCGTGGAAGGTCCTCTTCGAACGCGAGGCCAAGGCACTGGGCCAACTGAAGCATCCCAACATTGTCGACGTGACCGATTATGGCGTGGACCCGCGCGGCCTGCCCTACCTGGTCACGGAGCTGCTGGAAGGCGAAACGCTGGAGCAGTTCTGCCGCCGTGGTGGATCGCTGGAACCCGTCGGCATCGAGCGGGCCATGCCCGTCCTCCAGTCCATCGCGCAGGCGATCGACTGCGTTCACTCCCATGGCATTCTGCACCGCGATCTCAAGCTCGGCAACGTGTTCCTCGCCGGCGTTCCCAAGCTGATGGATTTCGGTTTGGCTGCGGTGGGCGAAATCGCCGTCGAGGGGATTGCGGGCACGCCGCATTACATGCCGCCCGAGTTGTTCTCCGGGCAGGCGCCGTCGAAGGCCTCCGACATCTACGCCTTCGGGGTGATCGTCTATGCCATGCTGACGGGCCGGTTTCCCTGCGAGCCGCCCGCGCCAGGGCAATCCGCCCCCAGCCCACCCCAGCCATCCGCGGTATGCTGCGAACTGCCCGCGGAGATGGACGGCGCCATTCTGGAGATGCTGGCCGGCAATCCCGCGGATCGCCCGCCGGGCGCCGGCGAGGCGATGAGGCGGCTCCGGGCGGCGTGGTTGGCGGCGCGCCGGAAGCGATGGAAGGCCCGCGAGATCCCCCGGCGTCTGTGCGCCGCGGCGCTGCTCGGCGTGCTTCTGACGGCCGCGGCCCGGTACGGGAACCGGCTGCGCCCCGTCGAGCGGATGGAACTGCGCGCGGTGGATGCCAGATTCCGGGCCACGCCGGCCCATCCCCCCGATCCGCGCATCCTGCTGCTACTGGTGGATGAGCCGTCCCTGGCCGCGGACCCCAAGCCACTGGCGGACCGGGGAGACGAGTTCGGAGCCTCGCTCGATCGAATCTACCAGGCCGGCGCCAGCGCCGTGGCGATCGACTTCCTCCTGCCCGAGCCGTGGAGCCGCTCGCCGGCCTTCTCCCGGCTGGTTATGCGCCACGCCGAAAGCCTCACGCTGGGGATCTACTCGAGCCCGGCGGGCGCCACGATTGGCCAGGAGTGCCTGGACGGCCTCACGGCGGCGGGGCTGGGGCCGCGGCGCGTCAACTCCCTCCTGGGATTCGTGAATGTGGACGAGGACTCCGCCGGAATGGTGCACCGCGGACGCTCCTGGTATCTCGACGGGACCGGTGCTGCACGGCCGACCTGGGCTGCCTCGGCAGCCTCGAAGCTGGACAGCCGCGCAACCCTCCGCGACCGCTTCTGGATCGACTACGCCGCCAATTTGCGGCAGGTGCCGCGGGTGTCGTGGAAGGACGTGGGCGAGGCGCTGGCCAGGAATCCGGGGCAGTTTCGAGGCCGGCTCGTTCTGGTGGGCGGCGACTACCTGGCATCCGGCGACACCAGTTACCGCTCGCCGGCGGATGCCACGGAACTGCCGGGCACACTGGTCGAGGCGGCCATGGTGAACACGGTGTTGACCGGCTACCCGGTTCGCGATGCGCCCGCCTGGATCTGGTTCCCGGCGGCGGCGGTGTTCACGGCCCTGCTGCTGGCCGCGGCGCTGGTGATTCAGCGTGGGCGGGTGCTGGCCCTGGTGGCGGTCCCAATGCTAGCGGGGTATATGATCCAGGGTGGGTTGCTATTCCGCTGCTGCGGCCTGGTCATCCCGCTCGCCTCGCCCGTGGTGGCGATGCTATGCGGCATCGGCGCATCGCTGATTTTGCGGCGCGGTTTGCCGCGTTTTCCCGCATGAGTAGCATAGGAGCTCCAATATGTCGAAAAGACTTCTGCTTCTGTTGGTAGCCGCCGGGGTGTCCGCGGCCGTTGCCGCTGACGACGCCGTCGCCGTGATCGCCTCACTGGATGGCGAGGCGTTCGTAACGGTTTCCGGCCGGGATGCGCCGGCGCACGCCTTTGACTGGTTGAGCGCGGGCAGCCAGGTCAAGACCGCTCGCGGCGCCCGCCTGGTGGTGGCATTCCGCAGCGGACGCCGCTACGAGTTGGGGCAACTGTCCTCGGCGGCCCTCGCAGCCGGCGGCCTCACCCGGACCACCGGCAGCGTCCGCGAACTGGCCAAGTTCCCTCCCATGCCCACCGTGGCGCCCATCGCCGGCCAGCTGCAGGCCTCGTCGCGGCTGGCGGCCATCCGGGTTCGCGGGGCGAGGCCCGTTTCCAGCCTGTACCCGCGCGATGGCGCCACGGTTCTGGCGGACACACCAGTGCTGCGTTTCGCCCCGCTGGACGGGGTCGCCAGCTATCAGGTGGATCTGGCCGACGCTTCCGGAAGAATCGTCTGGCACACTGAGACCGCCGCGGCCGAGGTGGCGGTCCCGGCGGGGGTGGTGAAGCCCGGCGCGAGTTATCTATGGAGCGTCCGCGCCGAGGTGGACGAGGGAGGCGGGCCGCGTGGATCGGCCGGATTCGTCGCTCTCAGCGCCGAACTGGCGTCCCAGCGCGCCGCATTCCGGGCCGCCGTGACCGGCTCCAGCCCCGATTCGCTGGTCCTGCTGGCCGGTGTGGATAGCAGCCTCGGCCTGCTCGCCGAGGCGCGCGACGAGCTGCGGCAGGCGGCCAAGACCTCATCCCACCCCGAGGAAATCCGCGTGCTGCTGGAGGGCATGGCGCGGCAGTTCCCCGAGTGGGCCGGCAAGTAGTTTTTCTTGGCGTCCCCCGGCTCCAGTTTCCGCATGGGAAATTGAGGGCCGATATGAGACTGACCATGCGATTGGAAGATGAACTGACGGACGCCATGCGCCGCCTGCGCGAGACGAGCTACGCGGACCACCTCTGCACGGAAGATGAGTTCGATGCCTACAGCCGGCACGTGACGGTGTGGCTGGGCGAGGAGCCGGTGGCCATGGCGCGGATCACGCCGTGCGATCGCTCCATGCTGCGGAGTGAGTCCAGCGGGCAGGTTGCCGTGCCGGTTTCCGCCGAGGTGGTCGAACTCACGCGCGGCATCGTGCGCGAGGACATGCGGCAGATCGGCCTGTACTCCCTCTTCGTTTCGGCCGGGCTTCTGGCGGCCTGCCGCGCGGGCGCCAGCGAGGCTGTGGCGATCGTCCGCACCGGCTTGCCTGCGAGGCCCGCTCTACACCGTCTGGGTTTCCAGGACTGGGGCAGCCCCGTCTGGCACGAGGCTTACGGATGCGCGGGCCAGCCGCTGCGGATGAACCTGCGCGGCGCCGAGCGCCGTCTGGCGGCGCAACTTGAGGAGCAGGTCGAGCGGATGGCCCAGCGTGGGATCGAGGTGGTCTGCGCTCCCTTCGAGAACGCCGCGGAAGAGTGCGGCGCGTTCCCTGCGTCCCTGGCGGCGTGAGGGCCCGCGCGGCGGTGAACACCAACCAGCAGTTGCTGGTGCAGCGGGATAACACCTACGCCACGCCGGTGTACGTGGACGTGGCGGCGTCGCAGCCGGGAGTGCTCCAGTACGGGCAGCAGCGGGCGATTGCCGCGGATGTGAGCGGAAATCTGATTGGGCCGTCGAATCCGGCGCATCCCGGCGATGTGGTGGTGCTGTACTGTCTGGGGCTGGGCGCGGTATCGCCGCCGGTCCCGGAGGGTGCCGCCCCGCCCGCGGGCACGCTGGCGAGTGTGGTGAACCCGGTCACGGTTACGGTGGGCGGGCAGGCTGCGGCGCAGTTGTTCGCGGGGCTTACGCCGGCGTTCGCCGGACTGTATCAGGTGAATTTCTATGTGCCCGCGGGAACGACGGCTGGCGATCAGGTGCCGGTCACGCTGACGGTGGCGGGGCAGACCAGCGGTGTGGTGTACCTCAGCGTGCGGACGCCGTGAGCGCCGCCCGCTTGCGCTGAACCCGCTGGCGGTCCGGGCGGGACCGGTATTCGCGAATCGCGGCGTCGTATCCCGCGCGGGCGTCATCGGCGCGCCCGAGATGGGCCGCGGTGTCGCCGTAGAGTTCCAGCAGACCGGCGTCGAAGGGCAGGCGATTGCGGAGGGCTTCGAGCTTCGGAAACCCGCCGGGGAAACCGAGAGCCGCGACGAGGCCCTCGAACTCCGTGCGCGCGTCCGCCTCGCGCCCGTTGCGCGCCAGATACCCGGCCAGCGCAATGCGGGAGGCGAGACCGGGACGATCGTCCGCAATCGCTTCACGCCAGAGCCGCTCGGCATCCGCGGATGGGCCTTTGCGGCTCTCGACGAGCGCCAGGTTGTGTTTGGCCGCGGGAAGGCCGGGATCGTCGGCGCGCGCTTGGTCGAGGGCGGCCGCGGCCTGTTTGTAGCGCTTGCGCGCCATCTCGACGGTGGCCAGGGCGTTCCAGACGACCGCCCGTTCGCGCCACTGCGGCGTGGTGGGTTCGATGCCCAGGCGGCGGGCCCGCTCGGCCGTTTCGATGGCCTGCCGGTAGAGCCGCTCCGCCTCGTCCAGCCGGTTCACATTCTGGTTCAGCAACCCGAGATTGTAAGGGAGATACGAGTAATTGGGCGCCAGGCGCATGGCCTGCTCGTAGGCTCGCGAAGCCGCGCGGAAGTCCCCGCGCTCGGAGTAGGCCAGAGCCAGGTTGTGAAGCGGATAGGCCCATTGCGGGGCGAAGCGGATGGCATCCAGAAAGGCCGCGATGGCGCGATCGTAGTTGGCCCCGTCGCCGCGCGCCTGTTCCAGATACGCGATGCCCAGTGCGTTGTAGGCGTAGGCGCGTTCGGGGTCCAGCAGGACCGCGCGTTCCAGGAGTTCCCGGCCCGCGGCGTAGGATTGCGGGGTGTGGTCGAAGATGGCGGCGCGGCCCTGGCAGAACAGCATGCGGCTCTCATCGAAGGCGTCGAACGGGGCCTGCTCCAGAGCTGCCTGAAAGGATTCGGCGCAGAGCGAGAAGTCGGATTTGTCCATGGCGTTCTGCTCGCCGCGCAGATAGCGGATGAGGATTTGCTGGCCGCGGTCCTCGAAGTCGATTCGCAGCCGCCGGGAGCGCTCCGAAGGGGATTCGCCGGACTGCTCCGGGACGGATGCCTCGGCTTCGCCACGAGGAGCCGTCGCGGGGCGGGCCTGAGAGGCGAGAACGGGGCCGGCGCCCGCCTTCGGCGAGCCCGGGCGGCCTGTCTCGATCTCCGACAGAGGTACTGCCGCACCCAATGGAATGGTGCGTCCGCCGATTACATTCTCCAGGACCGCGGAGCGGAACTGGGCCTCGATTTTGGTCGGTGTCTGCACGTCGTTGGTGAGACCCCGAACCCGGTTGTGGACGTGATCGTAGAGAGCTTCGAAGGTAATCTCATGGTTGGCGTTGGGAGCCACCTCGCTGTTCAGCCCTTCCAGCACGGCGTAGCTGAACGCGCCGTGGCCGTTGCCGAACTTGTCGGATTCGAACGCGACTCCGCGGCGGCCGGTTGCCATCATCAGGCCCAGCAATCCCTGGTTCTGCAGGAATACCCTCTGCACGGCTTCGGGGAGCTCGCGGTCGCTGGTATCTTCAATGTGACCCGCGTGGCAAACGTCCACGAAGGCGATGACGCGCCGGAATGACATCGCCTGTTCCGCCACGATGTCCCGGAATCGGGACATGCGCAGGCCCGTCGAATTCTGCTCCTGCGCGTAACTGTCGTAAGTCAGGAAAAAGGGTGCCTGCTCGATAACATTGCCGGTGAGCGGATCGATCTTCGTTGGCAGGTAGTCGCCATGGCCGGCCAGCAGCAGGATTAGCGAATTTCGCGGGCCGCGCGCATTCCGGACGAAGGTCGAAACCGCCTCTTCAATCCCAGCCAGGGTTGCCTCCTCGTTCGTGAGCAGGCGGATGTGATCGCCGGGAAGCGTCCCCCCTCTGCCTTCCTTCAGGAACTTCGCGAAGGCCTCCGCATCGGCGTGCGCGTATCGGAGTTGTCCCTGGGGGGTCTCCTTAGGATACGTCGAAATCCCGATCAACAGCGCATAGGTCTCCTCGCCTCCGGGCGCGGCGAGGCCCTGGCGCTGCAGTTCGGAGGCGCGCACCAGGACCCCGCGCGTCCACGTGGCGCCTTCATAGCAGGAGATCTTCCGGTAGGTTTCGATCGCTTTGGCGGTGTCGCCCGCCTGGGTGGCTTGGGTGGCCTGAGCCAGCGCGTCCAGCAGATCGACCCGTTCTCCGCTGCAGTCCGCCGCCGCGCCCGGCCGGCCGTCGCCGCCGCGCGACATGGCCGCGGTGGCCTCCGGAATGGACGGCAGATCGCAGGAGGCAACCGGGGCGCGATCGGAGAACGCGCCCTGCGCCATCGCCGCCAGGTTCGAGGCCGGCAACAGCAAGGTCTTTCCGGGGATCAGCGTCTGTGCGGACTTATCCGGACAGAAAGCGAAACGCAGCGTGCTGGCGGCGGTGCGAAGACCGTCGCCGGTGGAGAGCGCCATGCCGGCCTTCGCTACCAGCCACGTGCTGGTTCCCGCTCTTCGAAACTCGGCGCCTCCGGTGGTGGCAAGCACAATCCCCACCGGCTGCGAGTCGGCCGCCGCCATGGGAACACAGGTGGCGAGCAAGGCCAGCAAGTTAGTAAGTGTGCGCGAAGGACGCATCAAAACGTCACCCGGATCAGAAGTTGGATGCGGCGCGCCGTGTCGCCAAGGGGCACCAGCGCCGGAAATCCCGAGCTGGCCGCGGGCGTGCCGAACAGAGCGATCCCATAGCTGCCGGTCCCCGGCACGCCGCCCGGGGGATTCAGATTGGCGTGGTTGAGTGCGTTGAAAAAGTCGGCGCGCACGGTGACGCCCCCGGCCTCGCCCAGCCGTTTCACGACGAAGCCGCGGGCCGCGGATAGATCCAGGTTCACCAGGCCCGGCCCGGCAAAGCCGTTGCGGCTGGTCTCCGGCAGCGGGCACGTGTCATCGCGGCAAAAGGCGGACGCGCTGAACGCCCGCTCGCCGCCTGCCACGGCTTGCGGGGGCGCCACGAGTGCGGCGGCCGGGTTGGCGGTGCGCGCCCGAGCGCTCAGGCTCAGCGGATCGGTGACCGTGGTGTAGATGGTGTACGGAAACCCCGCGCGGACGGCGGCCACCGCGGACAGCGTCCATCCCTTCGCCAGCCGGCCCATGAAGCCGCGCAGGGCCGCAACCGGGGAGAGCGAGCCATACACCACGAAGGACTGCCGCTGGTCGAAATCCGCATTGCCCCGGTCGCCACGGCTGTCCCCGGAGCGGGAGAAACCGGCCTGCGAGAGCGGCGTCTGGGCGCTGCCGGGATTTACGAACAGCAGATTGAAGAAATCCCCCGCCAGCGGATCGCTCTGTTCGTCGATGGCGTGGCTCCTTGTCCAGGCGGCCTGGAGAAAGCCGTGGCGCCCCCGCCATCGCGAGACCAGGCTCAACGAGTAATAACTGGAAAGCCCCTGCGCGGAAATCCAGTCAATCGGTGGGAGACTCCGGTTCTCAAGAGAATTGATATTGAGCACGTCGGTCGCGATCAGCCTTCTTCCCAGCGATCCGGCGCCGTCGAGCTCGAACGACACGCCGCGGCCAGCCGGCTGTTGCAGCCCGAGAAAGAAGTCCTCCGCATAACCGTTCGGGAGCGGCTTCTCAAAGGCCGTCAGAACGGGAAAACGATCGTCGAAAGGTTGGCCCGCATACGCCGGCAAAACCGTGGCAACTGGCGCAAGATAATTCCCGCCAACAGCCTCAAAACCGTTCGCCGAGTAACTGAAACTGTTATTGCGGGCGTTCAGCCAGATGTTATCGAACACCCGGTCGTAGAACACACCGAAGCCGCCCCGCAGGAGGGTTCCGGCGCCGGGCAGAAGCTCGTAGGAGAACCCCAGGCGCGGCGCAAAGGAATGGTTGCCCCCCGGATAGACGGCGCCGCTCCCGGTTGACGGAGTGAGTTGCGCGGCCGCCACACGCGCGGCGGCGGTTGCTCCCAAGCCGAGTTGCACCACCGGATCCCGATCCGTCCCGATGCTGACCGGCCCTCCGAAATTGTCGTAACGCAGTCCCGCATTCGCCGTGAAGCGCGGCGACACTCGGAAAGTATCCTGCACGAAGAAGGAGTACTGCGCCTCGCGATAACTCCGGCCCAGGTTCGGCTGGACGTAGTATGGCGGCAGGCGGGATAGGGAAGTGCTGAACAGCGCGGGTTGGTCGAAGGCAAACTCAACCACGTTGGCAAACGCATAGACACCTGCCATACCGTAACTGAGGCCGTCATCCAGATGGCGGAATAGAAACCCGCCGCCAAACTTGACGATATGGCGCCCGCGGACAGCCACATACTCGTCGCGAACTTCGTAGGTGCGGCTCCGGTCGTTCAACCCGTAGGCAGCCGGACTGCCGGGAAGAACCGGCGCGAGCCTGTTGCCCACACCCGAGACCAGCGTCGGAATCCCGGGGTGCGCGCGGTTCCAGGAAACCGTACTGCCGTTCCACCCGGCCGTGATCTGGTTAAGCGAGCCGGGCGAGGTCGAAAACGTCCAGTTCGTGGCCAGGCTCTCGGCCGGCTGATTCAGTCCGGAGACATAGTCGGGATACGGAGACCAGATGAAGTCCGGTTGCGAGACGTGCGACACCGCCGCGCGCACGGACCCGTGTACCCGGGCACTCGGGGAGTAGTCGAGGCGCGGAACGGAGAGCCATCGGTCGAGCGCGACGGGCGGCTCAAAGGCCACCGGCGCCACGTAGGGGTCGATAGCCGTGGATGAGGGAACCGGATAGTTTCGCAGCAGCCGGCAGGCGATGCTGGGCGCCGCCGGGCAGCCGGCCAGATTCAGTAACTGCGCGTTGGGCAGGTTGACAAGGACCGGGGCCTGCCGGTCGCGAGTTCGAAAGTACTCCGTTGACGCCCCCAGGAAAAGCCGGCCACGCCGTAGCGGGCCACCCAGGAAGTAGCCCACCCGGAGCTGTTTCGAAGGCCGCCGCGCATCGCCCGAGGCATTGTCCTGAAACCCGTTGGCATTGAGGAGTTCGTTTTCCAGGTTCCAATAAGTCTGGCCATGCCAGGACGCGCCGCCCGCGCGTGTCACGGCGTTGGCGATGTAACCGGCCGCGCCGCCGTACTCGGCGGAGAAGTTATTGGTGGAGAGCCGGTACTCCTGCACCGCCTCGGGCGCTACCGCGAGCAGAGGTCCGCCGATCAGATAGAAGTTCGTTTCAACGCCATCGAGGAGGAAACTGGAGGAGGACGGGCGCAAACCGTCCGCCGAGACACCCAGGCTGCGGGTTGTCGCATTGCTCGCCGAAGTGCCGGGCTCGGCCAGCAGAATCGAGTAGATGTTGTTCCCTGCCAGCGGAAGGCGCTCGATATCGGCGGGCTGGACGGCATTCGAAATGCTCGCCTCCAGTTTGCCCGCTTCGCCCGGATTCGGCGAGTAAGTGGTCCAGTAATTGGGGTCGACATCGGGGCCGTAGAAGGTCAGCAGGGAACGTCCCCCCGCGATCATCACGGCGTGGGAGAGAACCGGCTCCTGCGCTGTGGCCAGCGGCCGCAACGCGAAATCCAGATTCAGCGAAGAGGCGACAGCCAGACGGATCTCGAACTGAGCCTGGGCCTGAAAGCCACTGGCCTTTACTTCGAGTTCATATACCCCCGGCGGCAGGAGCGGCAGGGTATAGAAGCCGCCGGGATTGGTAGCGGCCGTCTGGACGGTGCTCGTGGCCGGCCCGGTGCAGGTCACCGTGGCCGCCTGAATCGGCTCTCCCGAAAACGAATTCGTAATGCGGCCCGAAATCAACGCCTGCGTGGTCTGCGCCCACACAGAGCCCCCGCCCGGGAGCAGACAGAAGGCCATTGCCCCCAGCCACAAACTCCATGACGCTGTGCGGTGTACTCGCATCCTCTTACTCAATGACCAGGCTTGCCTGGGGGCTGGTCTGGCCGGCTACCGTAATGGTGACCGGCACTGCGGAGCCCGAGGGAATCCCGGCTGGAAGTGCGAAATTGAGCTGATACAGCCCGGCGAAGCCCGGTGACAGGCCGGCGAATTGGACGGGAACCGTGACGGAGCCCACCTGCAACTGAATCGCCGTGGGGTCAATGGACGAAAGGGGATTGCCCGGTGCCGGCAAACCCGCCGCCACCGCCGGTGTGACCGCGCCCAGACCCGACGCGTACATCACCAAAACATCGCCCGCCCGCGCGGCTGCTCCAGGACCGTTCAGGAAACTCGCGCTGCCGCGCACCACTACGGCGATGGCCTGAACGCCTGCAGTCGTGAAAATGCCTGGCTGCGAAGCGGCGACGTTCAACGGCACTGGCAGCGACTGCGTCACGCCGCGCCGGATCAGAACCTGATGCGTGGTGTTGATCTCCAGGCCAAAGGGCAGCATGGCGTTGATCTGCGAGGGGCCGGCGTAGTACAGAGGCACAGTCTGGCCCGCTACGATCACCGTGGTATCCCCCAGCGACGGGGGCAACGGTACACTCAGGGCCTGCAACGGGGATGTCGCGAGATCGGACCCGTAGATCGAAAGCATCGCCCCGGGCGCGGCTGGAACGTAAGACACCGGGCTGGAGGCGCTCACGATTCCGGCTGCCGGGGCGCTGGGCGGTTGCTGCGGACCGGTCACGCCGGCGGGAATCTGCAGCAGTCCCTGGAGGTTTCCCTGCGCCGCCGTTACGGTCACCGTCACCTGGCTCGCGGTGCCGCTCCCGGTGGACCAGGTGTTCTGCCAGCGCCCGCTGCCGAGCGCCTTCAGCAGCACCGGCGGATCGCCGTTTGAAAACCTCGCCACCACGCTGCCCGTGTCGATAGAGTTGCCGCAATCGTCCGTCACGTTGACCCAGATGCCCGAGGGCAGGCCGGGCGACACGGTCGAGGACTGGCCCAGATTCACCAGCGAGGGCAAGAGAGCGCTCGGAGTGCAACTCGTATCAGCCGCGTGAGCGGCTTCGCTCCCGCCCCGGCGCGATGCGCCCTGCATGGAGCTTCCCGCCGCGGGCGTGATTACCAGAGTAAGCGGCACAACCGTCAGCGATCCGTCCGATACGCTTACTGTGATCTCGCCGCGATACGTGCCGGGGATCAGGGTCGGCGCGGCAGGCTGGACGAGCATCCGGTACGGTTCGTCGGGCAGAATGGTGAAGTCCCGGGGGAACCGCCTGTACAGCACGCCCGTCTCGCTATCCAGTGTGAAAACGCCCGAGGTTGCGAACGCGGGAGTATTCCGCAGATTGTAGATCGAAAGGAACTGCCCGGAAGGGCTGGCTCCGTCCGCGGAAGTCTGGAAAATCAGTTGCGGCGGCTGAACAATCGCCCCTGGATTGGCGTTGGCGGCAAGCACTTGAAGATAGACCGTCACCACCTGAGGCGTGTTGGCCGCACCCGGTGAGTCCACCTGGACCGTTCCGTAGTAGACCCCCTGGGCGAGACCGGTGGGATTCACGGTTATGTTTACCAGCGGCGCGGGCTGGCCGGCGATCGAGGTGCCGGAAGAAAACGAAGCGCTCAGCCAGTTCCCGCCTTGCAGTGTGGACGCCGAGACGGTGAACGGCATGGCACCGCTCCCCAGGTTCACAACCCCGAACGACTGCGGCGGGATATTCGTGCTGCCGTTCGCCACCGCCAGGAACGACAAGCCGGTCTGGGATAGCAGAATCGCCTGTGTGCGCGCGCTGATGGTCATGACGACTTGAACGATCTGCGCACTCCCGCCGGAAGTAACGGCGATCTGGCCGGTATACGTCCCCGAGGGGAGCGCACCGGGATCGGCCTGGACGGAGAGCACCGCGGGCGATCCGGGCAGCGCCGAGCCGGACGAGGGAGTGACGCTGAGCCAGGGGCCGCCCGTCACCGCGATCGCGCCGGCGGAAAACGCCAGCGTCCCCCCTCCGCTGTTGGAAACCGTGAGCGGCTCGGCAAGCTTTGCGGCTCCCTTCGGCAAGGTGAAAGTGAGAAAGTTCGTATTCACCGCCAGGCGCGGAGGCACCCCTGGCGCCACGGCGAAAGAAACCGCGACCGGCATCGCCGGCGCCAGGCCATCCGTCGGCGTCACGATCACCGTGGCGGTGTATTGACCGGCCGCCAGGCTGCCGGGATTCGCGAGCACATCCAGCAGCAGCGGAACAGCCAGCGGAGAGTCGCCGGGAGTGGGACCCACCGCCAGCCACCCGGAAGGCCCGGAGCCATAGTCGACCGTGACCACGAAGCGCAGGCCATCCACCGATCCATCCACGCGAACCTTCTGCGATGGCGGGGGCGCGCCGCCGGACTGGCCGGAGAAGCCAAGAGACGCCTGGTCCACTCTCATCGTGACTGGATGGCTGAGAATCTGCCTGACGCGATCGTTCCCCAGATCGGCGATGTAGAGGCTCCCGGTGGAGTCGAGCGCCAGACCCGCCGGATAGGAGAAGATCGCCCATATGGCAGGAGCGCCGTCCAGGCAGCAACCACCGTTGTGGGGCATGCCGGCAATCGTGGTGATGGTCCCCTTGGAGATGAGCCGCACGGTCTGATCCAGGTAACCCGAAACGTAAATGTTTCCAGAGCCATCCAGAACGATCCCGTACGGGGCCGTGATCGACGCCGCGGTGGCCGGGCTGCCATCGCCGCTGGGGCCCGCGGCGCCATTCCCGGCTATGGTGGTGACGATCCCGGCCGTGGAAATCTCCCGCACCCGGTTATTGCCGGTATCGGTGAAGTAGAGATTGCCGTCGGCGTCAGCGGCAATTCCGTTAGGTTCGCTGATCTGCGCCTGCGCCGCTGGGCCCCCATCCCCGCTGAACCCGGCGGTACCGGTTCCCGCTACGGTCGAGATAATGCCGCGGGTGTCGACTTTGCGAATCCGGTTGCTGCCGTCCAGTGTGATGAACAGGTTGCCGGCGCCATCCACCATTACAGCCGACGGCGTCCCCATGCCCGCCGCGGCGGCCGGTCCTCCATCACCCGAATCGGTGCAACTGCCGTTGCCCGCGACCGTCGCGATGACGCCGGAGGGAGCAACCTTCCGGATACGGCAGTTTCCCCAGTCCGCGATGAACAGGTTGCCGGCGGAATCGAAGGCCAGTGCCTGGGGATAGTAGAGTGCGGCCTGAATTGCGGGACCCCCATCGCCGTCATACGCGGGTTCTCCGGTTCCGGCAAACGTGTGAATGGTGCCGTCCGTCCCGACTTTTCGTACACGGTGGTTACACTGGTCTGCGATGTACAGGTTGCCTGCCCGGTCAAGTGCCACGCCGCTGGGTTGACACAGATTGGCATAGAATGCCGGACCCCCATCCCCGCCGAAGGCCAGACGGCCGTTGCCCGCGACTGCTGAGATGGTGCCGCCGGGAGTGACCGCGCGGACGATGCCGTCGTTGTAATTCACCAGGTAGATGTTACCCTCAGAGTCGGCCGCCAGACCGGCAACCACCCCGATGGCGGCGGCGAGCGCGCTACCGCCGTCGCCCCTGTTTCCCGCCTGGCCATTCCCGGCGAAGGCGTGGATGATTCCGTCCTTCGTGATCTTGCGGACGTTTCCCGCCTCGCCATCGGCGACGTACACCGATCCCTGGGTATCGATTGCCAGTGCCGCGGGGTACTTCAGGGAAGCAGAAGTGGCCAGGCCGCCGTCGCCAGCCGATCCGTAATTGCCATTCCCCGCAAATGTCGCGATGACACCCGAGGGAGAGATGATTCGGACCCTGTGATTTCCGGAATCGGTGAAAAGGATGTTGCCAGATGGGTCGACGACGATCCCGTGGTGGTAGGGGGGACCGAAGGAGAGTTGGGCGGATGTGGCGGCGCCTCCATCCCCCGAATACCCTTCCGTGCCCGTCCCGGCAATTGTGGTGACGATGCCAGCGGTCGAGATGCGGCGGATCCGCTTATTATCGCTGTCGATGAAGTAGATGTTGCCGGCCGCGTCCACCGTGATTCCGGTAGCCGTGTTGATGTCGGCCCGGACTGCCGGCCCGCCGTCGCCGGAGAAACCCGTGTTGAGCGTTCCGGCGATCCGCGTGACGATTCCGTCCGGCGACACCCTGCGGATGGAATCGATGCAGATGTCGGTCACATATACGTTGCCGGCCGCGTCTGCCGTCACGCCGGAGGGGCATTCGGTGGCGGCGTTGAGTGCCGGTCCATTGTCCCCCGCGTATTGGCCGAACATCCCGTCGCCCAGAATCCGCGTCATGGTGCCGCTGCGGTCCAATCGCCAGACCGTCCGGTTTCCCATATCCGTAACGTAGATGTTGCCCTTCGGGTCGGAGCCAAGACCGTAGACATACCCCATGGGCACCTGTTGGGCGGGCGCCTGCACGCTGGAGTAATACCAGTCGGTGCCGGCGGCCGTGTTAAGTACCCCTTGACCGGCGGCGGACCCAGCCACCAGCAGGAGCAGCCCGATGGGATGTTTGAGCACGGAAGAAACCACCATTCTACATTCAGAGCTTGTAGCAGTTCTACGGGCAGCCGCCGCATTTGTCTAACATCAATAGCCGCTCAATCTTCTGCTGCACCGGGGCTGCTGCTGGCCCTGGCGCGCCCCCGGGAACCGCGGGTCCCGGCCGTCGCAATGATAGGGACCCCGGCCTCCGCCTGCACGACGAGATGAAGCCGCCGGCCGAACTCGCTTCCGAAATATCGAGAACCACCTGCTCCGCCCGCGGCCGAACCTCGTCTGCTTCTTCGCCTTGTGGAGGGCCGATCGCCATACTATCCGCCC
>Ga0265323_10000375_pt1 | contig 25824 bp, 24 predicted proteins | sample 41225metaG_FD_193580 | JGI IMG/M metagenome (GOLD analysis project Ga0265323, IMG submission 193580) | Rhizosphere microbial communities from Carex aquatilis grown in University of Washington, Seatle, WA, United States - 4-12-25 metaG | ecosystem: Host-associated > Plants > Roots > Rhizosphere...
TGGGCGGCGCCGTTGGTCTCACCAGTACGCCGGGCCAGGGATCGACGTTCTGGTTCAAGGTCGCGCTGCCCGTGCCCGCGCCGCAGGCCGCCGCCACGGCGGTCGTGGAGCGCCCGCGACCGCCCGCCACCACGCGGGCCCTCATCGTCGAGGACCAGGAGTACAATCTCCTCGTCATCGACAGCATCCTCACCCGCCTTGGCTACAAGACCGACCATGCCACCGACGGCCACGACGCCTGGGCCAAGCTCCAGGCCAATCTCTACGACATTGTGTTCATGGACTGGGATCTTCCCGGCATGAACGGGGTCGAAGTCACCCGGCGGTTCCGCCAGTGGGAGCCGCCCGAACGACACACGCTTGTGATCGCCACGACCGCCTACTCCACACCGGAAAAACGCCGCGACTGCCTCGAGGCGGGCATGGACGGTTTCGCCGCCAAGCCGCTCAGTCCCGAAAAAATCAAGGCCACCATCCAGAACCTCAGCGGGCCGCTGCGCGCCGGCTCCTCGATCCAGATCCGCGCCACCGAGGAGGCGCCCCGCAAGACGCTCGACCTGTCGATCTTCCGCTACATGGCCGACCAGAACTCCGCCCGCATGCGCCAGCTCGCCGAGGAGTTCATCACCGCGCTCGACAAGGACGTGGCCCTGCTCGCCGAGGCCGTGCGCGGCGGCAGCATCGAGAACACGCGCCGGCAGGCGCACCGCATCCTTTCGCAGACCGCCCTCATCTCCGCCGCCCAGGTCGCCGCCGTGGCCACCGCCATCCAGGAAGCCGCGCGCAACGGCGACATCGAGACGCCGCGCGCCACGCTGTCATCATTCGAGGCGGAGGTCGCCCGCCTCAAGGAGAGTCTGCGTTCCGCTCTCGAAACGAGTTGAGCTTCGAGAAACCCTTGTTCACCGCGTAGCGGATGAGGTCGGGGGTGCGGTGCAGGCCGAGCTTGCTCATGATGTTGCGCCGGTGGAGCTGCACCGTGTACCGGCTGAGATGGAGCTCCTTCGCCACCTCGTCGTTAGTCAGGCCGCCGCCGAGCAGGGCGAGGAGCTGCTGCTCGCGCTCGGTGAGCACCTTCGGAAATGACTTCGGTTCCAGGCGCAGCTTCTGCCGCACCTGCTGCACCACCTCGGTGAAGAACACCCGCCCTTTGATCACCTCGTCGATGGCCTGCTTGAGCACCTCGACGGACTGGCGGTTCTTGTCGACGTAGCCGTGCATGCCCGAGTTGAGCACGCGGTAAAGCGTGTAGTCGTCGCATTCGGTGGACAGCGCCAGGATGCGCACTTCCGGATCCAGCGCGATAAGCTCGTCCGCCAGGGTGACGCCGTCCTTGTCCGGCAGATTGAGATCCAGTAGCACCATGTCGGGCTTGTGCTTGCGGCACAACGCCAGCCCGGTGGCGGCGTCTTCCGCTTCCCCCACCACGCTCAGGTGAAAATGTTCCCGGCAGATTTTCTTCAGCAAATCCCGGAACATCGCCTGGTCTTCAATGAGGACGATCTTCATGGGCGTGACGGGAAAATCGTGGTTGAAGCCGCGCAGGGACACGAGTTTAAACATCTTCTGGAAATTTCCTTAATCATCGGTCTGGACCACTCTGCCGGGGCAAAAGCCATCCTGGCTGCCGCCGGTGGATGTAATATATTCTGACTTCGGCAAAGGGCAACCACCGTCGGCAGCGCGGCAGTTTCGCTTTGCATCACCGGGCGGTATGCGCATGGTAACGCCATCACACCAACGGGGAGTCCGCCGCGCCGGACTGAGATTGAAGGACGATCGCCTCCTCTACCCTCCGAACCTGATGCGGGTCATGCCGCCGTAGGGATCGCCGACTCCGCCGCTGCGGCGGGACGGCGTGGACACTCACGGCGGCATGGTCCGCCCGATCTTCATACGACCATGTCCACCACCGCCGCTCCCGCCAACGCCGCTGCCCAAGCCGGGACTGCCGCGCGCCGCGTCTACCTCCCCGGTTCGCGTTCCGACCTGCGCGTGCCCATGCGCGAAATCTCCCTCCAATCCACGCGGAATTTCGACGGCCACCTCGCCGATAACGACCCCGTGCGCGTTTACGACACCTCCGGGCCGTGGGGCGAGCCCTCGTTTCACCAGGATCCCACGCGCGGCCTGCCGCCCGTGCGGCTGGCATGGATTCGCGAGCGCGGCGACGTCGAGGAATACGACGGCCGCACCGTGCTGCCCCTCGACGACGGCTACCTGAGCGCCGTCCACGCCGAGTCGGCCGCCCAGAACGGCCAGTTCGCCCGCTTCCCCGCCCTGCGCCGCCGGCCACTGCGCGCCCGGGGCCGGGCCGTCACCCAGCTCGCCTACGCACGCCGCGGCCTGATCACGCCGGAGATGGAGTTCATCGCGATCCGCGAAAACATGAAGCTGCAGGCGGTCCGCGAGCAGCTCGCGACCTCGCCCGGTGCCCCGCGCGATTCACTGCAGCACCAGCATCCCGGGCAGAGCTTCGGTGCCGCGATCCCGCACGAGATCACGCCCGAGTTTGTGCGCAGCGAGGTGGCTCGCGGCCGCGCCATCATCCCGGCCAACATCAACCACCCCGAGCTCGAGCCGATGATCATCGGCCGCAATTTTCTCGTGAAGATCAACGCCAACCTCGGCAACAGCGCCGTGGCCTCCTCCATCGAGGAGGAGGTCGAGAAGATGCGCTGGGCCATCCGTTGGGGCGCCGACACGGTCATGGATCTTTCCACGGGCAAAAACATCCACGAGACCCGCGAGTGGATCATCCGCAACGCGCCCGTCCCCATCGGCACTGTGCCGATCTACCAGGCGCTCGAGAAGGCCGGCGGCAAGGCCGAGGAGCTCACGTGGGAAATCTTCCGCGACACCCTCCTCGAGCAATGCGAGCAGGGCGTGGACTACTTCACCATTCACGCCGGCGTGCGGCTGCCCTTCATTCCGCTCACCGCGCGGCGCATGACCGGCATCGTCTCCCGCGGCGGCTCCATCATGGCCAAATGGTGCCTCGCCCACCATCAGGAGAGCTTCCTCTACACCCACTGGGACGACATCTGCGCCATCATGGCCGCCTACGACGTGTCGTTCTCCATCGGCGACGGGCTGCGGCCCGGCTCCATCGCCGATGCCAACGACGAGGCGCAGTTCGCGGAGCTGAAGACGCAGGGCGAGCTGACGAAGCGCGCCTGGGCGCACGACGTGCAGGTGATGAACGAGGGGCCCGGCCACATTCCGATGCACCTCATCCAGGAGAACATGACCAAGCAGCTCGAGTGGTGTGATGAGGCGCCGTTCTACACGCTCGGCCCGCTCACGACCGACATCGCGCCCGGGTACGATCACATCACCTCCGCCATCGGCGCCGCGATGATCGGCTGGTACGGCTGCGCCCTGCTGTGCTACGTGACGCCGAAGGAACACCTCGGCCTGCCCGACCGCGATGACGTGCGCACCGGGGTCATCGCCTACAAGATCGCCGCGCATGCCGCCGACCTCGCCAAGGGGCACCCCGCCGCGCAGTACCGCGACAACGCGCTCAGCAAGGCGCGCTTCGAGTTCCGCTGGGAGGACCAGTTCAACCTCTCGCTCGATCCCGAGCTGGCGCGCTCCTATCACGACGAAACCCTGCCGCAAGAGGGCGCGAAGACCGCGCATTTCTGCTCCATGTGCGGCCCGCATTTCTGCTCGATGAAGATCACCGAGGACGTCCGCAGGTATGCCGCCGAAAAAGGCCTCGCCGAGGAGCAGGCCCTCGCCGCCGGACTGGAGGAGAAGGCCCGGGAATTCGTCGAAAAGGGCGCCGAGGTCTACAGCGCGCGTTGATCCGCCCGCCGCCGCGCCGATTCACTTGAAAGGCGAACTGCCACCCGTCATCAACTGGACGGCCCCTCTGAATTGTCGCACTGATTTTCCCTGACCATGAAATCGAAGAAATCTCCAGCCGGCTCCACCAAGACCCCTCGGGTCGCTCCCGCCGGCGCATCCCGCTCCTTTGCCGCGCGCGTGAAGGCCGTCCGCGCCGCCCACGAAGCCCTCCTCCGGCGGAAGAACCCCGTGGATCCCGCGTGGGACAACGGCGTTTTCGAGCGCTTCAAGCACCCGGTAATCACATACCGCCACACGCCGCTCGAGTGGCGTTATGATTTCAATCCGCAAACGAACCCGTTTTTCATGGAGCGGCTCGGGATCAACGGCACATATAATCCCGGTGCGTTCTATTGGAACGGCAAGGTGCACCTGGTCGTGCGCACCGAAGGCTGCGACCGCAAGAGCTTCTTCGCCATCGCCGAGAGTCCCAACGGCCTCGACCACTTCCGCTTCTGGGACGAGCCCTGTGACATTCCCGAGCTGAAGCCCGAGACGAATCTTTACGACATGCGCATCACCTTCCACGCGGACGGCTGGATCTACGGGGTATTCTGCGCGGAGGCGAAGGATCCCAACGCCCCCGCCGGCGACCTCTCCGCGGCGGTGGCCCAGGCCGGCATCGTCCGCACCCGGGATTTCAAGAAATGGCAGCGCCTGCCCAACCTCAAGACCCCGGCCTCACAGCAGCGCAACGTCGTGCTTCACCCCGAATTCATACAAAGCAAATATGCCTTCTACACCCGCCCGATGGACGGCTTCATCGACGTCGGCTCCGGTGGCGGCATCGGCTGGACGCTCTGCGATGACATCACCTCCGGCGTTACCGGGGCCGAGGCCATCATCGACGCCCGCGCCTACCACACCGTCAAGGAATCCAAGAATGGCCAGGGCCCCGCGCCGATCAAGACCCCCCAAGGCTGGCTGCACCTGGCCCATGGCGTGCGCAACTGCGCCGCCGGCCTGCGCTATGTGCTCTACATGTTCATGACCTCGCTAGAGGACCCGGCGAAGGTCATCGCGCGCCCGGGCGGCCACTTCCTCGCACCGTACGAGGGCGAGCGGGTCGGCGACGTCTCGAACGTCACTTTCAGCAACGGCTGGGTGCGCCTGCCCGACGACACCGTGCTGATCTACTACGGCGGCTCCGATACGCGCTGCTACGTGGCGCGCAGCACGGTGGCCAGGCTCGTCGACTGGTGCCGGCACACGCCCGAGGACGGCGGAAATACCCGTGGCTGCGTCGACCAGCGCCTCGCACTCATTCGCGCCAATCAGGCGCTTCGCCACTGAGGCCACGGCCGAATCCGGTCTCCAGAAATCATGAGGGCCGCCCCGGAAGAGGCGGCCCTGCATGACCTAACACCAAGCAAACCGTAAGAACTACAACAATGGTCGTTCTTCGAACGACACTTGTTTCGTGTGAGATAGACGCAGCAGCGCCCAAAGCGTTGAAAAATAGTTTTGTGAATTCCGTGTGAACAGAACTTCGTGGCCGCCGGCGGTTTCTTTCCGTCAGTCAGGGTTCCATCCGGCTGTAACCTGTTCTAGGGGAATAGCTCCGACGGCATCACACCGGCAGCGATGGGGGTGTCCACCTGATCGGCGGACGCCCTCCGCGGCGTGCTCTTCAGCGGATAGCGAAAAGTTTCGCCCTCGTAATTCTTGAACACCACCTCGTCATCGGTGATGCGCTCGATGTACTCGGGGTTGATGGGCACCTTGCCGCCGCCGCCCGGCGCGTCGATGACATACTGCGGCACGGCGTACCCGGTGGTGTGACCGCGAAGGGCGCGGATGAGCTCAATGCCCTTGCGCACGTCGACCTTGAAGTGCGCGCCGCCAGTGATGAGGTCCATCTGGTAAAGGTAGTAGGGCCGGACGCGCATTCGCAGCAGGCGGTGCACGAGCGCCTTCATGACGTCGGCATCGTCGTTCACGCCGTGCAGCAGCACGCTTTGGTTGCCCAGCGGCACGCCGGCGAAGGCGAGGCGGTCGCAGGCGTCCTTGAGTTCCTGGGTGCACTCCTTCGGGTGATTGACGTGGATGCTCATCCAGACCGGGCCGTGCTTTTTGAACACCTCGCACAGCTCGGGCGTGATGCGCTGGGGCAGGAAGACCGGAATGCGCGAACCGATGCGGATGAACTCCACGTGCTTGATGGCGCGCAGCCGGCCCAGCAGGTGGTCGAGTTTGCGGTCGGAGAGGAGCAGCGGATCGCCGCCGCTCAGCAGCACGTCGCGCACCTCGGAATGCGCCTCGATGTAGCGCAGCGCGCGCTCGTGTTCAGGATGGAAATTGTAGTCCTGCGCATTGCTCACGAGGCGGCTGCGCGTGCAGTAGCGGCAGTAGGCGGCGCAGCGGTCGGTCACGAGGAACAGCACGCGATCCGGATAGCGGTGCACGAGACCCGGCACGGGCGAGTGCGCGTCCTCGCCGAGCGAATCGAGCATCTCCTCCTCCGACACGACCATTTCGTCGCCCCGCGGGATGACCTGCCGGCGGATCGGGCAGTCGGGATCCTGGCGGTCGATGAGATTGAAAAAGTAGGGGGTGATCGCCAGGGCCAGCTTCTGGTTGGCAAACAGGCAGCCCGCCTTCTCCGCGGGCGTGAGGGTCATGAACTGCTCGAGCTGGGCCGCGGTGGTGATGCGGTTCTTGAGCTGCCAGCTCCAATCCCGCCAGTCGGATTCCGGAACGTGCTGCCAGAGCCCCTGGCCTGCAAACCAGGCGGAACGGTCTTCAGTATAGGACATGTTGGTCGCCGCAAAGAGATAGGCCGTTCGACCCTCCTGTCAAACGGCGGGTGGGGCCAGCCAAATTACCCGGCGGCTTCCCCGACCGGCACACCACCGGGCGGCTCAAGGGGGAAAAATACCCCAGTGGAACTGCTGGTCAAAGGCGAGCAGGTAGATCATCGCCACGTAGATCCACACGGCGGCCAGCGCGAGGTTCGCGATCAGTCCGCGTTTACCGGACCCGCTGTCCAGCTCAGGTTTGTCGGCATTCATGACAGAGACATGCTGCAGGAGTTTTTCTTTTGCGCAAGTGCCGGGCGTGCCCTACCGGCGCGATCCGTCACCCGGAGGAACGGCCTTACCCGGTCGCAGGCATCACTCCCGAGTCAACTGACTCCAGCACCCGGATGGGCACGATGGCGCAGGGCAGGCCGCGCAGGAACAGCCGGCGCTGGAGGGCGAACGCCGTGTAGTTGTGCAGCCAGCGCGTGAGGAAGGTTTCCCGCTCGAAGACCAGCTGTCCGCTGAAGAACACCGCGTTGGAAAACCGGGCGGTCAGATCGGGCAGGAGCTTGTTCAGCTCGTCCAGCACCTCGTGGCCAATGGCGGTCACCGCCTCGGCCGTGCCGCCGCGCGCCTGCACGAAGCTGACGTAGCGCTCGCCCTCCTGTTTCACGTGCTCGCGCAGCCGCTCGATTTCGTCCGCCCCCTTGAAGTTGCCCGCATCGAGCACCCCGATCTGGACGAACACCATGCGGCGGAAACCGCCGCCGTACAGGCGGACGGCACCCAGCAGGGTGTGCAGGCCGAGGCCGTTGAACCCGTTGACCAGGATGATGGCGGTGCGGTCCGATGTCGGGGCAAAATCGCGCGAGCCGGGCGGGGGCGGCAGCTCGGCTGCCTCCACGATGGTGTCGAGGCTCGCGAGCTGTTTCCGCACGCCGTCGTAATGGCGGCGTACGGCAAACGCCACCGCAACCAGCGCCGTGGTCATGAGCAGCGTCACCCAGCCGCCGCCGTGAAACTTCAGCACCACCAGGGTCACCAGGATGAAACTGGTGAGACAGAGACCCACGGCGTTGATGGCCAGCCGCCACCACCACGCGGCCTCCTCATGCCGCACCAACCACCAGTGGCGCACCATGCCGAGCTGCGAAAGGCTGAACGTGATGAAGACGTTGATGCTGTAGAGAATGATGAGCAGTCCCACTGCGCCGCGGGTCAGCACGAGCACCAGCAGCGCGGCGCCGCCCATGATCAGCACGCCGTTGAGCGTGACGAAGCGGTCGCTCAGCGCGGTGAAACGCGAGGGCATCCAGCGGTCGAGTGCCATGTTGGCCAGCACGCGCGGCCCATCCAGAAAACCCGTCTGCGCGGCGACAAACAGGATGGCCGCCGCACTGACGAGCGCGACTTTCACGAACCCGCTGCCGAGCCACGCCGGCCAGCCGGCGGTCAGCTGCTCGAGCAACACCGCATTGAGGGTCTTGCCTTCGGCCGGATGGACGCCCAGCAGCAGGTAGGCCACCATCAGTCCGGCGACCATGCCGCCGAGCGAGATGGCCATCAGCACCATGGTGCGCCGGCCCGTCCGCACCCGCGGCTCGCGCAGGATGGGCAGCCCGTTGCTCACGGCCTCAATGCCCGTGTACGTGCCCGCACCCATGCTGTAGGAGCGCAGCAGCAGCGCAATGACTCCGAGCACGCCGATCTCCGCTGACGCGCCGTGCACCGCTTTGGCGGTGTCGCCGGCCAGCGTGGCCAGGGTGCCGGCGTGCGTCCCGAACGCGTAGAGCACGGCGAAGACGTGGGTGCACACGAACAGGAAGAACACGGGCAGCAGCAGCAGCACCGACTCGCGCACGCCGCGCAGGTTGAGCAGTGTGAGAACCAGGATGCCGGCGACCGCCGCAGCCAGTTTCCAGGCGATCCACGATTCCGGCAGAAAACTGAACAGCGCATCCATGCCACTGGCCACTGAGATGGCGATGGTCAGCACGTAGTCGATCAGCAGCGCCGCCCCCGACACGACGCCCGCCGTCGGGGTGAGCAGCCGGCTGGCCACGACATAGCCGCCACCGCCCGTCGGAAACAGCGCGATGATCTGCGAATAGCTGACGCAGATGATCACCACCGTCACCGCGGTCATCACGGCGATGAACACCGCCAGCGGTGGATGCGCGAGCAGCACCTTGTAGGCCTCCTCCGGGCCGTAGCAGGAGGAAGACAGCCCGTCGGCGCCCAGCCCGACCCACGCCAGCAGTGCGACGAGCGAGAGCTTGTGGAACAGCCCGCTTTCGGTCAGGTCGCGTTCGCGGCCGATGAAGATGTTCTTCACCGCCCGCATCAGGGATTTGTCGGTCATGTTGGTTGTCGTGCTGCGCCGCGTGTCGGCCAGGATACTGGCGGCTAAATACTGCGGGACAACCATGATGACGCGGGCTTCGCGTCCCAGAGGATCGCCCTTCCCACTGCCTGCGGGGTTAGCTGACGGGCTCGGCCTGAGAAGTGGCCTGGGCGATGGTTGCCCACCGCCGTGCGCCCCGGCCGCGTTGCGGGTGCAACGCGGCGTTTGGGTTCCCCACACCGCCCTGCGGGAACGCAGAACGGTTTCGGCTGCTGAACTGTCGGGTGCGAGAAAAACAATTCGGCCGCCGCCGTCAACCGGCTTTGGAATCCACCCCGCGCAACCGGCTGGGTGACAGCCATCTTGTCCGGGTTTGTAATCGCCACCCGAATCCCGGCTGGCGACGGCGGCACAAAACCCTTGGCACCTGCCATGAAAGGCCTTTACGTCGCGCGTTGATGCCCACGTCACGTCCAGGAGTTCTTGCGCTTGAAGACGGCTCGGTTTTCCGCGGCCGCGCCTTCGGCGCCGAGGCCGCCATCACCGGCGAAGCGGTGTTCAACACCAGCATGACCGGCTATCAGGAGATTCTCACCGATCCCTCCTATTTCGGCCAGATTGTCACGATGACCGCCGTGCAGATCGGCAACTATGGCATCAATCCCGAGGACGAGGAGTCGTCCGGCGGCCCGAAAGTCGCCGGCTTTGTGGTGCGCGAGCTGTCGCCTGTGACCAGCAACTGGCGCAGCCGCCAGAGCCTCGACGACTATCTGCGCCAGTACCGCATTCCCGGCCTGGAGGGGGTCGACACCCGGGCCATCACCAAAAAACTCCGCGTGACCGGCGCCATGAAGGCGTGCCTGAGCACGCTGCCGCTCACCGACGCTGAGGCGGTCCAGCGTGCGCTCGCCTGGGAGGGCCTGGTCGGAGTGGATTATGTCAAGGAGGTCTCCTGCACCGCACCCTACCAGTGGGACCCGCAGGGGCAATATGACCGGCCGTTCGCCCTGGCCGGCACCACGCTCGGCGCCTGGGCGCCCCCGGGCCAGCGTTACAAGGTCGTCGCCATCGACTACGGCATCAAGCGGAACATCCTCAAGAAACTCCGCCAGCACGGCTTCGACGTCTGGGTTGTGCCCGCCAGTGCCACGCCGGAAATGGTGGATGAACTCGCCCCGGACGGCGTGTTCCTCTCCAACGGCCCGGGCGATCCCGATCCGCTGGATTACGCTTACCGCACGGTGGCCGCGCTCATCCAGCGGCATCCCACGTTCGGCATCTGCATGGGCAACCACATGATCACCCTCGCCCTCGGGGCCAGGACGTTCAAACTCAAGTTCGGTCACCGCGGCGCCAACCAACCGGTGAAAAACCTCGAGAGTGGCAAGGTCTCCATCACGGCGCAGAACCATGGTTTCGCCGCCCGGCCCGAGGACCTTGAGCAGCGCGGAGCCCGCGTCACCGAGATCAATCTCAACGACGGCACCGTCGAGGGGCTGCGGCACAAGGAGCTGCCGGTCTTTTCCGTGCAGTATCACCCCGAGGCCTCGCCCGGACCGCATGACGCCGATCCGCTCTTCGTCGATTTCCACCGGCTGATCGAACGGCGGAAGGCCGGGAAGATTTAGCTGCAGGCGTTAAGCTCGCTCGGGGCTTAAAGCTTTGGCTGCGCGTCGAGCATTTGCTCAAAGCGCCGCGCGTCCTCCGGCGTATCCACGCCGATGGTGGGGTCCTCGGTGAGGCCGACCATGATGTCGAAGCCGTTCTCAAGCACGCGGAGCTGCTCCAGTTTTTCGATCTGCTCGTAGCGCCCCGGCGGCAGCGAGGTGAACTTTTCCAGCAGTGCCGCCTGGTAGGCATAGAGCCCGAGGTGCTTGTAGCAGGGGTTCGCGGCGACCCAGGCGTCGTCGATGGTCAGGCCGAGATCGCGCGAGAACGGCAGGCGCGAGCGCGAAAAGTAGAGGGCGCGGCCGTCGCGCCGGAGAACGACCTTCACCTGGTTGGGATTGTAGAAATCGACCACCCGCCGGAAGGGCGTGGCCAAAGTCGCCATGGGCGCCTCCCCGCCGATGAGCCGCGCCAGCTCGCGGATTTGCGCGCCGGTGACCAGTGGTTCGTCAGCCTGCACGTTGATGACGTGATCGGCGCGCACCGTGCGGTTGGCCTCGGCGAGGCGGTCGGTGCCGCTGGCGTGCGCCGGCGATGTCATGATTGCGTTGAAACCGCCGGCCGTCACCGCGTCGCGCAGCAACTCATGGTCCACCGCGAACCAGAGGGGGAAGGCCGGCGCCTGCGCGGCAATGCGCTCGGCCACCCACCGCAGCAACGGCTTGCCCTTGATCGGATGCAGCAGTTTCCGCGGGAACCGGGTCGATTCGAGGCGGCAGGGAACGATGATGGCGGTCGTGGGCATGGCCATTCCTATGTCACCGGCCCTGTCGTCGGGCAACGCGGAATCGGGCGGGGGTGCGGCCGGCTTTTAAGTGGTTGGCCTGCCATCTGCTTTGCGTAACCTCATGTTTACCTGTCCCAGATCCCTCCGGTCGGTTTATGATTGCAAGCCGGGTGAGGGCTCGTCGAAATTCCGCCCCTTGGTCTAATATTTCATGGAAAAAGTTGAAGCCACACCGAGCACGCAGCAGCACGTGAAGGAGTTCGTCGTGCAGAACAAGATGGGCATTCATGCCCGGCCTGCCGCCATGGTCGTGCGCATCACGAACAAATACCGCTGCGACGTTTTCGTGGAGAAGGACGAGGAGCAGGTGAACGGCAAGAGCATCATGGGACTCATGATGCTGGCGGCCGGCAAGGGCTCGACGGTGAAGTTCATCGCCACCGGCGACGATGCCCCGCAAATGCTGGCCGAACTGGAACAGCTTTTCGCCCGCAAGTTCGACGAGGCGTGAGCCTTTCACCGCGGATTGCGCGGATGGGGGCGGAGGCGGCAGGTCCAATCCGTGGAGATCCGTGAGATCCGTCGTCAGATTCCGAAAAATCTCTTTGCGTTGGCCGTGGTGACCGCCGCCAGTTCCTCGTAGCCCGCGCTGAAAAGCTGGGCGCAATATTCCGCGGTGTGGCGCACGAAGGCCGGCTCGTTCGGTTTGCCCCGGTGCGGCACGGGGGCGAGATACGGCGCGTCGGTCTCGACCATCAGCCGCGCCAGCCCCTGCGCCTTGGCCGCGGCCCGCACCGCGTCGGCCTTCGGGTAGGTGATGATGCCGGTGAACGAACCGAAGCCGCCGCGCCGGACCAGCTCGTTCATCTCATCGGCCCCTTCGCTAAAACAGTGGAAGACCACCCGGGCCCAGTCGATCCCGCTGGCGTCGATCAGTTCCACGCACTCGTGGAAGGCCCCGCGTGAATGGACCACGACCGGCGCGCCGACCCGCTTGGCAACCTCCAGCCCGGCCGCAAACGCCGCGCGCTGCCAGCCGAAGATGCGCGCCGCCGCCGCCGCCTCCTTGGGCAGATGGAACCGGTCCAAACCGATCTCTCCCAAGGCCACCGGCCGCGGTGCGGCGCCACTGAAGAACGCCTCCACGGAAGCGAGCGCCTGCTCCCACTCCGCCTCTACCGAACATGGATGCAGTCCCACGGTGTAATGGACGACGCCGACGTGCTCCCGCGCCAGGTCATGGTACAGTGCCCAATCGTCGGGCGCGGTGCCGATGGCGATCATCGCCTCGAGTCCCGCCGCCCCCGCCCGGGAGAGGATGGGCGGCAGCTCGCCGCGCCGGGCGAAGGCATCCAGATGCGTGTGCGTGTCGATGAGGCCGGGCATGGTCGATTCGTCGTGCCGCTGCGCACCACGACCCTCTACGGTTTCAAATACAACGCGCCGTACCGTTCGCGCAGGTAGCGCAGCAGATGTCGCGGCGTCAGCGGCTCGCCGGTGACGACCTTGACCAGTTCCTGGGTGTCGTGGCGCCGGCCCTGCTCGTGGATGTTGCGCCGCAGCCAGCCGAGCAGGCGCGAGAAATCGCCGCGCGCAAAGTCGTCCTCCAGCCCCGGGAGGTCGCCCTGGACCTTGTACCAGAGTTGCGCGGCCATCATGTTGCCGAGGCAGTAGCTCGGAAAGTAGCCGAACATGCCGCCGGACCAGTGCACGTCCTGCAGCACGCCTTCGCGGTCATTAGGGGGGGTGAGGCCGAGCAACTCCTGCGCGAGGACGTTCCACGCCGCGGGCAGGTCCGCCACAGCCAGCGTCCCGGCCAGCAGCCGCTTCTCCAGCTCGAATCTCAGGATGATGTGCAGATTGTAGGTGACCTCGTCGGCATCCACCCGGATGAGCGTCGGCTGGACGGCGTTCACCGCGAGGTAGAACTCGTCCGGGGAAATCTCCCGGAGTTGCCGGGAAAACGTCTTCCGGAAGCGCGGCTCGAAGAACCGCCAGAAGGCCCGGCTGCGCGCAACCTGGTTTTCCCAGAGGCGGCTTTGCGATTCGTGCACGCCCATGCCGACCGCCTGGCCCAAGGCGGTCCCCTGATGCTCGAGCCGTGTGCCCTGCTCGTAGAGGCCGTGGCCGGTCTCATGGATCGAGCTGAACAGCGAGTCGAGTGGGTTGTCCTCATCGAAGCGCGTGGTCATGCGGATGTCGGCGGCGCTGCCCTCGCAGAACGGATGCAGCGACACGTCGATGCGCCCGCGCCGGTAGTTGAAGCCGAGCCGCTCGGTCACGGCGCGCAGGAACGCGCGCTGTTTCTCCACCGGGAAGCCGCGAAAGATGCCGGGGCGCGCCTTGACGGGCGAGTCCACGATCTCGCGCATGAGCGGCACCAGGCTCACCTTCAGCTCGGCGAACAGCCGCTCGATCACCGCCGCGGTCATGCCCGGATCGTGCCGGTCAATCAGGTAGTCATAGGGGGCGGCGGCATAACCGAGATAGGCGGCCTCCTGCCGGGCCAGCTCGAGATGCTTTTGCAGGAAGGGCGCATAACCGGGAAAATCCGCCCGGGCCTTGCAGTCCGCCCACGCGTGAAACGCCTGGCTGCTGTGCCGCGCCTTTTCGCGCACGAATTCGGCGGGCAGCTTGACGACGCGATCGTAGTCGCGGCGGGCATGCCGAAGGACGACCAGCTGGTCGGCGGAGAGTTCCGCCCGGCGGCCCTCGAGCTCAGCCAGCAACTCGCCGAGGCGCGGGGCGCTGGCGGCGGCGTGTTGCACCTCGGCCATGAGGGCAAGCTGGTCGGCGCGAAGATCGGCGCTGTCGGGCGGCAGGTTGACCTGCTCATCCCAGCCGAGCAGGCCGTTCACCGTGCCGAGCACGTGGATGCGTTTGAGGTGGGAGACGAGTTCCGCGCAGGCTGCTTCGGTTGTCATGGGACGATTGAACGCAAGCCGCGGCAGTTCGCCAGCGATTTTGCGCACCGGGCCGCTGCCAATTGCAACAGACCCGCCAGCTCAGCCGCAGCCGAAGCCTGTCGTACCACTACGCGTTCCGATCCGCCAAGTCCGCCTCTTCTGCCGACGTCCACGCGAGAACCTCGTCGGCAAAATCGTCGCCCGCATCCTGTTCATACCCTCGGAAGCTGCCGGGATCGAGACCGGCACCGCAGGCAGCTGGCATGCCATCGCCAGCGTCGAAACTGAATGAGAGCACGATCTCGCCCAGGTCGTCTGACAGATCATTCCATGCCGGAGGAGGAAACTCGTTCATTTGTGGACCCACGATATCATGCTCAGCCGACGATTCCGTTACGGTTTTGAAAAATCCGTGTGAATCAACGGACCGGGCGGCAAACCGCCCGGCCCGCCACAACCGATCAACTGGCAAAATCAGTTAGTGCCGATGTGGATGCTGCCGCCCGAGGTGCGCAGCTTCAGCAAGGGCCCACCGCCGTTCACCTTGCCCGAAAGATGGCTCCGGCCCGCGCCACCGCCATCGAGCGTGATGGTGAGTCCGTCCGCCCGGACGCTGCCGCCGCTGGTCGCGGCGTCGAGCTGGAAGGCGGCCGCCTTGTCGACTGCCACCTTCACGTCGCCGCCCGAGGTGCCCAGCGAGCAGTCCCCTTTGAGCGCGCCGCCGATCCCCGCCTCCACGTCGCCGCCGCTGGTGTGCGCCGAAAGCGTGTTCTCCACCAGTTTGACGACGATGTCGCCACCCGAAGTATCCAAGTCGGCCCGACCGACGATCTTCTCCGCCCGGACATTCCCGCCGGAGGTGTGCAGCTTGGTGTCGCCGGTGCAGGACCCGAGGCTGACGTTGCCGCCGGAGGTGCCGGCATCGACCGTGCCGTCGATGTTGCCGAGCTTCACGTTTCCGCCGCTGGTGCGCGCCTCCATCTGGCCTGCGAGATCCCCCACCGTGATGTTGCCACCCGAGGTTTTAAGGTCGGTGCTGTAGCGACCAGGCACGGTGACGATGAAATCGACCTGCACCGGCCACGAGTGGAACCAGCCGCCCATCTTCCGCTCATATTTTGCGGTCGCGATGACATCGTTGCCCTGCTGCTCGATCGTCAGCGTCAGATCCTTCAGCAGGGTGTCGGCCTCCGCGTCGCTGTCGGCGCGGATTTTCTCCCGGACCACGACCTTGACGGCGTCGCCGGCCCCCGGCTCGACGCTGATATTGCCGCCGGCAGTTCCGACCCGGAGCGTGCCGCCGGGCTGGACGGTGAAGCTCTTTTCGACGGTGCGCTCGATCTTGGCATTGAGGACGATCGGGGCGGCAAACAGCCACCCGAGTCCGACGAGAACAGGCAGGTAGAATTTCATGGCTGGAAAAGCAGACTGTTTATCAAGAAAACCCGGTTCGTCACGCAAAGTTACACTTATTTTGGACCGGCGGCGAAAAATCCCACCCGGCGGTCCCCAAGCGGCCGCTTTGGCCGCATCGTTGACGTAACGCCTCGGATGCGGCCAGCATCAAGTCCCATGCCCGCCCGCCGCGCCGCGCCAATCCTCGCTGTCACGCTCCTGCGCATCGAACGCGGCCGCAGCGTCATCCTGCACGACGTGTCGTGGCGCGTGGAACGCGGCCAGCACTGGGCGATTCTCGGACCGAACGGCTGCGGCAAGACCTCGCTGCTCAAGGCACTGACCGCCTACATGACACCGACCCGCGGCACGATCGACCTGCTCGGCCGCCGCTTTGGCCGGACCGACTGGCGTGAGCTGCGCACGCAGCTCGGGCTCGTGACCTCGGCTGTGCACCACCTGATCCCGCCAGCCGAGCCGGCGCTCGAGACCGTCATCAGCGGCAAGTACGCGCAACTCGATCTTTGGGGCGCAATCAGCCGCGCCGACCGCCGGCGTGCCCAATCCATTCTGCGCACGATCGGCGCCGCGCCGCTCGCCGGCCGCGAGTGGGTGCTGCTGTCGCAGGGGGAGCGCCAGCGCATCCTTGTGGGCCGCGCCCTCATGGCCCGGCCGCGGCTGCTGATCCTTGACGAGCCGTGCGCCGGGCTCGATCCCGTGGCGCGCGAGCATTTCCTGAATTTCCTCGACGGACTCGCCCGGCGCCCCGGCGCGCCGACGCTGGTGCTTGTCACCCACCACCTCGAGGAGATCATGCCGGCCTTCTCGCACGTGCTCGTGATGAAGGCCGGGCGCGTGATCGCCGCCGGCCCGAAGCACACGGTGCTGACGGCGCGCACCTTGGGCGCCGTTTTCGGCGCGCGGGCCCGGCTTGCCATCCGCGATGGCCGCTGGCAGGCATGGTTCAGCCCGCACCGCCGGCAGGTGTTCTGATCATGAACTTCCTTCCCGACTTCATCGATTCGCTCGGCCTCACCAGTCCGTGGACCTATGTCGGCCTCTTTCTCGCCGCCTCGCTGCTCATGATGTGGCGGCTCGAGGCGATGCTCGACCACGGCCTCGAAGGCACCGCGCTCGGCACCATCGTGATGCCCTACTGCTCGGGGCTCGGCAACCTGATCTTCGTCTATCTCATGGTGGCGCACAAGGGGCCGGCGCGCGAGGTGATGACCAACTGCCTCGTCAACAACGTCACCAATCTCACGCTGCTGCTCGGACTGCCGGCGCTGCTGTGGGGGCTCGCGGTGATACCGGGCCTGCCCGCAGTCGAGGGCCGGGGCGCCAAGGGCGGCGGCGACACCGCGCCGCGGATCAACCGCCTCTCGCTGCTGCTCACCCTCGCCGCCGTGGTCTTCTTCACCGGCGCGGTGTGGGTCCTCGGTCAGGACGGCAGCCTTGACCGCCGCGACGGGGTCATGCTCATCGGCCTGTTCCTCTTCTGGCAGTGCATCCAGGTGTTCGACGTGCTCAAGCACAACGTCCGCCAGCGGCGCTCCTTCCGCCTGCTCTTCTATCTCGACATGTTGATCGTGCTCGCCAGCGCCTACGCGGTCTATGTGAGCCTCGACTGGCTGGTGGCCTGGCTCACGCACCAGCACGGCAGTTTTGTCAGCGCGAGCCACCTCGGCTGGCTCACCGGCTGGCTCATGGTGCTGCCCAACGCCCTGCTCGCCTTCTACTGGGGATGGAAACGTCACGCCGACATCGTCTACAGTTCGCAGGTGGGCGACGGTCACATCTGCATCCCGCTCTGCCTCGGCTTGTGCGCCTTGTTCAAGCCCGTGCCGGTGCCGGATCTTATCCAGACGAGCCTGCTGCTCCTGCTGGGCGCCGCGGCCCTGCATGCGTTCTTCCTGGTGACGCACGGCGGGCTGCCGCGCTGGGCCGGCTGGCTCTTCTGCGCGGCCTACGGGTTGTTTCTCTACGTGGGACTGGTGGCGTAGGCGCCTGTCCCCCTCTTCCGGGTCTGGCTGCCCGCCTGCCTACTCCAGCGGATCGGCGCGGAACTTGTTGCTCAGCTCCACGAACGCCTTCTGCGCCTGCAGCCAGCGGGGATCCTTGCGGATTTCGGACATCGATTTCCCCGTGTGGTTGCCGATCAAATAGCCCGTCTCCCCGAGGCGCAGGCACACATCGAAGTGCGTGCCCGCCGCCTCGGGCGCAAATTCGAAGTCGCCCGGCGCCAGCCGCTTTCCCGTCATCTCGGCGCGCAGGGGGGCGATGTCCTCCACGAACTGTTTCCGGAAATTCGTCACCCGCGGGCCGTGGTAGGCGAGGATGCTGGCGCCTTCGGGCCGCAATGACACCACCACCCATTCGTCGAACACGGTCTGGCTGTAGAAAACATTCATGCGCCCGAGCGCGGTGATGATGAGGGATCTGGCATTGTCGAGGGTCATGCGGGGGAGAAACGGAAAAAGGCAACGGTGGTTCTCAGCGAACGCCCGGCGCAACGCCAGATTTTTGTGGCGGCGCACCCTCGTGCCCCGGTCGGGTCCGCCCGCCGGCGGTCACGTGGGATAACCGCCCGTAATGTATTGCTTCAGCTGCTCGGCCTCGTGCCGGTGCGTGTCCACCATCCGGCGCAAAATATCGCCAATGGAGATCAGGCCCACCAGCCGTCCCTCGTCCACGACCGGCAGATGGCGGAAGCGCTTGTTGGTGAAGAGGGCCATCACCTGCTCGATGGAGGTGGTGGAGGCGACGGTGACCGGATCGCGGGTCATGACCCGTTCGATCGGCGTGGTTTTCGGATCGAGATCGGCGGCCACTACCCGCGACAGCACGTCGCGCTCCGTGAAGATGCCGACGAGCCGGTCGCCATCCATGACGAGCACGGCACCGATCTTGTGCCGGTTCATTTCCTGCACCGCCGCGGCGGCGGTGATGGTGGACGGCACGGAAAAGACACTGGAGCCCTTGCGCTCCAGCAGGACGGAGAGGGAGGTGTTCATGGGGGTAACGGACCTGGGGTAACCCGAAAGTAGCACTTCACGCGCGGCGGACAACTGCAAAGGCTAGTTTTCCCGGCGGAGTCTCCGCAAGGTCCGCGCCGGCTTTCGGGCCGGGCGCGGAGACAAACGCGCAGAGACGGAATAAACTGCTCGCGAGGCGCAAACTTCCTGACACCTTTCACCGTCATGAAGCGCACTCCCGAGGAGACCCTGCGACGCGTGCTGAAGGTCTCGCGTCTCGACGGTTGGAGCGTGGCGATCGTCGCCGGCGGCTGCACCCTGGTGTCGCTGGCGTTGGGCGATCCGGTCGGCTGCTCGGTCGGCTTGCTCGTGACGCTGGGTGGCGCACTCGAGATACGTGGCCACCACCTCCTCAAGCACGGCAATGCGGACGGCATGCGCTGGCTGGTGCGCAGCCAGCTTGTGGTGCTGGGCACCATCTGGGCCTATGCAGTGAGGCAGTTGCTGAGCTTCGACACGACCATCGTGCGGGAGATGGCCACCCCCGACATGCGCGCCTCGCTCAACGAACTCGGACTCACCCTGGACGACATCCTGCCGCTGGTGCACCGGGCTTTTTATCTGCTCTACGGGGGCGTGATGGCGGTGACGTTGATCTACCAGGGCGGCCTCGCGCTCTATTATCGCCGTCGCACCGCCGCCGTCACCCAGGCGCTGACCGCGCCGCCGGCCGTGACGGTTCCACTTCCGACCCCATGACCACAGGGGACATGTCAACTAATAGTTGACATGTTCTGGGCCGTGCCGCGCGAGAGGAGTGCTTGCGAAAGACCCCCCGCCACCTAAGGTGCGGCCCATGCTCCGGGAGAAATACATCGCGGCAAAGCAGAAGTGGGCCGAAAAACAGAAGGCCCGCGGCTTCATCCCGCACGCCACCGCTGCGACCGACCGTCTGCCGCCCGGCCAGACCCTCACCAGCGGCTTTCCGGTGCTCGACCTCGGCGCGAAGCCGGAGATCGCCATCGAACAATGGACCCTCACGCTCGACGGCCTCGTCGGGAAACCGGCAGGGCTTACCTGGGCGCAGTTCAACGCCCTGCCGCAGGTGGAGGATGTCAGCGATTTTCACTGCGTCACCAGCTGGAGCAAATACGACTGCCACTGGGGCGGCGTGGCGTTCACCACGCTGTACGAACTCGTGCAGCCGAAACCGGAGGCGGCGTTCGTTTATTTCACCAGCTACGACGGCTATTCCACCAATGTGCCGCTGGAACAGTGTCTGGATGCTGACGTGCTGGTGGCGACGCGTTTCGCAGGGCAGCCGCTCGCCCGCGAGCACGGCGGGCCGGCGCGGGTGATCATTCCAAAGCTCTATGCCTGGAAAGGCGCGAAGTTCGTGCAGGGCATCACCTTTCTCGCGCAGGACAAGCTCGGCTTCTGGGAGGTGCGCGGGTATAGCAACCGCGCCGATCCCTGGAAGGAAGAGCGTTATGCGTGATTCGCCGCCAATGCCGCCGTCACCCTGAAACCGTGGTAAAGGCGGATGCGGCCTTGGTCCTTCTGCATCTGGCCCTCGGGGTTGCGCTGGATTGCGCAATTTTGTCCACCTGACCGGCGCTGGCTCGGGATGTGCTATGAATGAATCCGATAGCACGCCAGATGTCCTCATGAAACTCATCCTCGACAGTCGCAAGCTGCTCGCGTTCGTCACGCTTGCGCGATGTGGCAGCTTTACCCAGACCGCGCGCGAACTTTTCCTCACGCAGTCGGCGGTGAGCCATGCCATCAAGTCGCTGGAGCAGGAACTGGAATGCCGGCTCTTCGACCGGCTCGGCCGCAAGGCGCGGCTGACGCCCGCCGGCCAGCATCTGCTGGGGCATGCACAGCGCATCCTCGAGGAAATGCAACTCGCCCGCGCCGACTTGAAGACGCTGGACCCGCCGGCCGCCGGACAGGATTCCGGCCAATGGGGAAACTGGCCGGCAGGCAAGAAACCGCCTTCAGCGATGGCCGTCAGCCTGCCTGGATGAGCCGCGCGCCCGCTTGACGTCCGGGTGTCGATCCCGGAAGTTTCCCCTGTGAAGTTCCGGATGCTGATCCTGTGGCTGGTCGCGGTGCTCAACGTCGTGGCGGCCCGGGCCGACGTGCGCGTCTGGGAAAAGGTCGAACTGACTTTCCACGCGCAGCATCATTACGGGAATCCCTACATGGACGTGGACGTGTGGGTGGACCTGCAGGGACCGGGATTCGCCCGGCGCTGCTACGGGTTCTGGGACGGTGGCGACGTCTTCCGCGTGCGCGTGCTGGCGATGGCGCCCGGTCAGTGGACCTGGCGCAGCGGCTCGAATCAGGACGATCCGGGTCTGACCGCGCACTCCGGCGGCTTCGCGGCCGTCGCGTGGAGCGACGCGGAGAAGGCCGCCAACCCGCTGCGCCGCGGGTTCATCCAGCCCAGCGCCAACGGCCACGCATTCGAGTCCGCCGACGGCACGCCGTTTCTGCTGGTGGGCGACACGTGGTACGCGGCGGCCACCAGCCGCTTCAAGTGGAACGACGACGACCGGGAGCGCCCCATCGGACCGGAGGCGGGTTTCAAGGATTACGTGCGGCTGCGGAAGAGCCAGGGGTACAACAGCGTGGCGATCATCGCCGCCTTCCCCAACTGGGCCACCGACGGGCAGCCGTGGGAAATCTGGCTGGACCGGCCGGCAAACCTCGGCGTGCGGTCGGCCTGGGTGGAGCAGGGCGAGATCACCAACCATCGGCCGCGTGAGCAGTGGCAGGCGAAGGACATGTCCAACGAAGGCGGCCGGGCGTTCCTTTTCCCGGGCAAGGTCCCGGGTTACGAGCAGGTGTTTCCGGACGTGACCCGCCTCAACCCGGAGTACTTCCAGTCCATGGACCGGAAGATCGATTACCTGAACGCGCAGGGCATCGTGCCGGCCATCGAGGTGGCGCGGCGCGACGTGACGTCATGCTGGCAGAAGTTCTACCCGTGGCCGGACTCGTACAGCCGCTACATCCAGTACGTCTGGAGCCGCTATCAGGCGAACAACTGCCTCTACAGCCCGGTGCATTACGACTGGCCGGAGATGACCGCGAGCACGCAGCAGCTCAATGCGGCCGCAAATCTCGTGATCGCACGATACGGCCGCCCGCCGTTTGGCACGCTCGCCTCGTGCAACGCCTCGGTGTCGAGCCTGCTCAACTTTGGCGGGCCGGACGAGAACCACTGGCTCACGTACCACCAGATCGGCAACGGGCGGGAACACGACTATTACTGGTATCTCACGGAAATCTACCACGCCGTGCCGGCGCGGCCCGCCGTGAATGGCGAACCCTACTACTCCGGGATGGCCGACAAACGCTATTCCCCGCCCTACCGCTACGGCGCGCCGGGCGGCACGGAGACGGATGACCGGGACACGCGCTCGGGCATTTACGGAAGCTTTCTGTCCGGCGGCTTCGCCGGACACATCTACGGTTCGGAAGGTATCTGGGGCGCGGACATCGAGCCGGGGTCGAGCCCGTTCATGTGGGAGGCGTTCCTGTGGAATTCCGCCAACCAGATGACACATCTGCCCGCATTCGCGTTCAGCGAGGGGCGGCGCTACGCGGACCTCGTGCCCGATGCCAACCTGGTTACGCCGAACGCGACCCATGAGACCAAGGGCTTCGTCGGCTGGGCATACTGCGCGCGCACGCCGGCCCGGGATTACTTCCTCGTTTACTTTGAGAAGGGCTGCCCCACCACGAGCCGGATCCGTGGCGCGCAATTGAAGGCGACCTACGACGCGCAGTGGTTCGATCCGCGCACCGGCCGGTGGTCCCAGGCCGGCGACGGCCACGTGACGTCCAACCAGTGGGGCTGGATCGACGTGCCTGCGTTTCCGTCCGACGACGACTGGGGCCTGAAGCTGATCCTCGCTGTGCCGTAGTCCCCTGGTTCGCTGGTGGATTCAGGGGTTCATTTGGGACATCCCGGGTTGGTGCAGCCATTGCGGCAATCACGAGGTCAACCTATGTTCGGGTATTACCCCATACCAACCGTTCGCCTAATCGATGATACTTCAGGATTATCCTCCCATGAAAACACCACGTTCCCTGTTCCTACTCGTCGCCATCATAAGCCCGGCGGCTTTTCTGTTTTCCAGTGGCTGCTCCAAGAAAGACAACACCACGTCGATCGCGCAGGACACCAAGGCAGCCGTGAAGGACGCCGCGGCCGACGTCAAAGAGGCGGTCTCCGACTCTTGGGATAGCATCAAGGATTTCACCTTCGAGAAGCGCACTGATTTTGCCGCCGCTGTCGACCGCATGGCCAGGAAACTGGACGACCAGTCTGACAAGCTGAAGGCCAAGACCGCAGATTTGTCGGACGCCGCGGCGAAGGAGCGGGAGAGCGCATTGAAGGAGTTCAACGAGGCGCGCGCCGATCTCAAATCCAAGCTCGCCGATCTTGGCAATGCCACGGCCGACACGTGGGACGATGCGAAGGCGAAGGTCGACCAAGCCTGGCATAAGGTGCAAGCCGCCTACGACAAGGCGACCAAGTCCGGCTCCTGAGCCCTTGGCTCATTTGCTTTATAGGCGCGCCGGCGCTCCAGATCGAAGTGCCGGCGTGTTTCGCGCGTTGTAATTCACCGTTGCCACCACGTTTTTCATGGCATCGCGACCTCCTCGCGACCGGCGGTTCCCCGATCGTAATGCATGACTGTCCGTCTCCGCCAAGGCTTCGACGAGACACCTCGCCGTAGCCTTTGCTCCGCAAAGGCGTAGGCGGGTGGTGCCCAGGGGGGGACTCGAACCTCAGATCGCCCGACAACAGAAAAGCTTCGTGGAGCGTGCTTTAAGTTGTTTAGCAGTTAGTTAGAACAACAAAGAAGATGCAGCGAGTTATAAGAAAAACAAGGCAGAAACAGTTTTCTGGCAAATCCGTGGCAAATCTCTTTCCAAAACCTCGCTGATTCGAATGTCGTCCAAGCAATCAGCAGCCGAACTTAAGGGCACTTGCAATCACCTACGTGGGACACGCCGACCATCGACGTTGCGCGCACGTTCGTCACTACCCGGCAAGCACCCGCGCGAACGTGGTCGCATCAACGTTGCCGCCACTGAAGACGACGCCGATCCGTTTGCCCGCGATTTCACGGCGTTCCCGCAATATCGCCGCCAGTGCCGCACCTGCGGCCCCTTCGGCAACATTGTGAGTGTCGGAAAAATAGGCGCGCATGGCAGCCTCGGTTTCGTCGTCGGTGACGCGCACAACGCGCATGACGCCCTGGAGGATAGCTTCGAGTGCTTCACCGTCAGGTTTGGAGCACGCCAATCCGTCGGCGATGCGCGTCGAGGCCGGGAATTGAGTCAGGCATCTGTTCTCGAAAGAGAGCGCAAATGCCGGCGCCTGGTCCGACGTCACGCCGACGATGCCGGTCGGCAGCCCTAGGGCGGCACGCGCGGACATGAGCGCGCAGGCGCCGGAGCCCAAGTCGATCGGGATGTAAATCCAATCAAGCGGGGGCGTGTTCCGAAGGAAATCAAGCATCGACACGGCATTCCCCCAGGCAAGCTCACGGTGGAACGAGGGGACCCAATAGAGCCCTCGCTCTCTGGCGAGTTCCTCAGAGCGAACCAGCGCGGATTGGAAGTCTTCACCGTGTTCGATCAACTCGGCGCCGAGACCGCGCATTGCCCGGTTCTTTTCTGCACTGTTTCCATGCGGCACCACGATCGTCGCAGAAAGTCCATGGCGGGAGGCTGCGAATGCCACCGCCTGCCCAAAATTCCCCCGTGTCGCTGCAACCACTCCCCGCGTTTGGGGAGCTCGAGCGACCAATTGGTTGGTGAAATTCAATGCGCCGCGAATCTTGAACGATCCAATCGCGGTGTGGTTTTCGTGTTTCACCCAGAGCTCGCATCCCACCCGGTCATTGAGGAGCGGCCACGAAAACTGAGGCGTCGGCGGCACTACTGCGTTGATACCATCCGCAATGGATTCGATCTCAGCCAGCGTCGCCTGGTTGGGCATGACTTGAGTGTGCGCTGCAGGCATAGGTCCGCAAGTGACTCTGAAGTGTGCCGGTATTTTCTTTGCCGAACTGGACAGGTTACATGTAAAATGGCGATCGGCTGCTACGGGGATTCGAACCCCGAATGTTATTTATTAAATACCGATCCAAAGGCATCGGTAGTCCCTCGCGGCGATTGTCTTACGAGATTCCTGGAGAAAACATCGGACTCTAGCAAAAGCAGCGAAATGTACCCACTTGGGCAATTATTGGGCAATATTCCTTCTGGGCCTGCTCTAGCCATTCGACAGTGCCTTTTCTTCGGCGTCACGGGTCGGAATCCGCTTTGACGTAAACGCGATCGGAGGCTGTCCGGCGCGACGACGACCATTCTGGATTCGTAGAAAAACCTCCGTGCCATTGCGGCGGGTTGCGCAGAAACACCGCGCGGCCCCGTTTCGCCGGCCCCGATAGAAACCCGCGACGGCCACACGGCGATTCGCATCTCAATCGCGGCTATTCGCCACAAGCTGCTGGCGAAATCAAGGTGAGAGTGCAGGCATAAGCGCACCTTAAAGGCCTGGACGCCAGGATAAGGAAATCCCTTGAGCTTACCCCTTATGTTCTGCACAGCGGACCGGACAACCATATCGTTTTCCATTACTCCTTCGATCGACGCCGGTGCCAAAGGCGTATTCGAGGATGTCACTGCCAATGCGCGGATCGATTTCGGTGCGGGCGCGCTTGCGAAACCACTGGCGGGGCAATCACGGCTTCGCTTCCTGGGCAGAGTCGCCTTTGCATTGTTGGCCCTAGGAACCGTGAAGGCATCCGCCAAAGCAAGCCTCGATGTCCCGATGGTTGTGACCCAGGTGCCCGCCGGCATCCAGTCGCCTCCTTCCGACTGGGATTCCAAGGACCTCGTCCGTTCAGACTGGTTCGACGGTGCGCGCCTTGCCGTCGTTTCGCCCGACGGCCAAGTGCGGGTGCTGTCCGAGGGCTTCCAGTCTGCCTGCGATCCGAACGTATCTTTCGATGGTCAACGGGTGCTTTTCGCAGGTCGCAAGGAACGAAACGCGCACTGGCGGATTTGGGAAATAGGTTTGGATGGACAGGGACTTCGCCCGGTCAGTCCCGAGAACATGGACGCCCGAAGTCCGATTTACGTCTCAACATTGTTTACGCTCGATTCGCCCCAGCCTTGG
>Ga0265323_10000380_pt1 | contig 25642 bp, 19 predicted proteins | sample 41225metaG_FD_193580 | JGI IMG/M metagenome (GOLD analysis project Ga0265323, IMG submission 193580) | Rhizosphere microbial communities from Carex aquatilis grown in University of Washington, Seatle, WA, United States - 4-12-25 metaG | ecosystem: Host-associated > Plants > Roots > Rhizosphere...
TTGTAGATGGCCTGCTCCGGCGACAGCCGGGAGATCGGCGGCATCACCCCGCTGGCATCGCAGGTCAGGAAAATGACGTTGCGCGGATGGCCCGCCATCTTGGCCGGCAGGTAGTTGTCGATGTAATCCAGCGGATAGGCGCCGCGCGTGTTCTCCGTGAGCCGGTCGTCGTTCAGATCCAGCCGCCGCGACATGGGATCGATCACCACGTTCTCCAGAACCGTGCCGAAGCGCCGCGTGCACGCGTGGATCTGCGGCTCGGCTTCGGCCGACAGGCGGATCACCTTGGCGTAGCATCCGTCCTCGAAATTGAAGATGCCGTTCACGCTCCACCCGTGCTCATCGTCCCCGATCAGGTGGCGCGAGGGATCGGCGGACAGCGTGGTCTTTCCCGTCCCCGAAAGCCCGAAGAACAGCGCCGTGTCGCCGTCCGGTCCCACGTTGGCCGAACAGTGCATGGGCAGCACGCCGTCCAGCGGCAACAGGAAATTCAGCACCGTGAAGATGGTCTTCTTGATTTCGCCGCCGTACCCCGAGCCGCCGATGATAGCCAGCCGCTCGGAAAAGTTGATGATGATGAAGGTCTCGCTGCGCGTGCCGTCGATCACCGGCGAGGCCAGGAACGAGGGGACGGCGATCACCGTGAACTCCGGGATGTGCCGCTTGGCCTCCTCGGTGGCGCGGATCTTCACGAACATGTTGCGCGCGAACAGGCTGTGCCAGGCCTTCTCGGTCACGATCCGTATGGGCATCCGGTGATCCGGATCGGCCCCCGCGTAGCAGTCCTGCACGAACACGTCGCGGCCTTGCAGGAAGCCCTGCATGCGCATCAGCAGGGCGCTGAATTTCTCCGTGCTGAAGGGCCGGTTATATTCGCCCCACCAGATGTGGCTGTCGGTGGATTGCTCGCGCACCACGTATTTATCGGCCGCCGCGCGGGCCGTGTGCTTGCCGGTGGTGACCACCAGGGGCCCCAGGTGCGAGAGCCGCGCCTCGCCCCGGAATACGGCTTCCTCGTACAGCGCCGCCGTCGGCAGATTCCAGTAAACCCTGTGCAGGTTCGAGAGGCCGTGATTTGCCAGGCCATAGGAACTGGCCAGCTTGCCCGCTTCCGCCTGCGCCGGCGATGCGATATCGACGTAAGGGTTCATAGCCAGTCCCTCACGATTTTGCGGTCGCCCAGAAACATTTCGTTGGGGGCATTGGGATCGAGCGCCCACTTCATGCGTTCGATGCCTTCGGTGATTTCCTTCATGGCGCCGCAATAGCTGAGCCGCAGCCGGCCGTCCATGCCAAATTCCTTGCCCGGCACCGTGACCACGCGAACCTTCTCCAGTAGCAGCCGCGAGAGCTTCTGCGAGTCCTTCTCATACGCACTGAAATCCGGGAAGCAGTAAAACGTCCCGTCGGGTTTCGTGACCCGCACCCCCGGGAACGCCTGCAAGCGCTTCATCATGACGTTGCGGTTGTTCTCCAGCGTCAGCCGCAAACTCTCGATGCACGACTGCAAGCCGTTCAGCGCGCCCACCGCCGCCCACTGCGACGGCGCGGCCGGTCCCGAGGTCTCCTGCGACTGTATGTTGGTCATGGCCCGTACGACTTCCCGCGCTCCCACCGCCCACCCGATGCGGAAGCCCGTCATGGCGTACATCTTCGACACACAGTTGATCACCACCAGCTTGGAGGTATCCAGGCTGAGGTCCTTGCTGTAGCGGTAGCAGTTGGACGGCGTGCGCGCGTCGAACAGCAGCCGGTTGTACGTATCGTCCATGATCAGGTAGAGGTTGCGCTTCTCGCATAGCTCCACCACCCCCGCCACGAACTCGTCGGAATAGACCACGCCCGAAGGATTGTTGGGGCTGTTGAGGATCACGGCCTTGGTGTACGGCCCCACCACCTCGGCGATTTCCTCGATCGTGGGCTCGAAGCCGCCGTCGCGCGCGGTCACCGGGACCGGCACCCCGCCCGCCAGCTTCACCATCTCCGGGTAGCTGACCCAGTAGGGCACCGGGAAAATGACCTCTTCCTTGGGATCCAGAATGGCATGCAGCAGCACCATGATGGACTGCTTGGCGCCGCTCGACACGATCACGTTTTCGGGCGCGGCCAGCCGCCCGTACTGTTCCTCGGTATAGCGAATGACGGCCTTCTTCAGCGCCGGGATGCCGTCCGCCGGAGTGTACTTCACGTCGCCGGTCTGCAGCAGAGACGAGCAGTTCACGATGGCGTCAATCGGCGCCTTGCTCTTAGGTTCCCCCCCGCCCAGGTGAATCACGGGTTCGCCCTTTTCCCTTAGTAAAGCCGCCGTTTCATTGAGTTTCAAAGTCGGCGACTCGGAGATACACTTTGCGAGCTGGCTCAAACTCATCGCTGTGGTCCTTATAGATGGACTTGTCCCCCGGATCGGAGTGGGGGTCCACTACAGTATATACGGTTTCCTGCTCCGATTCCGGCGGTCAGGCAAGCCCGCCTCCGCGCCGCCCGTCACAGCCGGCAAACCAGCTTGGCACCGCCCCGCGAGCGCGCTTCCAGCAGCAGCCGCATCAGATTTACGGCATCCGCCGATTCCTGGGGCGGGCACTGCTCCGGGCTCGTTCCGGTGCGGCAACAGATAGCGAAGTACTGTAACTCGGAGCGGTAGCCGTCTCCGCCGGCAAGCCCCAGAACGCGCTGTCCGCCGCCGGCGGCGAACAGCGTGGGCGCCCCGCCACCGGCGTGCTGTTCGATCACCCCGCCTTCCATGGCAACCCGGTAGCCGGCCGAAAAGGGATAGCCCACCGGCTCCATCCACCCGCCCGAGATCGCCGCCACCCCGCCCGCTTCGTAGAAGAGTTGCGCGCTCAGAAAATCCACTCCGTGCTCCAGATCGGCGCGCCCCGAGGCGCTCACCGCCTTGGGTTTGCCGAAGGCGTGCAGGCAGAAGTCCACATCGTGGATCAGCAGGTCGAATGCGCCGCCCCCGCTCTTTTCCGCGTTCCGCCACCACTCGCCCCGCTGCGGCGCCGCGCACCAGCGCTCGAACACCGCAAAGCGCAGGTTGCCCAGTTGCCCGTCCAGAACGGCCTCGCGCAGCGCCACGTATTCCGGGCTGAAGCGCAGATGGTGAGCCGTCATCAGGACTCGCTTGTAGCGCCGCGCCGCGTTGGTCATCCGGCCGGCGCCATAGCCGTCCAGCGCCATCGGCTTTTCCACCAGCACGTGCTTGCCGGCGCGTAGCGCCTCCACCGCCACCACATCGTGAAGGTAGGTGGGCAGGCAGATATCCACGGCTTCCACGCTGGGATCGGCGATGGCCCGCTCGATTTCGCGATACTGGCGCGCGCCGCGAAAGTCGATCAGCCCCTCGGGATTGCCCAGGCTGCTCAGATCGCCGGAGAGCTTGCGCTCGTCGCTGCTGTAGATCGCCACGATTTCCGCGCCGGGAACGTCGCGGAAAGCCCGGAGATGCGTAACTCCCATGCATCCCAAACCGAGAACGGCTAGTCGCATAAAATCATTCGATCTTATCAGTCCCCGAGGCCGCGCGCCATGGGGAAGCTTCCCAACTGCCAACTAACCCGGCGGATCAATCCAGATCCAGCGCCGCCTTCAGCCCTTCTTCGACTTCACGCAGCGAATCGGATGCCAGAGCGCCGGCCCGCCTGGTCAGCTTGGCCCCGTCCAGGGTGGTCACCTGATGGCAAACCGCAAAGCTCGTCTTTGACAATCCGGCTGTCCCGCCAGGAAGCTCCACGACGGTGGGCCCGCGCCTGCCCTGCGATGCGGATGTCGAGATCGGGACCACGATGACGGACCGCCATCCGGCGGTCTGGTTGAAACCATCGTGGGACACCAGGATCACAGGGCGCCGGCCCGTCTGCTCCGATCCGGACCGCGGGACCAGGTCGGCCCAGTAGACCTCGCCCCGCTTCACCTGGTTGCCCTGCCGGTCTTCACCAGGTGCTCGATCCCGGCCGCCTCCAGTTCGGCGTCCAAATCCAGGTGCGTTCCCGCCGTTTCCGCGGCGTAGGCGGCGATCGCTTCGTGCCTTGCCTCTCGGTATTGTTGCCGCAGCCACCAGGACACCGCCTCGCGCCCCAGGATCGTCGCAGGCACCCCGGTCCGTTCAGCCTCCGCCCTCAGACCGGCGTAGGTCTCATCCGGCAGCGGCAGGTGAAAGTTTTTCATCGCCTCCTCCTTACCTGATTATGCCACGAATCGATGGCATGACACCATGGCAGCAGGAGGGTGACCGCCGCTTACCGGAACGCGTCGCGCTGCCACTCGATCCGCGTCCGGCGCCCTACCACCACCGATACGATATCGAACCGCGTCTGGTCCCACTCGGCGCCGCTTCGCCGCGTGTACTCCCGCGCCGCCCGCTGGATAGCCTGCCGCTTCTCCAAGTCCACCGCGGCTTCCGGCGCGCCGTGGTCTTCGCTCGACCGGGTCTTCACTTCCACGAACACCAGCGCGCCGCCCTGCCAGGCCACCAGGTCGATCTCGCCCGCCCCGCTCCGCGCCCGGTAGTTCCGCGCTACCACCGTGCAGCCCCGCCGCCGCAAATACCGGTGGGCCATGTCCTCGCCCACGCGCCCCAGGTCGCCCCTGCAGAGCCGCCGCCGGATGGCGCCCGCCGCCGCATAGATGAGTCCTATCACTTGATCGTCTGGAACTCGAACTCCATGGCCTTGCCCCGCACCACGTAACACAGGTAATATTCCCAAAACCGGCGGAAGCGCGGAAAGCGGTTGACCAGGAACTCGAAACCCAGCCACCTCCAGAATGCGAGTAGTTTCACGCGCACCGAAATCTCACGGAATTTCGCCGTCGTGTAGTACCCGAATCCACCGTGGTTCTCGCCGAAGTAGCGGAAACTGAAGCTGGTGAGATGGCTCTTGTGGGTGGGATCGCAGAACGAGCTGAAGTCGGTGTAGTGCGGCGTCTCGATGCGCACCGTCCCGCCGGCTCGCACCAGGCGGTGGAACTCCTCCATGGCGCGCATCACGTCGGAAAGGTGCTCGATGACGTGGATCGCCGTCAGCCGCTCGAAGCTGCCGTCGGCGAAGGGATACGGAAACCGGTCCAGGTCCGCCAGCACATCGGCGCGGCTGGCCGGATTGCGGTCCAACCCGATCGCCCCCGGCTGCTTGTGTATCCCGCATCCGACGTCGAGTATCTTCATGGTTCTCCCGTGGCTCGCCCTGGAACGCCGATAGCAACCCTGCGAAGCCGCATTCTATTATCCCGAATCGGCGCGCCCACGCGCTCCTCACACCAGCCAAACCGAGCTGGACTTCCGGTAACTGAAGCCGGCCGCACCCTTCATCGCTGCACGGCCTCCGACCCGGGCACTGGATCGCCCCCCCGGCGCCCTCCCCGAATCGCTTTTCATTCACACCACCCCGCAACCTGAATCCTCTTTATCTTCTTAGCCATTCCGCGCCGGATTTCAGACTCCAGCCCACCCCCGTGCTATTCCTGAAGTCGGAAGAACCCGTGCGCCACCCCTCCCCCAACCCGCCTTCGGAGATTTTCCCGAACGAACCCATTTCCAGCCCCAATCCACCACAAATCAAAGCGGTTATGTCCAGCCAAACGAACCCAATTCGAACCCGTCCGCAGGCCCTCCAGCCGCCCCATCCAAACCCTCGGTCCGCTGCCGATTCCTGTTTGCTCCCCAACCTTCGCTAGAATCAAGGTTACCCGTCTCACCATGCCATCCGAGACATTTGAACAATTGCTGGATCGCGCCGCTTCCGTCTGCGGAATCGAGCCGGGCTTCTGGGACATCTGGGGCCGCTACCACAGCACCACTACCGAAGCCAAGCAGGCGCTTCTCCGTGCTGTCGGCATGGACGCCTCCGGCCCGGCCGAATTGGAGCGCGCCCTGGCCGCCCGCACGCGCGACGCCTGGGAGCGTCTGGTGGCTCCCGCCGTCGTGGCCGCTCAGGCTCCCGCCGCCGAACTGTGCCTGCAAGTCCCCGCCGAATGCCTCGGAGACACCGCCCTCCTCACCGTCACCCGCGAGGACGGCCAGACCGCCGAGTTCCGGGTCAACCTCTGGGATCTGCCGCAGGTCGGCTCCATCGAGATGGATGGCCGCACCTGGGTGCGCAAACGTGCCACGCTCCCCATTGACCTGCCCCTCGGATACCACCAGATCGCTGTCCGCGTCGGTTCCGCCACCGCATCCACCCGCTACATCGTCACCCCCGAGCGCGCCTGGAGCGACCCCCACCTGGCCCGCCACGGCCGCGCCGCCGGTGTCGCCGTCAGCCTCTACGGCGTCCGCTCCAACCGCAACTGGGGCTGCGGCGATTTTCGCGACCTGCTGGACCTGGTCGATTGGGTGGCCGAAGATCTCGAAGCCGGTTTCGTCGCCCTGAACCCGCTCCACGCCATCCACAACCGGCGGCCCTTCAATACCAGCCCCTACCTGCCCAACTGCAGCTTCTACCAGAACTTTCTCTATCTCGACGTCGAAGGCATCGGCGATTTCCCCGGCAACCGCCGCGCCGTCCAGTGGCGCGCCCTCCCCGCCGTGGAACGCGAGATCCGCGAACTCCGCTCCACGCCCTTCGTCGAGTACGAGCGCGTGAGCGCCCTCAAACTGCGCTTTCTGAAGTTGATCTTCGCCGGTTTTCTCTTCAACGAATGGCGTAAGCATACACCGCGGGCCAGGGAGTTTCAAGCCTTCCTCGACCGCGAGGGCGGCCTGCTGGAGCGCTTCGCCACCTATTGCGCCCTCGACGAGTATCTCCACCGCCGCGACCCCAATCTCTGGCTCTGGACCGATTGGCCCGAGCCCTATCGCGACCCTCAGAGTCCGGAAACCTGCGAGTTCCGCCGCAAACACTGGCGCCAGGTTCTGTTTCACCAGTATTTGCAGTGGCAGATCGACGAGCAGTTGCACCGCGCCCAGCAGCGCGCCCGCGACCGCAGCATGGCCATCGGCCTCTACCACGATCTGGCGCTCGCCACCGACCGCTTCGGCAGCGACCTCTGGGCCAACCGCCCCTTCTACGTCTCCGGCTGCCGCGTCGGCTCGCCCCCGGACGATTTCTGTCCGCATGGCCAGGACTGGAGCTTCCCCCCGCCCAACGCCGAAACCCACCGCCACGACGGCTATCGTCTTTTCGCCGAAAGCATCCGCAAGAACTGCCGCCATGGAGGCGCCCTCCGCATCGACCACGTCATGCGGCTCTTCCGCCTCTATTGGATACCCGACGGCTCCGACGCCACCCAGGGCGCCTACGTCCGCGAGCGCAGCGAGGATTTCGTCCGCGTTCTGGCCCTGGAGAGCGTGCGCAACCAGGTGGTCGTTGTCGGCGAGGATCTGGGCACTGTCGAGCCGGCCGTGCGCGAGACCCTCTCGCGCTTCGGAATCCTGAGCTACCGGTTGTTCTACTTCGAGAAGAACCCTGCCGGCGGGTTCCGCCGGTACGACGAATATCCCGCCCAGGCGCTGGTTTCCTCCACCACGCACGACCTGCCCACGCTGGCCGGCTACTGGGTGTCCGCCGACATCGAGGCGCGGCGCGGCGCCGGCATCCTCGACGAGGAAGGCTGGCGCTCACAGATGGCGCAACGCGCTTCCGAAAAGCAGAAGATGCTGGATGCGCTCTTCGCTCAGAATCTCATGCCGCCCCACCTGCCGCGGGACGCCGCGGCCTATCCGGAGATGACCGGCGACCTGCACAACGCCGTGGTCGGATTCCTGGCCCTCACCCCGTCGCAACTCCTGGCCATCAACCAGGAGGACCTCACCAAGGAACTGGCGCAGCAGAACCTGCCCGGCACCACCTGGCAGTATCCCAACTGGAGCCGGAAAATGCGCTTCACCCTGGAGGAGTTGCGGAGCAATTCCGAGGCGCGCGGCTTCACCGCCATGTTCCGCAACTGGATAGTCGCCTCGGGACGGAAAAACGGGCTGGGGGAGTGAATTTTGAAGACACGGTGGTTCTTTCTTTTCTTTCTGGTCTCGGGCTTCTGTAGCCTGGTTTATGAGGTGGTCTGGTTGCGCCTGGCGATGGCGCGCTTCGGCGTCACCACGCCCATGGTTTCCATCGTGCTCTCGGTTTTCATGGCGGGCCTGGGGATCGGTTCGTGGGCGGGCGGCGTTTTCGTGCGGCGGTGGGGGCGCTCGTCGGCGGCCGCTCCCCTGCGCCTCTACGGCGTTGTGGAGTTTCTGATCGGCGTATCCGGAATCGTCGTGCCGCGCATGATCGAAGCCGGCTACCGCTGGCTCGGCGGCGGCCGCGAGGTGGCCTGGGGGTCCTCTTCCTACTATCTGGTTTCGGGCGCGTGGATCGCCCTCTCGCTGCTCCCCTGGTGCACCTGCATGGGCGCCACGTTCCCCTTCGCCATGGCCGCCATCCGCCGCCTGGCGCCCGGCGGCAGCGAGCGCTCGTTCAGCTACCTGTACGTGGCCAATGTGCTGGGCGCCATTCTGGGCACGCTGGTTCCGGCTTTCGTCCTCATCGAGCTGTTCGGATTCCGCGGCACCCTGCGCATCGCCCAGGTGTTGAACGTGGCCCTGGGCGCCGGCGTGATCCTGCTGAGCTTCCGGGTCGCCGCCTCCGCCCCCTCCGAACCCGCCGCGCCGCCGCCGGCGGCCTCCAGCCAAACCGTTTCCGGAAGAACCATGCTGTGGCTGCTGTTCGCCACCGGGTTGTGCAGCATGGCCCTGGAGGTGGTCTGGGTCCGCGAGTTCACCGTGTATCTGGGCAACGTGGTCTACGCCTTCGCCGCCATCCTGGCGCTGTATCTGGGCGCCACGTTTTGCGGCTCGCGCTGGTACCGGCGGCCGTCCAATCAGGGAAATGCGCAGGCTGGCCAATGGGCCTGGATACTGCTGGGCGTCGCCGCGCTGGCACCGCTGGCGGCGGCCGATCCGCGCGGTGTCGATGCCAACACCCTGGAGGTCCAGGGCTTCGTTTGGGGCGCGCTGCGCGCCGCTTTGGGCGTCGCCCCCTTCAGCGCCCTGGTGGGCTACCTGACTCCCATGCTGGTGGACCGCTGGTCCGGCGGCGACCCCGACCGCGCCGGAAAAGCCTACGCCGTGAACGTGGTGGGTTCCATCCTGGGGCCGCTGGCGGCCGGCTTCTGGGTTCTCCCGTGGATGGGCGAGCGCCTTGGGCTGTGCGCCATCGCCCTGCCCCTGTTCGCCATCGGCCTGGCGGCGGCCCTTCGGCCGGGCGGCCAACGCCTCTGCGGGCTGGCCCCCAAACCTGCCTTCGCAGCCACCCTGGCCGCCTCGCTGCTGCTCGTCTTCGGCACGCGCGGATACGAAACCCTGTTCCCCAACCGCCTGGAATTGCGCGACTACACCGCCACCGTTATCGCCACCGGAGAGGACATGGGGCGCCGCCTGCTGGTGAACGGAACCGGCATGACCACGCTCAATCCCATTACCAAGGTAATGGCGCACCTGCCCTTGAGCTATCTCGATAAGCCCGCCTCCAGCGGTCTGGTGATCTGCTTCGGCATGGGCACCACGTTCCGCTCCATGATGTCCTGGGGCATCCGTGTCACCGCCGTGGAACTGGTGCCCAGCGTGCCGCTGGCCTTCGGGTTCTTTCACGAGGACGGCCCGCGCCTGTTGCAATCGCCGCGTGCGCGGATGGTGATCGACGACGGCCGCCGCTACCTCGACCGCTCGCGCGAGCAATTCGACGTGATCGCCGTCGATCCCCCGCCGCCGGTCGGCGCACCCACCTCCAGTCTGCTCTACTCGCGCGAGTTCTATGCCGTGCTGAAGCCCCATCTGCGGCCCGGCGGGATCGCGCAGATCTGGTTTCCGGGCGGCGATGGCGCCACCCAGGCATCCGTCGCCAAGAGCCTTCGCGATTCGTTTCCGCACGTGCGCGCCTACCAGTCCATCGGCGGTTGGGGCGTCCATTTCCTGGCGAGCGTCGAGCCCCTGCCCAACGTGGAGAACGGCGAGATGCCCCAGAAATTGCCGGCCGCGGCCGCCCAGGACCTGGTGGAATGGAACGAAGGCGTGACGCCGCGCGAGATGCTGGTCAACGTCCTGAGCCGGGAGAAATCGGTGGACAGCCTGATCGCCCCCGCGCCCGCCATTCCGCCCATCGGCGACGACCGCCCCATCAACGAGTATTTCCTGCTGCGCCAGTTGGGCGCCTCAGCGGGATTGCGCTGAGGGAGCCGGATCGAACAGACGCTTGTCCACCGCCCGCGCCCGGTAACCGGACAGGTCCGGCGTCGCCGTGAAACAGTCCCCCAGATCGGCCGAGGCGGCGTCGAAGAGGTTGAGCGGGGGCGCGCCCAGCAGGCGGAAGATGGTCTTCAGCAGGCCGGGGATGCCGGTGTTGGTGTGGGAGACGTAGTTGCGCCTGGCCCACGGGCCGGCCGCCAGCAGCAGGGTGCGGTGGGCGTCGATGTGGTCGTAGCCGCCCGCCGCGCTGGCCGACGTCACGAATACGGCCATCTGCGGCCACCACTTTGTGCCGGAAAGGTATTCGAGGATGCGGCCCAGGGCGTAGTCCTGATCGGCCAGGAACGATTCCTCGTAGGGGTAGCCGTCCTCGGGGCGCGGCGGGGCGAGATAGCCACCCGGAAGGCAGACGTAAAGGAACTGCGGCAGCGCCGCACCGGTCCGGCCGTAGCGCTCCTCGATTTCGCCGATGAAGGCGGACGCACGGTATTGGTCGGGAATGTGCATATTGAAGCCCGGGTAGGCGCGCGAGGTATTGCGGAAGAGCGGGTCGGGCATGGGGATGTTGGTGAGGAAGAGGGCGCCGCTGGGTTCCAGACCGGCGCCCCCGGACGCGCCCGCCAGTTCGAAGCCTTCGCCGAAATTGAGAAACGAGATATGGTGGCGCTCCAGGTGATGCCAGACGGTACCGGCTTCCGGCAGGTCCTCGGGTTGCGTGGAGGCGTTGCGTCCGGCGAACGCCAGGCGGCCCGCGGCGCCGGCGGACATGCGGAAATCCTTGCCGTCGCCGTAGGTGGCCAGCGCGCTGCTCTCGACCCAGGCATTGGGATAGGCGCCGGTGAGCCAGTGGTGCCCATCCACGGTGCCATCGGCTTCGGAGTAAAAGTTGTCGCTGAAGGACCACTGGCGGGCGATGGCGCGGTGGTTGGGCGCGACCTCCACGCCGCGCAGGCTGATGCGCTGGCGGTGGCCGTCAACGGTACCCTTGGCGCCGAAACGCGCCAGCGCGGGCGCGCCCATGGCAGGCCCGTTGCCCGCCGCGGCGATGTCGCCCAGCATTTCGTCGTAACTGCGGCTCTCGCCCACGATCAGCACTACGTGGCGGATGGCGGCGGAAACCTCTCCGGAGGCGGCGCCCGGCGCGCGGGGCTGGAACCCGTTGGCCTCCATCACCAGCGCGGTATGCGCCGCCAGATCGCGCTCCTCCGGAATGCGCCAGGCGCTGAGTGTGCCCTGGTGGGTCTCTACGTAACGCAACGGATCCAGCAGCGTGGCTCGGGTGGCGGCGCCCGCGCCCGTTCCGTGGCCGCGGGCGTTGGTCACGTACGCCACGTCCTCATCCACGGCCACGCGCGTGGGAAACCACGCCGCGGGCAGGTGGCCCAGCACACGCCGCCCGGCCACGTCGATGACTCCGATCGCGTTGATGCCCGCTTCGGCCACCAGCAGCCAGCCCGATTTCCGGTGGTATGCCAGGCCGATCGGCAGCACGCCCCGCAGGTTCTCCAGGCCCGGGATGCGAATGGGAATCTCCGCCTCCAGTGTGTTGGTTCGCGCGTTCACGACACTGATGGAGTCCTGGTTGGAGTTGGAAACGAAGACCCAATCGGCGGTGGCGCACAGGCCCGAAGGGCCGCTTCCCCCGAAGACTGTGCCGCCGACGGGCAATCCGGTGCGAATCCAGGCAACCACCCTGGCCTCGGCGGGGCGGGACACGTCCAGCACCGCCACCGAGTTGGCCTCGGGGGCATTAGGGTCGCCCAGCCCCGGCGCGCCCGCCACTCCCTCCACGGCCTCGCGGCTGGGGAAACCGAACGCCGGGAACGCGAGGCCGGCGCCGGGAAGCAGTTGGTAGGCGAACATGCCGGCGTTGGCAACGTAGAGCGTGCGACGGTCCGGGGACAGCGTCATGGCGAAGGGCAGGCGGCCCACGGGCACTGCGGCTACCACCTGGCGGGAGCGCGCGTCGATGACGGCGACGCGCTGGTTCGCCTGGTCCAGGGCATAGAGGATGTTGCGTTCGAAATCGAAGGCCAGGTCGCCGGTGAAGCTGTCGCGGAAGCCGCCCTGGTTGATGTCGATGAGGCGGCGGCGCTCGTCGTGGGAATCGAGCATGGCGATGCGTCCGCTGTTCCCTTCCGAGACGTAAACGTTGTGATCGCCGGAAAACGCGAGGCCGGTGGACACGCCGTGCCAGTCCTCCCCGGTGCCGGGCCACACGCGGCGGATGGCCCAGTGGTCGCGTTCCCGCTCCAGGATGGTCAGCGAGGAGCGGACGGGTCCGCCGCTGGCGATCACGATTTCGCGTCCCGAGGGACTAAGGGCCAGCGCAAAGGCTCCCGAGCCGGTCGGAAACTCATCGCCCAGTGGCGTAATGATCCGGCCGCCGGGCAAAATGGACGCACCCGCGCGGCGGATCGGGGGACGGACTCCGGCGGGAGGGGCGTAACCGGACTGTGCGCCCAGGGAGACGGCCAAAGTGAGGAGCGCCAGTGACGGTCGCCAGGGGGCGGGCACCACTTAATCATATAACCTCCTCATGGCACGGGATTTGTGCCGGTTTCAGGGGCTGGGACGTGCGGCGGGGCGCCAGGGTGTTGAGAATCGGCCTCGGGGAATCCCCCTGGGGGGGCGCCCGTGAACTGGATGTAAAAATCCGTCATTTAGTTAGCATTAGTTTACGAAGGAGTATATCGTCTATCTCAAAAAACGCATTAAAATGGTTGTACAAATTGGCACGTGAAGTGCTGATTTGGTTTTTCGAAAGTGAAGGTGCGATGAAGCACGCTGGTTCGGTAGCCTCACGGGGAGCGATCCTCGTCGTCCTGACGATGTCCGGCTACGCCGCGGGTGCGGGAAAACCACCGGCGCAGGAACCAGCCTCTCAGACCGGGAGCGCGCAGGAGCCGAAGCAACAACCGAAATCCGACAGTAAAGAGAAGGTCGCTTCGCTAACCGGTTGCGTGGACGAAAAGGAAGGGCGTTACATTTTGATCGACGGCCGCAGTTTGTCGCCGATCGCCGACCTGGAAGCGGACGGTTTCCCGACCGAAGGCTTCGCAAAACATTTGGGGCACACGGTGACCGTGCGAGGGACATCCAACTCCGCAGGCGCCCGTCCCACGTTCAAGGTTCGCAGCATTGAAACGGTACGTGAGAGCTGCGGGCCCGGGCAGTAGGGCCAACTGTATGCGTCTTTGGAGGAGACAATGGCAACCAGCCTAGCATTTGCGCCGCAAAAACAACTGGAAGACCCACTGGCACACCTGCCGTGCTCCAATATCGTGGAGTACCGGAAGGGTGAAATCGTGTACGGGCAGGACCAGGCCCCGGTCAGCATTTTTCTGGTGATCGAGGGCAAGGTGAAAGTATCGCGCCTGGCGCCGGACGGGCACCAGGTCGTGGTGGACGTGTACCAACCCGACGATCTTTTCGGAGAGTCGGCGTTTCTCAACCTGCCGCATCGCGCCGAACAGGCCAGCGCCCTGGAGGACACCCGGTTGATGACGTGGACTGCGTCGGAGATCGAGGACATCGTCATGAAGCGCCCGCGGCTGGCGGTGGCCCTGCTGCAGATTCTGACGCAGCGGACGGTGGATTTCACGCGGCGCATCGAAGGGTTCTCGGTGGACAACATCGCGCGCCGCCTGGCGCGTTCCCTGCTGCGCTTTTCCGAGCGGCTGGGCACGCCGGAACTGGACGGCGGCGTCCGCATGGCGCCGTTCACCCACGAACTGCTCTCGCAGTACGTAGGCACGTCGCGGGAGATCGTCACGCACTACATGAACCAGTTTCGCAAGCAGGGATACCTGCGGTACTCGCGAAAGGGCATCACGCTGCAGCGCGAGGCGCTGCGCGGGTGGCTGCTCAAATCGGCGTGAGCGGAAGGGCGGCATCCGGCCGCCGCTCGCGATGGCGGTTCTCCGCCGGTGCCTTTGCTAAACTTGACAATGGGACCGGAGGGAGGGCGTCATGAAGTTTTTTCTCGACACCGCGAATCTGGAAGAGCTGCGCAAAGGCGCAAGCTGGGGCATCCTGGACGGAGTGACCACCAATCCTTCGCTCATCGCGAAGGAGGGCAAACCGCTGGCGGAGCATATCCGCGAGATCTGCGGGATCGTGGATGGCGATATCAGTGCCGAGGTGGTCTCCACCGAAGCGGACGCCATGATCCCGGAAGGCAGGAAGCTGGCCGCCATTCATAAGAATGTGGTGGTGAAGTGCCCGCTCACGCGGGATGGGATCGTGGCCACGTGCGCCCTGGCGAAGGAAGGCATCCGGGTCAACGTGACGCTGTGCTTCACGGCCGGCCAGGCGCTGCTGGCCGCCAAGGCGGGCGCCTACATCGTGAGCCCGTTCGTGGGGCGGCTGGACGACATCGGGTACAACGGAGTGGATCTGGTCCGCGACATCGTGCAGGTTTACCGGAACTACGGGTTCAAGACGCAGGTGCTGGCGGCGTCGCTGCGCTCGCCCCTGCATGTGATCGACTCGGCGCTGGCGGGCGCGCACATCGCGACCATGCCATTCAAAGTGCTGGACATGATGTTCAACCACCCGCTTACCGACAAGGGGTTGGACAAGTTCCAGAAGGACTGGGCGAAGGCATTTGAAGGGGCGCCCATTCCAGGGGCTGCCTGACGGCGCGCGACCATGTGGATCGGGCTGGTTTCCAACCCGGCCGTGCGGGCCGTTGCGATGGCCCTGGCCGGAGCGCTCCTGGTAACGGGCGCGATTCTGGGATTCCGGGCGTGGCGGCGTTCGCGCATCACCGCCGAGGAGCGCGAGCGGCGGCGGCGCGAGACGCTGGCGGCGCGCGGTAAGATGGCCGACGCGGAGCTGGCGGAGATCCGCGACGACGTGTTGTTCTACTCCTACGGCGTGCGGGGCGTGGAGTACATCGCCTCGCAGGACGTTACCATGCTGCAGGATTATCTGCCGCAGGACTACTCCGCGGTGGGGCCAGTGTCGGTAAAATACGACCCGCGGAACCCCGCCAACTCCATCGTGGTAGCCGAGCACTGGAGCGGCCTGCGGGTGCGGAAGGCGGGATAGGCGGGCGGATCAACCGGCGGGGCCTCTCACACGCTGACCACGGGGCACGGCGACTCGCGGATGATGGCATAGGCGTTGGTGCGGAGGCGGCCGAAGACGCCGGCGGCGGAGCCGCGGCCAATCACCAGGACGTCGGCGTGGGTGCGGGCGACGGCGGAACAGATCACGCGGGCGGGCTCTCCGGCATCGATCAGGATTTCGGCCGGCGCGCCCACGGCGGCCTGCATGCGCGCCAGTTCCCCCGCCACGGTTTCGCGGATCTGGGTGCGCCAGGCGCCTTCGGTGTCGGGCGTGCAGGCCAGGGCGTGCATCAGGGTGAGATGCGCCTGGAACTCGCCGGCCAGCCAGGCGGCCCAGGCGTAGGCGTGCTGGCTGCGCGGTCCCAGATCGACGGCACAGAGCACGCGGCGCAGCGGGACGGAGGCAGTGGCGGGGGATTCCGGCATGTGGACGCCGGTCCAGACGGGGCAATCGGCATCGTGCAGGACCTTGGCCGTGTTGGAACCGAGGATGAACCGGCGGAAGGGTCCGTAGCCGTGCGTGGGCATGACGATGAGGGCGGACGGCTGCTGATGCGCGAACTCGACGATGCGCGCGGCGGGGTCGCCGTCCAGCAGGATGCGGCGGACGTCGAGCCCTTCCCATTCGGCGGCCAGGAACCCGTCGAGATCGGTGGTGGCCTGCCGGGCGCGGCCGCGGAGCCATTCGGCCACCATGGCGCCGCCGGAGAGATCGAGGCCGGAATCGAAGGGCGCGGGCGCCAGCACGTGGAGCAGGGTGACCAGGGAGCCGAAGCGGGCGGCGAGAGCTTTGGCGCAGCGGGCGGCGCCCACCGAGCGCTCGGAAAAATCGACCGGCAAAAGGATGCTGGACAGAGACGGCATGGGCGTTCCTCGGGAAGCGGCGTGGCGCATCCACGAACTAGTGTAAGCCGGCGGGACGCCGCGCGGGCGATCAGCGCGCGGGCTGGCGTTTGCGCGAGCCGGGCCGCCGGTAGAACAGCAGCAGCTCGATGCGGCGGTTGGCCTTCTTCATAGCGTCGGTGGCATTGGCATCCGCCAGAGTGGCGGCTTCGAACTTCAGGTCGGGGCGGCGCTGAACGGGAGAGAACTCGCCGAAGGAACTGGCCGACATCAGGTGGTCGATGGCGGAGATGCCCACGTCGTCCTTGAGAAAGCGGAACACCTCGTTGGCACGCGCGGATGCGAGCGCCAGGTTGTCCTTGTATCCGGTTCCCAGGCCGATGGGATCGTTGTCGGCATGGCCGCGGATCTGGATCTCGAAGATAGCGGCCAGGTGGGCAGTGAGCGCCCGGCCGAACTCGCGGATCGCCGTCTTGCCCTTGTCGGTGAGGTCGCAGTTGCCCGATTCGAACAGCAGGGAGTCGCTGAAGGTGACGATCTGCAGCATCGGGTCGTTGGGGTCCTGGGTCAGGCGGTAGAGGAGCTCGCCGTTGGGGTTCAGGATCTCCACACCACCGGTGACGGTCCGGCTCTTCCTGTCGGGGCCGATCAGCGTGGCGGCCAGATCCTTCTGCTTGTTCTGAATGGAGCGAATGTCGATCGAAGAGAAGTAGGCGCCGCCAATCACCAACAGGAGAATCAGGATGAGGGACAGCATCAGATCGGCAAACGCCGGCCAGAAGTTGAAGCTGAAGATCTGATCCTCGCGCATGGGCTAGCCTCCGAAAAGCCGGTCCCAGATGGACTTGGGTTTGGCAGGTTGGGGCGCGGGCTGGACCGGCTGCCGGGGGCGCGGCTGCGGAACGTATATCTCCGACTGCCGGGGTCTGGTTGTGGTCTGCGGCGGCGGCTGCTGGCGCGGATAGGGCGTGGGGACGGGCTGTGGCTGCGGCGGCGGTTCGGTAAGAACCGTTTCGCCGGGCGGGACCGAAGAACCCGACTGGATCTGTTGAGGCTCCGCTGGGTCAGGGGGTGGCGGCTCCTGTAGCGGCGGATAGGGCGACGGGACAGGCACGGCGGAGGGAGGCTCCTGCGGCACGGTCCCAACCGGCGGACGGTAGGGTTCGTAAGGCCGTTTGGAGGGCTTCGAAGCAGGCTGGCGGTTCAGCGCCTGAACCTCCCGGATGAGATCCCTCAGGATCTGATTCTGTTCGCTGAAGTCGGCGGCGAGATCGCGTCGAACATCATCGAAGGGCTTCCGGCGGGACTCTTCCACATCCCGCACGGTCTGAGCGACCATCTCCGCCAGGGTCTTGCCGGCGTCGACCAGATCGCCGGGAAGGTGCTTGATGGTGTCGAACACCTCACCGTACCTGGCGAGCTGTGTCTCGACGTAGGTGTGCAAGAGCACGTTCTGATTCAGCATCTGCTCGGCCGCATTATTGAACGGCGCCTGAAGACTATTCATGCAGGCCTTCAGATCGCTGAACTTCTCGGCGACGTCCTTGAACGCTTCCCGATGGGTGGACTCCAGGCTGGAGGACATCTTCTCCAGGCTCTGGGTTTGGGAAGCGATCAGAGCGGCGATCTGGGTGGCTCCGGCGGCAAGCAACTTCTGATTGGCGGAGAGCTCTTCGTGGAGGGTCTGCAGCGTCTTCTCGAACTGCGCCCAGCGGGCCATGGCCTCGTCAAAACGGGTCAACTGGGTGGTGATGCCGGCTAGAGCCGCGGCGACGGGCGCGGTGGCGGCCTGGATGGCACCGGAAAGCGTGTCGATGGCGGTGGCGTAGCTCTGCGTATCCTCGACGGCGGATTTCAGAGTCGAGGCGAGTTTCTCAGTGTCCTCGCTAATGCGCTCGGAGGATTTGATGACCCTCCCGGCGGCTTCGAGGCTGCGCTGGGCCGCCTCGGCGGCAACCTGGCCGGTGGTGGGGTAGAGCTCAGGCACCCAGAAATTGATGGTGGCCTCGCGCAACTGGCCGATGAGCGGCGACACGTACGCGCGGTTATAGACGGCGAGCACGCCCGTGCCGACAATGGAAGTCAGCACGCCTGAAATGCTCGGGGCGAAGGCGCCCTTCAAGCTGCCCAGCAGGGCGGCCAGATTCGAGCCGACGTCGGCATCCTGCTTGAGAAGAAGCAGCAGGGCGAGAATGCTATCGGCCAATCCGAAGAGCGTGCCGAGCAGGCCGATGATCAGGAAGATACTCAGGAAATGCAGGCGGACGCTGTCGCCCTGAGAAATCATCCGTTCGGTGTTGCTCAACAATTCGCCAATGTCCAGGCGGCTCTCGCTGCACCCGGCGGCGTAGATATTCTCGAGGTGAATGGCGACCGGCTCGTCCTGGGCCACCTCCGGAGGCAGATGGGAGCGGAACTCGTCGGACGGGGTGGTGTCGCTCTTCAAGCCGCGGGCGCGCCTGTCCTGACGCTCCCGCTGGGCGGCGACCAGATCGGCAGTGGCGTGGACCAGAGCCTGGATGCTCCTCCCGTGGCGGCCGATTCTGGCGCCGCCGCGGACCAGGGAGAGCAGCCAGACTACAAAGACGCCCCAGAGGATGTAGACAATCGCCAGGGCGATGGGGTTTTCGGGCCGGAAGTATTCAGTCCAGGTCAACATCGGGTTCACCCCCCGTGAGCGCAATCACGCCAGTCTTCACTATGTTCCACCCCTCCGGGGGCATCTCTGTCACGAGCGCCGGAGACACCAGCCGGACACCGCGATACCGCCGGCCAGCCTGATACCCCATGCACTTGAAGACCTTTTTCAGATGACGGTATGTGGCGGCATCCACTTCGATTCCCGGATACGGAACGGCGGAGGAATGACCGGGGTTCGAGCCCGGGGCGGCGGCCACCAGCCAATAATCGCCATTCCGCTTGGGACCGAAGAGTGGCTCGGCGCGGGCCTGGGATTCCAACTCCCGCGCATTGCGCACGCCGAAGCGAGTGGGAGCGAAGCGCTCCCGAAACAGTCCGGGGTCCTGATTGTAGATTTCGGTCATCTCAACCTGGGTGGCGGGCACACCGGCAGGTGGCGGCTCGCCGGCGGCCTCCTCCTTCTTTGGCTTGGCGCGCCGCGCGGGCTTGGGCGCGGCATCGGGCGGGGGTGGCGGCGGCGGCTCCGGCTCGGGCGGCGCAAAACTGACCTCGCCGGTTTCGGCGACGTCCCACTGCTCCATACGGGCCGGGCGAACCAGATCGACCTTCGGATAGGTCTGACCGGTCTGATAGTGTGTCACGTTGAACAGAGCCAGGAACGCGGAGGAGCGGATCAGCCGGTCGTCGATGGCGAGATCGGGCGCGGGCACGGCGTAGCGGATTCGGGCGCCGCGTTGCAGCAGCCAGAATGGACCGGTGGCGAGCAACCCGAACCTGGGGCTGGCCGCCGGGTTGGCTTCGAGTTCGGAGGCGTTGGTGACGCCGAACTGGAAGACGGTGTAGCGGTTCTGCAGGCCCTCGGTGTCGGAGCGATAAAGCCGGACAATTTCCTCGGTGGCGTGTTGCCGGTCGGTCTCGGCGGCGGCGAGCCGGATGGCGCCTCGCTCGAGGAGCATCCAGCCGTCGTCGGCCATCCGCACCAGAGCGGCGCGCACCAGGGTGTTCTTCTGCGGCGGCTCGCCGGGGCCCTCGGCGGTGCAATCGAAGAACCGCATGGGGGACGGCCGCATCTGGGGCAGGTTGTCCATGGAGCCGGGGCGCGGGACCAGGAATCGTCCGCCCAGAACCCAGAAGGCTCCGTCGGTGTTTGGAAGGAAGACCGGGGGAGCGGCTTGGTTCTGGTTGAGCGCATCCAGGTTCGTGACGGACACGCGGAGTCCATTGAGGTCGCTGTAGAGGCGTTCGGTGTTGGCCTGGTACCGGACGGCGATGTCGGTGGTTTCGGCGGACGGGGCGGCCGGTTCCGCGGGAGGGGGAGCGGCGACGGCGACGGGCTGGTTTTCGGCCGCGCGGAGTTCGAGGATTCCCTGCGTGGACAATTCCAGGTCGTCGTTGGCGGCCACACGGAATACGGCAGGCTTGACGACCTCCAGCTTCTGGTAAGTCTGTCCCTCGACGAAGCCATTGCACACGAATACGCGATCCAGTCCCGTGAGGCGAAAATGAGCGGGGACGTAAGCCGGCCTGAACCGCGGCAGAGCATAACCGACTCCCTCGCCCAGCGGGACAAGCCAATATTCTCCCTGGCCGGGCTGGACAAACCGGTAGACCGGCTTCACGCCGGGATTATTGCTCAGGGCCGGCATGTTGGCGACGGAGAAATCACGCACCTTGAAGCGGCGCCTGATTTCGTTGGGATTGTCGTTGTAGTCCTTCACCAGGGATTCGAACAACAGCCCGCTGGGGGCGGGCGCGGGGGCAGCGGGCCGGGCGGTTGGCGCAGTCCGCGCGGGGGGTGGCGGGGCCGGAGTTTTCGGCGGGGGTGGCGGCGCGGCGACAGGGACTGGCCGCGCGGCAGGCGGCGGGGCCGGCGGTTTGGGCGGAGGCGGCGGCGCGGCGACAGGGACTGGCCGCGCGGCGGCAGGAGGTGGGGCCGGGGGTTTGGGCGGAGGCGGCGGCGCGGCGGCAGGGACGGGCCGCGCGGCAGGCGGCGGGGCCGGCGGCGCGGCGACTGGGACTGGCTGCGCCACTGGGGCCGGGGCTGGCGGCGGCAGCCGCTGAGTGTTCTCGCGGCGGATTCGATCGATCTCCGCGCGCATCGTAAGACCGGAGCGACGCAGACGGCTGGCATTGGCCGCCAGCACCACCAGCATGATCACGATAAGCACCACGAGACCGGGGATGACGTATTCCATTCGGCTAGACTTCCTTCTCGCCCTGCCCCAACTCCAGGATTCCCTGCTCGACCATATAGAGTTCGCCGCCACCGCGTTCACGGAAATTGGCGGGCTTGACGACTTCCAGCTTTCGATATCGAAATCCTTCGACTAAGCCTTTGCACGCGAAGACCCAATCCATTCCGGCGGACCGGAATTGGCCGCGGTTGTAGATCGCTTTGTACCGTGGCAGGGCATAGTTGATTCCGTCCAGAGAGATGAGCCAATCCTCACCCTGGCCGGGTTCGGCGAGACGGAATACCGGCTTCACGCCCTGGCCCTTGCTCAGAGCCTGCATGTTGGCGACGGTGAACTCGCGCACATCGAAGAGGAGCTTGAAGTCCTGAGGATACTCGTTGTAGTGCTTGACCAGGGAACCGATGGTCAGGCGGCCGGAGTCGGCCAGATTGATTGGAGGATGCGGGGGGACCTCCTCTTTCGGAGGACGGAAATTGTCCATCACTCGAGGCGGGCGCGGATCGGCGGGGACGGGCCGCGCGGGAGGATGCGGGGCCGGGGGCTTGGGCGGGGGCGGCGGCGCGGCGACAGGCACGGGCCGGGGCGGGGGGGGCGGAACCTGAGGCTTCGGCGGAGGCGGCGGCGCGGGGGCAGGGACTGACTGCGCCACTGAGGCCGGGGCTGGGGGTGGCGGCAGGGGCAGCCGTTGCGTAGTCTGGCGGCGGATTCGATCGATCTCCGCGCGCATGGTCAGCCCCGAGCGGTGCAGACGGCTGGCATTGGCCGCCTGCATCGCCAGCATCATCACGATGAGCACCACCAGACCGGGGATGACATATTCCATTCAGCTAGACTTCCTTTTCGCCCTGCTCCAACTCCAGGACACCCTGATCGACCATCTCGAGTTCGTCGCCACCGCGTTCATGGAATTTGGCGGGCTTGACGACTTCCAGCTTTCGATATCGATATCCTTCCACAAAGCCATTGCACGCGAAGACCCGATCCATTCCGGCGGACTTGAACTGGCCGAGGTTGTAAATCGCTTTGTACCGTGGCAGAGCATAGTTGATTCCGCCTTGAGAGATGAGCCAATACTCACCCTGGCCGGGCTCGGCGAGACGGAATACCGGCGTTACGCCCTGGCCCTTGCCCATAGCCTGCATATTGGCGACGGTGAACTCGCGCACATCGAAGCGGCGCTTGAACTCCTGAGGATTCTCGTTGTAGTCCTTGACGAGGGAACCGATCGTCTGGCGGCCGGAGTCGGCCAGGATGATTGGAGGATACGGGGAGGCATCCTCCTCCGGAGGACGGAAATCGTCCATCACTCGCGGCGGGCGCGGGTCGGCAGGCTGGATAACTGTCCTTTCGGGGACTCTGTCCTGCGGATCGGGCGCCCTGCCCCCGCTGGTGGAGGCGCCGGCCAGGAGTCGTCTGACATCAGCCAGCGCCGCCTTCAAGGCGTCGAGGTCGCGCCCCACATCATTCCGAAACTCAATCTGCCTGCCTCGAATTTCAGCAAGTCTCTTCTCCATCTCCGCTTCATGCTTGCTGATTTTGTTCAGCTCCTTGTTTATGTCGCCGAGGTCAGCGGCGTGCACCTTCGGCGGCTTGCCCGGTGGCCCCTGGCTCAAATTCTCGACACCAATGATCTTCTTGTAGGCCACCCAGAGGAGGTAGATGATGCAGGCGAAGGCAGCCGCGCCCCCCATCCAGGACAACAGAGTCTTGAGCGAGTCATCCATCTTCTAGCCCTCCGCCCCCAGATACTTCTTCAAGAAGGCCGTCAGCCCTCTGATGAACAGGGGCTCGAGCTCGATCTTGTTGACTTCGCAATCCCTCTGGTGTCCGGCCCATTGGGTCACTTCGGTGCAGACCCAGGCCATTAGGGAGTCGATATCCGCGATTGGGCGGAGGTTCCACCCTGGCCGCTCCGCGTACTTGTTGTAGACGCCGACGAAGTCCCTGAGGCTGTCCATGGCGCCCAGATTCAGCCCTTGTTTCAGCGTTTCCCGGGTAAGCAGGCTGGTGGCCGGCTCCTCAACGGGCCCGCTGGTTTCCGGGGAAGGCTGGCCGGTAGGCGGCTGCTCGACTGTCTTCTCGCCTTTCTGGAGCGTGTAGCTCTCTCCGGAGACAACGGAATTGAAAGCGGATTCGTCGAAGCGGTCGAAATCCTTCAGCGCCAATTCGACCACCAGGCCGTAGGCTGCCTCGGCCTTGGGCTTCGGGCTGATGTCAATGCGGAACGCGCCCGCGTTGCCGTCCCATCCGGCGGCATGAAGCAGCATCTCGCGGAAGATCTCGTTGATTGACGCGCGCGCGTCATACTTGCCTTTGGCAACCCAGTGAAGCAGATTGCAACCGTTGCCGCCGATGTGAATGCTGGGAAGCAAGAGTTGGCCGCCCGCCTCCTTGAGCGCATAGCGCTGGTTGGCGGCGAGGTACTTGAACATCAAGCCGCAATAATAAAACAGGCCGGAGAGCCCGAGGCCGATGTGGCCGATGAAGAGATCGAGACTCGGATCTTCCGGAGCTTTCACGAGCCAGCTCATGATGGCGGCGCCTTGCGATCGTAGCAAGGCATCCATCTTGGCGGAAAAGATTTTCTGGGTGGGTGCCGCCTCCAGTTCCTGCCGCCGGTCTGGCGGGAGGATTTCGGGTGGGATGACGCCAAGAATGGCGGCGCGCCCGCGAAACAGCGGTTCCAGAATGATCTGGGCTCCGGACAGGCGCACCGAGTTCTGGATCAACAGGTTGTTGTTCTGCCAGATGGAAATATCGGAAGTGCCGCCGCCGATATCGATGAACGCCGCACCGACCTGGGGGTAGGCCCTCTCGATAGAGGTGAAGTATTTGGCGGCAGCCACGCTTTCCGTTTGCGGCTGGGCATCTGCGGAGGCGATGCCCAGAGTCGTGCCGACCCATTTGACAATATTGGCCCACAGCACGCGGAAGACATCGACCTGGTCCTTGGCAAAAGCGGTGGGCAGCGAGTAATGCCAGTGAATCCTGCGAGCGCCCTGGCGGAAGGCTTCGACCGCGGCGTGCATGCACACCTGGAAAACGTAGGCCTCCAGCTTGGTCTTGGAACCAGCTTCCCACTTCAGGTCGGTACTGACGCGCTCCGTGCCGATGTGCCGGTGGTTGTAAAACACATGGTAGAAGAGGATGTGCCCGTGCTTGATGGGCTGAATCGCGGCCTGGGGAGCCCCGGAGCGGGTGCTGAAAAAGCTGAGAAATGGAGAGCACTCGCAGATTGGATCGCCGCTCTCGGACTTGGTTTCCGGCGGGAGAAAGGAGCGGTACAGGGTTTCCTCGCGGTCGGATTGCAGAGGCGCCGTAACCGGATGGGTTACCGTCTTCAGTTCGAGCGGGACTGGCTGGCCACCCACCTTGCGAAGGTACACATTGGTGTTGGTGGTGCCAAAGTCAACGCCAATGTGAAACTCGGCTACGGGCACGTCGCTGAGGGCCTGGAGGCGAGGCATCAGAACACCGGCGGGGATTTGCACAATGGACCCGTTGGGCTGCTTTTGCGGGACGGTGCACTTGATGAACTCCGGCGCCGAGGAGATTTCCGTGACCTCGCGTTCCTTCTGCCCGGAATCGCGCAATTCAGGAAACGAATCTCCCTTAGTCGCTCCGAGCGGCTCGGCGAAGAACACGTCGCCGCCACGGCTATCCCAGAACAGGAAATACTTGTTCCATCCGGGGCTGGCGAAATTCGGCCATATCTCCAGCACAGGGACGCCGTGTTCCTGGTACTCGATCGGCTTGCCCTTGGGGCCGTAAGTCTGGCTGACTGTCAGGCCGCCGCCGCCCTCCAGCGGCAGCAGCACCGCGAACTCGATACTATCTCCCACCGTTTTGAAATACGAGTTCTTGCAGATATGGTCCACGGTAAGGTACTTGAGGATCTCATCCCGGAGGGGCAGGATGGGCGATCCGCCGAACTTCGCGGCAACCTCGCTCTGGCGGTCGATAGGGAAGGCTCCCGGAAAGGCATTGGGAGCGTCGCGAATCAAGACCAGCCGGTCCGTGAAAAACTCCTGCGGAAACCGCCATTCGGTGCCGGCGGGGAGTTCGACATGGGGACCGAGGCGCTTGCGGTCGGAGCCAAGCTGGAGGGAAGGAACTTCGCGGAGACTGATTCCGTTGGCGACGACGATGTCCGAGTCCTTTTTGCCCCAAAGCTTGCCGAGATTGGTGTCGATCACCAGCAGGGTAGGGCCCGTAGTGGCCGGCCGCAACGAGCTAAGGCGCACCATGGAGCGATCCACGCTCACCGGCTCACGCTGCAAGGCCGGGGCCAGGTACCGGTAGAGACCGTAGGACAAGTTCTGCCCGACTTCGGTCATCAGCGGCTCGCCTTCCCGCTCGTCCCTGGGCACCTTGGCGAGGAGATCCTGCCTGAAGCCGGGCTTCTTCTCGTCCCTGCTATCCAGCAGGCCCATGAGGGTCTCGCGGTATTCATCGCCCTCGTGGAGCGCCGAGGGATGGGCGCTGAGCGACCTGGCCAACTTGGCGACCCATCCGGCGAGGTCCTTGCACTCGCGCTTGTCCAGGTAGGGAGTTGGATCGATGAAGCGGAAACCGTCGAAACACCAGCTTGCCTGCGCCAGCGCGGCAAGGTGCATCCCTTCGCCGGGACAGACCAGGGTGAGAGGCGAGGTGATGCCGATGACTTCCTCTCCCAGCATAAAGGTGGACAACTGGTCCCACTGAGTGTCTTCCACCATCCAGTTGGTCAC
>Ga0265323_10000382_pt1 | contig 25499 bp, 14 predicted proteins | sample 41225metaG_FD_193580 | JGI IMG/M metagenome (GOLD analysis project Ga0265323, IMG submission 193580) | Rhizosphere microbial communities from Carex aquatilis grown in University of Washington, Seatle, WA, United States - 4-12-25 metaG | ecosystem: Host-associated > Plants > Roots > Rhizosphere...
ATTTTTAATCAGGTTAAAATTAAAACGCTTATAAATCATTCTATTATAATGCGAATAATCAACATTATCGATCGATTGGACAAAGTCAATTTTGGCATTTGGAATGCTGCCATTGCTACAAGAAGCATATTAAAAAATAAATATGGTGCAACCTCGGAATTATGGTTTCCAAAACCTGTTGCACACACAGAGGATTTAAACCTCAGCGATATTATTCCCAGGGAGATTAATCCATCCAAAATTCCTGGAATTAAGTTTGATAAAAATACCATCATTGTTTCTCATGGCTGCTGGCAATATCCAACCCGTTGGGGTTATGAATTAAAGAAACTTGGTTTTAAATGGGTTTATGTGCCTCACGGTATGCTCGAACCCTGGTGCATGTCGCAGAAAAGATTAAAAAAGTATTTCTATTTTCAATTATTTGAAAAACGTTTTGCTAAAAATGCAAATTATGTCAGGGCTGTTGGCAAACCCGAATATGGGAACCTTAAAAGGAATTTTAAGGATGTTATTCTTATCCCTAATGGAACGGATATAATTCCTTATTCTGAAAAAGACTGGCATACCGGGATAAAACAATTTCTATTTTTAGGGAGGCTGCATTTCAAAAAGGGTATTATACCTTTGGTTAAGGCCTGGAAAAAATCTTCTTTGTACAAATCGGGGAAACATAAACTCGTTATTGTCGGCCCGGATGATGGCGAACTGAATAAATTAAAAAAAGAATTGCTCTCGGTTTCAGAATCCGATATCTGTTACCTGGGTGCCATTTTTGGCGAGGAAAAAAATAAAATATTAAAAGAAAGTCATTTCTATGTTATGCCTTCTTATGGCGAAGGTTTTCCTACCAGTGTAATAGAATCTATGCAATATGGATTGATTCCGCTTATAAGTGAAGGGTGCAATTTCCCCGAGGCTTTTGAAAATAATTTAGCAATAAAGATTGCCCCAAATGAAAATGAAATTTTACCTGCGCTTGAAAAAGCAATTAATGTAAACAATCAGGAAGCAAAAGAATGGGGTTTCAGGGCATGGGAATTTGTTGCAAATAATTATTCTCTTGAAAAAATCACCGGTCAGCAATTTGAACTTTATTCCAGGTTGATAACGGATAGCAAATAAAAAAAATACTTTAGGGCATCTCTAAAAACTCAAATTATCGAAGCTGTCATTGCGAACGGAGTGAAGCAATCTCAGTAAATATGCACTATTAGGCAGATCGCCGTGCTTCATTTTCGATGACGAAACGAGTTTTTAGAGATGCCCTTTATTATATAGCCGAATAAGGCCTTTCAGGTTTATTGACCCTCCGTTTAATAAGCCGTTTATAACTTTTATCGACAGTCAGGGGAACTTTTTCAATAATAATATTACTGGTATCGAGTCCAAACGCCCTTATCTCGCTTATACCTAACCTGCGTAATAACTGATGTAAATTCATTATAAATTTCTCCCCCGGGGAAAACTCAAAGTCATAATTCGGGATACGGTCAATTACCACAAACACAAAATCGCTGTCTATATTAAACCGCCGCAACGATTCATAACGGCTTGTAAGGTCAATTTCATTATTCATCTCCATGTCATCGAGCACTTGTTTGAAATACAGGTTAATTCTTGGCTCGACTTTAAATCCTAATCTGAAATCTACTTTAATTATTGTTCCCGGCACAACCTGGGTAATTTCGTATTCGAAAGTATTGGGGTCGTCGAGAATATCGGCATGAAGCAACCAATAGATGTCGGCCCTTTTAGGTTGTTTATTCAAAATGGAATAAATAATTTTCGATTCAATTTCGTCCCTGTTGTTTGCCCTGGTGATAAAAACAAGGTTTGTGGCATATTTTGTAACGCTTTTATCTTTACTAAGAGCTGTAATTACTTCAGTATAGTCCGAAAGTTTGACAAACACGATAAAACTATTCCTGAACTTTCGGGCATTATACCATCCATACATTACAATAAAGAATAAGCTTGCAACTGTAATGGTAAACCAACCGCCATTTACAAACTTATGCAGATTCGCAATTAAAAAGCCTCCTTCAATTATAAAATAAGTTAAAATGAAAAGTCCGATTAAATAGGAATTGATCCTTTTTAACATCAGGTAGAACATAAGTAAAGTAGTGGTCATGATCATGGTAATGGTAATAGATAAACCATAAGCAGCCTCCATTTTCGATGACTCCTGAAAGAATAGTATTACAAACACACATCCAAAAAACAAAAACCAGTTTATGGCAGGAATATAAATTTGTCCCCTGATATAAGTGGGATATAACTTTCTCATCTTAGGCCATAAATTAAGCGACATCGCTTCGCTGATCAGGGTATATGAACCGCTTATCAATGCCTGGCTTGCAATAATTGCAGCTGCAGTAGCTATGGTAATTCCCGGCATCAGAAACCAGGCCGGCATAATCGAATAAAAAGGATTGGCACCGGTAAAATTATGTGTCAATAGCCATGCGCCCTGCCCAAGGTAATTAAATATTAAAGTAATTTTTACATAAATCCAGGTTATCCTGATATTCTTAAGCCCACAATGTCCTAAATCGGAATAAAGCGCTTCGGCTCCGGTTGTACAAAGGAATACAGCTCCAAGAAGTAAAAAACCTCCCGGATATTTTTCGAGCAGGATATAAGCATAATATGGATTAATTGCTTTAAACACAAATGGGGCATGAACGATCTGCGACATTCCAAGTATTCCAAGCATTAGAAACCAAAGAAACATAATCGGGCCAAAGGAACTTCCCAGGAATTTTGTTCCAAATTGCTGCACCAGGAATAATAAGGTAATAATAATAAGTACAATAGGAACAACAGAAATATGCGGATAAGCCAGTGTCAATCCTTCAATAGCTGAAACTACTGTAATTGCAGGAGTAATTATCCCGTCAGCAAGTAAAGCGCATCCTCCGATAATTGCAAAAACATAAGCCCATTGAATTTTTCTCCTTATGAGTGCAAATAGAGAAAAAATCCCACCTTCACCCCTGTTATCGGCTCTTAAGGTGACTATTATATATTTTATGGTAGTTTGCATGGTAAGCGTCCAGATAATACATGAAAGGGCGCCAAGGATAAAATTCTGATCGATATGATTTGTTCCACCTGCAATAGCCCTCATCACGTATAATGGTGAAGTACCAATATCTCCATAAACAATCCCAAGAGTAACAATAAGCCCGGAAAGGCTTATCCCGGCAATCTTCCCGACATCCTGTTCTTTACTCATAAAATCTACATTCAATTACGGCATAACCCACCTTAATAATATAAATAACCCTCCAGCCAAAACTATGGTAACCGGTAATGTTATTAACCAGGCTACTAAAATACTTTGAACAGTTTTTCTTCTGAGATTTTTCAAACCTTTTTGCGCAACCATTGAACCAGCGACACCCGATGACAAAACATGTGTTGTACTGACAGGTAGCCCTAATGCAGATGCTATTTGAATAGTAGTTGCTGCAACAAGTTCTGCACTAGCGCCTTGTGCATAAGTAAGAGGTGTTTTCCCAATCCTTTCACCTACTGTCACAACTATTCTTTTCCAACCTATCATGGTTCCCAAACCTAATGAAATTGATATCATAAAAATTACCCACCATGGTGCATATTCGGTATATTTTTTTAAAGAGGAAATATTTTTTTTTAAATTTCCGATCTCATCTTTAGATAAATTTATATTATTATGATGGGAAAATAATTTATTCGTTTCTTTTGAAACCAAAATAATTTCCTTTCTAAGTTCAAAGTTTTGCTTTCCTTTCAAAGAATCAAAACTAACAACTTCATTGGTTGTGGATTTAATTTTTTTAAGTTTTTCAATTAGCAACTGACAACTAATCTTATCCTCTAAAGAAAAATTATTTGTATCAAGGTTTGATAAAGAATTTTCAATTAAAATAATTTTTTCATTTAAATGTACCGGAGTTTTTGATCGGTCGATCGCAAATTTCGCGGGAACTATACCTATAAGAATTATCATAATAAGGCCAACTCCTTTTTGTCCATCATTGGATCCATGGGAAAAACTAACACTTGTACAGGTTAGTACCAATATCGTTCTTATCCATAATGGAGGATGTTTTCGTTTAGGATTTTCCTCAAATAGTATATCTTTTTTTACATATCTTTTCAACAATGTCATTAAGCCGAGGGTAAGCCCAAATCCAATAATTGGAGAAATGAGTAAAGACAAACCTACATCTTTAACTTTCGACCAGTTCAATGCAATTGCACTTACATCAGGCAATAACATATAAGCAATGCCTACTCCAAATATTGACCCAATCATAGTATGAGAACTTGAGCATGGTAATCCCATATACCATGTTCCCAGATTCCAGAGAATTGCAGTTATAATTAAGGCCAATATCATTGCCATTGAATGATATAAATTTTGATCAACCAATGCAGCAGTTGGTAAAAGATTTACAATTCCCATTGCTACAGCAATTCCCCCGATATAAACACCAAAAAAATTCCACAACCCTGACCATACGACAGCAACAGTTGGTTTTAAAGTTTTAGTATAGATTACTGTTGCCACAGCATTGGCAGTATCGTGAAACCCATTGATAAATTCGAATATACATGCCGCCAAAATGCAAATTGCAAGAAGCATTGTCAATTCTATATTTAACCCGAACATGACAATATTATTATTGAAAAATGTATTTCCTAATCATAAATTATTCTTAAATACAATTATTTTTATATATCAGTAAGTACAATTCTTCTTTTTCACAACCCTGTTCCTTATTAAGAATCAATTTAATTATTATGGCATTATCCATCTTAGTAATAAAAATATACTTCCTGCCAAAACTATTGTTACTGGTAAAGTTATTAACCAGGCAGCAAGAATATTTCTGACGGTCTTCATTCTCAGGTTTTTAAATCCTTTTTGAGAGACCATTGTTCCCGCAACACCCGATGATAATACATGCGTTGTACTTACAGGTAAGCCAAATAATGTTGAAAGGAAAATTGTTCCGGCTGCAACAAGATTGGCACTGGCGCCTTGTGCATAACTAAGAGGCGTTTTTCCTATTTTCTCGCCCACTGTAACTACAATCCTCTTCCAGCCTATCATAGTTCCAATGCCCAAGGAAAGTGAAACCAGGAAAATAACCCACCAGGGTGAATATTCAGTATAAGACTTCAGATATGATACTCCTTTTTTTAAGGAGTGTAAATCATCCTTTGGTAATTTAACACCGGGTTGATCAAATTTAGGTGTAAGCAAATTGTTCACTTCTGCTGAAATAACGATAATATCTTTTCTTAAGTTAAAACTTGCATCCCCATGTAATGAATCGAAAGATTGAACATTGTCTATTATTGACCTCATATGAGCTATTCTTTCTTTTATCAGTTGACAGCTAAACTTATTTTCCAAATCCAGATTTGCTGAATCAATTTTAGAGATAGAATTTCCTATCAAAATAACCCTGTCTGAAAGTTTTTCTGGAGACCTTGAGGAATCAAGGGCAAATTTAGCCGGCACAAGGGCTATTAAAATAATCATGACCAAGCCAATGCCTTTCTGCCCGTCATTCGAACCATGAGAAAAACTTAAAAATGTACTTGTAAGGATTAAAAACGATCTTATTCCAAATGGAGGATGTTTGTGTTTTGGATTATCATCGAATAGAATTTCCTTTTTAAAATATTTTTTAAGTAAAGCCATAGCTCCAATTGCAAGTCCAAAACCAATAACAGGAGAAATCAGTAATGAAAGTCCTACATCTTCAACCTTTGTCCAACTTAGAGCAATTGAATTAGAACCAGGAAGTAACATATAGGCTAATCCAACCCCAAAAATTGAACCAATAAGAGTATGAGAACTCGAACAGGGTATTCCTATATACCAGGTTCCAAGATTCCAGATAATTGCAGTAACTATTAATGCAAAAATCATGGCAAGAGAATGATAAATGTTTTGGTCAACAAATACGGTAGCTGACAATAGATTCATAATTCCCATTGCCACTGCAATACCTCCCACATATACACCTATAAAATTCCAGATACCGGACCAAATTACAGCATATGTTGGTTTCAGGGACTTTGTATAAATTACAGTTGCAACAGCATTTGCTGTATCATGAAACCCGTTGATGAACTCAAAAGTACATGCTGCTAATAAGCATAATACTAATAGAATTGATAATCCTGAACCTAAACCAAACATAGTTTTTTATTTTTTTCGATTAAAAAAACGATTTTTTCAAAAGAACAAGATTAAAAATTGTTGCCATTTATCCCGAATTTAAGGAAAATAAAATGGATGCATTAAGCAATAGCATCAATAATGAAGCTTTGAAAAAGAAATGTTGATGGATTATTTCTTGCATCGTTTATAGGCTTGTTGGTAACTTTGTATCCTTGGCAGATTTGCGGTATAAATTTATAAAGTATCGTTTGGAGCCAAATCTCAATTCTTTACGCATATAAAAATTTACAATATTCTGAAATTCAAACGATTACTTCTATTTCCTTTTTGGAGAAAACTTTGCAAAGTTATATAAATTTACCTATTTCAATTAAAAAAACATTTTATTATAAACCAGAAATTATAAAAGATAAAATCACAACATTATTAAAATGATAAATTTTAATAATATAATTGTTTTCTAAAGGATAGGAATCTTTACGAGGAAAATGAATAATAACCCGGATTAAATGAATTATTCAACAAAAACTATTGAATAAATTTTAATGAATTATCTCGCAGCAGAGCTGTCGAGGTATCAAAGAAAAATATTTTTTTATCGCTGCAAGCAGCGGAGTATTAAACTCATTTATCCCGATACGCAGCGCTATCGGGATTCGTTCAACTTACAAATTTTAATTCGCTTTGCTTTTAAAATTTGAGTTTCACGAATAAAAAGCCGATAAATAAAGATTACCGGCTTTTATAGTTTGCCTGTTATTCTTTTAATTCTTCATCTTCAAAAAGTTCCCTGTGGGTTTCAATTTTGTTTTTGTGCATGGCCCTTCTTATTCTTAATTTTCCGGAATAACCAATATAATACATGACAGGGATCAGTATTAATGTCAGGAATGTGGCAAAAGTCAATCCAAAAATAATAGTATTGGCCAATGGGCCAAAAAACATTTTATTGTCGCCGCCAAAATGTATGTGAGGATTAAAATGTGTAAGCAAAGAACTAAAATCGATATTGAACCCTATTGCAAGGGGAATTAGGCCAAGAATTGTGGCAGTGGCAGTAAGCAATACAGGTGTGATCCTTGTTTTCCCGCCCTGGATTATTGCTTCGCGTGTCCTTAATCCGCGCGAACGCATAACGTCGGTAAATTCTACTAAAAGTATCCCATTCCTGACCACTATACCCGCAAGGGCAACAACACCCATACCTGTCATTATAATTGAGAAAGGCATCTGGAAAATGGTAAAACCTAACAATACACCAATAAGGCTCAGGAAAACTTCGGAGATAATGATTGCCATTTTACCCATTGAATTAAACTGGGTAATAAGTATGAAAAGTATTAAGAATAATGAAAGTAACATAGCTTTCATAAGGAACATACTCGATTCCTTCTGATCTTCCTGTTCGCCTGTAATTTTAATATCGACCGATTCAGGTTTTTGAAAAGCCGGCAACGATTTTTTAATTCGTGCAATAATTTCATTGGCAGTATAACCGCTCAAAACGTTTGAAGTGATTGTAATTACACGTTTCAGGTTAGTACGGTTTATTCCCCCGACGGTATTTTCATATTTAATATTTGCTACTGATGAAAGGGGAATCTGACGCAATAGTCCGCTATTCATGTCGCGATATGTAATTTTAAGGTTTAAGAGTTTATCAATATTTTTTCTCTGATTTTCAAGATAGCGAACATAGATTGAATATTGGTCTTCACCTTCCCGGTATTTCGAAACATCAGTTCCAAAAATTGCTGTACGCAATTCAGATCCTGCCTGGGCGGTTGTAATGCCTTCATGGTTGGCCCGCTGACGGTCAATATCAACCCTTATTTCTGGGCTGTTTTTTTCAAAATCGTTTTTAAATTTTTCTACTCCCGAAATATTCAATGAGTCGAGATAACGCATAAAACCATTTGTTGTATTCACAAGTTCTGTAAGATCTTCACCACTCACTTCAATATTTATTGGTTTACCGGTTGGCGGTCCCATCCGGTTTTTTTCCACTGAAATTTTAGCACCCGGAATATCGAACAACGCATTTCGGATTGAATCCATATAAGGCAAGGTATGTTTTGTTTTTCGGAATGCAAACTCTACAAAGTTTACATTTACCTTGGACATATGAGAATTAACTGTTGTTTGGTCAAAGTTGTTATCAGAAGCACCAAGAGCCACGTTGGTAACAACTGATTCAACATCGGGGTTGTTAGTGCCGAATACTTTATAAATCCTTTTTTCAATTTCCTTTGTAATGGAATCGGTATAATTAACATCAGTTCCCACCGGTAATTTGGTATATACAAGAATATTGTTAGGATCGTTATTGGGGAAGAAAACAACCTTTGGGCCAAATGCCCCTGTTGCAATAAATGATAAAAATAAAAGGATTATTGTTCCCCATAATAACCGGTATGGTGTTTTTCCTTTCAGGCTCCAGCGCAATAAACGGTCGTAACCATTCATCATGGCCGGAATTGCTTTTTTCTGGAAACGATCGAGAATTTTATGCATCCAAAGATTGTGCCCTATGTAAGAAATACCAATAAAAGCAATGAGGTTAGCAAATCCTATGGTTGTGCTGCCCAATTTAAATCCGGAAGCTATATAAAACAGTCCGGCAATACCAATGATAATACCACCTACTTTATAAACTTTTTTACGGTGATAAATTACTGATTCGTCATCGTCATGCATCATGAAATCGACTGCAAATACAGGGTTGATTATATAGGCAACAATTAAAGAAGCAAATAACGTGATCATTAATGTAATCGGGATGAAAAACATGAAGCTGCCTACAACGCCAGGCCAGAATGCCAAAGGCACAAATGGGGCAAGGGTTGTTAAAGTTCCTGATAATATGGGTGCGAAAACTTCACCTGCCGCTTTTTTAGCTGAATTGACAATACTCCCTTTCTCGAGTTTAAAAATACGATGTGTGTTTTCAATTACAACAATTGCATCGTCTACCACAATCCCTAAAGCAAAAATGAAGGAAAACATAACCAGCATGTTCATGGTAAACCCGATTTCCGGGAGAAAAATATAAGCCAAAGCCATGGATAAGGGAACAGAAAGTGCAACAAATATTGCATTTGTCAATCCCATGAAAAACATAAGAACCATTACTACTAAAATAAAACCAATAATAATGGTATTGTTCAATTCAGTTAAGGTACGGCGTGTAAAACGGCTTTGGTCTCCGGTTAATTGAACACTGAGGTCTTTTGGAAATTTATTTTTTTGAAACTCTGTTATCGCAGCTTTAATTTTATCTGAAGCATCAAGCAAATTTTGGCCACTTTTCTTAACTACATTTAGTGTAATTACATTTTTTTTGTTGAACCGGGAAAAACTTTCCTGATCGTGGAAACTGTCCTTGACTTCGGCAATATCTTTTAAAGTAACAATAGCACCACTCGATGAAGTAAAAGTGATATTCCTAATTTGGTCCATATTTTTAAATTCACCCACTACCCTTACACTACGGCTCATATTTTGCAAATTGATAGTACCGGCAGATATTGTCGCATTTTCATAAGCAATTGCATTTTGAATATCGCGGAAAGTCACGCTGGCAGCCTGCATTTTAAACATATCTACGTTTACCTGAATTTCACGGTCTAAAGCACCTACAAGATCAACGCGCGTTATTTCAGGAAAACTTTCAATTTTATCTTTTAAATTATCTGCAAATTTTTTCAGCCTGTTCAAGTCGTAATTACCGGAAATGTTTATATACATTATCGGGATTTCAGATAATTCAATCTCCAGTACATTAGGTCCGCTGGTAATATCATTTGCCGGCCAGGTTTTGTCGCTTTTTGTTTTGTCAACAGCATCTTTTACCTTTTGTTTGGCATCGCTTACTTCAATGCCAGTATTGAATTCAACATTAATCATCGAAAAATTCTGAATAGACCGGCTGGTAATCTTTTTTACACCCTTTATTGATTTGATATTTTTTTCAAGGGGCCGGGTAACAAGATTTTCCATATCCTCAGGGGTTGTGCCCTGATAAATAGTTGAAACAATAATATTCGGGATTACAATTTCGGGAAATTGTTCTTTAGGTATGGTAAGATAATTTATAAACCCAAAAATTGCTATAATAAATACAAGTACATAAATACTGGTTTTATTATCGATACTCCAGCTCGTGGGTTTAAATTCTTTAAATTCTGTTTTCATAACATTTAAATTAAGCCCCCAAAAACCCCTCCAAAGGAGGGGGAGTATGAAGGCAAATTGATTGGGACTATTTTATTATTATTTTTTGCATCTGATAAATTTTCTCTTTTCTTCTTCCCTTCGGGGAAGTTTAGGGCGGGGCATCATTTTAAAAATTAATTGCTTGTCCGTTTTCTAAATCTAAATATCCTACCGTAATTATTTTATCCCCGGCTTTTAATCCTGATTTTATTTCGGTTAGGCCATTATAAACGATCCCGGGTATAACAGGTACTTTCTTAACTACTGACCCGTTTAAAGCTTTCTCGGCGATAGCCACATAAGAATTGCTTGCATCGGTTTGTACCACGTTAATTGGTACTACCAATGCAGCAGGGTTTTTGTAATCATTAATTTTCAACATTGCTATCATATTTGCCTTAAGGTCAGGGTCGACATTCGAAAGCCTGACATTTACAGAAAATGTCCGGTTTGTAGGATTTATATATTTGCTGCTGAAGTTTATTTTGCCAATAACTTCTTTTTTCAAGTCTGGAAAATAAACTAAAACCTGGTCGCCATTATTAACCTGTGAAGTATATGCTTCAGCAATATCGGCCACAATTTTTATAGTTGAAAAATTTACAACCCTAAATGCTATAATACCCGGTGAAAGCATCTGGCCAACTTTCACAGGAATGTCTTCAACGGTTCCATTTATCGGTGAAGTAATTGACATCTGGGCAATCTGGTCTTTAAGTGTAGCAATTCTTCTCTCTAAACCTTCCTTTGTATTTTTTGCAGTAAGAAATTGCACTTCACTCCCAATTTTCTGGTCCCATAAAGATTTTTGTTTTTCGTACATATTGTTAGCAAAATCGAATCCCGTTTGCAATTCCACAAGGTTTTTTTGCAAAACTTTATCATCGAGCCTGGCTAATATTTGTCCTTTCGAAACATGGTCGCCTTCTTTTATATAAATTTGATTAACAATACCACCCATCTGGGCGCTAATGTTTACATTTTCATCACCATCAACCCTGCCCTGCACTTCAATAAAATGGTTAAAAATACCTGGTTTTAATTCGGTAACTGCAACCCTTGTTCCCAAAACTTTGGTAGTTGAATCAGTTTTGGCCAGTTCGTCTTCGAGGGCTTTAATTTTTTCACTTATAACATCGTGTTGTTTTCTAAGGTTGGTCAGTTGTATTTGTTTGTCCTGGTGACAGGAAACAATTAAAATTGCTAATGCTATAACTAAAATTTTTGTTTTCATGATATATTGTTTTTATTATTTTTTGTTTATTGAGCTGAAATTAGAAGTTTTTCAAACCTTGCTCTTGCTGAACTTAAATCGTTTATTGCACTGAAATAACTTGATTGAGATTGTAAGTACTGATTTTGAACCTGAGTAAACTCTATTCCTGAAATCATTCCTTCTTTAAATTGTATCAATGAACGATTAAAAATCTTTTTTGATAATTCCAGGTTTTGTTTTTGTGTATTAAATGCATCTATTGCAGAAAGATAATTTGACCTAGTTCTGAAATAATCGATTTTCAGTCCTTCAATAGCCTGCCAATTAGTATTACGTTGCTTATCAAGTGAAATTCTCGCCTGGCTAATTCTGCTTAAATTCTGACCACTGGTGAAAATTGGAATTGAAGCACTGATACCGACCATTTGTGGAGATTGAAAATCAGGATAATCTTTATTTATTTGCTTATGAAACTGATAAAATGCAGCAATAGTTGGTAAAAGTGATGTTTTTTGATATTTTAAATTAAGTTCCTGTAATCTTTCCTGTGTCTTTAAAAGCTTAAAATCGACAGACGATTCTACAATATAACTGCTATCCATAATTGAAGTGTTATACAAAATTGTTGTTAAACCGGAAATTGAATCTGTCAATTCTACAGATTTTGCCATATCAATACCTAACTGAAATTTAAATAAATTAATTACAATATCAAGTTGTCTGAATAACATATCAGAAGTCGTCTTCAAATTACTTACCACTATTTTCATTTGGTCAGTAACGGTTTCATCAATAAAACCAACTTTATACTGTTCAATCATTTCATCAGAAATCTTCTTTGTATTTAAATAGGTTGAATCGATAATTTGTTTATTTTCCTTAACAATAAGGACTAAAAAATATGCATTGGTGACAGTTTCCAACAAATCTATTTTTGATTTAGTGATGGCTAATTCAGATAAAGACTTATATACCCTGGAAGTTTGAAGTCCTACAAAATAAGCTCCATTAAAAATTAATTGACTTACTGTTAAATCAAATCCGATGGAATTCTTGTAATCGCCGGCCTTTAAATGCTGCAAAGAATCCATATGATTATAAATTTTTCTGACGCTGTCTTTATTGTATGAAGAAGGTTTGATAACGCTGTCAATTCTAATTGAATTAAGTTTTATTAAATCAGGCAAAATATAAATTTGATTTAAACTATTTATTTGATCTATTAAATTTGATTGTTCAATAGTATAACCATAAGAAAACTTGGCGTTGACCTGGGGCAACCCGATTGCAGTTGTTTCCCATATTTTTTTCTTAGCAGATTCCAAATCAAGCGCTGCGTTTTTTACCACAGGGCTATTGTTCAGCGCATACGCTTTTGCTTCTGCCAGAGAAAACTTTAAAATACTGTCTTTTTTTTCCTGAGCCTGTAACAAAAATTGTACATTAAAAAATACATAAAGCAATAATACTCTTTTAAATCTCATATTTATTCTGTTTATAAATTATCAGCTAATTAAATCATCATTCAAGAGTTCAAATTTCTTAATATTTTTTTCCAGGACTTTAATCCCTTCCTGATTGGCTATTCCGCGGATATGAAATATAATCAATTCCATGAAATAACGCTTGGAAGTAAATTCACTCGTATTATAAATTTCATTGTCGATAATACTTTCAGCCCTTAAAATAGTCAGCTTGGCGATTATTTCTTCATTAAGTTCCATCCGGTATAAACCCTGTTTTTTCCCTTTCCTGATATTGGAAAGTACTTTTTCATACATCTTCTTACGACGTGACTCATGGTATTTACGGTAGAGGTCGGGATAGTATTTTTTCAAATCATAATCCGTTGAGGGATTATATTCTTTCATCATTTTATTTAAATACCAATGAACATCAACCATTTCTTCTATGGCATTTTTCTCTGAACCTGTGCAAAGATTAAATTCCAAATTCCGGTTTGAAACCTCTAATTCAAGTACTTTATTTACCAGGTCTGTTTTATCAACAACATATTGGTAAAGTGTTTTTTTAGAAATTCCCAATTCACGGGAAACATCATCCATTGTGATACTTTTAATCCCGTATTTATGATAAAGCACCTGGACTTTTTCTAAAATACTATTTAACTCATCGTTCATTGAGCAAAAATAAGAAACTTATTTTATAAATAAACTATTTTTACATAAAATGTTTCCTATATGAAAAAAGTTTTTTATTCTAAATGAAAATTATTAATTGTTTCAAAATAATGTCATTTTATTAATTTTAATCATTAATAATAAATTACAACCATGAAAAATAAATACCTTACTATTCTTACAATTTTTTTATTGTCTGTTATCAAATCAACTATAGCTTTTTCTTAAAAGGTTCAAACCCTTTCATTAGAACCTTTCAGCAAAATTTCTGTATTTGGTGGAATAGAAGTTACCATTGAGAAAGGCGATACCGAAAGCATTAAACTGGAAAGCGACAACATAGATTTGTCTAAAGTCGGAATAAAGATTAAGGATAAAACACTTAAAATTAATTCACTGAAGACATTTTCAAGGGCCAAAAATTAGTAAAAGCCAGAATTATACTTTGTGAATTGCAGGGCTTAACTTTAAACAGCGGATCTGAAATAGATTGCACTTCTTTCTTAAATTTAGACAATCTTGATATTAAAGCTGGCAGTGGGTCTGAAGTAATTCTAAAAGTTCAATTGAAAAAACAGTGGAATAAATTTAAATTATCTTAACCCATTACTTTTATTCATCAGAGTTTCTGCAATCAGCATATCTGCTTGCGTAGTAATTTTTATATTTTCCGGGTTTCCTTCAACAAGAATAATTTTTACCCCTAATTTTTCTACTACATTGGCATCGTCTTTAAATTCAGGAATGTATTGTTGCAGATAGGCGTCTTTTAATAATTTCAAATCAAAGACCTGGGGGGTTTGAACAAGGACTAAATCATCGCGGTTTACAGGTTTGCTTATATCATTTTGTAATTTTCGGACCGAATCGGTTATTGAAGTAACAGGTATGGCATTCCCGGTCCGATAGGCAGTTTCGAAACACCTTAACAAAGTATCTTTATTAACCAACGGCCTTACGCCATCATGTACTGCAACAATTCCTGATTTGTCCTGTATAACATCCAGACCGTTTTTGACTGAATGAAAACGTGTTTCCCCTCCGGCAACAATTTTATGTTTTATCCTGTATTTATATTCCTTGCATAATGAATTCCATATCTCAATATAACCTGCCGGTAAGGTTAAAATCATTTCAATTGTGCTGTCAAAAGTATGAAAAACGTTAAGTGTATGCATCAAAACAGGCAGTCCTTTAAGAGTTAAAAATTGTTTTGGAATTTGTCCACCGAAACGTTGGCCCATTCCACCAGCAACTATTATTGCAAATTGTTTCATGAAAATGAAATTAAATTTCTGTGAAATTACAAAAGTATTTTCTCGCTTTTTGTGTTTTGCCAAAAGCAGAGTAATTTTGGATGAATAAAAAATTATTGAAAACAAAATTTTATACCTTAATATATGATAAGTAAACAACTGGTTTCATTTCTTGAAACATTAAAGGATAATAATAACCGCGAATGGTTTCAAAAAAACAAAACCTGGTACGAAGAAGTAAAAACAGAATTTGAAGCTTTTACAGTAAAATTGATCGCAACTGTTGGTAAAATTGATAAAGAAGTTGCCTATTTAGAACCAAAAGATTGTACTTACCGCATTTACAGGGATACGCGATTTTCTCCTGATAAAACCCCTTACAAAACAAATTTTGGCGCTTATCTTGTTCGTGGAGGCAAAAAAAGTGGCCTTGCAGGTTATTATTTTCATATCGAACCTGGTTTATGTTTGCTCGCTGGAGGAATTTACATGCCAATGCCGGATGTACTGAAAAAAATACGTCAGGAAATTTATGAAAATATTGACGAGTTTCTGGAAATAATTAGAAATCCTGAGTTTGTAAAACATTTTGGTAATATCAATGATGAGTCAAAATTAAAAACAGCACCAAAAGAATTTCCAAAAAACTTTCCTCACATGGAATATTTGAAATTTAAAAATTACAGTGTGGCAAAAAATCTCAGTTTAAGAACCCTGCAAAGTAATAAACTGTTAAACGAAATAGAAGTTGTTTTCGGTGCCTTAGTTCCATTAAATAAATTTTTAAACCAGGTATTGGTTTCCTAAGTTTAAAATTAAATTGAAAAGAAAAATTTAGTTGGTTTTAACCAGAATTTTAAAGTATTTCACTTATTTTCAATTATTCGTTTGCCATAAATAGCATTGAATAGTTAGCTTTTATCCTCCGAAAGTGCTAAAACTTTCTTTAATAAAGTGAGATTTTGCCCTGATTGTCAGAATTGGAATGGGTGATTTACTGATCATTTGCTGGGCCTCACCTCCGATAATCAAATTAGTAATGCTTTCACCACTTTCATTTATTATAGAAATTAGTTCAGCATTTTCTTTTTCAGCATAACCAATTATCATTTTAATAATATTACTCCCGTACAATGAACCAGTTTTATATTGAAGTTCACGTGTTTTTAGATAGTTGCAAACCTGTGCAGAATAAGCATTAAGCCTGTTAATAATCTTTTTGCTTTTTGAAGATGAAACTGTAATAACATGAATTTCTGCACCAAATATTTGTGCAAGGAAGGAAGTAAAAATGACTTTCTGACGCGATTCTACCACAATATCTATTGGAAGTACTATTTTCGTTATGGCAGCCGGCACCTCCGATTGCCTGATTGTAATAACAGGACGGGTAGTGGAAGATATTATTTTATTAGCATTACTACCGATGAATAATTCTTCAAATCCGGAAGCACCATGTGTAGATGCCACTATTAAACTATCCTGGAAAGCTTGTGCCTGGCTAACTATTTCCTGGTAGACTTTCCCGATTTTAATAATGAAATTTAAAGTTGAACCCTCGGGGATACGATCTTTGTAATTTTCAAGAATCTTTTTTAAATTTTTTTCAGCATATCTGAATTCTTCTTCAGCCAGACTTGGTACATCCGTTTTCTTTTGAACATAAACCATCTGAATTGCGACAGGCGTTTTATGGGCTATAAGAATCGCCAGTTCAAGGCCTTTTAAGGAATCCATTGAGAAATCGAGAGGAACTATTATGTTTTTCATCGATCGTAATTTATCGGTTTTTTCCACGTATTTAAATATTTTCGAAAGCTAAAATAATGAAAAATAATTAATAATTCATTTTCCTGAGTTTTGTTATAATTTAAATTCTGAAATTTTAAAGAATAATTTTATTCTTATTAAATACGAATTTAATTGTTGGTTATTTTGTTTTCACTGAAAATTTAAGCTTTTCAAAATTTTATTTAAAAATTTTGAAAATTAATATCCGACTTTTTGTAAAGTGTTTGAATTACATATTTATGTAGTTTTAGGCATTTACGTATTTTCCACACGTATTAAATATAAGTTAGGGGTTATAAATACTGATATAACAGGTATTTTTTTTAAAACTTCTTTTATATATTTGGCTCGATTTTACTAAAATTTTATAAATAACTTAACTATAAACTACTTTACTAATCGTTAAACTAACAAGCTTATGATGAGAAAATTGATGTTTCTACTCGTATTCCTGTTTGGTTTATCCCAGGTATTTGCCCAGGAAAAAACCATAACTGGAAAAGTGGTTGATGAAACCGGAACCTCTTTGCCAGGCGCAACGGTTTCGTTAAAAGGAACCTCCAAAGGTGTTATTACAGACATTAACGGAAGTTACTCAATCACGGCACCTGCTACTGGAGGTGTTCTTGTAATCTCCTATGTTGGTTACCTGCCAAAAGAACTGGAAGTTGGTACCAGCAATGTAATTGATGTTACCATGGCTCCGGATGTAAAAGCCCTTGATCAGGTTATTGTTGTGGGTTATGGCATTCAGAAAAAGAGCCTTGTAACCGGTTCTATTTCAAAAATTGATTCTAAAGATATTACCTCTACACCTGTTGCCCGTCTCGATCAGGCTTTGCAGGGAAAAACATCAGGGGTATTCATTGCACAAAGTTCTGGTTCGCCTGGAAGCGCTATGTCAATTAAAATCCGGGGCAACAGTTCCGATGGCACAAATAATCCTCTCTATATTGTAGATGGGGTAAAAGTGAGTAATATCGATTTTATTTCTCCAAACGATATTGAATCCATGGAAGTTCTCAAAGATGCTGCATCATCAGCTATTTATGGCGCTGAAGGTGGTAATGGTGTAATTATTGTTAATACTAAAAAAGGAAAAAAAGGAGAATCTGAAGTAAAGTATAATTACTATCATAGCTGGCAAAATGTCGGACATTATGTTCAACCTATGAGCGCAAAGGAATATCTCCAATATATGCATGAAGCCGCGAAACTTGAATATCCTTTTAGTGGCAAAGATTCTGCCAATAATGTAAAAAAATATAATAAAAGAAATGGAGCTTTAAACCTCATGGATACAACGGGTGTAAGCACTGACTGGATGAAACAGATTTTCCAGCAGGCTCCTATGGATGAACATAATATTACTTTTTCCTCCGGGGACGAAAAAAGCACTTTCCTGCTTAGCGGTTCTTACCTCACACAAGATGGTATTATAGGCGGTTCAAAAAACAATTATACCCGTTATACATTCCGGTTTAATGGTGACAGAAAAGTAAAAGAGTGGTTAAATGTAGGAAGCAATGTTGCCTATACCAGTTCAAAGAAAAAAAATCTTAATGAAACTGATGAATTTGGCGGAATAATTACCAGCGCCCAATTTTTTGACCCTACCGTTCCGGTTTACTATAATGACTCTACCCAATATCCAAACGGTTTGAAAGATCCGGTAAAATTAAGCTCTGCAGTAAAAAATAGTGATGGCAAATATTACGGTGTTTCTGATATTACAAGAGGGGAAGTCTATAACCCTATTGCAGGTATTGCCAATACTTACAATACAACAACAATAGAAAGGGTACTTGCAGATATTCATGGTGAAGTTACTTTTTTTAAAGGGTTAACATTGACTTCGAAACTTGCTTTGGATTATTCTTCGCAAATTGATAATGTATTTAGCCCGAAGTTTTATTACAGCGATGAAAGAATGCAGGTTAATGATACTAATGTTACAATTGAAAATACCTATACAAAATATTATAAGTACTCTTTTGAAAACTATATGACCTTCGATAGAACAATTGGAGATTTCAATTTAAAAGCAATGGGAGGAATTTCTTATGAAAATTATTCACCCAGCTTTTTGTACGCTAAAAACTTTTTGGTTCCTTATGGCGATCCGAAATTTGCATATATTCATGATGCAAACGGATTACTTCCTGGTTATCCACCGGTGGTAGATGGCGGGCCGGGCGACAGGACCACTTACGATAACGGTGAACTTCAGAATTCTTATTTCGGCCGCTTGAATATTGACTATAAAGAAAAAATTATGTTGGAAGGAACAATACGCCGCGATGGTTCTTCTTTATTTGGGCCAAATAACAAATATGCCGATTTCCCTTCAGGTTCTATAGGTTGGAATATAAGTAAGGAAGATTTCTTTAAAGACAATATTTCTTTCATTAACGACATGAAAATTCGTTATAGCGTGGGAAAAAATGGGAACAAACAGGTTCTAGCCAATAGGCCTTTTGGTTATACCTCGACCATGGCCGGAAGCGGAATTCTATTCTATGATGATATTAGCGGTATTAACCATAAGGGATATGTTCCGATAAGTCCGGGTAATGCTGCTTTGAAGTGGGAAACAAACAAACAATCAGATTTGGGATTAGAACTTGGATTTTTGAAAAACCAGGTTACATTTTCAATGGATTATTTTAGTCGGAAAACAGAAGGGCAGTTGGCCCCAAGTACTGCACCACAATACCTAGGTTATAATACCAATCCGGATATTAATTCCGGTGAAGTTCAAAATAAGGGATGGGAATTCGACATTTCTTACCGTCAATCTGAAAATGCATTCAAATATTCCATTACAGCGAATGCTTCTTATATTCATAACGAAGTGATTTCCTGGGGTGCTAAAAATGCATTTAAAGACGGCCCTCAAATTGGCACTGTGGGACCTGTTACAAGATATGAAGCAGGTTATCCTGTCTGGTATTTCAGGGGTTTAAAAGCCATTGGGGTTTTCCAGGATACAGCTGAAATTAGCAATTATAAATCCAATGGTAAAGTCATACAACCAAAAGCAATTCCCGGTGATGTTAAATTTGCAGATATAAATGGGGATGGCCAGATATCGGCTGCTGATGCAACTATGATTGGCAAACCTCAGCCTGATTGGACATTTGGTCTGAATTTATCTTGCAAATATAAGGGATTTGACCTTGGTGTTTTCTTCCAGGGTGTTACGGGAAACCAGATATTCAATGCTGTTGTGCGTACAGACAGGCCCGAATATAACAAACCGGAGTATATTTTTACCGACCGCTGGACCCCGACTAACAAGGAGAACAAATATCCAAGACCGACCTACACAAGCACAAATAATGTGGATAATTTTACCTGGAGTTCGCTCGATATTTCAAACGGCGATTATCTGCGTTTAAAGAACATTACCCTGGGGTATACCTTACCATCGTCATTGACAGGAAAAATTGGCATAAAACAATTGAGAATATATGGTACCGCAACAAACCTGTTGACTTTAACCAAATATAAAGGTACTGATCCTGAAATCGGGATGAATGAATCTTTTGGCAGGGTAACTGTGCAAAATCAAAATGGCACAACAGGCATCGACAGGGGTTTGTATCCTCAACCGAAAACCTATACTGTAGGTGTAAATGTTTCATTTTAAATTAATAATTTAAATATATAAATGAATATGAAAAACAAAATTATATATATAAGTCTGCTGGCATTACTTGGAGCATTTGCCTGCACCGAAAAAGACCTTAAGCTTGTGCCCACTACACCAGGCGCTGCTACTTTTTACGAATTAGATGCAAATGTTGAAGCAGCTCTTTGGGCAGCCTACGATCCCATGCAATGGAATGGCAATTGGGGCACTACCCAAATTACTTTTGGGAACCTTGCTTCAGACGATGCGGTTTCCGGAGGCGCAGCTTTTAACGATCAACCTACATTTCAAAATTCCGATTCTTATACAGTTTCTCAATCTGATAATGGAAATAATCTGGGAAATTGTTGGTCGGGTTTTTTCCAGGGTGTAAACCGTTGCGATTTGATAATATTTAATGTCAGTCCCTCTAATGCATTTAGAAAACAGGCAATAGCTGAAGCTAAATTTATGAAAGCCCAATACTATTTTTATCTTACCCGGATGTTTGGTGGTTTACCTACCTGGACAAAACTGCCTTTGCCTGCAGATCAGATCAAAAGATCTTCACAGGATGATACCTATACCTTTATGGAAAACTTGCTCCTTGATGCTATTAACAGCGGGGATTTACAGCAGCGTGCCAATGGGCTAGATCCTGCAAATGGCCGGGCTACTCTTGCAAGCGCACAGGCATATCTGGGTAAGACATATTTATACCATGCCTGTTATAATCAAAGCAGGGCAACTGAGCTTTATAATAAAGCTATTACCGTATTAAGACAAATTGCGGATAATACTTCCAATTATGCATTGGAACCTGATTACGGATTAATTTTTCTGCCACGTTATAAACATGGTATAGAGTGCATATTCGAAATTAATTTTACTTCACAGCCCGGATCGGCAAATTTCAACCAGGCTGAGGGTAATGTAGAGGATCGTTTATATGGGCCACGTTCAAACGGTTTTCAGATTGATGCTAATTATGATTTTGGATGGGGATTTAACCAGCCTACGATTGACCTTGTTAAAGCTTATAAAGCACAGAATGACACTATTCGTTTAAAAGCATCCTGTATAAGCAGCGACAGCCTCCAGAAATTGCATAAAATTTGGAATTCAAAACTTCCTGTCTTAACCTGGGTAAATGAATTAACCGGTTACTGGGATAACAAACATTATATGAATCCCAAGTACAATCCGGGAGCAACTAATATAAGAATGAGCCATGACCGGATACTCATGCGTGTTGCTGACGTATACCTGATGCTGGCCGAGGCATACAACAGAATTGGAGACGATGGTAATGCCAAAATTTACCTCAATAAGGTAAGGGCCCGTGTTCTTCTTGCTCCTGTTACTTCTACCGGTGCTGACCTTTATGCAGCTATTAAATTAGAACGCCGACTGGAACTTTCTCACGAAGGTGAAAGATACTTCGACCTTGTTCGCTGGGGTGATGCTGATGTTGTTTTGGGAACTCCCAATGCAGATAAAGGAATCTATCCTGCGCCTGCAAATACATACGCTACAGGGACTCCTGGTACCAAGACTCATGGCTTATTTCCAATACCAATTCTTGAAATGAACAGGACATCGGGCCCAAATGCCCTGACCCAAAATGAAGGATATTAGAATAAACAGGTATTATTTCTTCATTCTTAATTGATATGAAACCGGGAAGATTTTTTAAATCTCCCGGTTTTCTTTTTAAACCATCTAATTTGTAAACCATAACTTCGGTTAAATTTATTATTCTAAAAAACAAAAATCAGCCGGGAATTGAAATTCAGGAATTTTTTATTCCGATATTGGTCAGGTAATGTGTTAAAAAATAAAATCTGAACATTACCAAGTTCCATGACTCTGAAATTGTAATTTCAAATAATACCAGTTTGAAATTTAAAATAAGGTCATGGGTTAAAATGGTTGATAGTTTCAGCAAAACCTTTCAGGTTTCTAAAACCTGAAAGGTTTATCAACCGGTTCGACCCATCACCTAAAATAAGAAGGAGTACAAGTTTAATTAATGAACAAGAGCCACAGACAGCTTTTTCTCACTTGCAACAGAATCAAAATTAACTTTAATAGGTTCTGTTAAGACTAAATCCCTTACCTCCCTATCATTCAATTCAACTTTCCCAGTCACCAATTCAGGCCTGTTGAAATTCTTTAAATAAGTATCGTAAAATAAAGGATCTTTCTGGGGGAGAATAAATGGTTTATGAGCTTTTCCATCTTTATCGAAATATGAGAAAAAAGATCTTGAGTAAGTATTATCAAGTCTTTTGCTGCTGAAAACGAACCATCTTCCGGTTAGCGACCATGAATGATAGCTATCTGTACTATTTGAATTGCATTCAAGTTTATGATACTTCCGGGTTGCAATTTCTAAAATATAAATATCACTTATGGAATGATAAACAGGAAAATATCCATAATCTGTCATGCCAAAAAGAATATATTTTCCATCTGGTGATACTACCGGAAAAGTAATACTTAACCCTGTTTCTTTTGATCGCAATACCGTGTCGATATCCCCAAATGTGTTAGTTGTGGTATCGAAAGGTATTCGAAGTAAATCATATTTAACCCGTGTCAGGTTTTCCTCATTTTCTTTTACTTCAGGAGCCGATATAAAATACATCCATCTGCCATCCGGGGACCAGGTTGGTAAATTTTCCCTGCTTTTTGTCGATATTTTCGGAGAAGTAAACAGTGTATTGGTTTTAATATTATAAATGACAATATCTGAAACTTTGTCAAAAACATCCTGAGTTTTGTAATTATCAGCAGGGAAATTCTGTCTGATGGTATTTACTGAATAGGCAATGAGTTCTCCGTTCGGATGCCATGAAGGATATGCACAGGCAGATATCGTGTACTTCGTATTTGTATTTATTTTCTTAAGGTTTTTCCCATCCAATATCATTGTTCCTGCATGGGTCATTCGAAAATGCATTGACATCTTTTTGGGATTATTCCTGCAAAACGAATGACAATTAACACAGGCCTCATTGGCAGAAGAATTTTCAAAAATCGGGGTTTGATCAAAATTTTCCAGGTTCCGTTGATAGATACCCATTTTTTTCCAGAAAATATAAGCTCCGTTTATTAACCTGTAAACAAGATAATTCTCAATTCTTTCGCTAACAATGCTATCTTTAATACTTGCGTATTTAACCCATTTATCTTTTTTTGTGAAAATATCGATATAAAGATCCTGACCAATATTTTCTTCCAGCAATCGATGCCATTTTCTCATGGGAATCTCAATTTTAGGAGATGACTGGTCAATTAAAATTCTGCCTCCGTTTAAAGAATGTATTTCTACATGATATTTTTTAGCAGTTTCTTTAATATAAAAATTTAATGGGGCAATATTCGGTGGAATAATAATATTGGTATAATCCGGATAAATCGATGGAAGATTATTATCAACAGAAAAATCTTTTATTTTTACCCCACAACTGTTTAAAAGATAAATAAAAATCAGGCTGATGAAGTATATTTTATATGTTGAATAGGTTTTCATATGTTTATTTTTTGTAATCGTTAATATCTCTAACCTCATATTTAATTTTCGTAACTTCGGGACTGTTATACATTAAATAATAAAAATAGGTGTCACCATATAAACCGGCCAAAGAGGATCTGGCAGCATTTTTATCGTTATTGTATTGTTTAAGGATTTTTAAATAATCTGATAATGCATTCTTTGCCCTGACACTAATTTTCAGGCCATCGATTTTTGTTTTATCGGTTCCGTAAAAATATATTAAAATAGCATCTTCAAATAATGCCGGCACTTCGGAATAGAATTTTTTACCTTCAGGAAGTAAATTCAAAAAAGGTTTAAACTCCTGATTTAACAAATAAAATAATTGTAAATAATCGTAAGCCCTTTTATTATTTTTATTCTGGTCATATAAATCCTGAAACCGTTTTCTTATATCTGCAACAACTTTACCATGGGGAATGAAAGATCGTTTTAACATTATCTCATCGTCTTTTTTGACCAATGATGTGTCTTCAATATAGGTTTTATACTTTTTAACAAAATCCTTTGAAAGAAAATTATAGCCTAAAACATCAATATACTTTTTAGCAGCCAAATAATTTCCAAAAACAAGATTTGCCATAACCATTCTTTTTAATATCCTGGGGCTGTAAGGCTGCGATGTTTGTGCCTCATGTGCCCAATGAAGGGCTTCGCTTATATAGCCAAGATCGTAATAATAATCGCTGCTCGGCATTGATATTTCACTGGTACCTAATTTATCGGGAAAAATGATTACCGTGCCCATTAATTGAGGATAGTCGAAAAATAAATCTAATAAATGCCCTACATTATCGATAGACCTGTTATAATTCAAGTTTATAAAAATATCATATTGAGGATCCGACACGGCAATGCCAACTGCTTTATCCCACTGTTCAGTATAACAATAAAAATCGGAAAGTACTATATTTTTTTTATGGGCATTTATTGAAGTTATCATTGCGAAGATTGAAACAATAACCACAATTATTACAATTATCACGGTTTGTGCAAACGGAAATGAAACCCATTTAAGAGTTTTTGTTCTAAAAATATTTTCCAGCAGTATTAATTTAAGCTTACCCTGATTGATTAATCTTATTATTTTAGAAAATAAATAAAAAACAAACATACCTAACGGCAAACAAAATATAAACAGATAAAAAATAATATTGGGCCTGTACAACAAAACTGTGGCAGTATCCGGTATAAGTTTAAAATATGCATCGGCCAATGAAATATTAAACAGGTATTTAAATACCAGATAAGGAAAGTAACCGGCAATTAAACCAACAATTACAAAAAATAATAACCCTTTTTTAGACCCTTTAACAAATAAAGTAAAAACAATTGCCGTTACGGAGTAAACCATAAAGGAACCACTACCAGCAATATAATAACATATTATACCTATTAAAAAATATGATACATAAATATTAATTTTTTTTATTGAGATTGAAAACAACCAAATCGCAAAATAGCTGAAAAGAATTTCCAGGGCAGATGAAT
>Ga0265323_10000383_pt1 | contig 25483 bp, 32 predicted proteins | sample 41225metaG_FD_193580 | JGI IMG/M metagenome (GOLD analysis project Ga0265323, IMG submission 193580) | Rhizosphere microbial communities from Carex aquatilis grown in University of Washington, Seatle, WA, United States - 4-12-25 metaG | ecosystem: Host-associated > Plants > Roots > Rhizosphere...
AGACCTTGAAGCCCGGTCGAGCCCTGGGTTCCTGTTAGACCTTGAAGCCCTGTTATACCTTGAAGCCCAGTCGAGCCCTGGACTCCAGCAATTCCTGTTAGTCCTTGAAGCCCGGTCGAGCCCTGGACTCCATCAATTCCTGTTGATCCTTGAAGCCCAGTCGAGCCCTGGACTCCAGCAATTCCTGTTGATCCTTGTAACCCTGTCTGGCCCTGGACTCCTGCTATACCCTGAAGCCCTGTTACCCCTTGAGGGCCAGAGGCTGGTCCAGTAACACCCTGTAACCCTTGAACACCTGTGGTCCCACCTGCGGAGCCGGTTAATCCCTGGAGACCTGTAGGGCCCTGCGTGCCTGTGTTTCCTTGGGGTCCCGCAGAAGGGCCAGTTATACCTTGAAAACCTGTTTGACCCTGAACTCCAGTTAATCCTTGACTCCCTATTCCAGTATTACCTTGGATTCCTGTCGCTCCAAATCCTGTTAGTCCTTGAAGACCAGTCGAGCCCTGGGCTCCTGTTAGCCCTCGAAGACCAGTCGAGCCCTGGACTCCTGTTAGTCCTTGAAAACCAGCCGAGCCCTGAACTCCTGTTAGTCCTTGAAAACCTGTCGAGCCCTGGATTCCTGTTAGTCCTTGAAGGCCTGTCGAGCCCTGGATTCCTGTTAGTCCTTGAAGGCCTGTCGAGCCCTGAACTCCAGCGATTCCAGTTAGACCTTGAAGCCCAGTTAGACCTTGAAGCCCAGTTAGACCTTGAAGACCAGTCGAGCCCTGGACTCCTGTTAATCCCTGTAGGCCTGTCGAGCCTTGTCCCTGTAGGCCTGTCGAGCCCTGGACTCCAGCAATTCCTGTTAGTCCTTGAAAACCGGTTGAGCCCTGGGCCCCTGTCCCACCTAAAGTCCCAGTTCCTGTGGTTCCTTGTATTCCGGTCGAGCCCTGGGCTCCTGTTCCACCTAAAAATCCAGTTCCTGTAGCTCCTTGTAGGCCCTGGCCGCCTATGAGACCTTGAAGACCGGTCGAGCCCTGAACTCCTGTTCCTCCTGATGTTCCACCTGAAGTTCCAATCCCTGTAGCTCCTTGTAAGCCTTGAAAACCAGTCGAGCCCTGAACTCCAGTTCCACCTAAAATTCCAGTTCCTGTAGCTCCTTGTATGCCTTGAAAACCAGTCGAGCCCTGAACTCCAGTCCCACCTAAAATTCCAGTTCCTGTAGCTCCTTGTATACCTTGAAGCCCGGTCGAGCCTCGGCCCCCTATTAACCCTTGGACTCCAGTTATACCCTCTGGACCCTGTAATCCTGTTTGCCCTTGAACTGTAGTACCATAATCTCCAGAGGCTCTATCCGCAATTAACCTAAAATTGGAATTATAAACAGCCTCAACAATACCTCCGGGAAGATTTACATACACTCCATCCGAAACAGGTAAACTGTATTGCCTATTTGTAGTGTTTTCACTTAAAAGAGCATAAGAATAATTTAAAGGGATATCCTCTTCAATACCGTCGTCATCCCAAAGAATGGTTCCTGAAAGATGGATGCAGTCTGAATTTGAGTTTGGAACTATATCAACAAGTATATAACGCTGTGCAAGACCAGGGACAGGATTAAAAGAATAAGGATCCGCAGCAGGAACAAAGACTATAAAACCAGGCCGTATATCAAGAGACCCGTTTCCAGTAGCAGATGCCTGATTATTAAATACAGCGTTTGTGAAAGACCACACACCAGCAGAAGTACCATCATATGAAGTACTATCATAAGAATCAACATATAAAGTCCCGTTGATAATTCTTGCCATGGGACTCTCTTAAAAATGCAAAAAAATAGCTCTCGATGCAGTGCCTGAACCTAAATTACCAAATTCAAAAGTAGAGTAAGATCCGCCTACATTTGTTGCGATTGTAGCACCGATAGGAGCAAGATTAGAAGGCATTGCCGACAAGTCATCATTACGAACATTAAAGTCTGGAACGTAACAATCAGCACCATTGTCATTGCCACCAGCACCATTAACGGCACTTGTTGGGACTACAAGATCGTAAACGATTCCCGATCTAAGACCCGTTCTGATTCTCATAGACAGGAGCTGGACATCAGCATGATCCCCTGTTGGAGCGTTTAGAGAGCCACCAGATCCAAGGCCATTATGGGCATATGTAAATCCTAAACTATAAGCTCCGTTATATCCTGAAGTTCCACCTACGTCCGAGGTATTTATTTGAAAAGAAGTGCTATCAACGTAAATAATCGACCCTACTTGATAATCAACATTCGTATTGCGAACAATAACATTATTACCAAAACTATGGCTATTGCCGGTACGATATAGCGTAAGAACTGTACCCGCTCTACTCCATAACAGATTGGTAAATACAGTAGAACTAGAAACAAGCCAAACTTCTGCTCCAGAAGTATTGACCACTTCATACCTACTGATTTGATTAAAATCTATACTAGAACTTGTTCCTTGTAATCCAGTCTGTCCTTGAATTCCAGTTGATCCTTGAAGGCCTGCACCAGTAACTCCGGCGACTCCTCCTGGGCCCCGTACTCCGGTTAACCCTTGAACTCCATCATTACCCAATACCCCGGTTAAACCTTGAATTCCAATAATGCCTTGGACCCCCGTTAACCCCTGAATACCTTCGTCACCTTGCACCCCAGTATCTCCTTGAACTCCGCCTGAAGGGCCTGTAATACCTTGGACACCTGTATCTCCTTGAACTCCCCCTGAAGGACCTGTGATTCCTTGGGCCCCCTGTATTCCCGTAATACCTACCCCAGCGACTCCCGTTGACCCTATTGACCCTATTGACCCTTGTAATCCTGTAAATCCGAAAGGGCCCTGAACACCTTGTATTCCTTGAACCCCAGTAGATCCTTGTACGCCTGTTGCACCCTGAATTCCGATATTCACAAAATAATCGGGCACGGAATAAACTATTTGGGTCAAACTTATTGTAGAATCTTGAGGAATAGATATAGAATTCAATTTAAGATCGCCTGTTCCGGCGAAATCAGACACTGTTCCGGACCACACCACTGAAGCATCTCTATCGAAGACATTAAAAACTGAGGCAGTTCCATCAACAACGGATGTGGAATCCGTGATATAGTTGGAGACCGAAGTTCCATCTACCGCGGGCAGAAAAGCAGGATTTGAGAGAATGAAATTGGCAATAAGCGTTGAGCTTGCATCCAAAAGAGACAAGGACCCTGATGGGTTCAAGGATCCTTGATCGACTAATTGCACAACTGCATTACATGCTGCATTCTGGGCATCTACGGCCTTAATCATTATTCATCCTCTTCAAGAGGTTCAGCATTTAAGACTAATTCGACTTCAATCGTAATTTCTCTTTTATCTTCATTAATTTGAGGCATGTAATCAAGTTGGTCCATCCATATTGCCGTATTTTCTTTGTCGTCCAGATCAGTCTTATCACATTCAGGATAATTTTTGTCGACGTGTTCTTTAAGCTTATTGTGAATAACCTCTGATAGAACATCTACATGAGATTCTACCCAATCTCCTATTATCAAATTAAAAGCCTTGTAGCTTTCAGGGGGTTCCCCGTCATAGGAGATTACCACTTCAGCAAATATTTCCATAGACGTCGGCAGGGCAACATCTGCATCCATATTTTCAAAAGTCATGTCTTCAAAATTCATAAATTTAAAATCATCATGAATTTTAAAATTCTGACTGGAGTTTATGATTCGAACAAAATCCAGTAATGACATAAAATTGTTCCTTTAGACCATCGCGGAACTAACATTAGCAATGTTATGGCAAAGACTTTTCAATGACTTTATGTTATCTGCAAAAGTCAAGGCGTCTATTTTTGCTTCTCTGCTGAAATATTTCACTTTTAGTTCCGTCATGATCGGATTTTTTTCAAAAACGAAATACACACGTTTCGTTTTCATGTCCCGGGATGATCGGACCATCTTACTTCCAGCACTGAGGAAAAAAGCAGCAAGATAAAGGTCACAAGTTTGGTAACCAGACTCATCATCGTACATGTCTCCAGTTACAATGCCGTTCATTGATTCTGACATAAGGCACCTCTTATTCGGGGATATTGAATATGATATCTAATTCTTTGTTTAGCTTTAAATTAGAAGATTATTAGTTAAAAAAGAAAGGGCACGGAAACCTCCGTGCCCTTTCACCATCATTTTTCTTGAACTTAGAAAGTAACGTGAAAAGCAGTCTTATCAAGCATATTTCCGATAACGCCTGAATTAATACTTTCCATAACTTCTTGAGTCCGCAGAAGAGTGTAGGTTCCACTCCAATCAACATAGCGGTCCTGACCATGGATATAAAGGCCACGGCCACTACCGAGTTGGTTCCGCTGTCCGATATCTTTAAGATACACGGGACCATAGTTCGTTCCATCGTATTTCAATGTAACGGTCGCATCTCTAACAGTTGCAAGAGCCGGATTCAACTGTGTTGAATCCCATTTAATTCTAGGCATTTGATCCTCCTGGTTAATTTTCCAAAATTAGACAACACTTCTTATTTTATTTTTTTCTGGATACTATGTTATTTAGGATCTGTTGTGTTATGCTATTTTATATGAATTTAATTATTTAGGAGGACCTAAACAGTACTATCCGTGATTTGAATCTTGCTCGGACTTGTTGAACTTCCGGAATAAGTATAAGTCGTCATCTTAGCCGGCATACCAGAAACCGTAGCATCACTTGGATACGTTTTAACAATTGATACCCTACTTGAAGTATCATAGGTATAGGCTGTCGTTATATTTGCCTTATAAAAATCGGACTGATCTACAATTGTTGCTCCGTTTGACGATCCCGAGGCCTTTACCCAACACTGAAGATCCGGGCTAAATACGAAAGGGTGACGATTCACCGTCGGATCATCCCTCATATAACTCGAAATAACTCCTACCGGAGGCACCATCACAATCTTCGAGGTTGTAAGAGCACTCTCGGAGCCAGCAGAATTTTTATACGTTAGCGTAAAATAAAACGTATTGGTCGTGAAATCACCAGAACTTAAAGACAGAGCCGATAAAACACTGCTAGAATAAATTCGAACCGCTATCTTTCCCGGCGCCGCAGGAGAATTTCCCGGAGCATAATTAACGTTTTGTAATAGAACCAATGGTGGAGCCGAAGGAACCGGAGTCTGCCCTACATAAACATTATAAGACAGAGCCACGTTCCCGGGTTCCGGGGCCCATACAAAAAGAATCGAAAATTGCGATTTATATAACGGTTCAATAAAAGTAACCATGACTAATCCTTTTTCCTCTAAACCGATATTTATAGATAATTACACGATTAATTTACTTTTTTCTTTTTGAACATAAGGCTCATAACTTTGTGCGTTCATGCCGGCTTCCTTGGCCACTTTCTGGGCATCTTTCCAGGTATCTGTCTCCATTCCTGCCACATTTGGCTGGATCTTAGGTCCAGAGCCATAGCGGTCCCGTTGTTTCTGGCCGAGACTCTCACGTTTAGTCATTCGATTTCTTTTTTCTTTCCAATGTATGGCCTCAGACCCGCCTTTTAAAACAAAACCCCCAATATTTGGAGTAAACATCTTCTCCATCGAACTTTTGCAATCCGGACACTTTATATCAGGTTTTTCATTCATAAAATGAATTTCTTCCTGAACTTTTCCACACTTTACACAACGATAGTCATACGTCGGCATGGCCATTCCTCCAGATCTGAATTTGAATCTATATTTATTACAACTGAAAAAGTATTGTTCGAAAAAAGAATCTGTGAGTCTCTTAATCTATCGTAAATCAATAACTTAGCAGTCCATAGCTCGCCTATTGAGTCCCCTTCAACCTTCAGTTTTGAGTCTGGCACTTCACCAAAGATCTTTTTAAGAACATTCGGATTCGCCACAATGTATTGAACCACATGGTCTTCAGATTCAATATAAGAAAACCCAAAAGAAAGAGCGTCTTTCAGAGTTGTGCCTTTAAAAGGAAGACTGACCCGGGCCTTGGAATAGATAATGTCCGTTGCTGTGTTCTTCATATTAAAAAATAATCCTCAGCCATTCATCAGCTTTTTTACGATTTTTAGGGTTCTTATCCGTATTCTTGATCTCATTAAGTTTTTCTCCCGCAACAGAAACTACTTCCGGGTCGTAACTCATTTTATGTGCGAGATAGGCAAGGGATTCCGGCTCATGCAGACCGTCTATTATTTTTCTTTTTTCTTTTTGCGTCTTCTTTTCCAGACTATGAGCAATCTCCTGAATCCCGGGATTCCCTTCAAATCTTTGTAAAGACTCTGGAATATTGACCTCTTTGGTGTCTGTCTTCTCATTCATGATCTCTTTTAATTCCTGAAGAGCCTCAGCTTTTACAGCCGGTTTCAAAGATAACTCTTTAAGCCTTTTTGCGACATAGGCCGCGGACTCCGGAAACCGGTGAGCAATGTAAAGAATTTCATCCTCATCCTTGAGGCTCTTCACCATCGTATGCCGAGAACCCGGTTTATCTTCCCATTCTTTTACAATCTTTTTTATATGGGGCTTTTTCCCGACATACACCAAATCCGCGGGAATCCTCAATTTTTCTTCAGGAAATTCCTTTTCGATCTGGAACTTAGGGGCCTTCTTAATCTTTTCCCAGTCCTCTCGAGTCTTTTCTATTTCCTGTTTTTTTACAATAAAAGGTCTGACCTTGAGTATAAAAGGGTAACAAGCAAGAATGTGCTTGCAAACCAGAAATCTATGCTGAGGATCCCGAATCCTGGGAGGAGCAAATTTTGGCCGGATTTTTCCATATAAATAATCATCCATCAAGGCATTATATTGGGCGCCATAAAACAAGAAAGAAGGGCAAGTACAGCTCACACGGACGTGCAATTTATTTGGGTCTCTTATTGTGCCGTGTGGTATAAACTGGAAAACCGTTACATAGGGCTTCGAACCAGTTGTAAAAGTCCATCTCCCTACCCGGGCATCGGACCGGTACATCGTATAATTTACTCCTTGGAAATTAATCTTCTTATCCCCATGGATGCGGGCTGCTTCAAGATCTTTAAGGGTCTTCGCCTCTCTGGTCATCGAGGTATCGAGACATAGTTTAATGGGATAAATTTGATTCAAATAATTGGCCACAACGGAGGATGTCCTGAAAAACTCATTGTTGGATTCAGGCTCATCTTTAGGCGGGGCCCACATCCTTAAAAACTTATCTTCGGACATCTCAGGAGAGTCGCCGTGCTCCCAACCCCTGTCCCAGAATTCTTTCAAATCCTCTCCACCGGCGCCCTCTCCCGGTCGATTAAAATCATAGTATTCATCAAGAGTTACCCGCGGATGGGGTTCTTCCTGATGTTTAAGCCAGTCCTCTGGAGAATCAAAATCTGTAAGACTCTCTGGGTCCCCACCTGCTTCTATATTCATGGACTTGCCTTCATAGGGCAATTCCAATTGTTTGAGAAAATCACCCTTATACGTTGGACGTATCAATAAAGGAGAAGGCCCATAAGAACGCTCTCTAAGGACATTATGCGGCATAACCTCCCAGGCCCCGGAGTCTGCATCTTCCATATTCTCAAGAGGGGTCCTGGAAGGAAACAGGTTGTGCATGTCGAAATCCACGACATTTGCAATAACCTTTTTTGCCAACAAAATATTATCCAAGTTCTTTGAGCCTCTCAGTACATGCATTTTGGACAGCCTTTATAGTTTCGACGGAGAGAATAAATTTCAGAAACCCTTCATCCGTCAAAGCCTTTATAAATTTCTCTTTCTTAACCCAGTGTAAATCGCCCCAATCATCTGGTAACATTGAGAGATAATCAGTCGATTCTGGAATTGGTGCAACCTTTTCAATAGGGGCACTTTCTTTTGTTTCTACATCAACCGTATCAAAAACGAGCTCGTCAGTAGTCGCTGTATCGTCGGGGTCTTCTGTAGAACCATATTCTTCTTCACTTTTTTCTGCGGGTGCTATCTTCGGAGAACTGGGAAGTGGTATTTCTATAGAAGCTTCTTTTATTACTGGTTTCTCTTTCTCTAACATAGCTTGCGTTGTTGCTGCTTTAGCTAAACGAGCTTGTTTAGAGGATTCAACTCTCCTCTTTTTATCTTCAGCTGTCTCTATCGGATCTTTTTGGGGTTTGATTTTTCCTACTACAATTCCATCATCTTGAATACTCACAACCGGCTCATTGCCTCCCCGGGAGACCGTGGCCGTGATAGGCTTTTCAACCCAAGGCACCGTTTTTTTAAAGGTTATGCCTTCTACTGTTTTTGTCTCGGCGCCTTGTTTAATCGTTCCTATGACTTTAGCATCCTGAGAATCATCGGCTTTAATAACGCCCTGCATCCTTTTTACCTCATCAACAGTGAGGTCTTCAGAAATATTCCTGGGTGTGGTCTCATCAACAGTGAATGTCTTTCGTGTCTTCGTGTTATCTTTTTTAGGCCTGTTTAAAGAGATGGTTCGTTCCGAGCCACCTTCATCCCCGGCAATAACAGTCATATCCATTTTCGAACTATGAACGGCCGTCGTGGAACTTCTCACCATAAGCTTTTCTTTTACCGCGACTTGATCGCCTATGACCTCAAATTTTCCGCTTTTCTTTTCAGACACTTGAGGTTTAGAAAGGTCTTTCACAATAATATCTTCTTCTTTAATTACGCTATACTTATTCGGCTTAGGAACAACTACTTGGCCCTGTTCCTTGGCCATGAAAGTGTCGAAGCTGCCACCAACTTTTGCATCGTAGTCAATTCGCGGAGTCTGCTCTGCTTCAGCTTTTATTGTAACTTTGCCATTCTTTGGAATAAGCCAGCCCATAGCTTCAATTGCCGATTTCAGGCCGTGACAGGGACCCCTGGACTCTTCTAATGTCTTTGAATCCTTGTAAATAGCTACAGCTCCATTATAATTAACAATTTCACCAGAACGAACCTTAACCGATTTCATCTTTTTATCGTCCCAGTTAAGAGCAAAATCTCTCGTGGCCACGTAATCCCTGGGTTTTGCTTCTACCTGAACAGTCAACATAGAGCCTCCTATTAGATATGGATTTAAATATAATCCGAATTTTTGGACAAACGTCCCCATTAAGAAAACCACATTAAAAGATTATTATTGCTAAAAATATAATAATCTATCGATATATAACGGATATACATGGAACATATCAATAAACTTATACGGTTCTCAATAGAAAGCATAGAAAAAATCCAGAAAGACGCAGAAAAAAAAGGAATTTCTTTTACCGAAATGCTAAGAAGAATTATAGACAAGTACTATGAGGAAATCGATGCAAAACCCTAAAATAAGTGTAATCGTTCCCTTTTCTAGAGGAATAAAAGAGCTCTCCCAGCTCCTCAGGGATTTTCGCAACCAGACTTTTAGGGATTTTGAATTACTAATCGTAAGAGATGGGAATATTCCAGACGACATTCAAAATTATATAAACTTACATAAAAAAGAAAATCCAAACGTTATCTTCACCTCAATAAAAAAAGACCGCGGAAACATGAAAGATGCTCCCGGGACCAATCCCAGAAACTACGGCATTTCCATAGCACGCGGAGAACTTTGCTGTTTCTGCGATGACGACGATCGTTATTTCTCGCAGTATTTGGAGAGATTTGCAATGAACATGCAAGAGAATACTATAGTCGTCGTACAAATGTCTTGTTCAGAAGCACGCATTTACAGAAATGGAAATCCAGATAATATAGTCCTTGTTCCTGAAATAGACCTTCAAACCTTTCCAGTTATCTGTCATTATGGTACGCCATGTAGTTGTCTACCCACGGCCTGGGCCAAGGCCGAGCCCTGGCGCCACGAGCCAGAGCATGATTTCAGGTTCATCAAACGAATATGCGATCGCTTCCACCCCCAAGTTCAAATAATTGGCGGAATGGCCGTCGATGTTGACGGAATGACTCTTCGTGGGCTCAAGGACTGGGTTTCTATACCACCCTTTTACAGAGAATAATAAATATATATATGGATTATTTAAAATTTAGAGAAAAACCAGGTCAGTCTTATGGCTCGTATGACCCTTCCGAGTTTAAAGCGGTTACAGGGAACGGTAATTTAGAGATACTCCCCTGTGATAGCCCTTTAGAAGGTACCTACGGTTTTACAATATTTACAAACACTCCAGAAGGTGAGAAATCTGTATTTCTACAGAGGAAAATATGGCCGAATGCTGATACAGTTCAAATAAAGACAAGATCAGAATTCGATAGAATATTTTCTGATGCATACACCGCAGATTACAAAATCATTCCTTGCGACGATCCGATGATGAGACTCTTAGGCTTCATTGTTTTGAAAAACAGCTCGGTTACGTGGTATTGTATTAAGCTAACAGCATTTAAAGGATAAGATGGAAAACAGACCTAAAGGCGAAACTGACAATTGCCGGGACCGGCTTGCTAAGTACTGTGAAGGCCAAGGCCTCGACATAGGCTGCGGGGTAACCAAGATCAAGCCCGAGGCCATAGGCATTGACCTATACCATCCAAATGCGGACATGAAAGAAGATGCCCGGGACTTGGGCTTCTATCCTGAAGGGCACTTCGATTATGTTTACTCGAGCCATTTGTTAGAAGAGCTCCAGAATACGGAAGAGACTCTTAAGGGCTGGCTCCGGATAATAAAGCCTGGAGGAAAGATCGTCCTTTACCAAGCCGATCGAGATTTTTATCACCCTTTAGGATCTCCTGAATGCAACCCAACACATAAGCACCATTTCATATGGGAAGATTTGTGGGCGATTTTCAAAAAGATCACTGGAGTAAAACTTGTACATTATAAAAGATACGGATCAAAAACAATTCCAGGTAGTGAGTGGTCTTTTGAACTCGTCGTTCAAAAAATAGAAGCCGGCAAAATTGAAGAAAATTCACGAGTAGCTGTGGACCTATCTAATATCAAATACAGTCTAAATATGCTTTTCTGGGACTGCAAAGACCCAGACCGGTATAACAATGTCCATTTTACTTGGCCTCAATTGCAAAAATTCACTACTTATTTAAAAAACAAAGGAATAAACGCTTCCTGTAATCTCTACGATTTTTCAGAAACAAAAACAATCAAGATACCAGAAGCAATTCACATACCCACGCCGGCCGGAGAATTTAAAAAAGCTTGGAAGATCAATCGTGTGATTGAAGCGAATGAGGATTCAACTTTTTTCAGTCTATTTGATTCCGACGCTTTTTTTAGCGAAGAAGATTATCCGCGAGTTCATAATCTTTTAAAAGATTTTCAACCGAATGATTTTTTTGTTTTTAATTTGTATGATTTAATGAGTATTATAGGTATAGATTTCGCTGGAGCCACGTATGATCCTAATAAATTTCAATTGGCTTTCAGGCATCTGGGCGCCTTGGGCGGGGCCTATATCGTTTACACTCAAGCCCTCGTAGATATTGGAGGCTTTGACGAAAGGTTTATTTGCTGGGGCGGGGAAGACGAAGACGTTTCCAATCGATTGGAATTAAACGGGTTAAAGAAACACTTAGTCGAGATTCCTTTATATCATCTACCGCATGCTAGAATGAGCTTACAACAAATAAAAACTCCTCAATATGCAGCCCAATGCCACGTTCTTTATAACGATAAGACTATTAAACGTAATTTTTTGAAAGGTCTGAAAAATGTCTGATGAACAACCGTTAGAAAATGTTGGTTATTTCCGTGACGATCTGATTATATCATTCAAATCCAGACCAATATCTAAAAATAAAAATATATTGACTGCGGACCGGTGTAAAGTATATATCAAAGAATCAGAAGGATATCGCCAGATCGGACTTATCCAAGACCTACATGTCACGGCCGGATCAAAAGATGTCATGGCCAATGTCTCCATTTCTTTCCCAAAGAACTCTTTTAAATTAAAAACAATTGACCCAGATTCAGGGAAAAAAAGCTCAGTAAGTACCATGCTAACGAAAAACAAAAAAGCCCTGACCGCCCTTGGAGTAACCGTTAAATGATCACAATGTCATGGTTAGGTTACATGGGCCAATTGGGTAATCAGATGTATCAATATGCTGCCTTATTGGGTATTTCCCAGTTACATGGGCATGAAGTGGTTCTTCCTGGAGACAATAGAGAAATAAGAGACGTCGAACAAGATTATACCGGCAGGAAAATACGCTACGGCCTTTATTTGTTGGATTGTTTCGATTTGTCCGAACGTATGCTGACCACAGCAGAACTTAATCAAGGTCTTCAATATAATTATCATGAAGCAACTCATCATTTTGACGAAAATGTTCTACGCGTTCCAGACAACACAGGCATCATCGGGCACCTTGAATCCTATCGATATTTTGACCATGCAAGGAAAACGGTACTAGAGAAAATGAAATTCAAGCAGGAGATCAAGACCCGGGCCGAGGAGAGATTTAAAAAATTACAAGGTAAGCCTATCGTTTCGCTTCATGTCAGGACACATACCCGTTACACAACTGAAAAATTCGACCATCATTGTTTTCTGCCTGTAGAATATTATCAAAAAGCTTTAACCTTTTTTCCTGAACAAGATTATAATGTCCTTGTTTTCACGGACAACTTTCCTTGGGTAAAAGAAAATATCAAGGGCCCCAACGTCTATTACAATGATTACGACACCGAATACAAACGCCCTGACTTTATAGATCTCTGTATGATGTCTCTCTGCGACCACCATATCATTGCAAACAGTTCGTTCAGCTGGTGGGGTGCTTACCTTGCCAATAAAAAAGACCAAGTAGTTATAGCTCCGAGTCAGTGGTTTGGGCCGGCCTTCGCCCATCTTAGCGACAAAGATACTGTACCTCCTTCATGGATCCGGGTATGAAATATAAAAAAGTAGGCTTCAAAACAGACAACTTTACGTTTTACATCAATCTCCCAGACTGGTTCTTATTTGAACGTGGGGACCAAGGAATAACTTTTGATAAATTACTAAAAGACGATATTATTCCCGAAATCCAGGCATACAAAAAAATGCACTTATATATGAACCAGTTCTCTAAAGAGGCCATCTTCTTAGACGTCGGCGCCCACATAGGCCTTGTCTCTATTCCCATCGCAATGGAAGGATACGACGTCATTGCAATAGAGCCGATAACGGATCTACTCTGTGGCAATATTTGCCTCAATATCATTGAAGATTTTATAAAGGTTGTTCCCTGTGCCGCCTATGACATAGAAAAATCCACAACCATATACGCTCCCGTTAATGGTGATTGCACCTCACTTTCTAGTGATCTGGCCCAGTCCGGTGGCCCCATCCGATTGGTTCAGACAAAGACCGTCGTGCTTGATAAACTTCTTGCAAAAGAAAATGTCCAAGATCGGGTAAGGTTTATAAAAATTGACGTCCAAGGCTTTGAATATAACGTTTTAAAGGGGCTTAAGGAAACCTTGGCTCTTCCCCATGAACGCCATGTCCTCATAGAGTGGGATGAAGGCTTCATGCAAAAAACAGGGATCAATCCTGCGGAAATAATTGACTTGTTCAATTCCTTAGGCTTTCAAAAAGAGTCTTGGGATGCTGGCGATGCTTTATTTGCGAAAAGAACCCTAAAATGATAAAAATAAAATTCATATGCCAAGGCCAAGACGATCAATTCATTGCCGATCGGGTTAAGCGAAATTTTGTCTTTGAAGAAAATGACGACAAAAATTTTAGCATAACGACTTTAAATGATTTTGATTTCTTAGTCGTTTGCGGGAAAGCTCCTCCAACGGGCTTCCCGAAAGAACAAGTTTTCGGTGTTATTATGGAACCGTCCTGGACCCCGAACTGGGATCGATACATGGCATCGTATGCAGGGGTCATTTTTGTACACGATAATTCTCTCTTTAAATTCAACAATGAGACAACAAAAATAATTGAACGGCCGAGTTTAATGTTCACGGAGTTCTACAACAGCCCAGAAACCGTTGATTATTTCCTTAACACTAAATTTGAAAAAACTAAAAAGATAAACATCATAGTAAGTGCCTTGAATAACAAAATGTATGGAAATACTTATAACCATAGGATTGCTTTTGTTGAAACAATCATAAAACAGAAACTTCCGATTGAAATATATGGCCGGCTCTGGCGCCCTAATGGGGAATGGTTAAAAGGCCCTTTCGAAAAGAAATTTGACGTCATCAAAAATTTCGAATTCAGCGTTGGAATAGAAAACTCTTGTGAGAAAAATTACATTTCAGAAAAATTCTTTGACTCTTTCATGACCAATACAGTTCCAATTTATTACGGCTGTCCGAATGTGACGGAAATTTACGATGAGGATTCCTTCATAGCCATAGATATAACAGACCCTAATAAATACATCCCTCTTTTAGAGGATATTTTAAACAAAAGGTCTTATCTGGATTATTTAGACAAATTAATTGCCATGAAAATACGGTATTTACGGGAAAACAATTTGTATACAGTGGTAGTGAATCATATTAAGGACAGTCTTTCATGAAAATCTTAGAGGAAAAATACAGAATATGATGTGTTTTGACATAGGTGCCAACATAGGCGACACTGTACAATGGTTTTTAGACAACGGCTATGACAGTGTGGTTGCCGTAGAACCTGGAGCTGAAGCTTTTTCTGAATTATTTCAAAAATTTAGCTACAACCCTCGAGTGCTTATGCACTATCTTGCCCTCTCAAAAGAGCCCGGTCCTATAGAATTTTGGAATAGCAACTGGCACCCAATAAGCTCTGCTTCTAAGTCTTGGGTAACTAATTCCAGATTCTCTGAGAGATGTGCATGGAATGCCGTAACTAAAAATGCGGTCACTCTTGATGAACTCATTGAACTTCACGGACTACCTGATTTCTTAAAAGTAGATGTCGAGGGTTATGAATTAGAAGTTTTTAAAGGGTTAACCCATAGTAATATAAAAACTATCGCATTTGAATGGTCTGAAGAAGAATACACCCAACTTAATGAAACTGTAGAATACTTGAAAGAACTCGGGTATCTCGAATTTTCTTTCACCTATGCTGATAATCTATCAGACTCTAATAGTTTAATTTATAAAGACTGGGATAAATTAGACATTCATTTGGACATAATTCCTTCCAGAAAAGAAAAATGGGGAATGGTATACGCAAAATGAAGACTTATCTATCAGTTGGAATAGGAGACATGATGTGTCTCGACTCAATACTTACCCAAAGCGAAAAACTCGACATAACTGAAATTTATTGGGGATGTCGTTTCGGAATTGACATTTCTCCTTTAATGGCCAATAACCCTTTCTATAGTATAAAAAAACAATATTTTATAGAAGATGAAACCGGGAAAAAAATGATGAACAGCCTTTACCCGGAAAAGTCTCAAGAGCTTTTTTGGCATTTCCGTCCAGATTTTGAACCTAATTACACGATAGGAAAAAATTTATTAAGTATTAAAGAAAATGATGTTTTCCCCATTGATGCATCTAAACTGTTTCAAGACCCCTCCAGAACTTATCAAGGATCCTCTTTTTTAATGAATGCTACAATGGAGGATGTTAACTGGACTGAATTAGGGATAACACCTAGAAACTACATTTTAGTCCATTACCCTACATCAACAAGGCCAAGATCGGACATAGCTAGAATAGAAAAAGAGGATTGGAATTTTATTCAAAATCTTTCGAATGATACAAAACTAAAAATAATCATAATTACAGATACTGATATTCTACCCGATCTTAATAATTTCATAACATTAAAAACCCCCAACATCAATTCCGTCATTGCTTTAGCAAAATACGCTTCCTATTACGTAGGGTGTGATTCATTCGTTGCCATTTTAAGTTGTAAATCTCTGCCATATAATAACCTATTCATAAAAACACATAATCCAGATATATACAACACTCTTCCAAGTCATGTGTGGCTACAAAGATTTTTTTTACCTCATCCTTATAATATTATTCAAAAATTCTATAAACACACTCTAAGCCGATAGGATAAGAATGAACTACAAACAGACACTTAACCAAGCAATGCAGTTGATGGCCCAAAATAAAAAAACCGTTTTTATCGGATACAATGTTCGAGTAGGAAGAGCTGGGGGCACTCTCGAAGAAATTTCAGACGATCAACTTATTGAGACTCCAGTCGCAGAAAACCTTATGGTTGGAATGGCCATTGGTATGAGTCTCAATGGCCATTATCCCATTGTTTATTTCGAAAGATTTGATTTTATCATGAATGCTATGGATGCAATTATTAACCATCTCGACAAAATTGAATTAATCTCTGACGGAGAATTTAAACCAGCAGTTATTGTGCGTTGCGTAGTGGGCAACAAGAACAAACCCTTGTACACAGGCCCTACCCACATTCAAGATTTTTCCCCAATGTTTACAGGACTAAACATCTCCCTCATAAGTTGTTATTCTACCGCAGATATTACGGAGGCTTATAAATCCGCCTTTTCTCAAATGATCTCTGATAAGCCAAAATCCTCTATTGTTGTAGAATACAAGGATCTTTACTAATGCAATTAAAAAACAAATATAATAATTTAAAAATAGCGTGGTATCCAGAGAAACTAAATTCCTTTGTTCAAAATACAATAACCGCTCCTATTTATGTTCGAGTAAAACCTACAAACAAATGCTGTCATGATTGTATTTATTGTGTTTATAATGAAGCTTTTTCTGGAATGCATCAAAGCATGTCTCGAGAGGATGAACTAGAAAAATGGAAACTCATAGAAATTTTAAATGATTTCGCAGATATTGGAGTAAAATCTTTAACCTTCTCGGGCGGTGGGGAACCTTTATTTTACTCTCACATAAATGAAGCACTTGAATTATCTTTAAAAAGAAATATAGCCGTATCGGTTATTACTAATGGACAGTATTTGAAGAATAAAACAGCAATTCTTCTCGCCTCAGCTAAATGGGTTAGAGTCTCAATGGATTACCACAATCCCGAATCATTTAAGAAAATAAGAAGGACAGATCCATCTCAATTTCAAAATATTTGCAACAATGTAAAAAACTTTTCAAAAATAAAAAATAAAGATTGTAATCTCACGACAAACTGGATCATAAGTAGAGATAATTACAATACAATTCTCGAATCAGTTATATTAATGAAGAGTATTGGAATTGAATCAGTTAGATTCTCTCCCCTGTGGACAAAAAACTTTCACGAGTACCACGATCCAATAAAAGCTCAAATTAAGGAAACTATAAATCGGTCCAGAAATATAGAAGATGACAATTTCGAAATTATTGACGGATATAATACAGACATAGCAGTGTCAAGAATAAATCATAGATGCTTCTACAATCAAACTGTCCCCGTAATCGGCGCCGATGGTAATGTGTATACCTGTCACAATAAAGCCTATGATCCAGATGGGATAATCGGATCAGTCAAAACCCAATCTTTTAAAGAAATGTGGTTTAGTGAAAAAACAAAAAACTTTTTTAAAAACTTTGACCCGAGAGCCGCCTGTAAAAACCAGTGTGCGAACGAACAAAAAAATATAAATATTCAAACTTTAATCGACTGTTATGGAGATGTTTTCCCATGACCTTTTATTCGCAACATGGCCAAGATAAATGGGTTTTAGAAAAATTAAATTACAAAAAAAACGGCTTTTTTATAGACTCTGGGGCTTATCACTCTCAAAACTTATCGAATACTTATGTTCTCGAAAAAGATTTTGGATGGAATGGAATCTGTATAGAACCTCAGCCCAATCTATATAAAGAATTAAGCGAGAATCGAAAATGCACTGTCGTTAAATGCACTCTTGACGATAAGATAGGTGAAGCAAATTTTATTTATGCAGATGGATTATCAGGGATACTTGAAAATATGTGCGCATTTGATTACAATAGAGTCTCGAATCTCCCTGAATACCGAAATAAAAATCTAAAAGAGTTGACTAAAAAAACATCAACTGTACTTATTTCAGACATCCTAGAAGAATATAAAGCACCTGAGATCATCGATTATTGGTCACTAGACACGGAAGGCTCAGAATACCCTATTTTAAAATCTTTTCCATGGCATAAACATAAAGTAATTTTATTAACTGTTGAACACAATCAGGGGGAACCACATTGTTCTAACGTACGTAACTATATGTCAGAACTTGGATATGAGATTTTTCCGAATTTATTATGCCCTTGGGAAGATCATTTTTCAAAAATAGTATAGGAGGACAACGACAATGACTGAAAAAGAACTTATTTACTGCGAAAATGAAATAGCTCTATTGTGGAATTCTGGAGATGCCCCCTTTCTAGTTCATTTATCGGGAGGCAATGAAAAACAATTAATAAATATTTTTAAAAGAATAAAACCTGAAGATTTTATATTTTCAACCCATAGATCGCATTATCACTATCTTCTAGCGGGTGGATCTCTCAACGAACTTAAAGAACTTGTTATTCAAAACAAAAGCATGTTTATCTTCAGCAAAAAATTAAACTTTTTCACATCTTCCATTGTTGCAGGTACTCCCGCAATTGCGGCCGGAATGGCCCAGTCCATAAAAATAAACGGTGAAAAAAAACACGTATGGTGCTTTATAGGAGACGCTGCGGAAGATGAGGGGCATTTCTATGAAGCCGTACGCTATGTAGACGGTTTTGACCTCCCCTGCACCTTTATAATCGAAGATAACGACCGTAGTGTCTGTAGCTCAAAATCTCAACGCCGAGGGTATCCTTCACAAGACTGGCCGGATTGCGTAGAAAGATATTGCTATAAACCCACATACCCTCACGCAGGATCTGGAACAACCAGCAAAATCATTTTTAAGGACGTAAAGTGATGAGCAACTTCTGTTTGATACGCCAGCCAGCCGGTATAGGAGACATTTTCTTCTGCCAAAAAATAGCCAAAACTGTTTTAAGCCTGGGAGAGTACAAACAAGTGATATGGCCGGTAATTCCAGAATATACTTACATTGCCGATTATATGGATACGGATAATATTAAATACATAGATCAGAACAACTCTTTCAAAAATCGAGATTTATTCTTCTCTCAAATTAACAACATTTGTATGGTCGGTAATTGTTTATATGTTCCTTTGCAGGTCTGCGATGCTGTTACACCATACCACGACAGACGGGCAAATGGGCATATAAAATACAAATTCTTTCACGATTTACCACACCTTGATTGGAAAAATTTCTTTTCTTTTAAAAGGAATCTTTCTCGAGAATTAAGCCTTGTTAACAAATTAGGCCTTGATCTCTCTGAAAAATATAATGTGATCAACAAAAATTATGGATCCCCTCCCGGAATGGCCGTAAGAAATGATGTGAAAACACAAAATGGATATAGAAATATAGAAATGAGCGTTGATCCTGAAAGTCATATCTTTGATTGGTTAACAATTTTCGAGCACGCCCAAGAGATACACACTGTAGAAACAGCTCTATACTATCTTTTTGAAAAACTTAATTTAAAAAATATTTTTATCTATTCAAAATATATAGGTTTAGGAGATAATTTTGAATATATGAAAGATCATTGCTGTAAAGAATGGCACTATATACCATGAAAATTTTAATCACAGGCTGTGACACGGGCCTTGGAAAAGTTTTGCTCAATAAGTTAATCAAGCAAGACATTTTTGTTATACCTCATTTCAAAAACATATCCTCCTGCCGCACCAGGCGGCGGGGAATCATCATAGTTGACTCAAACGCTATAATAGGAGATATTAACGACTCCAAAGTCAGGGATGCCATAGAGACTCAATGCAATCTTTTTGGCATCAGTGTCTTTATAAACAATGCAGCTATTTATGAGCATAAACCTTTTTTAGAGCATTCAGATGAAATAATTGAAAATATTCTTCATACCAATCTTATTTCCCCTATCCTACTAATCAAAAAAATATACAAACATTTTCAAAATATCGGGAAAGGATTAATAATCAACATTAATTCCATAGCGTGTAAAAACCCTGGTGCTGGAGAAACAATTTATACCGCATCAAAAACAGGAATAGAGGGATTTTCAAGGTCTCTACAAATAGAGTCTTTAAATTCAAAAATAAAAATAGTTGATATTTATTTAGGAGCCATGAAAACCCCTATGTCTCAATGGCGCCCCAATTATGAAAAACTTATTGATCCTGAAGAAGTAGCAGAAACAATAATTAACTTATTTTTGCACAAACCAAAGACTTTAGCAACTGCTGAAATAGTAATTAGAAGGAATTAAGTATGAGATTTGATTTCAAACACATCGAACAGCCTTGGTTGATGGATATGTATCGAAAATATCTACCCGACTCAGGTTTTTTTGTAGAAATCGGGATGGGGCACACAACGACAGATGAATCCAGAAAAAGTAATTTTAAAACAATAGAGTTAAATGCGAGCAATACAATTGAACTTTTGACCATGAACTGGAAAGGGATTTTTATAGAGCCTATTCCAGAATTCTGTTATGAAGCCTCTTTATTAATGAAAAACTCAATAAAAAAAGGGGCTGTAAAAATAGTTAATCTTGGAGCTTCTGATCAATTTGAATTATGCACAATGTATGCAAAAGAAACTATGGTACCCAATGATCAACTTTCTTATATCGACGGAGGTACAAAACGCCTTTATGATTATCCAGGGAAAAAAATTTTTTGTAAACCGACTTCACAAATACTCGCTGAAGTAGAGTGCCCAACATCTATAGATTTTATGTCTATAGATGTTGAGGGTTTTGAAGATAAAGTTCTGAGAGGTTTAGATTTCAATCTTCATAAGCCCCGTGTAATGCTTATTGAACATGTCAGGTTTTCTAAAGACACAGAATCCATTATTCCTTCCGAATATGTCTTAATGAATAAAGATGATATAAATGGATGTTGGGTTAACAAAAATTTAATTAGGAGTTAAACATGGGAGCGTTGTCCACTTTTAATCTTAATTCATTTATTAATGATTATGGATGCAACATAATGATAGAGACTGGGACTGGTAAAGGTGATTCTGTCAGACACGCATTATGCTACCCCTTTAAAAAAATATACACTATTGAAATTATAAAAGAGATCTACGATAAGGCTACCCAAGATATAAAAGACCCTCGAACAACTTTTATACTAGGCGAGTCTTTACCCGAATTAGAACTTCTTCTTAAAGATATAAAAACGTCTGATATTGTACTGTTCTGGTTAGATGCCCATTTTCCAGGAGCGGATTTTCATATCCCCGGGTATTCCTATGATGACGACATTTCTAAAGAAATAAAACTTCCTCTTGAAATGGAACTGAACTTAATAAAAAAGCATAGAATTGGGCAAGACGTGATCATAATCGATGATTTAAATCATTATGAAGACGGCCCTTTTGAAGCTGGAAATCTTGCGGAGCGCTATCTCTATTTCAGAGATAAATACAACTTACATGGAATTGACTTTATTTTCAATAACTTTCATGAAACACACAACCTAAAAAAAAATTACCAACACCAAGGTTATATCATTCTAACTCCAAAAAGGAACAATGAATAAAAGGTCTCTTGTGATAACGTCTATAGCCTCGGCAGAGAACCAGGCTTTACAAAATTTTGCTCAAGGGTGCTACACAAATAACGTTCCTTTTATAGTTATTGGTGATGCTTCCTCCCCTGATAATTTTTATATGAAAAACTGTGACTTCTGGAGTATCAAACGTCAGCGAACCCTCCCTTTTGAAATAACAGAAAAATTACCGGAAAAAAATTACGCAAGAAAAAACATAGGTTATCTTATAGCCATGTCGAATGACTCAGAGACTATAATAGAATCAGACGATGATAATTTTCCAAAATCTGAGTTCTGGGCTGAGCGTAACCGCTTCGGAATGCAGGAAATAAAAACCCCAGGCTGGATAAATATCTATCAATACTTTACGCAGAATAATATATGGCCACGAGGATTTCCACTCGAATTGTTACATAAAGCAAAAAGCCAAAAAGTTCAAAAACTCTGTAAAAAACCTTCCCCCATTCAACAAAATTTAGCAGACAAAAATCCCGACGTAGACGCAGTCTATCGGCTTACTCATCCTTTACCATTAACCTTTAAAATAAGAAGACCTATATCACTCGGGTCTAATTGCTGGTGCCCTATCAATAGCCAGAATACGACATGGTTTAAAGAGGCCTTCCCTCTTTTATACCTTCCAAGTTACTGTAACTTTAGAATGACCGATATTTGGAGAGGGTTAATAGCCCAACGTATAGCATGGAATTATGGGTGGGTTGTTTCCTATCATAACGCTTCAGTCTTTCAAGAAAGAAATAAGCATAACTTATTAAAGGATTTTCAAGAAGAAATACCTGGTTATTTAAATAACAGAGAGATCGCTAAAAAATTAAAAAACATCAATCTTAAAAAAGGGAAAAATTCAATATACACTAATTTATTTTTATGCTACAATATGATGATAAAAAATAATTATATTGATAATAAAGAAATAGATGTGTTACAAGCTTGGATTCAAGACTGTAAAAAGTTTTTAGAAAGAGATTAAACATGACCTCAACAGAAAAATCAGAACAAAACATACACAAAAAAATGGCAGAGTTAAGCAAATCATGTATTGTCGAGATAGGCGTGTTAATCGGATATACCACAAAAATTTTATTAGACAACTCCCCTCCACAAGTGCAAATTTATGGAATAGATCCTATAGTTCCAGACTCCATGGACAAAAACTTAATTGGAGACGAACAAAAAATAATAAATCTTGTTAAAGAATACCCTAAAAAATTTACATTTATAAAGGACTATAGCTACAATGTAGCAAAAACATGGAATGAAAGGACAGAAATAGATTACATTTTTATAGATGGCGACCACAATTACACGGCAGTTAAAAAAGATTTTGAAGATTGGTTCCCATTTATAAAAAAAGGAGGATATATAGGGTTACATGATTCTCGAATGAATAGAAAAATACCTCCAGTAGCCCCTTTCCATACGGGTCCATCAAAGCTAGCCGATGAGCTAATAATAAATTCGAGAGTAGAACTAACAGACGAGTTTTTTTCTCTATCCCTATTCAGAAAGAAATGACACATGAATGAATTCACTGTAGGGGTACCTATCTACAACAAATCTCATATGCTACATTTAATCATTGAGGGATTCTCAAAAAACATATTAGAACCCGTAGATTATATTTTTATATTCGATGGTTGTACGGACGATTCAGAACAGATATTTGAAAAAAATAAAATGCTATTAAAAGGGGATATTCGAGCAATTAAAACAAATAACATCTTTCAACTCAAAACTAATAACATTTTAATGAAAGAACTCAAAACCGATAAATTAATTATTTTTCAAGATGATATGGTTTTAAATGACTCTAATTATCTTAATAACATAAGAAATATATTCAACATTTATAAAGACTCTTTAGGTATTATTGGATCAAGAGATGGTTTTGAAAAAGGATATTCAAATATGTACGGATCTTATTTTTCTGGATCCAATCGAATTCCTTTAAATAACGGTGAGTTTAAAGAAAAATCTATGATCAATATAGGCCCTATAGCTTTAAGCAAAAAACTTATAAATACTGTTGGAGTTTTTGATGAAATATACGGCAAGGGCTCTTATGAAGAAATGGAATATTCCCTGAAAGCAAAACACCATCACAATCTTACAAATATTGTACTAGGCGTAGATCTTATACACGACAAATTTTTAAATTTAGTTAAAGGAAATTTCAATGTAAATAATTCAAGTAATATACTATCTAATCAATTGTCCCTAAACCATAGCGTATTTAGGCAAAGATGGGAAGGTTTGGCAGGAATATGAAATATTTATTAAACTATGCACATTTAAACCATTATTATTCTCAAAAAAGACAAACAGAAAGTGCCCGTATTGGAGGCTTTGATCAAGTATTTCAATGCTCTTTTGAGGACATAGACGGAAAATTTTATGAGAAAAATAAATCTACCCTAGATATGCAGAAAGGGGCTGGATGTTGGTTATGGAAACCTTATCTAATATTAAAACATTTAAAAAATTTAACCGAAAATGATTTTTTGTTTTATCTTGATTCTGGGGCTTTATTCATAGACCGAATAGACCCTCTTGAAAAAATATGTCAGGAGCAAACAAATGGGGTATTGTGTTTTCATTTAAATGAAGGGCCCTATCTAATAGAACATAATTATGATTGCTACCATACTAAAAGAGATATTTACATAGCCATGAACTGCGACAATGAATCCTATTGGTACAGTTATATAATAAACGCAGCAATGAGCGGTTGGATAAAAAATAAATTTACATTGAATTTTCTAGAAGAGTGGCTATATTTTGCTCAAAAAGATGGTATTATAACGGACAGCCCTAGTTTACTAGGACCTGAGTTGCCTTTATTCAGAGCCAACCGCCACGACCAATCCATTTTTAGTGTACTAAGAAAAAAATATAATTTACCCTCTTTTACAGATCCTTCTCAGTATGGTAATCAATATAGAGCTGAACAGGGTAACACAATTCCTCAAATAATAGATCATCACCGAGACTCAAACTAAAAAAAAGCCCATTTTTTTATGGGCCTTTAACAAAACAATTCGGGGGAATCAACTTAACGGGAAACTTTTCTTATTAAATAAGCTTGCATCGTCCTAGGCACAGATCGAGGGATCTTCCTAGCAAACGTATTTGCTATAACTAGGGCGCTGTCTAGTTGGTGATTACTAACAGCATTAAGAATTAAACTCTTCCAGAGTTCAAAAGCCCGGACCGTGTCCGAGGCCTGACAATAAAACTCAGCTATTTTATTTCCGTCATTGTACTCATCTAAATTTATCAGCCCCTCCGGAATACTATCAATTTTATCAAATCGGCCAGCCCTTAAATACCTAATCGAAAGCACCCCTTTAAGAAAAGAGCTCGAATCTTCATTGCAAGCCCGCTCATAGGCCTTTAGTGCAAGGTCCTGATAGCCTTGCATCTCATAACACCGGGCCTGAATGAACCATTCCTCGGCCGTTCCCTGAGCAAGACAAGAGGACAGGAGAAACATTATAGCTAATACAATTTTTATGTTCATACTTATATTATACCATAAATGAAATACTTTTACGCCAGAAAAGAAAAAAGGCTGTAGGAATCTCTCCTACAGCCCTCTCGAACAAACAAAAAATCTAAATTAGCAACTTTGTCCAGTAGGACCTGTTCTTGTATCAAATTGAAAAGCTTTATCGTTTAGAGTCTGATTAACTTTTGAAAGGTCAGAAGGACTTTTCATGGCCAGTTCTTTGATATCAACTTTATTGATCAAAGAATCCAGAATGCTTTCGACTTTCGCGGAAGAATCAGCTTGAGCAAGCTGACTACCTATCTGCTTCGGATCTGCATGAGCCGCCGCGGCAAGGCCAAGAATAAGAGCCACGATCGGACCATATTTTGAAAGAAGGCCGGCAGAGATCTCGGAAGCATCTTTCCCTTGAGAAACACTTTTTCCAATATCCTTAATTAATTCAGGGGGCGCCATCTTTATCTTGT
>Ga0265323_10000384_pt1 | contig 25421 bp, 19 predicted proteins | sample 41225metaG_FD_193580 | JGI IMG/M metagenome (GOLD analysis project Ga0265323, IMG submission 193580) | Rhizosphere microbial communities from Carex aquatilis grown in University of Washington, Seatle, WA, United States - 4-12-25 metaG | ecosystem: Host-associated > Plants > Roots > Rhizosphere...
CGTGTGAGCCTGGAGTTTGCTTCCAACAATATAATATAGATATTTCTTCCCTATGATGCATATCCCACAAGCCTCTTTTTCATTCTCGTTCGATCACGGCGGGGGACTAAGCCCAAATAGAACAACTCAGATTGGCTTTAGGTTAGGGATAATCAGGTTCGAACTGATGACTTACACCATGTCAAGGTGACACTCTACCACTGAGTTATATCCCTTCCCTGCCTAAAATACTAACTAATAGGGTCGAGAAATTCAAGGCCACTACTCCTAAACAACTTGGAGTCGGGTCTTCTTTTCGTACTTTTTATTATGGATAGCTCAGGAATGGGACCATTGTCAACCACTCCTATCGGAAATGGGATTGACCAAGCCATAGCACATGCTCTCATCAAATCCGTACTTGAGTCGGCTCAATCCTTTTTTTAGGAAAAGATTGGGCCGAGTTGAATTGCAATCAATTTAGTAAAACTTACTGAATTATGGTAGAACTTACTGAATAATGTGCGTTTTTTTTTGATCTTTCTATTTCGCCTTATCTAGTTTATCTACCGGATCAAATTCAAATTTGATTGCTTTCCATACTTCACAAGCAGCGGCTAGTTCAGGACTCCATTTAGCTGCTGCTCGAATAATCTCATTACCTTCACGAGCAAGATCACGTCCTTCATTACGAGCTTGTACACACGCTTCTAAAGCCACCCTGTTAGCTACTGCACCAGGTGCATTTCCCCAAGGGTGTCCTAAGGTTCCTCCACCAAATTGAAGTACGGAATCATCTCCAAAGATTTCGGTCAAAGCAGGCATATGCCAAACATGGATACCCCCTGAAGCCACAGGTATAACACCAGGCATAGAGACCCAATCTTGAGTGAAAAAGATACCACGACTACGATCTTTTTCAATATAATCATCACGTAATAAATCAACAAAACCTAAAGTCATCTCACGTTCCCCTTCCAGTTTACCTACTACTGTACCAGAGTGAATATGATCTCCACCAGACATACGTAATGCTTTAGCTAGTACACGGAAATGCATACCATGGTTTTTCTGTCTATCAATAACTGCATGCATTGCGCGGTGGATGTGAAGAAGTAGACCATTATCACGACAATAAAAAGCCAAACTAGTATTTGCAGTGAATCCCCCGGTTAAGTAGTCATGCATTACGATAGGAACTCCCAATTCTCTAGCAAATACTGCTCTTTTAAGCATTTCTTCAGATGTACCTGCAGTAGCATTCAAGTAGTGCCCTTTGATTTCACCTGTTTCGGCCTGTGCTTTATAAATTGCTTCGGCACAGAACAAGAAACGATCTCTCCAACGCATAAATGGTTGTGAGTTTACGTTTTCATCATCTTTGGTAAAATCAAGTCCACCACGTAGACATTCATAACATGCTCTACCGTAGTTCTTTGCGGATAATCCCAATTTTGGTTTAATAGTACATCCCAATAGAGGACGACCATATTTGTTCAACTTATCTCTTTCGGATTGGATACCATGAGGTGGGCCTTGGAAAGTTTTTGAATAAGCAGGGGGAATTCGTAAGTCTTCCAAGCGTAGAGCTCGTAGGGCTTTGAAACCAAATACATTACCTACAATAGAAGTAAACATGTTAGTAACAGAACCTTCTTCAAAAAGGTCTAAAGGATAAGCTACATAGGCAATAAATTGATTTTCTTCTCCAACAACAGGCTCGATATGATAGCATCGTCCTTTGTAACGATCAAGACTGGTAAGTCCATCAGTCCAAACAGTTGTCCATGTACCAGTAGAAGATTCTGCCGCTACTGCAGCTCCTGCTTCTTCAGGGGGGACTCCGGGTTGAGGAGTTACTCGGAACGCTGCTAAGATATCAGTATCTTTGGTTTCGTACTCAGGAGTATAATAAGTAAGTTTGTAATCTTTAACCCCTGCTTTAAACCCAACACTTGCTTTAGTCTCTGTTTGTGGTGACATAAGTCCCTTTCTACAACTTATGAATTAAGAATTGTCAAAAGAACAAGATCTACTCGAGATGGATTTTCAATGGAGTAAAAATCTTTCATTTCCAAAAAAATCAATTAGGATTTTTAATTGCATGTCATTTGGAGGTTTTTTTGAATGTATTTGATGCACCAAATACACCCTTATTATATGCTCTTTGATATATATAGTGCAAGCGAATCTTGTTTTGCAAATTAATAAATTTCTAATAAGATTTTTCTTAGAGAATCTATTTCTTAATTTGAAATCAAAATATTTCAATACGCATTTCCCTCTTGACACTTCCCTCTTGGCAGTGATATGTTTTTTATATGTAAATCCTAGAAAATAAGCATAATTCATCTACGAAAGAATTTCAAAACAGAAATCTATATGAAAAAATGAAAAAAGAAAGAAACATTGACTGAACCTAAGAATGAACTCATTGAAATTGAATGAATAAAGGATTGAATAAGATTCAATCGCTTAGATCGTTAACTAAATAAAAAGTTATTTCCTTTTTATTTTTTATTGAATTAATTGATCAGCTTGTTATCGAATATTGCTTTTTGCTTTGGTACTATAAAAAAAAACTGCAAAATACTTCATTTTTTTTATAATTATGAATCCTACTAATTCTAATCCTGTGGTTTCCACACAAAATATAGGGCATATTGTTCAAATTATTGGCCCAGTACTCGATATTGTCTTTCCTCCGGGCAAAATGCCTAATATTTATAATGCTCTGGTAGTTAAAGGTCCATATACGCAGCAGATTAATGTTACTTGTGAGGTGCAACAATTATTAGGAAATAATCGAGTTAGAGCTGTAGCTATGAGTGCTACAGATGGTTTAACGAGAGGAATGGAAGTGATTGACACAGGGGCTGCTCTAAGTGTTCCAGTAGGTGAAGCAACCCTCGGACGAATTTTCAACGTTCTTGGAGAGCCTGTTGATAATTTAGGCCCTTTAGACATTAGTAAAACATCTCCTATTCATAGATCTGCACCCGCCTTTGTAGAATTAGATACAAGATTATCAATCTTTGAAACAGGTATTAAAGTAGTAGATCTTTTAGCTCCTTACCGCCGTGGAGGAAAAATAGGATTATTCGGGGGAGCTGGAGTAGGTAAAACAGTACTGATCATGGAATTGATCAACAACATTGCTAAAGCTCACGGAGGTGTATCCGTATTTGGTGGAGTAGGGGAACGTACTCGTGAGGGAAATGATCTTTATATTGAAATGAAAGAATCCGGAGTGATTAATGAAAAAAATCTTTCCGAATCAAAAGTAGCTCTAGTCTATGGTCAAATGAATGAACCCCCGGGAGCTCGTATGAGAGTTGGTTTAACTGCCCTAACTATGGCAGAATATTTTCGAGATGTTAATAAACAAGATGTGCTTCTATTCATTGACAATATCTTTCGTTTCGTCCAAGCAGGATCAGAGGTATCCGCTTTATTAGGTAGAATGCCTTCCGCAGTTGGTTATCAACCCACCCTTAGCACAGAAATGGGTTCTTTGCAAGAAAGAATTACTTCTACGAAAAAGGGAGCTATAACTTCAATTCAAGCAGTTTACGTGCCTGCGGATGACTTGACTGACCCTGCTCCTGCTACAACATTTGCACATTTAGATGCTACTACCGTACTATCAAGACCATTAGCTGCCAAAGGTATTTATCCAGCAGTGAATCCCTTAGATTCAACGTCAACTATGTTACAACCAAAGATTGTTGGCAAAGAACATTATGAAACTGCGCAAAGAGTTAAGCAAACTTCACAACGTTACAAAGAACTTCAGGACATTATAGCAATTCTCGGATTGGATGAATTATCCGAGGAGGATCGTTTAACTGTAGCAAGAGCACGAAAAATTGAGCGTTTCTTATCACAACCCTTCTTCGTGGCAGAAGTCTTTACTGGTTCTCCAGGAAAATATGTTGGTCTTGCAGAAACTATTAGGGGATTTCAACTGATCCTTTCTGGAGAATTAGACGCTTTGCCCGAGCAAGCTTTTTATTTGGTGGGTAACATCGATGAAGCTACCGCGAAAGCTATCAATTTAGAAGTGAAGTAGAGAGCATTTTGAAGAAATGACCTTAAAACTTTGTGTACTGACTCCTAATCGAATTATTTTGGATTCAGAAGTAAAAGAAATCATTTTATCTACAAATAGTGGTCAAATTGGTGTATTACCAAATCACACTCCTATTGCCACAGCTTTGGATATAGGTCTTTTGAGAATACACATCAACGACCAATGGTTAAAGGTGGCTCTAATGGGTGGTTTTGCCAGAATTGGAAATAATGAAATCATCATTTTAGGAAATGATGCAGAGATAAGTACCGACATTGATCCGCAAGAAGCTCAAGAAGCTCTTGAAATAGCTGAAGCTAACTTGAGGAAAGCTAAGGGTAAGAGACAACTGATTGAAGCGAATCTAGCTCTTAGACGAGCTAGGACACGAATAGAGGCTGTTAATGTTATTTCTTAACATTTTATTTCAAAACTAGTCAATACATCAAATAAATAAAAATAAGTTTTTTTAAAGTTTTTTTAATACTATCTTCTTTAAATTGAAAAAAATCACTTTGAATCAGATACAAGGAAAAGATCCATTAAGTAGAAAAACTTATTAGATACCAGGGTTAGTATCTAATAAGTTCTACCTACTATTGGATTTGAACCAATGACTCCTGCCGTATGAAAGCAATACTCTAACCACTGAGTTAAGTAGGTAGTTCAAAACAAAAAAGAAAATTCTATCACTTTTCTAATTCTAATTATAGATAGATTATTCTTTCTAAGCAATACCAATCGATTAACAGTAAATAGATCAGAGATTTATCATATGGATTAGGATATGGATTAGGCTTGACAAAAAATCTTTTTTGTATTAAGATTTTTTGTACAAGGGCTATAGCTCAGTTGGTAGAGCGCCTCGTTTACACGTGCGCCAATGTTTTTCAAAGAAGCATGTAATGAACATGATTAGTCTTATTCAAAAATCAATGTCTTACTCCATATATTGAAAATAAGGGAGAACAATAGCCTGACAAATAGTCGGTTTAGTATGATTTTGATGTGATTTTCGATACAAAATCTAATAAAACCACTCATTGATTTGTTAATTGATAAGGTTAATAGCTAAATCTATTCAATGCCAGGCATAATGAGTATAAGGATCTCAAAAAAACTCTTTTCGTCCTATGAACTTTAAGGTGTATAAAGTCTCATATTCGACTCTTACATACAGCGGAACGATAGAGATTCTATTTATTTCAAATTAGGTGAAATAGGCCGAAGGCAGACCTAAGTCAAGGTAACCCTTCTTTGAAAAACTTTGGTATTGCTCTTAGATCAGGACATAATGAATCAGAGTACATGGAACCATCTTTTTATTTTCATTTTTATCATAATGAAATAATATGGTAGATTAACTGATTTTCTTTTAGTTAATGAAAGAGCCCAATGCAACAAACTGCATGTTGGGTCTTTGAAATAGTTCGAATCATTTCGATAATAAATTCAGTTTGATCTCTTTTACCGAGAAGGTCTACGGTTCGAGTCCGTATAGCCCTAATCCATTTCATTTTTCAAGACTTTTTTTTTTTTGAAAGAGTTTTCAAAATAGAACTCTCTTTCAAAATATCTTAAAAGATATTAAGATAAGAATAGTATCCCGAATAAACTAATTATTTAATAGAGTTTCTTCAATTCTATGTAAATTTTGATATTCTTACATTGTCTTTTACTATAAGTAAAGTAATAATAAGTAAAGTGATTTTTGAATTAAGATATTTTTGTATTTATTCTATCTTATGGAATAAAAAATAGAACTATAAAAACTTATGGAATAAAAGTATAGAACTATAAAAAAAAAAGAGAAGGTGAAACCAAAGAAGAGAAAAATTTCTCTTCTGTCTAAGAAGATCTTATGTTTACACCATATCTAACTAGAATGGAAGTTCAAAATGAAATCAGGATTCCTTGAATCAAATAGAATATTTAAACGAGACATGTCACAAATAAAGTCAATTCATAAAAATATATCCTTCTTTTACTGAAGTTCTGGATGAATTAACAATGGCAATTCGAATCAAAAAATTCAGTATATTTTTATTTTATACGAAGGAGTACATTTATGTTTCTGCTTCATGAATATGATATTTTCTGGGCATTTCTCATAATATCAAGCCTTTTTCCTATCTTAGCATTTTTTATTTCAGGAGTTTTAGTCCCGATTCGTGAAGGACCTGAAAAGTTTTCTAGTTATGAATCAGGTATAGAACCTATGGGAGATGCTTGGTTACAATTCCGAATTCGTTATTATATGTTTGCTCTTGTTTTTGTTGTTTTTGATGTTGAAACAGTCTTTCTTTATCCGTGGGCAATGAGCTTCGATGTATTAGGTGTATCTTTATTTATCGAAGCTTTTATTTTCGTTCTTATCCTAATTGGTGGTTCAGTTTACGCATGGCGAAAAGGAGCATTAGAATGGTCTTAACTAAATATTCAGAAAAACGGAAAAAAAAACAAGGACAAAATCCTAATAAGACAGTTATGAATTTGATTGACTTTTCGTTACTTGATCAAACAACCTCCAATTCAGTTATTTCAACTACATCAAATGATCTTTCAAATTGGTCAAGACTTTCCAGTTTATGGCCTCTTTTATATGGTACTAGTTGTTGTTTCATTGAATTTGCTTCATTAATAGGTTCGCGATTTGATTTTGATCGTTATGGATTGGTACCAAGATCAAGTCCTAGGCAAGCGGACCTAATTTTAACAGCTGGCACTGTAACAATGAAAATGGCTCCTTCTTTAGTGCGATTATATGAACAAATGCCTGAACCTAAATACGTTATTGCTATGGGAGCTTGTACTATTACAGGGGGAATGTTCAGTACTGATTCTTATACTACTGTTCGGGGAGTTGATAAGCTAATTCCTGTGGATGTTTATTTACCGGGATGCCCGCCTAAACCAGAGGCAGTTATAGATGCTATAACAAAACTTCGTAAAAAGATATCTCGAGAAATAGTTGAAGATAGAACTAGATCTCAAGAAGAAAATCGATGTTTTACTACTAATCATAAATTTCATGTTCAACGTAGTAATCATACTGGAAATTACGATCAGGGATTTAGAAATCCCTCACAATCTATTTCAGAGATATCTTCTAAAATAAAATTGAAAGATTCAGTATTTTCTTACAGTTAATTAGGTAAGGTTATTTTTTTCAGAATTAAGAATTTTCAGAATTAAGAAAGAGCAAGTCAATCTTTATTTTCCAATTTTATGGTAAAACACTTATACAAATTTGAGAGAGATCAATAGAATGGAGAAGGATCCTTTGCAAAATGATTTATCTGATTGGCTAGTCAATAATGAACTGGTTCATAGATCTTTAGGTTTTGATTCTCGAGGAATACAAACCTTACAAATAAAGGTCGAGGATTGGGACTCCATTGCTGTTATTTTATATGTATATGGTTACAATTATTTACGCTCTCAGTGTGTTTATGATGTAGCACCAGGGGGGTTTTTAGGTAGCGTATATCATCTTACAAGAATACAATATGATATATATAATCCAGAAGAAGTATGTATAAAAGTATTTGTTTCAAGGAATAATCCTAAAATCCCATCTGTTTTCTGGATTTGGAGAAGTGCTGATTTTCAAGAACGCGAATCTTATGATATATTGGGAATCTCTTATGATAATCATCCACGCCTTAAACGTATTTTAATGCCTGAAAGTTGGATAGGCTGGCCCTTGCGTAAGGACTATATTACTCCAGATTTCTATGAAATACAAGATGCCCTTTGAATGATAAGAAATCAATGTTCACTTAATTATGACATGACTTCAAAATTCATTAATGAATATTTTGAAATTCTATTTTACATGAAATAAACAAAGTAACTGCTAGATTCTTATTCGCATCATAGATATAAAAAAATAGATATAAAAAAGTCTTTAGATTTTATCATTTGGAGGAGAAAGAAATAAAATATTCATGTATTTTCTATTAACTGAAGATTTTAGAATTGCACTCAGAAAAGAAGGTAAGCAAGAAAGAAATGGAATAAAAAAATAAATATGAAATTCAGGAATAAAAAGAAGGTATCAAATTTAAAAATGCATTCTGTCTATCTATTCTTATCTTAGAACTCTTTATCTAAAACTAAAGAGTTCTTTTTTAATTTAGATAAAAAATATTATTATCTTTTTAATATCATGTTTCTATATATCTATATTCTATAGATATAATAGAATATCTAAAAGATGAAAAAACATTATATGAGGATATTAATATATTCATAATATTAATATTATGAATTAAATAAATAATTGAGTTTATATACTAATCATATATATATATATATATATATATATATGTATATTCTTATTAATTCTTACCCACCCAATTTATTTTTGTCTTGCCGGGAACCAGTTTTGAACTGGTGACACGAGGATTTTCAGTCCTCTGCTCTACCGACTGAGCTATCCCGACTATTTCTTGTGGATCACTCGAGTAGAATACTCGTACCTATGCCCTTGTCAATTAAATAAAGGAGCTCAAATAAAATTAAAATAAAAATTTATTCAAAAAAATTGAATAATCAATGTTTAAGATAATGATATGATTGGTAATGATTTCATTATAGAAGAATGATTCTTTGCATATGCTTAGGATCTTTTCATATGCTTATATTTTATTATTTTGCATAATAAATATTTTTTTTCAGATCTATTTGCGAAATGAGAAAATAGAACGAATTAAAAAGAAAAGATAGTGAATTTTATTTGAATTTTTCATCAAAATAAAAAAGAGATATTTTGAAAATCAAATGGGCTTTTTATTTTTTATTGGGGATAGAGGGACTTGAACCCTCATGATTTCAAAAATCGACGGATTTTCCTCTTACTATAAATTTCATTGTTGTCGATATTGACATGTAGAATGGACTCTCTCTTTATTCTCGTTTGATTTATCATCATTTTTTCAATCTAACAAACTCTATAATGAATTCCATAAATAGAATAAATTGATTATTAAAAATTGAGTTTTTTTCTCATTAAATTTCATATTTGAATCAATTCACCATAAACAATTCATAATTTATGGAATTCATCGAAATTCCTGAATTTGCTATTCCATAATCATTGTTAATTTATTTATTGACATAAATAATATGATTTGATTTTATGATTAATAATTTGATTAATTATCATATATACGTACGTCTTTGTTTGGTATAGACGGCTATCCTTTCTCTTATTTCGATAGAGAAATTTTAGTATTGCAACATAATAAATTCTATTCGTTAGAAAAGCTTCCATCGAGTCTCTGCACCTATCTTTAATATTAGATAAGAAAAAATATTATTTCTTATCTGAAATAAGAAATATTGTATATATTTCTTTTTCTCAAAAAGAAGATTTGGCTCAGGATTGCCCATTTTTAATTCCAGGGTTTCTCTGAATTTGGAAGTTAACACTTAGCAAGTTTCCATACCAAGGCTCAATCCAATGCAAGTCCGTAGCGTCTACCAATTTCGCCATATCCCCTTTTTTTGAGACTAAAATGCAATTTTCATTTTTATCCATTTCCCTACTATAATTAGTATTTCTTTTCCATTTATTAATTTTTTTTTTAGTTTAATTTAGTCATAAATAATTTTATAAATTAATTATTGATTTTCAACAGTCTAAAGTTCTATACATTGATTATTAAATAATCGAGAGTTCTATATTTATCTTTTTTCAATTTATTCACTTTTTTTTTTTTCAAATGAAACTCAAAAATTGATTGAATCGAATCTTAGATTGTATCTTTATCTATTCTTCTTTATTTTTTTATTTTTTATTAAGACCAATCTTTTCAAATTTTATATAACATATCTGATATTTTTTGAATTTAAACAGTTTTTTTCTTATGTGAGCCCACTTAGCTCAGAGGTTAGAGCATCGCATTAGTAATGCGATGGTCATCGGTTCAACTCCGATAGCGGGCTTTTTTTCTTTTCTATAGATTCTCTATAATTGAAAATCTTTCAGTTTTCAAAAAAAAAAAATACTGAAAGAATATTTTTTATCCTTTGTCTTAACATATTAAGACAGCTATATATTATAATAAAATCGCGACTATTTTTGTTTATTTTGATAAAGAAACAAAAAATCTATGAATTAAACCTAATCCTATTTTAGTGTAGATTATATATCATGTATATATATATATTCAATATATAAATGAAATAAGAAAATGATATATGTCTTAATTGATACGATTTTGATTACTTAATCTTTTCTTGAGATAGATAAAATATATGAATGAAAAAAAACAGAGATATATCTTAGAATTGAAAGAGTTTTTATTCCTTCATTTGAATTCAATTCGAGAAATGGATGCTTTATCTTTATAGAATATTCTATTTTAGTTACTTCCAGAATCAAAATGAATATGCAATTAATCATTGCAGTCATAAATTGGGATCAGCTTTTTTATCTGCCTATTCTGATCTTCCTCTTCCAATGAGTGCAAACCTTTTTTTTTCGAAAATAGCTAATTCGTTAAGTTAATAGGACAGGAAAAACCCATTAATAGGAGAAAAAATCCATTAATAAAATCAATTCAAAAAAAAATTCTAATAAGATTCCAACAAAGAAAACGTATTTTATTGAAATTTCAAAGAAAAAGAGAGAAACTTTTTATGCCAACTATTAAAATAAAAAACTTCTTAGAAACATAATTACAGCTACGAATCTTGTTGAAAAAATTTGGCCAAGGTCCTCACTTTTTGTTATTGCTTTATCTTAATGGCAAAAGTCTGTGAAAACAAGCCTTGTATATCGGAATACTAAGATTATTTATGTATGAATTATGGTCCTCATTCTAGACCAAATTCTCAGCGAGACTGCCTGAATTCCATAAAAAGGCTTTATGATTCATTTGAAGATGAATCAGATTGGGATGAAAATCCATCTTAAGATTAATCAGGATTCAAATGAAAACATAAATAAACAGTGTTCCCAGATTGCTACTGCTTGTAGCAATCCTGATTTTGAGAAGAATCAAATAAAAGAAATCCGCGACCTAATTGGTAAAGAAGGTCAGGCTAATATATTAGGTACTACCATACGAAGAGTTCTACTTGCAGAAATAAAAGGAACACGTATAACACATGCTACATTTCAATTGAAAGAAAAACAAGAAAAATCTTTTCATCAATATAGTACTATACCAGGTATAAGAGAATCTATAGATGAAATATTACAAAATCTCAAGACATCTGAAGGAGTTTGGTATAAACAACATGAAGGATCTTATTTATTTTGACAATATATATAATCTAAATAATATATATAATTTAATCTCGCTCTTTCTTAAAAAAGAAAGACGAGAATTCTATCATAAATTCTCGATATTTTATTCTGTTTTTTATGAATTCAACAAATTCAAAAAAGAAAATTCTAAAGATTAGAAAAGAATCTTTCTTTTTTAGAAAGAAAGATATAATTTTCATATCTATCTTTCTTAATATTTTTTATCATTTCTTTTTTTCAGTTTTTTTTCCTATAGATCCATAGATCTGTTTATTCTATTCGCTATTTTTTTTTACTTGAGCAGTAGGTTTCAATTTCATTCATCAAGACATTTTTTTCTTCTTCTTCTTAATGAAGAAGAATTTGATCAAAAATTAGGTGATTTTTCATTATTTTTTCATTTTGATTGGAATGTATTTTAGTATTAGTAATTGAATTTAGATTTTTTTTATCTCTCTTTATTTTATATAAATATATATATATATTTTTTTTGAATCAATCGACATAAATTAACGATCTCACATATTATGGGATTATATCCCGTCTGAGTTCTGAAAATTAAAAAAAAAATATTATTTATTTCAATTCGTAATTTTTAGTTATTTCGGCTAATAGATTTACATATTATAAAATTAGGTAATAATTCTTTGATTGATTGTATCATTAACCTTTTCTTTTTTCTTTTTTTTAATGGGAGGAACTTATTATGATTTATAAGGCTTGTGTTCTTGCTACTCAATTGGCTGTTATAATCGTGATTTTAAAGATAATAAAAATACTGATTTTCAAGATAATAAAAAGCTTTTTTGATATTTTTTAATAAGTGAGAAATTCCAAACCTGGCTATGACATCACCTACAATAGGTGGTGTCACAGCTAGTTTTGGAATGCTTGGCGATATAATTATTGGTGAACCAGATGCAACCATTGCATTTGCAGGTAAAAGAGTGATTGAAGAAGTTATGGGGATCGAAGTACCCGAGGGTGTACAGGAAGCTGAATACTTATTGGAAAAGGGCTTATTGGATTCAATTGTACCGCGTAATCTTTTCAAAGGTCAGGCACTTATTTCTGCCGCTTCTATTTTTTTTGCTGGATTGCCTGTGGGGCTTGCTTCTATTGGATCTGGGATTGGTCCAGGCACTCCTTTGGATATTTTAGGAGCTTTTTTTTTCATTTTCATAGGTTTAATAACTGTTTTTTGTTACTATTCAAATAAAGATAAAGAAAAAGCCCTTACTAGAAAATCTAACCAATCACAAGAGCCAAAAGCCAAATTTGAAGAAGAAGAATCCTCTGAGGATTTTACGGATTCAGAAGACGGCGAGTCTTTTAGGGAAGAGGTCTTTCATGATATGGAAAACTTCTTTGGTGATTTGGTTTTTGAGAGAATTTTAGCACACATCGTCCACCAAGTTGACGGTCGTACGTACCAGGCCCGTTTCTGCGGGACTAAATTGACAGTCACGTGCTATCTAAGACCAGAGTTGTATTCCAATCTTAACAGACCCTTGGTGGGAGGTCTGTTAAGATTGGAATACAATTATGTATCATTGGTCTATGATATCATTGAATTAATAGATTCTAAGTTAACAGATTCTAAGAAAAAAGAAGGGCCCCCATGGGCATGGAACACAGTTTTTGCCGAAATAATAGGCGAGTATGAGGACGAGGACGAGAGTATTTTCTACGCCAGCCTAGAGCCTGGACAAGTCGTCCTCTGCAAAGTATTTGATCACTTACGCAATACATTGATCCAGGATGGCGATATCGTCTATCTTGAGGTCAACGAAACAGATAGGGCGTTCTATAAAATCGTTGAAATTGTTGATCGATCCTTATGATTCCTGAAGAATTTCTTGAACAATGAATATTTCAAAATTTGAAACTCTTAGTTCAATAAATTCTTCTACACTAGGAATCCTTTTGTATAGGATACAAAAGGACTTTTTGGTATCCTAAATATAGGATACTTAAATTGTTGAATTGAAAAAAATGGTTCCTTTTTTGATTTTTTGAAGTCAAATTATATCAGAGGAAAAGAAATTATGAATGTTATATCATGCTCCATTAGAACATATAATGTGTCATTTGAGATATCTGCTGTAGAAGTAGGTCAACATCTCTATTGGCAAATAGGAGGTTTACAAATCCATGGCCAAGTACTTATCACTTCTTGGATTGTAATTGCAATCTTGTTAGTGTCAGTCATCATAGCTGTTCGGAATCCACAAACCATTCCGACTGATGGTCAGAATTTCTTTGAATATATTCTTGAATTTATTCGGGACTTAAGCAAAACTCAGATTGGAGATGAATACGGTCCTTGGGTTCCCTTTATAGGAACTATGTTCTTATTTATTTTCGTTTCTAATTGGTCAGGTGCTCTTTTCCCTTGGAAAATCATAGAGTTACCTCATGGGGAGTTAGCCGCCCCCACGAATGATATAAATACAACGGTTGCTTTAGCTTTACTCACGTCAGTGGCATATTTTTATGCGGGTCTTAGCAAAAAAGGATTGAGTTATTTTGAGAAATATATTAAGCCAACTCCAATCCTATTACCAATTAATATTCTAGAAGATTTCACAAAACCTTTATCTCTGAGTTTTCGACTTTTTGGAAATATATTAGCTGATGAATTGGTAGTTGTTGTTCTTGTTTCTTTAGTCCCTTTAGTAATTCCTATACCTGTCATGTTGCTTGGATTATTTACAAGCGGTATTCAAGCTCTTATTTTTGCAACCTTAGCAGCAGCTTATATAGGAGAATCCATGGAGGATCATCATTGACTAGTTTTTCTTGAAATAATCTTTTTTTTAGCTTATTTCAATTCCTATATGATTCAAGAAAATCTCCTTGCTGATCGAAATTGAGAATATACTTTATAGAATAGAAAAATATAGGAAGATAGAACACGATTTAAACATAGGAGAGAGAAGGAATGGACGATCGAATTCGAATTTATAAAGGTTACGCTAAAAGTATGAAATTCTTAAAAGTCCAATCATTTTTTTTATGTGTTTTGAAGAATTTTTATGGTAAGTCTCAATATGGACTGTTTTTGGAAAAACTGCATCTCTATGCAATATGAGATGTTCACTAGCTAAATAACACTATGAATATCACTAAGTAATATATATACTTAGTAATATATATATACTTATTATATATACTTCTTAATATATTTATATATTAAATATGCATTTTGTTTCTAAAAAATAGATTAGGATATAAATCTGTTTGTTCTGTGATTGTATATTCAATAAAAAAAATATGAACTAAAGGATCTCGAAGGAAGGGTAAAAAGAAACAATTAAATGAAAGAGTGGTTAGAAAGATATAGAAAAATTCAAACTTTATTTTATTAAATTAAGAAAATTCCATCAGAAATAGAAAAGAAAAAGGAAATATCAAAAAAGTTCTGACAATTCGAAAATATTATTTATTTCAATTCGTAATTTTTAGTTATTTCGGCTAATAGATTTACCTAATTATAAAATTAGGTAATAATTCTTTGGTTGATTGTATCATTAACCCTTTCTTTTTTTAGTGCGAGGAACTTATTATGAATCCACTGATTTCTGCCGCTTCTGTTATTGCTGCTGGATTGGCTGTGGGGCTTGCTTCTATTGGGCCTGGGATTGGTCAAGGCACTGCTGCAGGTCAAGCTGTAGAAGGTATTGCGAGACAACCAGAAGCAGAGGGTAAAATACGAGGTACTTTATTGCTTAGTCTAGCTTTTATGGAAGCTTTAACAATTTATGGACTGGTTGTGGCATTAGCGCTTTTATTTGCAAATCCTTTTGTTTAATCTTAGCAATAGGAAAAAAAGTCACTTAGATTTAGATTATCTATTCTTTTTGGTATTTTGAAAACTTTCAACTGTTTTTTTTTTCTTCGAATTATATCAACAATTTTTTCTTTTATTATATCAAGTTGTTTGTATTTGTTGAACCTTTATGGAATAAAGGACTAATTTAAGGATGAGGGATTCCCAGATCGGCTCATCTGTACTTAGCTTAGTATGTTAGAAACTTTTTTCCTATTTCTTTATTTAGGAAAAATCTCATTAGTATATTAGAAACTTTTTTCCTATTTCTTTATTTAGGAAAAATCTCAAGGGATGAGAGATACTTCATAATTCAAATGAGTTTTAAGTTACTTAAATACGATTAAGATATTCTCCCAAAAAAAGAAATTGATCAAAAAAGGATAAGTGAAGTGATAGAAAAAGAACTTTTTCTTTGTTAGCCCTATCTATAAGAGGAGAACATATGAAAAATGTAACCGATTCTTTCGTTTTCTTGGGTCACTGGTCATTAGCCGGGACTTTCGGGTTTAATACTGATATTTTAGCAACAAATCTAATAAATCTAATTGTAGTGATTGGTATATTGATTTTTTTTGGAAAGGGAGTGTGTGCGAGTTGTTTATTTCGAGAAAAAGTTGGATTCATCCGGCTTCACTTCCTTTTATTTTTGGAAAACGGTGTATGATCTCCACGAATTACTTCTGAATAAATTCAGAAATCATATGTAAGAACTATAGCATTTCGTTATTTATTGGTGAAATAACTTTGATTCTCTATCAAAACCAATCAAAATAATTTGAGATCTTTAACATGGTTAAAGCTAAACTGCTTGAAGTACAGGCAAAATGGTACTCTTTCTACGACTACGTTAGTATCAAAATGGTTTAAAAATGTATAGTTGAGAATTTTTTTGATATAGAACACTCATATCGATAAAAAAATTTGAACCATTTACTAGGAGGTCAACACCTTGTTTTTTATCCAATGCCGAAATGAGGACCTACTGTAATAAAAAAAAGAAAAATTTTTTGGATTTGAAAAAAAAAAGAGAAATTTGAATTTTCAATTTGTTTTTTTTATTTATTTAATGAAATCTTTTTGAATTCAAAAAAATAAAGAACAAGCAATTTTGAATAAAGAAAGAAACAATTTTGCTGACAATTATTTATAGATTTTTCTCTGGTCAGAAGAGTCCTTTTCACTAAATATATATTCTTATATTATGGTCTTTTTGAAGTTATATTATATGTTTGAATATAAACAGAAAAGAGAGGATAGGCTCGTTAGATTCAAAAAAGAATATTGGAATATTCATAAATAATTGAGCGGGAGAGCCAAATGAATCGAAAGATTCATGTTTGGTTTGGGAAGAGATCATGAAAGTTTTGAATTTCATAGTAAGATAATCTACTTTCATTAAATGATTTATTAGATAATCGAAAACAGAGGATTTTAAACACTCTTCGTAATTCAGAAGAATTACGTAAAGCAGCCATTGAGCAGCTCGAAAAAGCTCGAGTTCGTTTCCGGAAAGTGGAACTGGAAACGAATGAGTATCGGATGAATGAATACTCTGATCTAGAACGACAAAAACAAAATATTGTTAATAAAGGTTATAATGATTTGGAACGATTAGAAAATAATAAGAAAGAAACCCTTTGTTTTGAACAAGAAAGAGCAATAAATCAAGTCCGACAACGAATTCTGCAACAAGCCTTCCAAAGAGCTCTGGGAACTCTAAAAAGTTCTTTAAATAGTGAATTACATTCTCGTACGATCCGTGCTAATATTGCCATTCTCCGTACCATAGAATGGCAGAAATAATATAACTGATTAGTCCTTCAACTTTCACTTTAGTTTCAAACTTAGTTAGGCACTACCTTTTTTTCTTTGCTTTCTAAAAAGAAAAAATAAAGACTTATGGGAACTCTTCGAGCCGACGAAATTAGTAGTATTATCCGTGAACGTATTGAACAATATAATAGAGAAGTCAAGATTATAAATACCGGTAATGTGCTTCAAGTAGGTGATGGTATTGCTCGTATTTATGGTCTTAATGAAGTCATGGCAGGTGAATTAGTAGAATTTGAAGAGGGTACAATAGGTATTGCTCTGAATTTGGAATCAAAAAATGTTGGCGTTGTATTAATGGGTGATGGTTTGATGATAAAAGAGAAAAGTTCTGTAAAAGCAACAGGAAGAATTGCTCAGATACCTGTTAGTGAAGCTTATTTAGGTCGTGTTATAAATGCTTTGGCTCAACCTATTGATGGAAGAGGCCCAATTGCATCTTCTGAATCCCGATTAATTGAATCCCCTGCGCCTGGTATTATTTCGAGGCGTTCTGTATATGAGCCCCTTCAAACAGGGCTTATTGCTATTGATGCAATGATCCCTATAGGGCGGGGTCAGCGAGAATTAATTATTGGAGACAGACAGACTGGTAAAACAGCAGTAGCCACAGATACGATTCTCAATCAAAAAGGGCAAAATGTAATATGTATTTATGTAGCTATCGGTCAAAAGGCATCTTCTGTGGCTCAAGTAGTGACTACTTTCCAAGATACAGAGGCCATGGAATACACTATTGTCGTAGCTGAAATGGCGGATTCACCTGCTACATTACAATACCTCGCTCCTTATACAGGAGCGGCTCTGGCTGAATATTTTATGTATCGTGAACGTCATACTTTAATAATTTATGATGATCTCTCTAAACAAGCACAAGCTTATCGCCAAATGTCTCTTCTATTAAGGAGGCCCCCTGGTCGTGAAGCTTATCCAGGAGATGTTTTTTACTTGCACTCACGTCTCTTGGAAAGAGCTGCTAAATTAAGTTCTCATTTAGGTGAAGGAAGTATGACTGCTTTACCAATAGTTGAGACTCAATCTGGAGATGTTTCAGCCTATATTCCTACTAATGTAATTTCTATTACAGATGGACAAATATTTTTATCTGCTGATTTATTCAATGCTGGAATCCGACCTGCTATTAATGTGGGTATTTCTGTTTCCAGAGTAGGATCTGCAGCTCAAATTAAAGCTATGAAACAAGTAGCTGGAAAATTAAAATTGGAACTAGCTCAATTCACAGAGTTAGAAGCCTTTTCACAATTTGCTTCTGCCCTTGATAAAAATACTCAGAATCAATTGGCAAGAGGTCGACGATTACGAGAGCTGCTTAAACAATCCCAATCAGAACCTTTAACAGTGGAAGATCAGATAGCTACTATTTATACAGGAACGAATGGATATCTTGATGCCTTAGAGATTGGACAGGTAAGGCCTTTTCTTCAAAAACTGCGTAGCTGCTTAAAAGATAAAAAACCTGGATTTCAAGAGATTATATCTTCTACAAAGACATTTACCGAGGAGGCAGAAGCCCTTTTGAAGGAAGCTATTCAGGAACAAATGAGAATCTTTGTGGTTCAGGAACAAATATGAATTGATCATTTTGAATTCTTAGTATGAGACTAAGAATTGAGAAATACTTTGATTTTGAATTATTCAAAATAGGGTTCTTAATCTTAATATAGTAAGAAGAATACTAGATGAAAAAAATTGCGTCCAATAGGATTTGAACCTATACCAAAGGTTTAGAAGACCTCTGTCCTATCCGTTAGACAATGGACGCTTTTCATACCTATTTTGATCTTGCTTAGATCAAATAAATTGATCTAAATAATATTTTCCAATTCAAACTCGTTGAGAGAATCAAAAAGATATATAGAAAAAGATATACATAAAAACTTATCATACATATATAAGAGATAAAGAGCGGGTAGCGGGAATCGAACCCGCATCGTTAGCTTGGAAGGCTAGGGGTTATAGTCGACGTTGCTCGATCATTTTGAACGTCTCTAATTCAAAACCGAACATGAGATTTTTTTTTCATTCGGCTCCTTTATGGAAGATTGATTGATGTATTCTCACCGAAAATACATCAGGTCCATAACATCTATGTCGGCTTTTCTGTCTTAATGTATCTCAAATTATCTGCTTTTTAGATGATCCCTCTGAAAAAGAGAGAGAAATTCTAAAAAATAAGATTTCTCTAGTCTAGTTACTTCGTTCTCTATTTTTATTTGTATAATCTTCAGGAAAAGAATTGAGTTTCTACCGAGCTGAATATAGAATATGTTCATGGTTCTAGCAAATTAGAACCATCATTTTTGAGCTATTTTGCTTCAAGATTTTTTTTCTAATCAAAAAATCGAAGATCTAGTTACGATTGGAAATCAGCTTTTGCATCTTTCTTTATCCATAGATCCTTTACTTATACTTTTTATAAACTGGATATAGTTCAATCCAATTCCAAATTATGCTTCACGACTTTAATATCTATAATCTCTTGATTATCCAATTTCAATTCAAATAGCTTTTGAATAAGAATCGTGATAATGTATATGTTTCCTCAAACATAATATATATTGAGAGGATAAGGATCAAACCTTTTTTTATAAATAGAAAAATATTTTTTGATCTTACTTAAGAAAGAAACTGAAAGATCCCTTAACTATAGTAGGATTTTCAATAGAACGAATCACACTTTTACCACTAAACTATACCCGCTATATATTCATTATGGTATATAAATACACCCTTTGTCGAATAAATAGAAGACTAGGATAAAGATAGCGAATTGTGACAATTATGATTTTTCCATCTATTTCGTCTCTACGTTAAGAATCAATCAAATACAAAAAAATCAATAAAGGTCCACTTTTTAATAAAAATTATTCAATTAAAAACATAAGTTTAAATAACATAAAAACCTCTGGTTAGATGGTTTGTTAGTTACATTTCTTGTTTGATAAGAAGTCATTATCATTATTAAATAATAGGTTTTTATCCCATATTCCATATATATATAAAGGATTTATTAAAGGTCGATTATAAAAATGATATATTTTTTATATGTTTATTATTTTTTTTTTTATTTTTCTAAATCCCACACATTTTATTAGATAGATCTTAATTTATCTAATATTAAGATAGATCTTATCTAATAATATAGTAATTCCTCTCAATTGGAAAAAATTCTCTTAAATAAAGTAAAATAAAGTAAGAAGATTTATGGAATAAAAAAATGAATTCGAATTCGATAGAATTCTATTCGATTCGATCGAAATATTTGAAAAATATTTCAAAAAAAATAGAAAAATATATGGAAATATATTTCTTATATGAAATGTTATCACATGTTTTGATTTCTGACTAATTAATCAAGAGTCATCTTTGATTTGAAAAAAGAAAAAAAGGATATAAAATACAAAAAGATGAGTACTTATTGTAAAAGGGCTTATTGGATTTAATTGTACCGCGTAATCTTTTCAAAGGTGTTCTTAGTGAATTATTCGCGTTCCACGGTATCTTTCATTTAAATAGAGGAGGTTTATGAAAAAAGAATTACTATGTTCCTTTCTATTCGATTTATGGAATCATTTTGTTCTATTTTTTATTATGTTTTGCTCATTTTGGTTTGAGCCACGATCAACACAACATAGGTCATTCTTTTAGGTAGAGAAGGAAAAGCTTGGTTAGTATTTAACCAGATCAAACTGGGGTAATAAATCTTCTTTAAAAAATAAAATTAACTTAAACAAATAAAATTAAGTAAATAAAAAATAAGTAAATTGAAGAAAATATTTTTTGTTTTTAAGCCATTATCGAAATATTTCTAGTTTTATTATCAAAACAGTTTTGATAATAAAACTAGAAATATTTCGATATTTTTCTTTCTATCTTTTATACTTTGATATCTTGTTTTTATACTTTGATATCTTGTGTATTAATTCATTGAATTCATTGTAAAGAAAGTGAATAATTCAAAATTATTTCTTATTTTTATTAGTATATGTGAATTTGAATAATATATATTGAAGAATATAATATAGGAAAGTAGATTTCCTAATAAAGTTTTACTTTTGATTTTTAATCAAATAGAATAAAAAAACAAGGATTTTTCTAAATCTTTATTTCATATATCACATCACAGCACAGATAAAAATCATTGATTTTTAATGCATTTGGGGAGATGGCTGAGTGGACTAAAGCGGCGGATTGCTAATCCGTTGTACGTGTTAGTACCGAGGGTTCGAATCCCTCTCTTCCCGCTCTCTATTATGTATGATTTTAGTATTTTTGGATTGAGAGGGATTTTTATTCATAAGATTTTATCATCAAAAAATTATTGAAAATTTAGTTAAAAAAAAAAATGAAGAAAAAAAGAAAAACTAAGAATTTATTCCTCACGCCCAGGATTACGCCCTGGATCATTAGATAAAAATCCGAAAATAAAAAGGGAAACAAAGAATATAACTACTGTATAAACAAAAAGTTTGAGAGTAAGCATTATAAAATCTCCAAAATCTTTTTTTTTTGTTTTTAAGGGAATAAATTACCTTTTCTTACGATAAAAAAACCCTTATTTTCTTTTTTTATTTAAAAATGAAATATGAGAAAGAATCTTTTTTTTTCCAGTTTTTTATTTTTATCTTAATTTAAGAATTAACTATTTTCGTTTCGAAAAAAAAGGGTTTGCACTCATTGGAAGATCAGAATAGACAGATAAAAAAACTGATCCCAATTTATGGCTGTAATGATTAATTGCATATTCATTTTGATTTTGGAAATAACTATAATATAAGACATTTTTTGATATCCATTTTTGAATTGATTTATTAAAGAATCTAATATTTCATCGAAAGCTTACAGCAGCTTGCCAAACAAAAGCTAGGAGAAAAAAGAGTATAGGTATAACAGGCATAAAATCTACAATTGGATTGAAAATCGCATAAGCTTCGGGCAATTTGGCGAAGAAAGAATTACTTGGATAAAGGACATAATTAAGACAGATACAGATTAAACTAAAGATATTAAGCATAAAAAAATTTCATTCTTGTAGATTAGATAATTTTATTAATTGTTTTTATATTATAAGGTAAGGAAAAAATGAGAAAAACAGATTAAAAAATCCTTCTTTAGGATTTTACCAAATCCAAAATCCTTTTCTCCACTTTTATTTGAAAATGAGAATACAAGGATTTCTACTTTACATACAATATCTTATTTATACTCTGTAAAATGATCAATCAAATTTTTGATTCTATCCTATGTTCTCTTTATTTTTATTTAATTTATATGTCTTATTTTTTTTTTACTATAATATGTGTTTGGATATTATGACTAGTTAATGAGGGCTCATTTTTTCTTCAAAAAAATAGAGTTCTTTTGAAAAACAAAATATAAAATTGGAGTTTAATAGAAAACTTCCTTGGATTTGAACCGATGACTTTCATCTTTAAAAACCTTTTTCTATCATCCGAAAACGCGAGGAAGAGGACTTGTATTATTTTGGGGAGTAGGGACTGGGTTTTTTCTCAGTCTATTTCTCTAGGATTAGGTAGAATCGGCTGGAGAGTCCTGATTTCGATGAATAAGAACTAGACTCATTAGATTTTTGAATGAAAAAAACACGTTTAATGGAAATTAAAAAAGAGTTCGAAATAACACATTCATATGAATATGATAAAAGATTCGAAAGAAAGAAGAAATTATTTTTTTTTTCAATAGAAAGACTTTTGGAAACAAAAGTCAAAGATGAAGGGCTAGGAGATATAATAACTCAATGTTTTTTGAAATATTTTTCTAATCTAAAGGGAATCCTGAAGAGATTCCATATCAAGAGGAACAAGAACCAGAAGAATCAACAGATTCTGAAAATTCTGATCATCTTCTTTTTTTTTTGATTTCTTTTTGTATTTTTTGTTATAATTGCTATGATAACTATACTTGCTAGTTTTTTTTAAACTTGAATGAAGTTAGGTTGAGATTAAAAAAAAAAAAGAAAGGATCTTTTTTAATATGAAATGGATATCTCCGTATCTTCCTTACAAGAATCTTATGAGAAATCTTAAAAAACTAGGGAATAACCCTATGAAAAAGAACTCAAGTTCAAGTAAAGGAGTCCAAGTTTTAACTCAACATATAGGTCTCAACATATAGGTATTTCTGCTTCCAAAGCGCGAAGAATAATTGATCAGATTCGCGGACATTCTCATGAAGAAACACTTACGATACTCAAATTCATGCCTTATCAAGCATCTTCTCTCATTTTCAAATTAGTTTATTCTGCAGCAAGAAATGCTAATCATAATATGGGTTTAAACAATGCTGAATTATTCATTAGTAAAGCCGAAGTCAATAGGAGTACTATTAGAAAAAAGACAAGACTCTGTGCTCAATGACACAGTTATCCAATAAAAAGAATCACGTGTATTATAACAATCGTACTAAAGGAAAAATCGAAATCTTTATTAGATTAATCTAAAATTTAGATATTAAATTAAAAAGATATGGATGAGAAAAATAAAATAAAAAAAAATACTCGACTCGTATGAGACAAGTTCCAGTTAGCAATAGCAGCTTTTCAGAAATAGTACGTACATGGTTAAAAAAAGATAATTATGACTCTTTGATTGGTTTTTTTCTTTTATGTTCATCCAGCGATTTATATATGTATAACTATAACCTAGATCAAGAAAATAACCTAACCTTAATGGTTATGGGGCATGCCATGGTTAATTGTATCATTAACATGTATCTTTTTTATCTTGATCCGGAGCCGAGGTACCAATTTTTGAAGCGACGTGTTTCTGCCGGTTCTGTTATTGCTGCTGGATTGGCTACTTGTATTGGGTATAACGGCACTGCTGCAGATCAAGATAACAATATGATCTCCAATATGGATCAAGATAACAACACTATCTCCGATATTGATATTGTGGTAATGATTGGGGCTCTTGTTTTGATCACTTTAGCTTTTATAGAGGGTTTATTTGACAATTCATTTTCTGGTTCATCAACAGAATTAGAAGCTATTTTTTTTATAGCTTTGTTAGGGGTTTTTTTTTACAATTCATTTTCTTCTATTTCTGTTTCATTTTCTGGTTCATCAACAGAAATAGAAGAAAATGACAAAAAACTTGAATTAGAGAAAGAAGAATTTGAAACTGTTGGCACGCTCGCTGGCCTATTGATTAACAGAAGCACAATCGATGAAAAGACGGGAGAAAAGATCCTGTTCGCTAGGATATTTGGTTCCTATGATGGAAAGCTATGGAAGCTAACTCCACGCATTGTACCATGCACGGTTAATTATAGATTATGGGGTAGGACACTCTTTAGTAGCTCCTATGTGTGGCTAAAATACGACAAAGAAGAACCGTATTTTATGCGATATTATGATATAATTTCCGTGGACGATATATATGGTTCGGTAATCGGTTATGAACTATGAGTTTATCGGAGGAAGTATGGGATCGGTAGTGGGTGAAAAAATAACCCGTCTAATTCAATATGCTACGAGAAAATCCTTACCTCTCATCATTTGTTGTGCTTCGCACAAAAGCCAGGATCTTTCAGAAAGTTGATTCATTTTCAAGAGTGCATAACCGTATGGATAAGCTTACACTAACCCGTCAATTTTGGATCCAATTGGGGATTTTCCTTGGGAGGTATCGGAAAGAGATTGAAATGGAATACATATCGAGTTAGAATACCAAAAGAATGTTAAGGCAGAGGAGCCAGAGGATCTACTAGATCCTCTGTATGTCTTTGGGCCATACGAGACTTTTTGTGAAAATTGTGAGACATCCATTTACAAAAAATATGCGTAAAAAAACAAATATATTTATCAACATTGTGGATTTCATTTACGAATGGAGAGTTTCGATTGAATCGAATCTTTGATTCATTCCGGTACTTGGGATCCTATGGATGACATTATAACTTTTAATGATGCCTATGAGATTCTTAGTATTTGAGAGTTTCTACTGATCCCTATGAGGATCCTTATGAGACTCTTAAAAAAATTTGACTCCTGCTGATCTCAATGAGATTGTTAAATATTGGGATTTTATGGAAGAGAATATAGTTTCTACTAAGGAATCGCTATAATCAGAAGAATTAACAGAATCAAATTTAGTAGAAATGATTTCTCGTTTGGAGAAGATGTAAAATGAAAAAATTCTATCTTCTTAAAATTGAGAACTTTTTTATCCAAGTGGTATGCATACTTCTGAAGGAGTTTGGTATAAACAACATGAAGGATCTTATTTATTTTGACAATATATATATAATCTAAAAAATATATCTAATTTAATAATTAATCTCGCTCTTTCTTAAAAAAGAAAGACGAGAATTCTATCATAAATTCTCGATATTTTATTCTGTTTTTTATGAATTCAACAAATTCAAAAAAGAAAATTCTAAAGATTAGAAAAGAATCTTTC
>Ga0265323_10000385_pt1 | contig 25419 bp, 28 predicted proteins | sample 41225metaG_FD_193580 | JGI IMG/M metagenome (GOLD analysis project Ga0265323, IMG submission 193580) | Rhizosphere microbial communities from Carex aquatilis grown in University of Washington, Seatle, WA, United States - 4-12-25 metaG | ecosystem: Host-associated > Plants > Roots > Rhizosphere...
GTGGACAACGAGAAGGAAATGATCGAACAGTTCGCCAAGTTGCTCGGCACGCACATGATTCATTTTGTGCCGCGCGACAACGATGTGCAACGCGCCGAGATCAACCGCAAGACGGTCATCGAATGGAACAAGGACTGTCACCAGGCGGACGAATACCGCACCCTGGCCAAGGCGATTGATCAAAACCAAAAGCTCGTCATCCCGAAACCACTCCCCATGCCGGAGCTGGAAAAACTCCTCATGGAATTCGGATTGTATAACTGAACCGAAATCATATTTCACACATCACGCAACACAAAACTATGCCTACAATGATTCAATCCATTGTGCGACCGGAAAAAGTCCACGATGTCATGAAAGCCCTGCTCGACGCCGGATTCCCGGCCGTCACGAAGATGGATGTCTTCGGGCGCGGCAAACAACGCGGCCTCAAGGTCGGCGAGATCACCTACGACGAACTTCCGAAGGAGCAGTTGCTGATGGTCGTCGCGGACGCGGACAAGGATTTGGCCGTTGAAACGGTCCTTAAATCCGCCCGCACCGGTGAAAAAGGCACGTTCGGCGACGGAAAGATTTTTATCTCGAAAGTCGAGGAGACCTGGACGGTGAGCAGCGGCACGAAAGACGCCTGAACATGAAACAAATCACCGCCATCATCCGCATGAACATGATGAACGTCACCAAGCAGGCGCTCATCGACGCCGGTTTCCCGGCGTTCACCGTCCGGAAGGTGCTCGGGCGCGGCAAGGGCAATGTGGACTACCGCGTCATCCATGGCGCGGAAGCCGGCGCGCCGGAAGCCATCGCGCGTCTCAAGGACGACGGCCCCATGCTCATTCCCAAACGCATGATGAATCTCGTTGTGCCGGACGAGGCCGTGCCAAAATTGATTGAAACCATCATCCGCGTAAACCGTACCGGCAAACGTGGCGATGGAAAGATTTTTGTGCAACCCATCGAGGACGCGGTTCGTGTCCGCACCAGCGAACGTGGTACCGCTGCACTCGCGTAAAAACGAAATGCATCAACCAATTTATTTATGAGCGAAACCGGAGTTCAAATTCCCGTGGCAGGCCCTCCCGATCCAGATGTGGTCAAGGAGGAGATGCTCAAGCTTTATCCGCCGAAGACGCGGAAGAAACGCGCCAAACAAATCTTCGCCAACGATCCCGCCGCTCCACCGGAAATTGCCGCCAATACGCGCACCATTCCTGGCATCATCTCGCAACGAGGTTGCACCTATGCCGGCTGCCGTGGCGTGGTGATGGGGCCGATTTACGATCTGCTTCAAATCACCCACGGCCCGGTTGGATGCGGGTTTTACGCCTGGATGAGCCGCCGCAACCTCGCCCGCCCGAAACCCGGCGAGACCAATTATATGCAATACTGCATGAACACCGACATGCAGGAGGACCAGATTATTTTCGGCGGTGAGAAAAAACTGATCCAAGCCATCCGGGAGGCGTACGCGATTTTCAAACCCAAGGCCATCGCCATTCTTGCCACCTGCCCGGTAGGCCTCATCGGCGACGACATCCACACGGTCGCCCGTCAGATGAAGGAGGAACTGGGGATCAACGTCATGGCGTTCAGTTGCGAAGGTTACAAAGGTGTCAGCCAGTCCGCCGGCCATCACATCGCCAACAACGGCGTGTTCAAAAACATCATCGGACTGGATGACAAACCCGATGAAGCCGAGTTCACGATGAACATTCTCGGTGAATACAACATCGGCGGCGACGCCTGGGAGATTGACACGCTGCTCCGCAAATGCGGCATTCACGTCACTTCCACGTTGAGCGGCGATGTCAGCTACGAACAGGTGAAAAAGTCGCACACCGTCATGCTCAACGGCGTCATGTGCCACCGCTCCATCAATTACATCGCCGACATGATGGAGAAAAAGTTCGGCATACCGTGGATCAAGGTGAATTTCATCGGCGCGGAGGCCGCGAAGAAAACTTTGCGCAAGATCGCGAAATTTTTCGACAGCAAAAAACTCGCCGACCGCGTCGAGGAGGTCATCGCGCAGGAGATGCTCGCGCTCAAGCCGGTGCAGGATGAAATCCGCGCCCGGTGCCAGGGCAAGACCGCCGCGCTGTTCGTCGGCGGATCGCGGGCACATCATTATCAGGATTTGTTCCGTGACATCGGCATGGAAACGGTTTCCGCCGGGTACGAGTTCGCGCACCGCGACGATTACGAGGGCCGGCGTGTGTTGCCGACCATCAAGGTGGACGCCGACAGCCGGAACATCGAGGAACTCCATGTTGAACCCGATCCGACGCGCTTCAAGCCGACCAAGACGCCGGAGCAGATGGCGGCGCTGATTGCCGGCGGTTTCACCTTCCGCGATTACGAAGGCATGATGGCCGAAATGAAGAAGCAGACGCTCATCATTGACGACATCAGTCATCACGAAATCGAGAAGCTCATCGAAATCTACAAGCCGGACATCATCGGCTCGGGCATCAAGGACAAGTTCGTCATCGAAAAGATGGGCGTGCCATGCAAGCAACTGCACAGTTACGACTACAGCGGCCCGTACGCGGCCTTCACCGGCGCGGCGAATTTCTATCGCGAGGTGGACCGCATGGTGAACACCAAAATCTGGAAGTTCGTCACGCCGCCATGGGAAAACGAACCGCAACTTTCCGCCAGCCTGGTTCATCCCTCGCGCGTCAGCGGTTCAAAGCGGAACGGCGAAACCAAATCCTGGCGCAAACCGGCGACAGTGCCGGAAGACGGTCCGGGCTGAAACCAAAACATTTTACGGAAAATTTTATGCTCAACGGAACGACTGCTGAAATCAAATCGCGCGAGGCGCTGCGAATCAATCCGGCCAAAACCTGCCAGCCCATCGGCGCGATGTATGCCGCGCTGGGCATTCACGGCTGCATGCCGCACAGCCACGGCTCGCAGGGCTGTTGCGCCTACCATCGCAGTCATCTCACCCGCCATTTCAAGGAGCCGGTCATCGCCACGACCAGTTCCTTCACCGAAGGCGCGTCCGTGTTCGGCGGTTTGGCCAACCTGAACCAGGCGTTGTCCAACATCTTCACGATTTACAACCCGGAAATCGTGGCGGTCCACACCACCTGCCTGTCCGAAGTCATCGGCGACGACATCCCGATGATGATCAAAAAATCCACCGAGGACGGCACGATTCCCAAGGGCAAAATCGTCATCCACGCCAACACGCCGAGTTTCGTCGGGTCGCACGTCACCGGTTTTGCAAACATGACCACGGCCATGGTCCGGTACCTCGCGGAAAAGAATGGAAACCGTCTCTTTCAACTCAACGTCATTCCGGGTTTCATTGACCCTGCCGACATCCGCGAACTGAAACGCATCGTCGCCGAAATGGGTGTCAAAGCCGTGGTGTTCCCCGATACCAGCGGCGTGCTGGATTTGCCGCAGGACGGGCGTTACCGGATGTTCCCGCACGGCGGCACGACGATTGAAGAGTTGAAATCTACCGGCGACAGCAGTTGCACCATCGCGCTCGGCCATTTCACGTCGCATCCGGCGGCGACGGAACTCGACGAGAAATGCGGCGTGGGTTGCGCGTTTCTCGAACTGCCCATCGGTCTCACGGAAACCGACCGGTTCATCCACGCGCTGCGCAATTACGGCGGCGTGGACGTGCCCGCGACCATCGGCGACGAGCGCGGCCGCCTGCTCGACGCCATGAGCGACATGCACCAATACTTCCACAAGAAACGCGTGGCCATCGCAGGCGATCCCGACCACGTCATTGCGCTCACGCAATTCCTCTCGGATTTGGACATGAAACCGGCCTATGTCATCACCGGTTCTTCCGGAAATCATTTTGAGAACCGCGTCCATGAAATTCTCAAAGACCAGGCGCCCGACGCGGTGGTGAAGCAGAACTCCGACCTGTTTGAGCTTCATCAAAGGATCAAAAATGTGCCGGTGGATCTCATCATCGGCAACACCTACTGCAAGTACATTGCCCGGGAGGAGAAGATTCCGTTTGTGCGCTTCGGTTTCCCGGTGCTGGATCGCATGGGCCACCGCTATTTTCCCTGCGTTGGTTATATGGGCGCGCTGCGGCTCATGGAAAAAATGACCGACGCCATGCTCGACCACAAGGACCGTGAATGCGCCGACGAATACTTTGAACTGATCCAATGAGCACGACACTGGCCAGCCCGCTGTCCGCCACCGGTCTGGTGAATTTCACCATCCGGCCCGCGTGCGAGAGCGACGTGCGGGAGTTGATGAAGATGATCCGCGAGTTGGCGCAGTTTGAAACCCTCGAACATGAACTCGAAGCCACGGAAACATCGCTTCGTGAATGGCTCTTCAGCGGGCATCCGGCGGCCGCCGCGCTAATCGCCACCGTTGACGGGAAGCGCGCCGGCTATGCCGTCTATTTTCACACCTTTTCCTCTTTTGCGGGGCGGCCTGGTATTTTTCTGGAGGACGTTTATGTCCGCCCGCAATTTCGGAGACGCGGACTGGGGAGCGCGTTGCTCAAGGAGGTTGCCGCCATCGGTGCCGTGCGCGGCTGCGGCCGTTTCGAGTGGATCGCGCTGCGCTGGAACGAAACCGCGTTGAAATTCTATCAAAGCCTCGGTGCCCGCGTCATGGATGACTGGGTGCTCTTGCGGATGAACAGCCAGGAAATCCGCAATCTCGTTGGCGCGAAAGAAAAGGTGAGCGCGTGATAACCTTTTTGCTTCGTAGCAGCCGACGTGAGGAGGCTCTAAATTGCCGGACATTCTGCGCCGTCAAATCGGCATATTTGAGCCTCGTTACCTCGGCTGCTACAGGAATCGGATGTTCCCCATGATTGAGCTTCTTCCAGAACGTCAGCCGCAGGTTGTACGCAAGACCGGTGGCGCGCCGGCCGCCGACATGGCGTGCGGCAAGGCCAGCACCGCCGGCTCCATCAGCCAGCGCGCCTGCGTGTTCTGCGGCTCGCGCGTGGTGCTGTATCCCATCGCCGACGCGTTGCATATCGTCCACGGGCCGATTGGCTGCGCGGCTTACACCTGGGACATCCGTGGCGCGCTGTCGAGCGGATCGCAACTGCATCGCAACAGCTTTTCCACCGACCTCCAGGAAATGGACGTGATCTTCGGCGGCGAGAAAAAACTCGAAGCCGCGCTGCTCGAACTCATCGCGCATCACCAGCCCAAGGCTGCGTTCATCTATTCGACCTGCATCGTCGGACTCATCGGCGATGACGTGAGTGCCGTCTGTAAACGCGTTGCCGCGAAGACTGGCATTCCCGTACTCGGTGTTCATTCCGAAGGTTTCAAAGGCACGAAAAAGGACGGCTACCGTGCCGCGTGCGAGGCGGTTTACACACTCGTCGGCACGGGCGACATCTCCGACGTCAGCCCGCATAGCATCAACATTCTCGGTGATTTCAACCTTGCCGGAGAGACGTGGATAATCCGTGAATACTACAAACGCATGGGCATCGAGGTGGTCTCCTGCGTCACCGGCGATGCGCGCGTCGAGGACATTCGCCGCTGCCACGGCGCGAAGCTGAACCTCGTTCAATGCTCCGGCTCCATGACGCATCTGGCGAAAATGATGAAGCGGGACTACGGCATTCCGTTCAAGCGCGTTTCCTACTTTGGCATCGAGGACATGAGCGCCGCGCTGTACGAAGCTGCGAAATATTTCGGCGACGATCCGGCCATCATGCAACGCGCGCAGCAACTGGTGCGCGAAGAAATCGCCGCCATCTATCCCGAACTCCAGCGCTACAAGCAAAAGCTCATCGGCAAAAAAGCGGCTATCTACGTCGGCGGCGCGTTCAAGGCATTTTCGCTGATCCGCATTCTGCGGTTGCTTGGCATGGAAGCCGCAGTGGTGGGTTCGCAGACCGGCGACGCGGAGGATTACCGCCAGCTCCAGGAAATTTCCGATCCGGGCACAATCATCGTGGACGACTCGAACCCGCTCGAACTGGCGAAATTCTGCCTGGAGAAGGACGTGGACCTGTTCATTGGCGGCGTGAAAGAGCGGCCCATCGCCTACAAACTCGGCATCGGTTTTTGCGATCACAACCACGAGCGCAAGGAACCGCTGGCCGGTTTCGTTGGCATGTTGAACTTCGCGAAGGAAGTTTATGCCAGTGTCGCCAGTCCCGTCTGGCAATTCGCGCCGAGGCGTGCCCGTTCAAAGTGAGGCGTCCCTACGTTTAGGTGGCTTTGAATTCCTGAACCTACGCAAATGTCGGCTTCACGCAGGTCTCACAATCAGCTCTGCAACGCGTATGATTTTAAATACGCCGGTTTTCATTGGGGTTTTTCGGCCATTTGAAAACCAAATCCGAACCCAAGGTGAGTTGGCATCCCGATTGCAAAGAGACCAGTTGCTGTGCTGAAAACTGACATTCAGGAACCGTTGGCAGAGACGACAGGTTGCCCCGCAACTTGCGAAAGTCCGGCGGATTGTCCAGGGCTGGCAAACCGCACCGCCACCATTGAATCTTGTAGCAGTCGACGTAAGGAGGCTCACTCTGTCAAATCTTTCAGTCAGAGCCTCCTTACGTCGGCTGCTACAAATGAAGAGAGCGCGCCGCACTCGAAACATTTCACCTCCACGCGCAATGCCTGCAAGCTATGCACGCCATTGGGTGCGTGCCTCGTCTTTCGTGGTGTGGAAGGTTGCATCCCATTTCTGCACGGTTCACAGGGCTGCTCGACTTACATCCGCCGCTATCTCATCAGCCACTTTCGCGAACCGATGGACATCGCGTCGTCGAACTTCCATGAGGAAAGCGCGATTTTCGGCGGCGGCAGCAACTTTCAGCAGGGCGTGCTGAATGTGCTGCGCCAATATCAGCCACAGCTCATCGGCGCGGCCACGACCTGCCTGGCCGAAACTATCGGTGAAGACATGCCGCGTCTGTTGCATGATCTGAACGAAAAATATGGCAACCGTATTACCGCACCCATCGTGACGGTGTCCACCGCCAGCTATCGCGGCACACACATGGACGGTTTCCATTCCGCCGTCCGCGAATTGGTGGAGCAACTGGCGGAAAAGTCAGACGGAGAACATCCAACATCCAATGAGGCAAATCGGCGCGTCGCCCTATTTCCCGGCATGGTCTCTGCCGCTGACTTGCGGCATCTGAAGGAAATCTTCGCGGACTACGGGCTGCCGTTCACACTGCTGCCGGATTATTCGGAGACGATGGACGGCGCAACGTGGTCGGAATACGAAAAATTGCAATCCGGCGGCACGCCCGTCGCCAGCATTCGCGCGCTCGGTTCGGCGCAAACTTCAATTGAATTTGGCCGCACGCTGGTCGACACGGAAACCGGCGGCACGGTGCTGCAAAACAAATTTGCCATTCCGCGCCGGTTGCTCGGCCTGCCGATGGGCATCCGCGAGAGCGACGTCTTGTTCAATGCGCTGGCGGAAATCGCCGGCGGCGAAATACCGGTCAAATACCAACGCGAACGCGGACGGCTCGTGGACAGCCTGATTGACGGCCACAAATACATTTTTGAAAAGCGCGCCATCGTCTATGGCGAGGAAGATTTGGTCATCGGCCTGACATCGTTCCTCTGCGAGATCGGGGTGACGCCGGTGCTATGCGCCAGCGGAGGCCACAGCAAACAATTTGAAAAGGCGTTGCGCGAAGCCGCACCGTCGCTGCCTGCCGAATCACTGGTGAAGGAGCGCTTCGATTTCGCCGAAATCGCCGAACTTGCGCCGTCGCTCAAACCCGATTTTCTGATTGGCAGCAGCAAGGGTTATCAAATTGCGCGTTCGTTGAACGTGCCATTGATCCGCGTGGGCTTTCCGATCCATGACCGCATTGGCGGCCAGCGGGTGCTGCACCTGGGCTATCGCGGCGCGCAGGAGCTTTACGACCGCATTGTCAATGCGCTGCTCGAAGTGAAACAGGAAACCTCAACGGTCGGTTACGCCTACCTATGAACGCGACCAGGATTGATTTCAGCAACCATCCCTGTTTCAGCAAGGATGCGCACAAGAAATATGGCCGCATCCATCTGCCGGTCGCGCCGCGTTGCAACATCCAGTGCAATTTTTGCAACCGCAAATACGATTGCCTGAATGAAAGCCGCCCCGGCGTCACCAGCACCGTGCTGACGCCGCAACAGGCCCTGGCCTACCTGGGCGACGTGGTGGCGAAGCGGCCCGGAATTGCCGTCATGGGCATTGCCGGGCCGGGCGACCCGTTTGCCAGTCCACAGGAAACGATGGAAACGTTGCGGCTGGCCCGGCGGAAATTTCCGAAAATGATTTTGTGCGTGGCCACGAATGGCCTCGGCGTCGTGCCTTACGTTGACGAGATTGCCGATTTGAAGGTGAGCCACATAACAATCACCATCAATGCGGTTGATCCGGTGATTGGCGGCAGGATTTACGCCTGGGTGCGCGACGGCAAACGTCCGTTGCGCGGCGAGGATGCGGCAGCGGCGCTGGGAGCGAAACAAATCGAGGCACTCGTCCGGCTCAAGGCCCGCGGCATCGTCGTCAAGGTCAACACCATCATCATGCCGGGCATCAACGACGATCACATTCCGGACATTGCCAAAAAGGTTTCCGCCCTCGGCGCGGACATCATGAATCTCATGCCGCTTGTGCCCGTGAGGGGCGCGGTGTTCGAGGATGTGCCGCCACCGGACACCATGACCGTCGCGCGGCTGCGCCTACAATGCGGACAGCTTTTGCCGCAGATGACGCACTGCGCCCGCTGCCGGGCCGACGCCGTGGGCTACGTCGGCGAGAGCGTGACCACCGAACAAATCGCCACGTTGCAACATTACGCCAGCCTGAGCTTGAACCCCGCCGAAGATGCCGCGCGCCCTTACGTCGCCGTGGCCACACTCGAAGGCGCGCTGGTCAACCAGCATCTGGGCGAGGCCGATCGTCTGGCGATTTACGAAGCGAACGCCGCTCTGCCCGGCACGTTCCGATTGGTCGAAATCCGCCGCACGCCGGATGAAGGCGGCGGCGAAGCGCGCTGGGCAACGCTGGCAAATTCGTTGAAAGACTGCCGCGCGATTCTCGTCAACGCCGCCGGCCCAACGCCTCAAAAGGCGCTCACCGCACACGGACTAAAAATCATCGAGATGGAAGGCTTGATTGAGGAAGGGCTGAAAGCCTTGTTTGCCAATCAGCCGATTCCGGCCTCGATGAAACGCCGTTTCACCGGCTGCGGCGCGGGCATTTCGTGCAAAGGAACCGGAACCGGCTGCGGCTGATTTTACCCTCAACCCTCAACCCTCAACTCACAACCAAAACATGAGCAAACCCAATCATCACATATTTGTCTGCGGCAGCTTTCGTCCCACCGGGGCGCAGGGCGTCTGCCACAAAAAGGAATCCTCACATCTGCTCCAGCATCTCACCACCGAAGTACAGGATCGCGGTCTCGACGACGTAATGATTTCCAGCACCGGCTGTATGAACATCTGCGACAGCGGGCCGGTGATGGTCGTTTATCCCGAAAATATCTGGTATAAGCAGGCAACCATCGAAACCGCCGAGGCAATCCTTGACAGCCTGGAGGAAAAAACCGGGCTGCCGCCAGCGACCTTGTTTGCGTGAACATGACGCCGCATCTCATTGACACCACGTTGCGCGACGGCGAACAGGCCGCTGGCGTGGCCTTCTCGCGGGCGGAGAAAAAAGACATCGCCATTGCGCTCGCCCGCGCCGGTGTGCCGGAAATCGAAATCGGCATCCCGGCGATGGGGCGGAGCGAGGTGGATGACATCAATACCGTATCCGACCTGGGCTTGACCTTGCGCTTGACCACCTGGTGCCGGGCGAAACGCCTGGACCTTCTGGCCGCCGCCCGTTGTCGTGTCCACGGAGCGCATTTTTCACTGCCGGTGTCGGAAATTCATCTGCGTGCCTGGAAGAAAGATCACGATTGGGTTTTCCGGACGATGACGGAACTGGCTGCCGAGTTTCGCGACGCATTCCGGTTTCTTTCCGTCGGCGCGCAGGATGCTTCACGTGCCGACCGGCTGTTTTTGATCGAATTCGCGCTCGCCGCCCGGGAGGCCGGGCTGGCGCGCCTGCGCATCGCGGACACCGTTGGCATTTTGAATCCGTTGCAGACCTGCGATCTCATCGGTGCCTTGCGCGCCGCCGTGCCGGAGTTGAGCCTGGAATTTCACGGGCACAACGACCTGGGCATGGCGACGGCCAACACCATCGCCGCGCTTGCTTCCGGCGCGGATGCCGCGAGCGTCACGGTCAACGGCCTGGGCGAACGCGCCGGCAACGCCTCGCTCGAAGAAGTGGTGATGGCGGCGCGGCTGACCTTGAAGCAGGATTGCGGCGTGGACACGCGCCAGCTCGGCGGGTTGAGCGAATTGGTGGCGCGCGCCTCCGGCCGGCCGCTCGATCCGGACAAGCCGGTGGTGGGCGAATCGGTGTTCCGGCACGAATTGGGCATTCATTGCAGCGGGCTGCTGGCCGACCATGAAACTTACGAGCCGTTCGCCGCCGGGGAAGTCGGCCACACTCCCACCGCCATGCAACTGGGCCGCCACTCGGGCGGCGGTCTGCTCCGTCACAAGCTGCAAAAGCTGAACCTGGACCTGTCGGCGGAATTGCAGGTGGAGTTGCTGGAAGAAATACGGCTCATCGCCATCAACCGAAAAGTTCCCGTCACCGACGACGAACTCAAAAATCTGGTGGCCAATTTAAAGAAAAACCATGGCCTTCCTGATTTATAACAAAATCGCCGACGGAAAAACCGTCCGCTACGAAAAAATCAAACCGCTCAAGCTCAGCGGGCGCGACGGCCTTATTGCGCGGCACGTTCAGACGTTGAGCGATGCTGAAACGCAAAGCTGGAAACTCGATACAGCCGCGTTGCTGAAGCTTGCCGGGATCGCGCCAACCAACGACGCGCTCGCGGTTTTGTTCGATGGCACGGCCCGCGACGCCACAAGCGTCTGCCTGTACGAACTCGCTCGGATTCACGGCAGTTGCTGCGACACCTCCACGCAACTGGCGCTGGATTTTTCCGTGGTGATAGACCGGGAAATTGGCGGCAACGCGGCGGAATTCGCCGGGAAATTTGAAATGAAACCGCCGGCCCAGCCCAAATTGCTTGGCGAAATGCTCGCGCTCACCGGCGGCCCTGGTGGTGGCGACTGGAAGTGGGACGCGACCTCGCTGCAACTCGGCGCGACGGTCGTTCAAGCGCAGCACGGCAAGGCGAGCACGCGGCAATGAAATGACCGCCGGCTGATTTCCCATGTGCGTTGAAACTGCTCCCAAATCCGGCTGCCGAAAAAGTTCCTGTGGCTGCGGCGGTCATGGTCGCCGTGCCGCGCTGCCTGACGCGCGTGCCATCCTCGACTTGAAATTCGCCGAGGAGGCCGCGTCGGAATGCGGTTGCAGCGGTCGCACCTGCCCGCGCCATTACCTCGCTTGGAGCGGCTTTGTGCTTGGCGGATTTCTGGTGTTGCACCTCGCCGTCAACCTGCTCGGTCTGTGGCCGGCGCGGTTTCAAGCGGCGGTGGACCGCATTCACGGCCTGGGCGCGGCGTTGCCAGTCCTGGAAATTGGTTTGATTTTCATTCCCCTGACGATTCATGTCGCGCTTGGCCTGCGGACGCTGGGGCGCGAAAAATTAAAATTCGGCGTGGAGAAGCATCATCATGGCAGCGACCTGCGCCAGTGGTTGCAACGCGTCAGCGCCCTGATTCTACTGGTGTTCATCGCTTTCCACATCGGCACGCTGCACCGCTGGTTCGGTGGGCGGTTCGATCCGCGCAACGCCTTCAACTCGGCGTCGCAGGCCATCTGGCAGTTCTGGCACGGACTGCCCGCCGGTAATCCGGGCAACCTGCTCTTCGCGGAATTTTACCTGCTCGGCATGGTTGCGGCGGTGTATCACCTCGCCAACGGCATCGCTACCGGTGCGGAAGTTTTGGGATTCACCACCAACCCGCCGCGCAGCAACGACTCTGGCGCATCTGCCTTGTCGCCGCGCCCGCATTGCTGCTTGCCGGCTTGGCCGTGTGGCATGCGTTTGCGATGAGGTGAAGCAGATTTGCGCGCCGCCAACAAAGTCACATCGGCGTAGCTTTCGGGTTAAAAACTTCTTTCAGGTAGGATTTTTCCCGCGGGATTTTTTCGCCGGAATAATTTCAATCACAATAAACACTTTGTTTCACAAGGGGTTTGTCCGCTTCGTTAGAAAGTTCAACTGCTTGGCATCGCAGTTGCAAAAGCACTTTCGTCCGGCGGCATATTTATTTGCCCCGGAGCGACACGATAATAGCCATGAACGACAGAATCCTATCGTCCAACCCGGTGCTGGCGCGGCGGCTGGCGCACGAATGGTCGCAGGCGGAACTGGCGACACGCGCCGGCATCTCGCGCGCGGCGGTCAGCGCCATCGAGGGCGAGCGTCTATCACCGTCGGTTGCGACGGCCCTGACACTGGCGGCGGTGTTTGAGTGTTCGGTCGAGGAATTATTCGGTCGTGCGGCAACGCCCGTTTTGACCGGGCCTGACTGGGCGTGGCTGCCGCGCACCGAAGCGTGCCGCTATTGGGAAGCCAGCGTGAATTCACGGCGGCGGCAGTATCCGGTCGAGGCGGTGACCTTGAATCCGACGCCGCACGACGGTGTCTGGCAAAACGGCGTGTTGCGCGAGAGCGGTCCGGCGGTGGCGGAAACAACGCTGGTGATGGCGTGCTGCGATCCGGCGGCGGGTTTGCTGGCGGCGGAATACGCGCGGGTCTCCGGTTTCCGGTTGCTCGTGTTTCCTCGTGGTGGACACAGCGCGTTGGAATTGTTGCGGCAACGGCTGGTTCATGTCGCGGGACTGCATTATTCCACAGATGAATCGCCGGACCGCAACGCCGAAACCGTTCGCGCGCAGTTTGACGGTGATTGCCGACTGCTCCGCGTTGTAAAATGGGAATCCGGCATCGTGCTGGCGCAGGACAACCGTTCGCGTTCGACGGAATCCGTGGCACGGCGGTCGTTGCGCTGGGCGGCGCGCGAATCCGGTTCGGCAGCACGCGAATGCCTGGATGAACTGCTCGGCAAACGGCATTTCGCGGGGCGCGAGGTGAACGGACACGCGGCGGTGGCCGAGGCCGTGCGCGCGGGCTGGGCGGAGGCGGGCGTGTGCGTGCGCTTCAGCGCCGACGAAGCCGGACTAAATTTCCTGCCGGTGCGGAAGGAATCCTTGGATTTGTGTTTTGCCTCCAGCTTGCAACACGACCCGCGCATCCAGGCGCTCGTCCGATTATTGCGCAGCCGCAACCACCGCCGCCTGATCAGCGAACTGCCGGGATATGACGTCCACCAAACTGGGGAAATGATGAGCGTCTGACATGAAACAATCCGACAATCAGGATGCCACGAGACTGGCTTGCAACCGGCGGCGCGCGTTTACCTTGGTCGAACTGCTCGTTGTCATCGCCATCATCGGCGTGCTGGCTTCGATGCTGCTGCCGGCGCTTTGCTCGACCAAAGCGAGGGCGTTGCAAATTCAATGCGCGGCCAACCTTTCCTCTCTGGGCCGGGCCTTTGCCATCTACTCTTCGGACAACGAGAGCTTTTATCCAGCCGCGTTTGTTTATCGCGGCATGAGTATCGGAGATGGAATTGAGACGCCGAACCAGCCAACGCACGGGTATGTGCATTGGTCGGGAGTGCTGATGAGTCAGGGACTGGCCACCGAGCAATCGTTGCACTGTCCCGCCTTTAATCGGGGCGGGTTGCCTCCAGCCAACACCGAGGCGGACAATCTGGAGGATGGCCAGCACAACGAGACCCCCGGTGTCGTGGATGAGCAGGCCAAACGTTGCGCCTTTACCGTCAATCAGGCGCTCTTTCCAGCCAACCATTTTGTCATCGGTTTTCAAGGAGCCTACCGGCCTTGCCGCTACGTGCGCGATTCCTCGGTGGCGGATCCTGCCGACACGATCATGGCGACGGAATGGACCACGGACTGGCGGCTGTTGGTGGATGCTTCCGGGAATCCGGTGTGCCGCAGTTATCTGCCGGTGCATGGTTTCAGCGGGCTGGGGCCGGCCGCAGTCAATAATCGGTGCGACACGCGCCGGTTTGGTTGCAAACGGCCCTGCTGGGCGGCGATGCGCCGGTTTACGCCCGCCGATATTGTTGCCGAGCCTTCGCTTCCCGGAGCCAGCCTGCCTTGGCTGGACTGGGTCGGACGCAATCATCAGCGCAAAGGACTCGTTGGTTCGCGCTCCAGCAATTTTCTCTTTGCCGACGGCCATGCGGTCAACACCACCATTTTTGACACGCTCCAGCCGTTTCAGTGGGGAAGTGAATTTTACAGTCTCCAGCCCGGGAACGACATCTCTGACTGATGCAAATTTCTCCAATCCATGCCATGACTACGAAAACGACTCAGCACATGCGAACGAAATCAAAACCACAGTGGCCGGCAGTCTTGAGCGGGCTTTTAACGCTCCTGACTCTGCCGGTCGCCGCACAAACCACCGCGCCTATTTACGCGAACGATGACACTTTTGTAATGTCACCGGGACCGGGCAACATGGCCAGCTACTGGGATGGAGCCGAACGCAACTTCGGTTATATGCGCTCGCGGCACGTGGCGGCGGCCACAGCGCATCCGGGAGGCAATCCCGCCAATCCAAGCATGGGCGAGTTTGACGTGGTGGCCCGGTTTTATCCGTCCAATGCCGTCGCACAACTCGACGCGCAATACGGCGTGGGTGGCTGGCGCATCTCCGGGCTGGCGCTGAAACTAACGACCTCCGACAACGTGGCCGGCCCCGGAATGTTCAATGCGCCCGGCACCGCCGGCCAATACAATGTCTGCTGGATGCCCAACGACGGTGGCTGGGTTCAAGGCAACGGTTACATCAATCAGGGAAGCAGCTCGCACGATCCGGTCGCGAGTCCGGACAATTTTACCAACCTGACCTGCATTGGCCTTCAATCCACCCTGAGCACCAATCCGGAGGTGGTGCTGAACACGCTGAATTTTGTGAAGCAGGGAACGCTCATTCCCGTGACCAATTCCCTGACAACGACAAATTTGTCCTTCCTGGCAGCGCTCATCAACGCGCAGCCCACCACGCTGCTGTTCAACGCGGCGGACGGCCAGGTGGCTTTCAATTTCACCTCGCACCTTTACGGCGACGACCGGGGCACGAATGAATATTCGCCGACGATTTATGTCACCGCCTCGCCGCTGCCGCCGCCGGTGGCGCAAATCAGACTTTTGAACAGCACCCAGTATTTGAACTTGTGTTTTCAACGCCTTGCCGGTGTCACCAACCTGACTTACCTCGTGGAGGCTGCCGCCGCTTTGACCCAAAGCCAGTGGACACTCGTGGCCGCTGGCACCAACGGCATGCCCATGAGCGGACCGGGACTGGTCAGCGAAACCAATTCGGTCACAGCGGGTCTCAAAGACGTGACTGTGCGTGACCTCGTACCGGTGCCCGCCGCCACCAGCCGCTTTTTGCGACTACGCATCCTCAAATGAAAAACAAAAACAACACGAAACAAACCCTCAAAATGAAACTCATCAACCATTATAAACCCGCACTGGCCCTGGCGGCCGTTTGCGCCGCGCTCTGGAATGTTACCGTTCAGGCACAAACCGCCGTTTCCATTTATGACACGGACGACTCCTTTGTGCTGAATCCCGGACCGGGCAACAGCAGTTATCCAAATGCCGCCAGCCAGAATTTTGGCGGTATGAACTCGCGTTCCGTCGCCTCGCCCACAGCGCATCCCGGCAACAACCCCGCCAATTCCTCCAAAGGCGAATTCGACTCGGTCCTGCGGTTTGATTTCTCCTCCATGGTGGCCACGCTGAACTCGGAATACAGCGTTGGCGACTGGAGCATTTCATCCCTGTCCCTAACCTTGAACACCTCCAGCACCGTCGGCAATTCCATGTTCAACAGCCCCGGCACCAGCGGCAATTTCAACGTCAGTTGGCTGTCCAACGATGGCGGCTGGATTCAAGGCACGGGCAGCCAGTCGCCCGCTTCCTACACCGGCATCACTTACAACAGCCTCCAATCCACGTTGAGCGCCACACCCGCCACGCTGCTCAACACCTGTTCGTACGTGGCGCAAGGAACGCTGGTGCCCGCAACCTATTCAGTCAGCACGGCCAATACCGGCTTTTTGTCCGCCTTGATGTCCGGCGATTCGATTTCGTTGCTGCTCACCCCTGCCGACAATCACGTGGCCTTCAATTTCACCTCGCACAGTTACAGCAGCGGCAGCAACCCGGCGCTGTATTCGCCAACCCTGTCCTTTGACATCGCCGTGGTGCCGGAACCGGCGACGGCGACCATGATTGCCGGAGGGTTGCTGCTGCTGTGCGTGCGGCGACGGAGCCGGCGCGCTTAAAGGCCGGCCATGATTCTGACCCGCACCGCGCGAATTCCCTGGGCCTGGGTTCTCTGGATGAGCCTGCCGGTCGGCGTGTTTGCCTTTGTCGAAAAATGCAGCGGCACGGCGCTGATTTTCACGATGCGCAAATTCATCGCCGACCCGGCGCTCATCTCGCTGCTGGGCAGTGTCAACATCGTCTTCAATTTCCTGGTCGCCCCGCTCGTCGCCTGGAAGAGCGACCGGCTGCGCACCCGCTGGGGCCGGCGCAAGCCGTTCATCGTGGCCGGGCTGGTTTTGCTGATTCCGTCGCTGGTGGTTTTGCCGCTCGCTCCGAATTTGTGGACGCTCATTCCGGCGATTTTGCTTTACCAATTCGCGGTGGACTTCGGTTTCACCGGGCCGTGGAGTCCGCTCTATTATGAAATCGTGCCGCCGCCGCAGCGCGGCCGGGCGGTGGCGGTCAACCGTTTGATGAGCGTGATCGCCCGGCTGTTTTTCAACTTCCTGCTCATTGGCCGGTTCGACGAGGTCAACGCCGTCAAGCTGACTCCCGGTTTCGGCGGCCTGAAGGCGCTGAATCTCACGGGAGAACAGTTGATATATTTTCTCGCCGCCGCGCTGGTGCTGGCGAGTGTGTTGTTCGTCATTCTGTTTGTGCGCGAAACACCGCCGGCGCCGGACGAAGACGAAACTGTTCAACCCAGGCCGCTGGCGGCGTTCTGGCCGGGCCGCGCGTTTTTTCAGAGCGTGTTCGGCACGGTTCGCGCGCAGCTGCTTTGCCTGCTGGTGCTGGCGTCGGTTGCGGCCCAGGTGGGACTCGGACAACTTCAGCCGCTGCTCATCACGGAACAATTCGGCTACACCAAGCGCGCCCTGGGCAATATGCACGGCATTATCATCCTGCTGGAAATCGGGCTGGTGCTGCCGCTGATGGCGTGGCTGCTGGACCGGATGGATCGCTTCCGGCTTTTTCAGGCGGGGTTGTGGCTGGCCGCGCTTCAGCCGCTGGCGTACTGGCTCTATGTGAAGTTTGCCGCGCCACAACAGATTCCGCCGGTCCCGGCGGTGATCGGTTTTACCGCCGTCGGGGCGCTGGCGCGAACCGCGACGCTGCTTTCACTGGAACCGTTGCTCTTCGACCTCACGCCGCCGAAATTGCTGGGCACGTTCAACTCCGGTTTCCTGATCGCACGCGGCCTGGCCACGGTGCTGCTGATGAACGGCGTCGGGTTGTGGGTCAAGCTCTACTCCGGCTATTTCTGTGCGCCTCTGAAATTCGACTACATGAGCGGCTATTTGTATCTGTTCGCCTGCGGTCTGGCGGGCTGCTTGTTGGCATTGTATGTAGGCGTGCAGCACCGTCGCGGACGGTTGCCGCCGATTGAGTCCACGAGCTTGGCTGACTCCGGGGATTTGCAGCCAGCCTCGTTCTGCCGATGCGTCGGATGAATGCGAAAATGATTGGGAATAGAATTATGTTAAAAACATTTCACCCTTCTCCATCCATGAACCTGATCCCAATCGGAGTCGTTCACTCTGCGTTCAAGCAGGCGACCGGCACACCGATCCAACCGTGTCGGGCCGGTGATTCGCCCGGATATGTCACCTTGCTTCCGGAATTTGTCGCTGGATTGGAAGACTTGGCCGACTTCGACCGCATTTGGTTGATTTATTGGTTTCACCGGGCGGCGGTTGCCAAGATGAGCGTGGTGCCTTACCGCGACACGGTGGAACACGGCCTGTTTGCCACGCGCGCTCCAGCCCGCCCAAATGCGCTCGGAATTTCATGCGTGCGGTTGTTAAACATTGAAGGCTGCATCCTTCGTCTGGCCGAGGTGGACATTCTGGACGGCACACCTCTGCTCGACATCAAGCCCTACGTTCCGCAATACGACAATTATCCGGTGCAACGCTGTGGCTGGCTGGATACAGTGCCGGATAAACCGGTCGTCGCCGATGACCGCTTTGAACGCAAAACACCCTGGTAAAACCGGGGCAGACGGCTGGTATTGCATTTGCGCCAGCCACGCTTTAGTGGAAAGATTTACGCTGTGATAAAGAAAATAATTTCAGCCTTGATCGTGGGAACCATGCTGTTCGGCGCTCTGTCATTGCGCGCCGCGACGGTGATGGTTTTCGCCGCCGCGAGCCTGACGGAGTCGCTCCAGGAAATCGCCGCCGCCTATGAAAAACAGTCCGGCGACAAGATTGTTTTCAACTTCGCCGCGTCCGGCACGCTCGCGCGGCAGATTGAGGAAGGCGCGCCCGCCGACATCTTTTTTTCCGCCGACGAGGCCAAGGCCGATGCGTTGGAAAAGAAGGGATTGCTCGTGAAGGAAACGCGCAAAAGTCTGCTGGGCAATTCGCTCGTCATCGTCACCCCGCCGGACAGCACGGCGATCCAGTCGCCCGCCAATTTGACCAATGCCGCCGTCAAGCGCGTCGCGCTCGGCGACACCAGGATTGTTCCCGCCGGAACTTACGCCAAAGCTTATCTCGAAAAATCCGGGCTGTGGGCGGGAGTCGAACCGAAGGTGGTTCCCTGCGAAAACGTCCGCGCCGTGCTCGCCGCCGTGGAATCCGGCAACGTGGATGCCGGTGTGGTTTACAAGACGGATGCCGCGATTTCCAAAAAAGTGAAGGTGGCTTTTGAGGTGCCGGCTGCCGATGGACCGAAGATTTCCTATCCGGCGGCGCTGGTGGCGAATGCGCCGCAACCGGACGCTGCGAAAAAGTTTCTGGGATGCCTGACGGGCAGCGAGGCAGATGCAGTCTTCGCCCGCCACGGGTTTATTGTTTTGTCCACCGCCGGTAAATAACCAGTCAAACCAAAAGGAAAATCATGAAACTCAGCGCCCGCAATGTTCTCAAAGGCAGAATAAAAAACATCAAACGCGGCCCCATCAGCAGCCTCGTCGTTCTGGAAATCACCCCGAAAGTTCAAATTGTTTCAACGATTACCGCCGAGAGCGCCGCCGCCTTGAAACTGAAAAAAGGACAGACGGCCTACGCGGTCATCAAAGCCTCCAGCGTGATGGTCGGCGTGGATGAATAACCCCGCTAGCAGCCACCGCCGCATGTCATGACACCCGCCGAATGGCAGATCGTCGCGTTCACGGCGGGCATGGCCGTGTTGAGCACGGCGTTGATTCTCGTGCCGGGCGTCACGCTGGCGTGGTGTCTGGCGCGGCTCCGCTGGCGCGGCAAATCGCTGGTGGAAACGGTGGTCGCCCTGCCGCTCGTCCTGCCGCCGGTGGTCACCGGGCTGGTTCTGCTGAAATTGTTTGGCCGGCGCGGTCCCCTCGGCCACTGGCTTTACTCGGAATTCCATCTCGACATCGTGTTCACCTGGCGCGCCGTGGCCCTGGCGCTGGCGGTGATGTCATTTCCGTTGCTCGTGCGCACGGCGCGTGCCGCGATTGAGGAGGTAAATCCGGCGCTGGAGCAGATGGCCCGCACGCTGGGCGCGGGCGAATGGTGCGTGTTCTTCACCATCACGCTGCCGCTGGCGAAACGCGGATTGCTGGCGGGAACCTTGCTGGCGTTTGCGCGGGCACTCGGCGAATTCGGCGCGACCATCATGGTGGCCGGCAACATTCCCGGCGTCACCACCACGTTGTCCACCGATATTTACCAGCTCGTGCAACTGGGCGAAGACAGCCATGCCTGGACGCTGGCCGGCATTTCGCTGGCACTGGCGTTTGCCGCGCTGTGGATCAGCGAGCGGTTGCAACGCAGGAGCAAAATATGACGCCCGGCATCCAGGCCAGCTTTACGAAACGCTTCGCCGGCGGCCCGGTGATTCGCGCGGAAAATTTGCACGCCAGCACGAACGGCGTCACCGTGCTGTTCGGCCCGTCAGGTTCGGGCAAAACGACCATGCTTCGCTGCCTCGCCGGGCTGGAGCAGCCCGAAGCAGGGCGGATTCAATTTGACGGTGAAGTGTGGTTCGACTCGGACTCAAAAAAGATTGTTCCGGCGCGAAAACGGAACTTAGGATTTGTGCCACAGGATTACGCATTATTTCCGCATCTCACTGTTGCGGCCAACATCGGTTATGGATTGTACGGGCAAAGCGCCACCAAAAAAAAGGCACGCGTCAGTGAAATTGTGCGCTGGCTCGGGCTGGACGGACTCGAAAACCGCCTGCCGCACGAACTTTCCGGCGGCCAGCAGCAACGCGTCGGGCTTGCTCGCGCCGTGGTGCGCCGTCCGCGTTTGTTGTTGCTCGACGAGCCGCTGTCCGCGCTCGACACACCCACACGCCAGCGATTGCGAGGTGAGTTGCGTTCACAGCTTTTGCAGTTGGGGATTCCCGCAATTTTAGTGACACATGACCGGTATGAAGCCGCGGCCTTGGGCGACCAGCTCGTGGTACTCGACCAGGGACTCATGCTCCAGACCGGACCGGTTGCAGATGTGATAAATCATCCAACCAATCTGGCGGTGGCGGCGATTGTCGGAACCGAAACCGTTTTGCTCGGACACCTCACCCGGGTGTCAGATGGACTGGCAACCGTGAACGTGAACGGGCATGAATTTACCGCGCTGGCCGAAGATTTGCCTTCCGGCGCGAATGCCGTACACCTCTGCATCCGCGCTGAGGACGTGATCTTGATTCAGAACGGCGGTGCGCCGGCCAGCGCGCGCAACCGCCTGTCCGCAACGGTGCTTGCGCTCTTACCGGAAGGACCGATGATGCGGATCGAACTGGATTGCGGTTTTCCATTGAAAGCGTTGCTGACCCGTCAAGCTTGCGATGAACTGGCATTGAAGGCGGGCGCTTCCGTGGTTGCCTTGATCAAAGCTCCGCACATCCATTTGATTCCACGTTAAGCCGCGACTCGACATAACATGTGGCAAGGCGATTATGGCAATCCTGTTCCATGGTAATTTAATCCTTCTTCCTGTGAACAGTTGTCCCGCGCGCGAATCCTAAAAGCAAAGCTCCCGGAGCCGGGCAGCGTGTCAAGATGGACCGCAGAAGGGAGACAGGGCGAGGAATATCTTGACACGCAGAACGGCGACATATAATCGAATCTGGATTCGCGCACACGGCAACCAGCGGATGCGTTGACATGGTATTGACAAGAATATTCCCGAACATCGTTTCAATGCGAATTCCCCGCGTTCGACTCACCTATAATTGAGAATGGACTTTCGGGAGGCTCATCCAGCTTGCGCCATGAATTTTTATAGGGTCGGGTAAGGAAGCGGCGTTGCCGCCGCTCCCTCCCCTCAGAACCGGACATGAAAGTTTCCCTTCATCCGGCTCAAGCCGCTGCAAAGCCCCGCTATCGCGGAGCCGGTTCACTTGACGGTTTCAATCCCGCCTCCTGACGATGAATGCCAAACTTTCTGAAGAACGCACGGTCTTCAAAATAGTCGTGCCAGTGCGGGTCGAACGGATTTGCATCCGCCCTGACCTTGACGTGCCGCCGGATTTTGGTTTCGGTCGGGTTCACCAACCGCAGCCAAACGGGTTTCCCCGCCGGCGTCCGTTCGCCTGTGTCCGCCGCAAACTGCCAGGCACGCCGTCCCTGCCGATGCCAGTATCTGCTGGCAATCCAGTGGAGCGACTTGCCACGGTGTCTGCGTTTGGCCCATTGCCAGAGTGCCTGCCACAAAACCCATTCCACCCGCTTGAACGTCTGCCACGCCACGATGTGACGGTGGTAGTTCACCCAGCCACGAATGACCGGATTGAGTTGGCGTATCAAGTCGGTCTGGCTGGTTCCGCGATTTTGACGAATCAGCTTCCGCGCCTTGTCCAGAAAAACGCGCGTGTTCTTCTGGGCAGGCTGGATAATCAGCTTGCCATCAAACTTGCGGAGGTTTTGTCCGAGGAAGTCGAACCCTTGCTCGATGTGCGTGACGCAGGTTTTCTCTGGCGAGAACTGCAAGCCCCGGTCGCGCAGGAACTGCTCGACCAGTGGCCTGACTTCATTTTCCAGCACGTCCTTGGTCGTGCCGGTGATGATGAAGTCGTCCGCATAGCGAATGAGGTGTATCTTTGGGCAGATGGTTTTTCCGTCCGCATACTTCCGGGGGAAGTGTTGCTTCAGGAGTGGTTCCAGTCTGTCCAAAGTCAGGTTGGCCAATGTGGGCGAGATAATTCCGCCCTGTGGTGTGCCTGCCTCGGTGGGAAACAGGGTTCGATTTTCCATGAAGCCCGCCTTGAGCCATTTGTGCAGCACTTCCTTGTCCGTGGGAACATGGGCGAGCAGCCATTCGTGACTGATGTTGTCGAAACATCCGTGAATGTCGCCCTCCAGCACCCACGTCGCACTGTCCTTGCGGGACAGCATGAGAAAGCTTTGCCCGATGGCGTCAGCCGTGCCTCGGCCAGAACGAAAGCCGTAGGAGTTTTTGTCCGCCGTCGTTTCCGCGACCGGCGACAACGCCAGCAGATGCAACGCCTGCATGGCGCGGTCTCGCATCGTCGGAATACCCAGCGGCCTCAACTTCCCGTTGGCCTTTGGAATGTGGACACGCCGCAGCCAAAGAAGCAGGGGAATTCACCGAACGTGACCCGAAGGACAAAGGCAACCGAAAGGTGAGGTATCGAAAGGAACGAAGCACCATTTACGAGGACTACAAGCAGCAGGATATGCTTTGTGGACGACCCGGATGAGAGTCTGTTTAAGGAAAGTGAACGTCTGTTGCAGGCGGGCGGCGGGGATGAGCCAACGGAGCAAGAAGCGGGAGCGGTTGATAACCGTGCCGCCGCAATGTGCCGATGGCTTTGTGCTTCGACGCCGGGGTTCGCCAGATTGCTCCGTCCACCCCGGACGTGTGTTTGCCTTGATTGTCCGTCACCCGTTTCACGGCCAAGGCTTTGCCGGAAAACGAGCAGGTCAGCAGCCGTTGCAAGGCTTTCACCTTGCCCCAACGCTTTTCCTGAATGGCCTTGACGATACGCGCTTGCAGTCTGCTGACGCCGCGTTCACAGTGAGTCCAGTCAATCTGGTCCCACGATGCCGCTTGGCCGGAGGATGCACACGCAGTTTTATCCGCGTTCATTTGCCGTTTCCTCCCACACAGGTTCTGCGAGTTTTCTCGTCACGAACGACCCGCTGGAAGTCTGCCCGTTTGCACGGTGGAGTGATGTTACAACTCCTATCCGTTCCATTACGGAACGGCCTTCGCTTTTTCCAGCATCCTCTGCCCGCCATCCCGTCAGCGTTCCTTGCGGACGCGCCTGCCTCCACTCGAAGGCGGGATGTCGGGTTTGCAATGTTGAGTTCCAGTGACACGAATGAATTAGCCCCTGCCTTCCACACCGGCAGTCTGGAATGTCCGTGTGTTCCATGCGTGCTCCAAAATCCGCATTTCGATTCCACAAACGATGGTGGTCTTGAGAGACGACCGCCATTTTAACCGCCCGCCGGAAAAGTCATCGGCTGGGGTGAACACCCCATAGCGTCCGCAAGCCTGGCAGGTCATGCTCATGGTCATGGATAATAAAACTTGGCTTGTCGAAGTGGAGGTTGCGGCTTGCATTTTGGCGGGGGCGATCGTCGCGCTCACATTAATGATGGGGCATACCCTGTGGATGAGCCTGGCTCGTAAATAACAACCCGAACACTTTCCCTTCATGTTGACGGCTGAAAAAACATAAAACCAAGACGAACTAATTATATGACCACACTCGAAATCAAAGGCGACTGGAACATCACCAAAGGCAAATTGAAACAGAAATGGGCGAAGCTCACGGATAATGATCTTCGTTACACCGAAGGCAGGCAGGAGGAACTGGTTGGCCGGATTCAAAAGCTCACCGGTGAAACCCGTGAAGTGGTCGAAAACACGATCAAGGAATATTCCACCGCCTGCGGTTGCAAGTAAGCGGACATTTTAGGCCGCAAACATATGAACACCGAGGCTCCTGACATGAAAGACCCAGTCTATAAACTCATTGAACTCACCGGTACCTCCACCACGTCCATTGAGGACGCGGTGGATAAGGCCATTAAGCGGGCGCACAAAACCATAAATAATCTGCGCTGGTTTCAGGTGATCGAAACGCGCGGCAACATTGAAAAGGGGAAAGTACATCACTGGCAGGTGACCGTCAAAATCGGCTTCGCCGTGAATGATTGAACGGATGGTAAATCGCTAAACGTAAACCACCACCATGCCTCAAGGCGATAAATCCAGTTACACCGACAAACAGAAACGGCAGGCAGCCCACATCGAAGCCGGCTACGAGCAGCGTGGTGCCAGCATGAAAACTGCGGAAGCACGGGCCTGGGCCACCGTGAACAAACTCACCGGCGGTGGCAAAAAAAGCGGCTCCGGCAGGAAGAATCACGAATTGAAATGACGCCAGTCCATGAACACCCAATCCCAAAACCCGCCAGCCACTGAACTGGAGCCCGATGCGACCGCCGAGACTGCTGGCAGCGAGTCCGAAGCGCTCCTCAAGGATCTCGCCGAACAAAAAGATTTGCATCTGCGTCTCGCCGCCGATTTTGAGAATTTCAAGCGGCGCAGCCGGCTCGAAGTCGAAGCCCGAGCGGTGGCGCAAAAGGAATCGTTCATCGTTGAACTGTTGCCGGTCATTGACAATCTCGAACGGGCTTTAGCCGCTGGTGCATCGCGGGACTCCGCGCAGTTTCATCAGGGTGTTGAGATGACGTTGAAACAACTGCAACAGTTGCTCCGTCAGCACGGCGTCGAGAGCGAGGAGATCGTCGGCAAGCCGTTCGACCCGAACCGGCATGAAGCGCTTTCGCAAGGACACGATCCGGCTCAACCCGAACACGCCATCCTCGAAGTCATTCAGCGTGGCTACCAGAGGGGTGCGAAGGTTGTTCGACCGGCCAAAGTAATAGTGAACGACCTGACGACTTCCAAGCCCGCCCGCCATGGCCGTTGAATTCAAAGATTATTACCGCGTGCTTGGGGTGACGCCCAAGGCGACGGACGACGAAATCAAGAAAGCCTTCCGCACGCTCGCGCGCAAGTATCATCCTGATGTCGCCAAAGATAAAAAGATGGCGGAGGAAAAATTCAAGGAAATCAACGAGGCCAATGAAGTCTTGAGCAATCCGGA
>Ga0265323_10000387_pt1 | contig 25382 bp, 25 predicted proteins | sample 41225metaG_FD_193580 | JGI IMG/M metagenome (GOLD analysis project Ga0265323, IMG submission 193580) | Rhizosphere microbial communities from Carex aquatilis grown in University of Washington, Seatle, WA, United States - 4-12-25 metaG | ecosystem: Host-associated > Plants > Roots > Rhizosphere...
TCAAGTGATCCGGTGGTTGAATGTGGAATCGCCATCGCTCATAGGACAAAAGGTACGCTAGGGATAACAGGCTGATCGCGCCCAAGCGTTCATAGCGACGGCGCGGTTTGGCACCTCGATGTCGGCTCATCACATCCTGGGGCTGGAGAAGGTCCCAAGGGTTCGGCTGTTCGCCGATTAAAGTGGTACGCGAGCTGGGTTCAGAACGTCGTGAGACAGTTCGGTCCTCTATCCGCTGTGGGCGTTTGAGACTTGAGGGGTTCATTCTCTAGTACGAGAGGACCGAGAATGACGAACCTCTGGTGTTCCGGTTGTCGCATCAGCGGCAGCGCCGGGTAGCTATGTTCGGCAGGGATAAGCGCTGAAAGCATCTAAGCGCCAAGCCCGTTCCAAGATAAGGTCTCAATCTGTCGCAAGACAGTGCAAGGTCCAGGTAGACCACCTGGTTGATAGGGCAGAAATGCAAGCGCAGTAATGCGTTCAGTTTACTGCTACTAATGACCTTGCCGGTTTATGCAGCCTCTATTCTTCCGGGCGTTTATTTCACCTTCTTGCAGATCCTGAACTTTGATAAAAGGCTGGAAGACTGAATGGCTGAAAGGCTGAACCCCTGGTGGGTTCGGTCGTTCTTCAGCCCTTCGGCCCTTCAGACTTTCAATCCTTGCCCGACTTGTTCGGGCGTCACTTCTCCGGTGATCACAGGCGAGGGGTCCCACCCGTTCCCATCCCGAACACGGCCGTTAAGCCCTCAGCCGCCAATGGTAGTAGGACGTTAGGTCCCGCGAGAGTAGGTCGTTGCCGGAGTTATGGCCCGGGTGCCCGAACAGGGTGCCCGGGCCTTTCTTTTTCAGGATTCGAATGGACGGGCACCACCTGAATGCCCTTGTGGCGCAAGTCGCGCTCAAAATCCCCAAAACGTCTTCTCCATGGGTAGTGTCCGTCAAGTTTCTCTAGATCGGAAGAAGAGCTGCCCTTTTGCTCCAAACGGCGCGAGCCGTTTGTCAGGAACCTGGAGGCGAAGCCCGACAGGTTTCTGGAAAAGGTTGGCATCGGCGCGCGTCTTCCCCTAGCGATGAAGAACCCCTTTCCGTATATGGACAACGAACGCGTCAATCTGCCCCTCAGCGAAATTCCGGCGTCCTGGTACAATGTCCTCGCCGACTTGCCCAAGCCGCTTCCGCCGCCGCTCCACCCCGGCACGGGCCAGCCGCTCACCCCGGCGGATCTTGCCCCGATCTTCCCGATGGCGCTCATCGAGCAGGAGATGAGCGCCGAGCGGTGGATTCCGATCCCCGAGGAGGTGCGCTCCCTCTACAAGATCTGGCGGCCCACGCCGCTCATCCGCGCCGTCCGGCTGGAGAAGGCGCTGAAGACCTCGTGCCGCATCTATTTCAAGAATGAGAGCGTGAGCCCCGCCGGTAGTCACAAACTCAATACAGCGCTCGCCCAGGCCTTCTACAACAAGAAGGAGGGCGTGCGCCGCCTCAGCACCGAGACCGGTGCCGGCCAGTGGGGATCCTCGATGGCCTTCGCCTGCGAATGCTTCGGGCTCGCCTGCACCGTCTACATGGTGAAATCCAGCTATCACCAGAAACCATACCGGCGTTCGCTGATGCACATCTGGGGTGCCGAGGTCTTCGCGTCGCCCTCCGATCGCACCAACGCGGGACGCGCCATCCTCGCGGCCGATCCCGAGACGCCCGGCAGCCTGGGCATCGCGATCTCCGAGGCCGTCGAGGACGCCGCGACCCACGACGACACGAAGTACACGCTCGGCAGCGTGCTCAACCACGTGATCCTCCACCAAAGCGTCATCGGCCTCGAGACCAAGCGGCAGCTTGAGATGATCGGCGAAACGCCCGACGTGCTGATCGGCTGCGTCGGCGGCGGCAGCAACTTCGGCGGCTTCTGCACGCCGTTTCTTCCTGAGAAGCTCGCCAATCCGAAGCTGCGCTTTCTTGCGGTTGAACCCTCCGCCTGCCCGTCGCTTACGAAGGGGGACTTCGCGTACGATTTTGGCGACACCGCGAAGCTCACGCCGTTGCTCAAGATGTACACCCTTGGACACACCTTCGTCCCGGAGGGCATTCATGCCGGCGGACTGCGGTATCATGGCATGGCCCCGATCGTCTCCCACCTGGCCAAGCTTGGAATCATCGAGGCGAAGGCCTACACGCAGACGGCCGTGTTCGACGCCGCGCTGCAGTTCGCCCGCACCGAGGGCTTCATCCCGGCGCCGGAGACCTCGCATGCAATCCGCGCCGCCATCGACGAGGCGGAAAAGGACGACGGCAAGTGCATCGTCTTCAACTACAGCGGACACGGCCATTTCGACATGTCGGCGTACGACGCGCATCTCGCCGGGGATCTCGAGGACTACGAGCATCCCGAGGAAAAGATCGCCGAGGCGCTGCATCATCTGCCGAAGGTCGGCTGAGGCCCGCGCCATCATGAATGGGTGAAAGTCCGGCGGCCGTGAAGTCGCCTGTTTCATTTCCTAGCCTCAGCTCCGGCGGGCGTCATAGCCGGTGGCCCGCAGCGCCTCCAGATCGGGGTCGGTGGCAGCAGCCTCGCGGAACGTACTGTCCAGCCTGATCGCCTGGTCGACGCGTTGGCGCGCCTCCTCGAGATCACCCCGCTGGCATGCGTAACAGCCGAGATTGAACTGGATCGCTGGCTCCTGCGGATGGGTGCGCTCTGCTTCGATGAGAATCGCCTCGGCCGCGGCGAGGGAGAGGCTGCGTCGCGCCGCGTAGGCCCAGGTGATCCACCAGCCCGCCTCCGCCGGCTGGCGCAACACCAGCGTATGCGCGAGGTCCACGAGGGGCGGCCAATTCCCCTGATCCTGAAGCACGACGGCGCGCAGCGCCAGCACCTCGGTTTCCTGCGCGGCTTCCGCGGGAATCTGGTCCAGTTCGGCCGCGGCGTCCTCGATCATTCCAAGACCGAGATAGCCGCGGGCATGCGCCAGCCGCCATTTGAGTTCCATCGTGCCTATAAGGCCGGCGGCTTGCCGAAATGCGCTTCGTGCGCTGCGTACGCAGCCGTGTCGGCAAGCATCGCCTCGATTGCTGCAGCGAGCGGCTCGGGACGCACCAGTCCGGAGAATACAGCTTTGTCGCCAATCACGTCCACCAGAACGAACGCCGGACGCTGGGTGATCTGGTGAGCATGAAACTCGGCAGTTGTTGCGGCGATTCGCGCTTTGACTTCCGCCGACTCCGCGCGGGCGCGAATCTTCGCCGGATCCAGACCTGTCGCCTCGGCCGCCACGGCGACGGCCTCGGCCATGTTTCCAATCTGGCGGCCTTCCCGTGTGCCCGCGTGCGTCAGCGCAAGTCGGAGGCGATCGTCGGTGAATCCGAAATCGCGGCCAGCTTCAGCGACCAGATTGGGCGCGAGGTACACGCCCTTGAGCTCGGGCTGGAGCCAGCCGGAGTTGAGCATGTAGGGCGAGCGCATGATCGTGCCGCTCCGGCGGTAGAACCAGTCCGTCTGCGAGCGCGACACCGGAAAGTCGCCCGGATTCATCAGTGCGATCTTCCATTCAAACTGGACGCGTCCGGCATAGCGGTTCTTGAGATCGGCCCAAGCCGGCTCGGCCCAGTGGCACCACGACGAAAGAACTTCGAGAAAATAGGTGATGGTGACGTCAGCCATGTGAGGAGATTCGCCAAATGGCTTGGCGACGTCAAACGATGAGCGTGTCATCGTCAGGCGCCTGCGGGCCGGACCTGACAGTCGCCTTTCCCGGTCGACTCTCGACGGCGCCGCCCACAAACGCAGGTTCCGCGACGGCGTTGCGCAGCATCTGGAGGAACAACTCGGCGCCCTTTGTCTGGTAACGCAGTTGATGGCGGACGACCAGGACTTCGCGGGTCGGCACACGGGGACCGATTTCGCGATAAACAAGGGTCTTGTTGTCGTCGGGCTTGATGGCGATTCGCGGCAGAATGGAAATTCCCGGGCCTAGGGCGACCAACGCTTTTACGGTGCTTACTTGGGAACAGCGATGCCCCAGCTTGGGGACGAAATTGTGATCGCCGCAGAAGCGTTCGATCTCATTCGAGAGCGTGCTCGTATGGCCGAGAAGGACGAAACTCTCATCGGCGAGATCGGCAGCGGTAATGGCGGACTTGGTCGCCAGCGGATGCTCTTTGCCCACAACCAGAAGCAGGGGCTCGCTGTAAAGCAGCTCCACTGAAAGACGCGGATCCTTGATCCGTTGCGGAATTAGGGCCAGATCGAGATCGCCGTCGGTCACGCCGCGCACCAAATCCGGACGAAAGTCTTCGTGGGTATGGACAAGCAGGTTTGGATACAAAGCGCGGCAACGGGCGAGCAGCGGTGGCAGAAGATACGGGGCCAGGGTTGGGACTGCGCCAACTTTGATTCGACGCTCAAGCGTTGGACTGTCCTTTAGCTCCTTGGACGCGTCTTCAACGGAGATAAGGATGCGGCGGACGCGATCGAGAAACACTTGCCCGGCTTCGGTTGGAACCGCGCGGCGGCCAAGGCGGTGAAACAGTTTGTGGCCAAGCTCGGACTCTAGATTCTTAATCTGTTGGCTAAGGGACGGTTGAGAAATGTTGTTTCGTTCGGACGCCCGGGTGAAATTACCTGCGTCGGCAACAGCGACGAAGTAGCGAAGCTGGTAGAGTTCCATAGGCAAATCCTATGATATAGATTGGAATGAGCAATTTTTTTTATCGCAAGGCTGTGTTATACTTAGCCCGGTCCCGCAAGGGGCCCTTAAACTGAAACAGAAAATGACAATAAACTACGACAGTAAGCTGATGAAACTCGTGCCGGCGGGCGTCGTGCTCGCGGCAGCGGTCTTCCTCGGCCGTAGTCAGGAAAGGGTCTATGACTTCAACGTCATATCCGCCCTTTTCGGATTCGGTGCGGTGATCGCGCTTATGGTTATGGCGGCTGCTGACTTCCCCCGCAAAGGGCGGAGTCAGAATGGCCGCTAGAGCCGACGGCACGTCCAGTCAGTAAACTCGGAGGCCGGAACCGCGGGGTTCCGGCCTCTTTGTTTGTACAATTCGAGTGTCGCGAGGCGGCAAACCGGATACTCGGCAGACTCAGTGCTGAAGCCGGGGACGCCTGCCCTGAACCCACCGAACGGGCTGACCCCGGCCTCAGCGCGGCCGGCTACAGCGGAGGCAATCCTGCCACACACTTTTCGGCTCAACCTGCCGGTTGCGCATCGGCAACCGGTGCTTTCGGTTCGCGCTTCAGAAACGCCGACACGACCAAGGCAATCAAGATTCCGAAGATCAGCGTCATGATGAGTGCCAGGATCGACATCATCGCTGGCGACAACATGAATCGCATCCCTTTCTCCATCGCGGCCAATCGGGCATCGCTTGCGCCGACCGCCTTCTGGCGGGCAAAATCAATCATATAGTCCGTGTAATCGGGATTGATGAATTTGAAGTGGATGAACGTGTAGATCGAGCCGATCACCCCCGAATACAGATTGATTAGGAACCCCGCCCCAACTCCTTTGCCGTAGCTCAATGACTTGTCGGCTGAATCCTCCCGCACGGCTTTGACGCCGAGCCAGGTCACCGCAATTCCCACCACCAGGGCCAGCCAGTTAAACCAACGGCCTTCGGCGATCTTGTCTGTTTGAAAGCCGAGAAAGAACGCGACAAGCGTGAGCACGATGTTGCTCACGGAGAGAATGACGCCATAGAAGAAGGTGGTGTTCATAAGAGGTGCTCAGCTTGCGGATCCACGCCGGCAGTACAATCCCAGCGTGACGGATGGCGTTGACGACTGATGGGCGGCGCCTGCTGGATTGACTGCAGTCCATGGATGGCGAGAAAGATCGCGGTCAGGTCAGGTTTTGAGGCGGCGCCCTTTCTGTGCTGCTAGGTTCATATTCCATCGATCGCTTTGTCCGCGGAGCGGACATTTGGCAAGGCGCTGGCTCTAGCCTCGATCAGCCTTTAGACTCCTGGTCATATTAGGACTTGAGCGTGGCTTGGGGCGGCCCCTTGCCGGATGGCGTTTTCAGCCGGACGACGGTGGCGCCCCAGCCGCCGGTTGTTTCATCGCCGATTCGGAAGGACTCGACGAACGGGGACCGACGCAGGGTCGCGTGCACGGTCTCGCGCAAGGTGCCAGTGCCTTTCCCGTGAACGATGCGAGCAGAGGCCAGATGGTGTTCGCGGCAGGCAGCGAGATATTCGTTGACCACGCTGGTGACTTCGTCCGGACGAAACGTGTGGAGATCGAGTTCGCCGGTAATCGGAATACGTACGGGCTCGGAGTCGTCAGCCATCACGAATAGGGATACGGGGGATCGTCGGGCTGCGGCGGGGGATCCGCCGGGGGAGCGGTGGCGGGCGGAGGGACGGTCGCGGCGGGGGGCGGCGGTTGCGGCGGGGTAAACGGCACCGGCCTCGGTACCTGCGGGCGAGGCTTCGGTGGCGGTTCCTCGAGGGCGCGTTTCAATTCCTCTTCGAGTCCGCTCGTTGCCTTCTTGAATTCGCGTATCGATTTTCCCATGCCGCGGGCGAGCTCGGGCAGCCGGTCGCTGCCAAAAAGCAGCAACACGATCAGCATGATCATCAGGACCTCCGTGCCACCGATGTCCAGGATCGCGAGAGTTGAATGCGGCACCGACATGACAGCTACAGAACGATGTGCCAGCGAAACGGCAAGGGCAGAAGCGAGGAATCCCTGCACGGGAGTGCAACGGCCGACCGGCCTGGCGATTATTTCAAGCTGACTTCGACGAGGAACGTTTGCGTCTCACCCGGCGCGACCTGATGGAGGCCCATCTTGTGTTCCGGGGAATTGGCCGGTCCCATCCATGGCTCGACGCAGTAGAATGGCGAATCGTCCGCAAGCGTCCAGGTGACCACGACCGCTGTCTTCGGCGGCACCTTGTCCGGCCCGAGACGGACGGTGATGGTGTCATCGCCCCCGCGCTCTCCAAAAACGACGGCGTTGCTCTTGAGCGCGGTGTGAAACACGTCGATGAGATCCTTGCTTGCGAGCGATTGCTCCGGCGCGAGCCTCGGACCGGGATGAAGCTGGCCATTCTCGAAATTCTGGCGGAGCGTCGCGGCGGCGGGGATACGGATGAAGTAATCGGCACGCGTGCGGGAGTCGTCCCAGGGCACGGTGAAGTAGAAATGGTGTCCGGCGCACCATGGAATGGGCTTCGTGTCGAGATTGCGCAGCCGGAACTCGACGAAAACCGCCAGTGGCTCAAAACGGTAGCTGACTGCGAACTCGTAGTTGAACGGATAGGCGGCGCGGGCCTCCTCTCCGGGCTGAAACAACGCGGTGAAACCCCGTTCGTCCAGGCGTTGCACTTGAAAATCCCCCTGCCGGGCGATGCCGTGGATTGGCATCGGCCGGCTGACGCCGTCCGGATCGCGCCAGGTATGAATCGTGCCCGAATCATAAGTGCGGCCGCAGAACGGGAAAAGAACGGGATTTCCGCCGCGCACCTTGGCAATGTCGTCGAGCATCGACAATTCGGGCCAGTAAATGACATCGCGGACCGTTCCGTCGCCGAGCGTGAGATGCCAGTTCATGAGGCGGGCGCCCTTTTCAGGCAGCGCGAGAAACGTTGACGGACCCACCTGCCAGCGGGTCAACGTGTGGCCGAGGTAGGGGATTTTTTCCATGTGTTGCCACGGTAGAGGATTATGGTGGGGATGGACAAAGATATTTTGAGGGAACTTTTCCCGGGGTGCGCATCTGCCGATTGACAGTGGAACCGAGGCTGGCGTCCGGCTCCGACGGCGCGGAACGCCGCGCCGCTACCGTCCGCTGGCAATCTGCAGATGCACCCTTTCCCGGGGTGCCGGCGGCACATTTCAGCCAGCATGCGAGCCATGGGAAAGGTCGGGGAAATGTGTAACGCCTGTCGTCATCCGGGCGCTTGCGTCGGGACGCCGGGGCTGTCAGTCTGTCGTTTCGATGTTCGCGCGATCTCCACGCTGCTGGTTTGCCGGTCTGCTGTGTGCGCTTCTGGCGCCGGCAGCCGGGCTGTCGGCCACCAAGGCGTCCGGTCCGACGAGCGGCGATGTTCCTGCGCCGGCGATTGGCGGAGACGTGCAGCCGGCGCCTGGCGGGAAGGTCATTGTGTATGTTGTGCCCGTTCAGGACGAGATCGACAAGCCGACCCTTTACATTCTGCGCCGCGGCCTCAAGGAGGCCATCGACCGCAAGGCTGGCGCGGTGGTGCTCGACATGGACACGCTCGGAGGTCGCGGCGACGTCGCGTTGGATATCATGGAGGCGCTGGTCAGGTTTCCAGGCCTGACGGTGACGCTGGTCAACCAGAAAGCGATGTCGGCCGGGGCGTTCATTGCGGCGGCGACCAAGGAAATCTGGTTCACTCCCCGCGGCGTCATCGGCGCGGCGGCGGCGGTTACGGCCGAAGGGCAGGACATCCCCGAAACGATGCGGCTGAAGATCAACAGTTTCTTCCGCGCCGAAATGCGGGCGATCTGCGAAGGCAAGGGCTACCGCAGCCAGGTGATCGAAGCGATGATCGACAAGGACTATGAACTGAAGATCGGCGACGTGGTCATCAAACCAAAGGGCGAGCTGCTTTCTCGCACGGCGAGCGAGGCGATGAAGACCTATGGCGATCCTCCGCAACCCCTGCTCGGGGCAGGCATCGCCAAGGACATCGACGACATGCTGCGCCAGAAATTTGGCGCGAACGGCTACGAGATCGTGCAGCTCAACGTCACGTGGTCGGAGCAGCTGGCGGTATGGCTCAACGACATCTCCGCGGTGCTCATGGGGCTTGGCGTGATCTGCCTGATCATCGAGTTCAAGACTCCTGGGTTTGGAGTTTTTGGAATTGCTGGAATCGCGCTGCTGGCGCTTGTGTTCCTCGGGCACTACGTGGCTGGCTTTTCAGGTCACGAGCCGATGATCTTGTTTGCCGTCGGCTTTCTGCTCGTGGCGGTGGAGATCTTCTTTTTCCCTGGGATCGCGGTCGTTGCGCTGAGCGGCGTAGTTCTGATTCTCGCCTCGCTGGTGTGGGCGATGGCGGACATCTGGCCGAACGAGCCGCTGACCGTTGCGGTCTCGGGTGACATCCTTCTTGCGCCGCTCGTCAACCTGGGCGCCGGCCTGGGTGTTGCGCTTGTGCTTGGCGCGCTGGTCGCGCGGTTTCTGCCGAAGGGCTGGGTTTGGGACCGGATGGTGCTGCAGGGTGCCGGCGCCACGGCGGCGCAGTTTGCCGGAGCAGCGCCCACCGCCGTTGCGGAGACGACGTCGCTGGTCGGCGCCCGAGGCGTGGTGGTCACCGGCCTGTTCCCCGGCGGGCAGATCGAGATCGACGGCCGCCGCTACGAGGCGAAGCTCGAGGTTGGATCGGCGCCGGTCGGGGCCGTTGTCGTGGTGACGAGGGCTTCGGATTTCAACCTGGTGGTGGAGGTCATCAACGAATGAGCCTGTTATTCGTATTCTTTGCCCTCGCCATCATTTTGCTCGCGCTGGAGATCGTGACGCCCGGGCCGCTCTGCGGAATCGCCGGCTGCGTTTGCATGGTGCTGGGCGTGGTCAACGCCTTTGGCATGTTCGGCGTGCTCGGCGGCACGCTCGCCGTCGTGCTTGCGCTGGTGGCGCTGGCTGCGGTGATCTACCTGGAGTTTGTGTGGCTGCCGCGCTCCCGGCTGGCAAAGAAGTTCACCATGGACACGACGCTGCACGCAACCAGCCAGCCGCCGCCGGCAGATCTGGATGCGGTGATGGGACTTGAGGCGGTGGCCGAAACGACGCTGGCGCCAGGCGGTTTTGTGCGGATTGGAGACCGCCGCTACGAGGCTTTCTGCCGCAGCGGCTACGCGACGGCCGGTGTCCGCCTGCGCGTGATCGGGCTCGACAATTTTCGTCTCATCGTATCCAAGGTCTGAATCTTTCAATTCACATGAATCCATTCGTTATCGGTATCATCGTCATTGCGGTCATCGTTGCGCTGGTCGTTGGCGCGATTGTCATCAGCCTCGTCGGGGCCTACGTGAAGGCGCTCTTCAACGGCGCGTCGGTTTCGATGTCGAAGCTGGTCGCACTGAAGCTGGCCAGCATTCCCTACAACTTGATCGTCGATGCGCGCATCACGGCGGTGCGGGCTGGAATCCCGATCAGCATCGACCAGATCGCCTCGCATTTCCAGGCGGGCGGCAATGTCGTTCCGACGGTGCAGGCCATCATCGCCGCCAAGAAGGCAGGTATCCAGCTCAACTGGGATCAGGCCTGCGCGATCGACCTCGCGACCAAGGGCTCGGGCAAGAGCGTGGTCGAGGCCGTGCGCACCTCCGTCGATCCCAAGGTCATTGACTGTCCGAATCCGGAGCAGGGCCGGCCGACGATCGATGGCGTGGCCAAGGACGGCATCCAGGTGAAGGTGAAGGCCCGCGTGACGGTGCGGACGAACCTCGACCGCTTTGTCGGCGGCGCCAAGGAGAACACGATCATCGCACGCGTGGGCGAGGGTATCGTGACGACCATCGGCTCCGCGGAGTCCTACAAACACGTTTTGGAGAGTCCCGACAGCATTTCGAAGACCGTGCTGGCTCGCGGACTGGACGCCGGCACGGCGTTCGAGATTCTTTCGATCGACATTGCGGACGTTGACGTGGGCGAAAACGTGGGCGCCAAGCTCCAGGTGGCCCAGGCCGAGGCGAACAAGAACATGGCCCAGGCCCAGGCGGAAATCCGCCGCGCGGCGGCGGTGGCATTGGAGCAGGAAATGAAGGCCCGGACGCAGGAAATGCAGGCAAAGGTCGTCGAAGCGCAGGCACAGGTGCCCCTGGCGATGGCCGAGGCGTTTCGCAGCGGTCACCTCGGGGTCATGGACTACTATCGGATGCAAAACATCCAGGCCGATACCGACATGCGCGGATCCATTGCGCAGCCCGAAGGCGGGAAGAAATAGGCGCAGTCCTGCATTGATCGGAGCGTTCCGATCACTCCTTCCCCATGGAATGGGTTCTCAATAATCTGCAGATCCTCTTTCTGGTGGCCATCGCCGTCGTGGCGATTCTGCAGCGCCTGAAAAAGGCGAATGACGGCACCGACTCCGGACCCGCAGCCCCGGCGGATCCGGACATGGAGGAGCGGACGCGCCGGATCCAGGAGGAGATTCGGCGGCGGATCATGGAGCGGCGCGGGCTCGCGCCGTCTTCGCGCGAAGAGGCTCCGCCGGCAATGCCGTTTCCCGAGACGCCCCCGATGATTGAAGAGATCCAGCCGGTGCAGGTGGAACCCGCGGCGGCCACCGAGACGGCGGCCAGCCGGCGGATCGCGGCCGAACTCAAGCGCCAGCAGGAATTGAGCGAACGGGTTCGCGAATACGAGGCTGCCCGGCGCGCGCGAGCGACGGTTGCTGCGGAGTCGGCAATCACCGCACAGGCTGCAGCGGCGGCGGACCGCGCGTTGTCCGAACTGCGCAGCCATTCCGGATTGCGCCGGGCGATCGTGCTCCGCGAGATTCTGGGCCCGCCGCTCGGTCTGCGGTAGCGCAACGTTGGACTGACGATTGCGCAAGCTGCGGCCTGGAGACGCGACACCATCGTCGCGATTCCGGGGGCGGTGCGCGACGAGGGCGTCGCGCCTCCAGGAATCATCGCGCCTACTGAATCGAACGGAGCCTGGGGCGCCTCACTGATGACCTGAGCCGCGTCGCGTCTCCAGGAATTGTCGAGCCTACTGAATCTGCACCCTGTTGTAGCCCGAATATGGATTGGGAATGCGCTTCCCGCTGATCTCAATCTGGATATTCTTCATCTCGGTGGCCGTCAGGTAAAGCTTGCCGCGCTTGGCGAGCTGATGGCTGTCGTTGGCCTCCATGTGACCACGCCAGATGATCGGTCCGTCGAGTTCTTCGCGCACTTGCACATCCACGGGACCCGTGGCGCTGAGCGTAAGGGTCTGTTGCGGCACGGGATTGAGTTCCGAAGGCGTCTTCGCCGGTCCGCTCGAAAGGGCCCGTATGCCAAAGATGGCCGCGACGACGATCACGACCGCGAGCAGAATTCCCCCACCGATGATCCAGATCGAGGGGTCGAACGGAGCGTTGCCGGTGCCTGCTGACGAGGGGAAGCTCTTTGTGCGGACCGTTGGGGCCACCGCAGGCGTGGGCGCCGTGGAATCTTCCTCGCTTGGCGTGGGCTCGACCGCCGGACTTCGCGCGGCCTGGCTCAAATCCATCCTGCCATAGATCTCGCGGTTCTCGCGTCGCGACGTGCGGCTGTCGCCGGGGACCAGCGCCTTGTAGTCGGCGACCAGTTTCTCGCCATTGAGTTTGAGGTAGGTTGCGTAGTTGCGCAGGAAGCCGCGGATGTAGATCTCGGGCAGGTTGAGATCGAAGCTGTTGCTCTCGAGTTTGTGCAAATACTCGCTGCGAATCTTGGTCGCCTCCGAAGCTTCACGGATGGAGATCCCCTTGCGTTTGCGGGCTTCTTCGAGTCGCTCGCCGATAGTCTGCATGGCAGTCAGGTATTCAATTTGTCCGAGGATGGGAAGACCGATTTTTCCGGCGCATCACAATTTCTCCAGGTCCATCAGGATTTCACGCGGCTGGGCGCCGTTCTCCGGTCCCACAATTCCCTTGTCTTCCATCTGCTCCATGATCCGCGCTGCGCGGTTGTAGCCGATCCGCAGGCGGCGCTGGAGCATCGAGGTGGAGGCGCGCCGCGTGGCTTTGAGAACCTCGATCGCCTGCTGGTACAACTCCTCGTCGTCCCCCATTCCGTCATCGGCGTCATCGTCGTCCTTGTCCCCATCCTCCTCGTCGTCCTCGCTTGCGGCCTGGTCGATGTGCGCCTGGACATCCTGTGCGTATGCGGGCGGTCCGTTCCGCTTGAGGAATTCGATGATCTTGGTGATCTCTTCGTCGTACACCATCGCACCCTGGGCGCGAACGAGCTTGGAGGAGCCGGGCGGGGAGAACAGCATGTCACCCCGGCCGATCAGGGTTTCCGCCCCCTTGATGTCGATGATGGTGCGCGAATCGACCTGGGAGGCGACCTGGAACGCGATGCGGGACGGCAGGTTTGCCTTGATCACGCCGGTGATGACATTCACCGACGGACGCTGCGTGGCGATGATGATATGAATGCCGGTCGCTCGTGCGAGCTGGGCGAGGCGCGCGACCAGAGTCTCGATCTCCGCCGGCGCAACCATCATCAGGTCGGCCAGCTCGTCGATGATCGCGACAATGTAAAACATGTGCTCGGGGATCTCAGGCTCCCCGCCGGTCGCTCCGACATCGAGCGTGCCCTGGGCTTCAGCAGGCGTTGCCTCGGGCTTTGCGGTCTTCTTCCGATTGTTGAAGCTGCTGATGTTGCGCACGCCGACGCGGGCGAAAATCTGATACCTCATCTCCATTTCCTTCAGCAGCCACTTGAGCGCGGCGGGAACCTTCTTTGCCTCGGTCACAACCGGAATCAACATGTGCGGAAGGTCGTTGAACATTTTCAGTTCGACGATCTTGGGATCGACCATGATCAGCCGCACATCCCGCGGACTGGCGTGGTAGATGATTGAAGAAATGATCGCATTGATGCAGACGGACTTGCCCGAGCCAGTGGCGCCGGCGATGAGCAGATGCGGCATCTTCGCGAGATCGGAGACGAGAGGCTTGCCGCTGACATCCTTGCCGAGCGCGATCGGCAGATCGGCCTTGGCGTTGGCCCAGTCCTCCGACTCCAGGATCTCCCGCAAGCCGACGGTTATCGCCTTTTGGTTCGGCACCTCGACACCGACCGCGGCCTTGCCGGGAATCGGCGCCATGATGCGGACCGACTGCGCCCGCATGCCAAGTGCGATGTTTTTGTCGAGACCGGCGATCTTCTCGACGCGCACACCGGCAGCGGGGACCACCTCGTAGCGGGTGATGACGGGCCCCACGTGGATCTCGCCGAGAGTCACCTCGACGTTGAACTCGCTTAGAATCCGCAGCAGGTTCTCGGCGTTCTGCCGATGTTCCTCTTCGCTGGCGCTGGCGTCGACCGCCACCGGCTCGCGCAGCAGCGACAGGGGAGGAAACTGGTAGCTGTCATCGGCGTGCGCAACGGGGACCGCCTTTGCCTTCTTTGTTTCCTCGGGTTTGACGATGTTCAGCTTGCCCAACGGCGGGATCGCAGTTCTCGACGCGCCAGCGGACTCCGAAGCCATGGGTGGCTTTGACCCGATGGCGGGGCGTTCCGCGGGAGTGGACTCCGTTGACTTCTGCAACGCTGCCTCGGGCGACTTTGGCAATGCAGCCTCGCGAACGAAATCTTCCTTGGTCTTGGGAATGACGAGTGCCTTCTTCGCCGGCGGCGGGTTGAGCGAAACGGCGGCCGCCTTGGCGGCGCTGATCTTCGCACTCGCTTCCTTCTCCTTCTTCTCTTGCTCGGCCCGCTCCGCTGCGTCCTGTCTGCGCTTGGCGCGCCAAGATTGGAGGGAACCGATCATCTTCTCCAGTTCCGCCCCGATATCCCGGCTGAAAATGAAGGCCAGCGTGATGACGCAGATTGTTCCCAACAGCAAACCCGCACCCATGACACCGACCGTGTCCTTCAAGAGCTCTCCATAGAGGCGCAGTCCGACGGTTCCCCCGAGCCCGTTGGTATAGTAGTCGCCCTTGAAGCCTCCGATCATGGCGGCCAGGCCGGAGGCGGCCACAATGCAGAGTGTCATCGCGAACACTCTGGTGAAGATGAAGCGGCGGGCGTTCCGTACCGCAACCCAGGAGAACCAGAGTAGAAAGATCGGAAGATACCAGGTGCCGACCCCGAGCACATGCAGGCATAACCACGCGATATCCGCGCCCCAGGGACCGCCTAGATTGGGTGCGGTCGGCAGTTTGTTGCCGATTTGAAACCACCGACTTTGTTCCGGTCGATAGTCCAGGAGCGTAATCAACAACCAGGCTCCCAGAAGAAAACAAATACTGGCGGCCAGCCATTTTGGCCGGTGACGCGGACCGTCGAACGCCGATGCGTTCTTTGAGTTTGAAGTCCCGGACTTGGGCATTTTTGTAACGACGAAGCTCCGACGTGACCCGGAGCGTACCGGTCCAGCCGGTCAATGTAAATAGCTGGGATTGATTTTGACGATTACCTTAGAAGGGCCAATTAAATGGAGATCTTCCAGTTCGAAGCCATCTATCAGGAGCGGGTCTGGGGAGGGAGGGCGCTGGCCGAGTCGTTCGGCCGGGCGCTTCCGGACGGACGGGTCATTGGTGAAAGTTGGGAAATCGTGGACCGTCCGGAGGCGCAATCGAAGGTGCGCGGTGGCCCGGATGCCGGCCGATCGTTGCGCGCACTGATCGAGACACGCGGTTCCGGGATCATGGGGCCGGGTTGGGCGCCCGAACGGGCGTTTCCGATTCTTGTGAAGTGGCTCGATTGCCGTGAACGCCTCAGCTTGCAGGTGCATCCGCCCGCGGCCCAGGCGCCGGCCTTGGGCGGCGAACCGAAGACGGAGAACTGGTTCATCGCCAGGGCGGCACCGGGCGCTGCCCTCATCGTGGGCTTGCAGCCGGGCGTGGATGCTTCGCGGTTCGAGCGGGCGCTGGACGCCGGCGAACTGGAAACGTGCGTGAACCGTTTCGAGGTGACCGCGGGCGATTCCGTCCTCGTGAAAAGCGGCACGGTGCACGCAATCGATGCGGGAAACCTCATCCTCGAGATCCAACAGAATTCCGATACGACGTACCGGGTGTATGACTGGGGGCGCACCGGACTGGACGGCAAGCCGCGCCAGCTCCACCGGCGCGAGGCGTTGCGCTCGATCCTCTGGGATCAACCGGTGCCGCCGGTGCTGCGCGCGGGGTCCACCCCGGCGGTACTGGCCGACTGCGCGGAATTCCGCATCCGCTGCGTGCCGCTCGCTCCAGGCGAACAGCTCGCGTTTTCCGCGGGGCAGCAGCCCCGGCTGCTCCACGTGGTGCGCGGCCGCGTCGGCGAGGCGGCGACCGGCGCCGCTCTTGCCTGCGGCGACAACGTCCTCCTTCCGTTCTCCGGCGGCTTTGCGTTTACCGCCACCGAGCGGAGCCTGCTGCTTGTGACGGAAAATTTCGCGTGAGGCCGGTTTTTGGCCTGTTTCTTGCGGGGCTTGAGAATTCCACGGGAAGATGGTTTACTAGCCATTTACATGAGTAAATCCGACCTGAAGAACCCACCTGTCCAACCGGGCACCGACCCTCGAGAACCCGATGGCCAGCCTGCCGGAAGCGGCGCGGAGCAACCGCGCGCAGGAACCGCCGCGGCGGATGGAGTCGCGGTTCCTCCGACCGCGGGCGCTGCGTTGGAGGACCCGCTTGCGGCTGCCAGAAAAGAGGCGGCCGTGAACTACGACCGCTATGTGCGCGCCCTCGCGGATCTGGAGAATTTTCGGCGGAGGGTTGTGCGCGAGAAAGACGAGCTGCGGCAGTTTGCGTCCACCAGTTTGCTGGAAGGCCTTCTGCCCGTCCTGGACAATCTGCAGCTCGGCCTGGCTGCGGCCAGGCAGCAGACCGATCCGAAAAGCATCGTGGACGGAGTGGCCATGGTCCTTGAGCAGCTCAAGGGCGTGCTCGATCGCCACGGTTTGAAGGAAGTGAACCCGGCAGGGCAGAAATTCGACCCCCATATGCACGAGTCCATCTCGCACCAGCCGAGCGCCGATGTTCCCGAGGGGCATGTGCTGCAGGTCGTGCGGACTGGCTACACGCTTCACAGCCGCTTGCTGCGTCCCGCCAGCGTTGTGCTCTCCAGCGGTCCGGAAAGAAAGGGCGCAAGCTGAAGTTGCGGAATCTGTCCGCCGGCGATTGCATGATCGGATTCGTCGGCACAGAAGCGCACCCAACCATCGATGGCTAAGGAAGACTACTACGAATTGCTCGGCGTGCCTCGGGAGGTCTCGGAGGAAGAGCTGAAGAAGGCCTACCGCAAGAAAGCGGTGCAGTATCACCCGGACAAGAACCCTGGCAACAAACAGGCGGAGGAGATGTTCAAGAAGGTCTCCGAGGCCTACGAGGTGTTGAAGGACCCCGACAAGCGCGCTGCGTATGACCGGTACGGCCATGCGGCCTTCTCGCAGGGGACGGGTGGACCGCGCCCTGGCGGCGGGGCGGCCGGCGGGGGGTTCCACGATCCTTTCGACATGTTCCGCGAGGTGTTTGGCGGCGGCGGCGGTATTTTCGAAGAGTTCTTCGGCGGCGGTGGTGGCGCCGATGGCGCCCGCGAAGGCGCGGATTTGCGCTATGACATTGAGATCTCGCTGGAGGAGGCGGCGCGCGGCGTGGAAAGAGAGATCTCGTTTCGCAAACTTGCCCCCTGCGACTACTGCAACGGCACCGGCGCGGAACCGGGCTCGAAACGGGTGACCTGCGCCACGTGCCGGGGCGCAGGGCAGGTGACGACCTCCCGCGGTTTCTTCACCGTGCGGCAGGTTTGCCCGACGTGCCATGGAAACGGCACGCGCATCGAGAAGCCTTGCCACGAATGTCGGGGCGAGGGGCGGATCAACAAGACCGCCAAGCTGAATGTGCGCGTTCCGCCCGGAGTGGACACGGGTTCCAAGCTGCGTTCAGTCGGCAACGGCGAGGCCGGAGTCAATGGCGGACCCGGCGGCGACCTGTACATCGTCATCCACGTCAAAGACCACGAAATCTTCGAGCGCCAGGGCGACGATCTGTTCTGCGAAATCCCGATCAAGTTCACGCTCGCGGCACTTGGGGGCAACATCGAGGTGCCGACGCTGTCGGGCAAGGCGTCGCTCAAGATCCCGACCGGCACGCAGTCGGGGACAACGTTCCGCCTGAAAGGGCGGGGCATGCCGGCCCTTCGCTCAAGCCAGCCCGGCGACCAGCTGGTCCGTGTGCAGGTCGAGGTGCCGACCCACCTCACGCCAGAACAGCGCAAGAAGCTGGAGGATTTTGCGCTTGCCAGCGGCGATGCCGACGAACCGGTTGGCCGGAGTTTCTTCGAAAAGGCCAAGAAGTTCTTCTGATCCATGAAGCTCCCGAATCCGAAGCTGATGACCCTGCGCGAGGCGGTTCTCGCGCGCCGGCGCCTGAGGCGGGGCGGCGGGAGGCTTGTATTGACCAACGGCGTCTTCGACCTGCTCCATCCCGGTCATACCTCATACCTTGAGCAGGCGAGGAAGCTCGCGGGTCGCAGCGGCCTGTTGTTTGTCGCGTTGAATTCCGACCGGAGCGTCAGGGAGCTGAAGGGACCGAATCGTCCGATTCTCGATGAGCATTCGCGTGCGTACAATCTGGCGCAGCTCCGTTCGGTCGACGGCATTGTGATCTTTCGCCGGCGCCGGCTCGCGCGCGAGATTCTGGCGCTGCAGCCCGATCTCTACGTGAAGGCGGGCGATTACACGTTGGCCACCTTGGATCCGGAGGAGCGGGCGGCGCTCGAAGCGGTGGGCGCGAAGATCAAGTTTTTGCCGTATCTGCGCGGCTTCAGCACAACGGCGCTGATTGCCCGTATCAAGGCGGCGGGGTCGGTCTGACAGCCATGCGCGTCGTGATTCTCGGTTCCGGGCAGGGCAGCAATGCGGGGGCAATCCTCGCTGCAGGGAAGGAAGGCCGGCTCGGCGATGCCCGGGTCGTGCAGATATTCTCCGATCGGGCCGATGCGCGCATCCTGGCTCTGGGCGAACGTTTTGAGGTTCCGGCGCGATTCCTCGATCCGGGTCCGTTTAAGACGAAATTCGACGACATCGGCGAGGCGCGGTACATCGACGCGATCAATCAGTGCGCGGCCGATCTCATCGTCCTGGCGGGCTTCATGCGTATTCTGAAGCCGCGTTTCATCGAAGCGTTTCCGCACAAGATCATCAATTTGCATCCCAGTCTGCTGCCGAGTTTCCCGGGTCTCGATGCGATCGGCCAGGCCTGGCGGCGCGGTGTGAAGGTCACGGGCTGCACGGTGCACCGCGTCACCTCCGAGGTTGATGGCGGTCCGATCATCGACCAAGTGGCCATACGCGTGGCACCGGAGGACACGATTGAAACACTTGAGGCCAGGGTTCACGCGGCCGAACACGAGCTTTTGCCGGCGGTCATTGCGCGGCTCAGTCAGGTCGTCACGCCGGGTTCGGCGTGACCTGCGCAACTGTGTCACCACTGACACACGCACTGTGACACGCTGGCCCCTCAGTCCGGGGACGTTGCCGTTGGCCGCGCGGCTTCCGCTTGCAAACACCCGGCGGGTTGTGATTTGTGCTGGAGCAAACGATCGCGTTTTCCAATGAAACTTGGGATGCGATCTGCTAGTCATTCATCAATCATCTTACCATGACCACCATTCTGGCGTTCGCATTCATTCCACAGCCGCTTTTTTATCTGCTGTTCGGTTTCGTCATCATCTTCGCCTTGTACGCGCAGATCCGGGTGTCCAGCGCGTACAACAAGAATCTGCAGGTGGAGTCGCGCGGGCGCATCACGGGTCGTGAAGCCGCTGAGGCGGTCATGAACCGCGCCGGAATCTCGAACGTCGAGATCGTGGAGATCCCCGGCCATCTGACCGATCACTACGATCCGCTCAACCGCCGCCTGTGCCTGTCGTCCGAGAACTATCGCGGCACAAGCCTGGCGGCGCTGGGTGTGTCGGCTCACGAGTCGGGTCATGCCATCCAGCACAAAGTCGGCTACAAGGCGTTGCAGGCGCGCATGGCGCTCATTCCTGCCACCCAGATCACCTCACAGATTCTGCCCATCGTCATCATTGGCGGGTTCTTTTTCGGAGGTTTCGGGGGCATCATGCTCGACATCGGAATCATCTGCTACTCGGTGCTGACACTCTTCCAGCTGATCACGCTGCCCGTGGAATTCGATGCCAGCCGCCGGGCCAAGATTGAACTGGTGGGTCTCGGGATCCTCGACCGCGACGAAATGCCGGGAGTCAACGAGACGCTCAACGCCGCTGCACTGACGTACGTCGCCGCCTTCGCCACGGCGCTCATGCACCTCCTCTGGATGCTGTCGATGCGCCGCGACGACTGAGGAGGTTTGCGCAGGTTGGTGACCGGTTCAACCTTTCTGCTCAGAAGATGCGGACCATTTTCAACCAACCACGGTCTGGACCGTTGAAGGGAACCAAAAGTTTGCACGCCGCGTGCAAACTTGACGGATCTTGCTGACGAACGCGATTTTTTGCCGGCGATAGCCCGCGACCATCAGTTTCACCTGACGGTTTGGGTTTTTGGTTCCAAGACGGACCGACATAACATTGCTGCGGCACCGAGGCGCTTCGAATGAGGTAGACGTAATACATTTGCCGCCCTGCTTCGCTTCTCACCACGGAGGAATCAAGTCGGGTGTTTCCACCATTCCGGCGTGGCATCCGACTCGCCCTCCTTCGCTGAAGCTTCGGAGGGCGCCATCCATCGCTCCTCCTTGCCGCTGGATCGAGTCCGGTGTTTGCTGCGGTGGCGTGCCATCCGAAGCTCCACAGGAGCGAAGGATGGCGGAGGAGGAGGGATTCGAACCCCCGGTGAGCTCGCGCCCACGTCTGATTTCAAGTCAGGTGCCTTAAACCACTCGGCCACTCCTCCGGGAATCAGCTATAACTCTGATTCGCTCCCCGGATTGTCGAGCTTTCTTGCTCTGTCCCGTGCACCGTGCCCCGTGTGCTTCATGAATCCGTGAAACACCCGCGGGTTCGGTCCGATCTTCCCAGGAAAGAATACGAAGGGGATCTGGAGTAGATCGGAAGTGGTCGATTTGCTCTGGCCTTTGACTTCTTCGTTGCCTCTCAAAAAGCAGCGCTTGCGTTGTAGCCGGCCGCGCTGAGGCCGGCTCCGGGGTCGTCGCCCCCGGCTACAAGCGCCTTCCCGTCCGCGAGCAAAACCGCGTTTTGCATGTTTGGCTTCCGTGAGGCGGATTGGAATTCGACCCTCTGTTGCCTCCGCGCCTTCCTGTAAGATGCTTTGGCTGCGGCCGGCGCCGCACCAGGAAATCTCAGGGCTTGTCCTTGCGCCAGTCCACGGCCCCAAAGCGGCTGCTGCCGAGAAGCGTGTAGACCAGGCTGAACGTGCCTTCCGACTGGTTCCGGTCGGGGAGGTGGCTGTAGTGGCTTTGTCGATGCGACTCGACATACTCGATGCCCACCGCCTGGTGTTGGAACAGTCGGAACGTCAGGCCGGCGTCGCCGCGAAAGATCTGCTCCGATCCGGTGCTGTCGTCGGAGCCCGTCCCACTGACAAGATAGTCGCGCGCCGTGACGTCGAACATGGTCCGGCGGCCAAAGATGAAGCGGAGGGCGAGCAACACCTGGGGCGTCGCTCCATAATGGTAGTCGCGCTGGCCATCGGCGCGAGGAATGGTGCCGGCGGCGCCGAAGCCGACTCCCGCCAGAGCCGATCCCTGCATCGCCACATAGCGCGAGAGCCACCACTGTTCGGTCGTCCCGAGCGACACGGCGGTTGAGGAGACGCGGAAGATTGGCGGCGCGATGTAGTCGTAACTGCCATAGACTCCCCAGATGCCACGATAATTTTCCCCGATCTCGTAGTCGGTTCCGTAGAGGAGTCCGCGAACCATGATATCCTGGACGAAGTTGCTCCCATGCGCGCTGGTCTGGCCGGCGAATTCGAACGAGAAGTAATCGAAGGGCCGGTTGTATTCATACCCTGCCTTGCCCGGGAGGCCGTAGATGAATGAAAAGTCCAGGATCGCCTCGTTCTGCTTCCGGTCGGTGTAACTCGACCCCTCATTGAGAAGGAGGTTGTTCGTCTTGAGGAGATCCGTGCTCGCGCCCCAGCGCAGTCGCATGAAGGTTGCCGGGTCATTGCTCGGAAACACGGCTTTGAAACGATCGCCAAACACGAGGCGGTTGAAGCCGCTCGGGGGATAGATCGCGGCTGCGCCAAGTTCGCGCCAGAACCCCGGGTGTTGGCCACCGCCCTCCAGCAGGAGGCTTGACATCCGGAACAACGATTCACCCAACAGTGCCCCGGCCGTGCCCGTGGTGATCTGGTCATTGATCGAGGGCAGATCGGTTTCGCCGGCCATCTTCCAGATGAAGCTGCCTGTGTTGCTATAGAAGAGCGATTTCCAGAAGGATACTCCGGTTGATCGCGCAAAGCCGAACATCATCGCGCCCTGGTAGGGATGGGCGAGTTGGTTCATATTGAAAGGGTCCGTGTCGAAGACCCAGTGCTGTTCGTGCAGATGTTCCCACGTGCTGTGGAGCGTCGAATCGTAGACGTCGTGCGGGATGGTGATCCTGTCGACAACGCTGAGCGCGGCGAGAAACCCCGGCACTTCGTAGGCCGGGGCCATGTAGCTCTTGCCCGTGCCGGTGTCCCAGTTCAGGACGAGATCGTGTCCGGCGGCCGGTGCGACGGTCGGGACCGCGTCGGACGGGATAATCGTTTGAGCCCGGACACATGTTCCTGCGGCGACGAGCAGGGATGTTGCGGCGGTGATGTGCCGTGCATTGAAGGCCGACCGCAGCCAGGAGCACAGTGTAGCGAGAATAGGCATGGTATTTGGGTCGCCGTCCCCGCGGAGCCTAGTGGTCGAGCGTTCATATCACAACGGGGTGTTCACCCCGGCCCCGTTCATTTCTTCCTGTCCGCGACGGACAAGCGCGAAACGGTGCAGGGATTCGACCCGAAAAATCGCAGCTGACTCAAGGAGGAGAAATTCCATTTGAGGTTCGGATCCAAGCCCACTTGCTGCGGACCAAAAAGGACTGATGATGACAACCATCGAATGGCCGGAACGGGAATTAGCGGTTGCGGAGATTCAGGGTCTTTATGGACCGTTCACGGTCACGGAACGGCTCATGCAGAAGATCTGGCTGCGCGGGGAATTCGATGCCACGCAGGCGATCGCGGAGGACGGCCGATCATTGCAGATCCTGCATCCCGGGCGTTGGAACCTGCTCGGGGGCCCCGATTTTCTTGATGCCAGGATTCGTCTCGGCTGCGTCGAGCTGGAGGGCGATGTCGAACTTCATTTGTATGCGGAAGATTGGGGGGCGCATGCGCATGCGGCGGACGGTGCGTATGACCGCGTCGTGCTTCACGTCGTGATGTTTCCGCCGCCGATCGGTGGGCAGGCCCGGAGGGCAGACGGGAGTCTGATTCCCACATTGGTGTTGCTGCCGCTCCTGCTGCACGACCTCGAAGAATATGCAGCCGAGGATGCGGTGGAGAGGCTCGCGAGCCGTGCGGACTGGCGCGCAACGGAAGAGCTTTCACGGATTCCCGCATGTCAGGTGCGTGCGTTGCTGCAGGCGCACGCGGTGGAGCGCTGGCGCCAAAAGATGCGATTTGCGAAGCGTCGGATCGAACGGCTCGACTGGCCGGAAGCCTGCCACCACGCGGTGCTTGAAATTCTCGGGTATCGGTTCAACCGCGTGCCAATGCTGAGAATCGCTGCACGTGCGCCACTCGCAGTTTGGGCTGCTGGAACGGTTGACGTTGGCGCGTTGTTCGCGGCGGAATCGGCCGGATGGAGCTTGCAGGGGGTGAGGCCGGCGAACCATCCGTACCTGCGGCTGGGGCAGTATGCCGCCTGGTGCCGGGCGCAGGCAGACTGGCCAGGACAACTCATGAAACTCGCCGGTGAGTTTCCGGCGGCGCCGCAAGAGAGCTGCTTTCAATCGACATCGAACGTCCGCAGACAGTTCGGGATGCCGGCGCTGCGCGCACGCCTGGCGCGCGAGATCGCCACGGAATCGGTCGGGGGCACCCGGCTCGACAATCTCGCGTGCGACGGGTTCCTGCCGCTGCTTGCGGCGATGACCGATCGGGACCTGTTCCCGTTCTGGTTCCATTGGTGTTGCGGTGATCTGCCGCCGAGGCTGGGCACCGTGCTCAAGTCGCTCGGTGTTTTCGACGGTCGTGCGCAACCCGCCTGCCACGGACTGGCGCAGGGATTGCTTGGCTGGATGCTCGGGCAAGAGAACCGGACATGCAAACCTCCTCAGTCGGATTCGCACGTTGGGATCTCATAACGCCACCGGAGTCTTGCCGAGAGGGTAGCTGCGAGCGCCAGCGAGCAGACGGGCGGTTCCCGAACCACTCGCTGGCGCTCGCGGCCACAATGCAGGCGCAGTTTCCGCGTTGATGCCAGTTGCAGGAACGAGGCTACTCGCGATCGCAGCGGAACAATGTCCAGTTCGACCCGGAGCCGGTGCATTTAGTGCTGGAGACGGTGGCCGGGAACAGCGAAATGGAGGGATGGCAAAGAAGCGCGTGGGTATTCTCTTCGGCGGGAAATCTGTCGAGCACGAGGTGTCGGTGCAATCGGCTCGCAACGTCTTCGAGGCGGTCGATCAGACGAAGTTCGACGTCGTCCTGATCGGCATCGACAAGGCCGGCAAGTGGCACGTGTGCGATCCTGCGTTGTTGGGTGCGGCGACCTCACCGTCGGCCGAGCTCGCGGCTGGCGACGGCGGCGAGTCGCTCGCGCTCGTGCCGGGCGAATTGGAACGCTCGCTGGTCGGAATCACGTCACAGCGTGGGCTGCCGAAGCTCGACGTCGTGTTTCCCGTGCTCCATGGAACCTACGGTGAAGACGGCACGGTGCAGGGCCTGCTGAAGCTGGCCAACGTTCCGTTTGTCGGCGCAGGCGTGCTCGGTTCCGCGGTGGGAATGGACAAGGATGTCGCGAAGCGAATCCTGCGCGATGCCGGCATTCCAGTGACCCGCTCCGTGACGCTGACCGCGCGCACTGCGTCTGGGACCTCGTTTGAAGAGCTCGTCGGAAAGCTCGGGGCGCCGTTCTTCGTGAAGCCGGCCAATTCCGGCTCGTCGGTCGGAGTGAGCAAGGTGCGCGACGCCGCAGGCTGGGCCGCCGCGTGCGCCGAGGCGTCTCGTTACGATCGGAAACTGCTGGTGGAGGAGTTCATCCGCGGGCGGGAAATCGAGGTTGCGGTGCTTGGCAATGACGATCCGCAGGCGTCGGTGCCGGGCGAGATCATCCCGCAGCACGACTTCTATTCCTATGAGGCGAAGTATCTCGACGAAAACGGAGCCCTGCTGCGCATTCCGGCCGAGCTGCCGGAGGCCGTCCGCGATCGCGTCCGCCAGCTTGCCGTGGACACCTTTGTGGCGCTCGAGTGCGCCGGCATGGCGCGGGTGGATTTCTTCGTTTGTGCGGACGCCCGGGTTTACGTCAACGAGATCAACACGATTCCAGGCTTCACGAAGATCAGCATGTATCCGAAACTCTGGGACGCGACGGGAGTGCCGTACGGCCAGCTGATCGAACGGCTTCTGGATCTCGCTGTCGAGCGGTACGAGCGCGAGCAGCAATTTGAGACGTCCTACCGGCCGGCGGGTTGAAGACGGACCGGCTTGCTGGCGCTCGCCGCCACGGGGAAATAGCCCGGCGTTACCCGATTGGAGAACGGCTTGCTGGCGCTCGCCGCCACGGGGAAATAGCCCGGCGT